>Ga0256914_1003591_pt1 | contig 12142 bp, 14 predicted proteins | sample HulkmetaG_FD_191571 | JGI IMG/M metagenome (GOLD analysis project Ga0256914, IMG submission 191571) | Hydrothermal chimney microbial communities from Main Endeavour vent field at the Juan de Fuca Ridge, Pacific Ocean - Hulk | ecosystem: Environmental > Aquatic > Marine > Hydrothermal vents ...
TTACGGCAAGGAGATTCCTGCCGAAAGGCTCATTTATAGAAAAGGGGTTTGTTGAAAAGCGTTATATCGTCAGGAAAGGCGCTATTGTAGATGTTAAGTTGCGTTCAAATGGCATAGTCCTTTCTTTAAGGGCGGTTGCCTTGGAAAATGGTTCTGTGGGAGATTGGATTAAGCTGGAAAATCCATCTTCTCACAGGGTATTTTTCGCTGAGGTTGTGGGGAAAAATGAGTTGGAGGTGGAGTTATGAGAAGGGTGTTTTTGTTGGCAGTTATTTTACTAACATGCGCTTCTTTTTCTTATGCCCAGTCTCTTTGGCAGGCGAGAGAAAACAGCGGCAAGGGCTCTTATTTTACGGATAGGGTTGCCCATAGGATTGGCGATTTGCTCACTATATTGATAGTGGAGCAGTCCTCGGCGACAACGACTGCCAATTCGGATTCCAAGAGGACAACAGATATCAAGGATGAGATAAAGAACTGGATAAAACTGATATTAAAGGGTTCGGGAATAACAAGGGATATAAAGGCCCTGCCCCTTTCAAGCAGTGACCTTCCCACGCTTGAATTATCTGCGGAGAATCAGTATAAGGCGGAAGGTTCAACCGACAGGAGCCAGAAATTAAACGCAAGGATTACTGCAAAGATAATAGAAACGCTTCCCAACGGCAATTACATCATAGAAGGAAGTCAAGAGGTGGAATTGAATTCCGAAAAGCAGATAATAACATTAACCGGCGAAATAAGGCCGGATGATATATCCGCTGACAATACTATTCTTTCTTCGGCTATTGCCAATGCCCATATATCTTACTCTGGCAAGGGCAAACTTGGCGATAAGCATGGCAAGGGCGCGCTTGAATGGTTGTTTGATTTTGCTTGGTTGTTTTAATGGATAGGGAGGCTGGATATGTATAAGGATATAACGATGAGAATAATAATGGCTCTAATTGCGATTCTTTTTACAGGGCCTATGGCCCGCAGTGAGTTTTCCGCTAGATTAAAGGATATAGCCGTTGTAGAGGGTGTTAGGGAAAACCAGTTGATGGGATATGGCATAGTAGTTGGGTTAAACGGCACGGGCGATAAGAGCTCGTCGGTATTTTCTCAGAAGGCAATTGCCAATATGATGAAGGAGTTGGGGATAAGCCTCTCTGCAAAGGATATCAAGATGAAAAACGTTGCCGCGGTTGTTGTGACGGCTCAGATACCTCCGTTTGTCCGTCCGGGTGTTAAGATAGACTGTTTGGTATCGTCAATAGGAGATGCAACGGATTTATCTAATGGCGTTTTACTTATGACGCCTCTGGCAGGCCCTGATGGCAATGTCTATGCGGTTGCGCAAGGGCCTCTTTCTTTAGGCGGGTATAGCGCGGGAAGCGGCAGGACGAAAAAGATAAAGAACCATCCGACGGTTGCAAGGATTCCCAACGGCGCTATTGTGGAGCGCGAGATACCAATTGAGCTTGAGAAAGACGGGCATATCAAAATAACGCTTAACCAGCCTGATTTTACAACCGCATACAGGATTGCAAAGGCCATTAATGAGAAGTGGCAGGGCATTGCCAGATGTCAGGATGCCGGCATCATAGACGTTAATGTTCCGCAGGATCTCAAAAATAACCTGGTTGGGTTCGTATATGAGATAGAAAGTTTGTATATTAATCCGGATACAGTGGCAAAAGTTGTAATAAATGAAAGAACTGGCACGGTTGTTGCTGGTAAAGATGTTAGGATAGACACCATAGCGATATCACACGGCAGTTTGAGTATAGAGGTGAAGTCAAAGTGGATGGTGTCTCAGCCAACGCCATTATCTTCAGGACAGACGGCAACAGTGGCTGATGACGAGATAAAGGTGGTTGAACAGAAAGGGAACATGGCGGTTATGGAGTCAGGCGCGACAATAGGAGACTTGGCAAATGCCTTAAACGCATTAGGCGTATCGCCAAGGGATATGATTTCCATCTTCCAGGCGATAAAGCAAAGTGGCGCATTGGCCGCAGATATACAGATAATCTAATCAAAGGGGCAGAGTATGATAAGCGGATTGGGGCTCAGCATAAAGGATACAAATCTCGTTGGGACTAAAGAGCAGCGTATTAAAGACGCGGCCGGTGAGTTGGAATCTATGTTTATATACTATATGTTGAAGGAGATGCATCAGGACATAAAGGATCCGTTGTTCGGTTCAAACCAACAGAAGATGTATCAGGATATGCAGGATATGCAGATTTCCCGGGTTATGGCAAAAAAGAGCCCGTTTGGATTGGCCGATATGCTTTGCAAAGAATTTTCCGATGTTAGGCAATAAATTAATAAAGCGCAATGACTTTTGTCCGATAATAAAAGTGAGGAGGTTGAAATGGCTTTATGGGAAGAGCTTATAGAGGTATTAAAAATTGAATTAGAGTTGCACAAACAGCTAAAAGGTAGTATTGAAGCATTGAAGCGTGCTATATTTCAAAGGGATATAGACGCGGTCAGCAGGCAGATAGAGGTGCAGGCGATGTATAAACGCGAGATAGAAGATGCGGAAGTGGTGAGGGCAGGCCTATGCCAGAACATATCGGATACTATGGGTGTAGATGCGAGTTCCGTTAGTGAATTGGGAAGATATGTGCCTGCATATATGTCTGATGAGTTTAACGTTATAGTGGACGGCTTAAGAGAAGAAATAGATCAGATAAAGTCCCATACAAGGTCTATCAGATATGTTATCAGAACAGTGATGCATTATGTAGAGGACCTGTTGGAGGTTTACTTGTGTGATGCGTCAAAAGACAGCGGGCAATACGATTGCAAGGGCGTTAAAAGACGCCATAGAGCGCATTTTACAACGAAACTGGCATAATAATAGGGGGATTAGATGGGCGGATTTGTCGGACTGACGATAGCTAAGAAGGCGCTGATAGCAAATCAGGTGGCAATGGAGACCATTGGCCATAATATAGCCAATGCAAATACTCCGGGGTATTCCCGCCAGCGTGTTGAATTAAAGGAGTCCCTGCCTGACAGCACGCCCTGGGGAGCAAAGGGCACAGGTGTTGATGTAGACGATATTATCCGCATAAGAGATAGTTATTTGGACGTGCAGTTGCGCAATGAGACCAATGAACTTGGTATGTGGGATGAAAAAGAAAAGTTTCTGGCAAGGGTGGAGCTATACTTTAACGAACCGTCTGATACAGGGCTTGCCAATACTATGGAGAGATTTTGGAATGCATGGCAGGAAGTCGCTTATATGCCTGAAGAGCAGACCTCCCGAAATTCCTTGTATCAGGATGCGGTTTCTTTGGTTACAGGCATAACGGATTTATACAATAATCTGGAATCCTTGAGAACGGATGCGGACACCGCACTCAAGGCCCAAATAAAAAAGATTAATAGTTTGGCTGATTCCATAGCCTCTTTAAATTCGCAGATCAGGTATTATGAAGTCGGCGATGCAACCGCAAATGATTTGAGAGACCAAAGGGATCAAAAATTGGCGGAATTGGCAGATCTAATAGATTACGAGGTGTCTGAACAGCCGGACGGCACGGTTATCGTTAGTGTCGGAGGTGTGAACTTAGTTGATAAGCTGGATACTGAAGATATGGGGTATAGATATAATTCCGATGGGCATTTAGACCCTTATTGGACGTATAACAACGGTTCAGTTTCAGTAAGTTCCGGAAGGTTATATGGGATTACTAATACCCGTGATTCCCTGATACCGCAGTATAAAGAGATAATAGACGATATCGCAGAGAAGATAATATCAGAGGTGAATAAACTGCATACAAGCGGTTATGGATTATCTGCATTTACTAGTTTGACATCACAATACGATATATCTGATTCAACGGCTGTGTTGGCTTCCTCTTCATCAGGGCTTGATTTTTACGATGAAATACAGGATGGCAGTTTTACTATGACTGTTGTGGACTCATCTGGCAATGAAACGGAAAATACAATAAGTATATCTGCAAGCGCAACATCAGGCACGACACTTAACTCCTTGATATCAACTATTGGAAGCAGTTTTTCAACCGGTATTGCCCACGTTAGGGCCAGCGTCAGTTCCGAGGGGTATTTGACCATAGAGTCTGATACTGGCTATTCTTTTTATGTTAATAATGATACCAGTAATGCGCTAATGGCCTTGGGGTTAAACGTGTTTTTTAAGGGTTCTGGGGCAGATGATATGGACATAGCCGATCCCATTGATAATAACGTCAATAACATAGCCGCTTCTAGTTCAGGAGAGGTGGGGGACGGCATAGTAGCGTTGAATATATCTGCGTTAAAGGACAGCAAACTGATGGATAGTAATTCAGCGACCATTACCGATTATTATGGTTCAAGTTTAGGAGTGCTTGGCGTTGCGAAGAAAGAGGCAACAGATATGAAAAACAGCCAAGAGATACTCGTTACACACATAAAAAACAGCATAGAGGAGATATCGGGAGTGTCTATTGACGAAGAGGCAATGGATTTGATTAAGTATCAGCACGCCTATGCCGCGGCCGCTCAGTTTTTAAAGACAATAGACCAGATGTTGGACGAACTTATCAATGGGATAAGGAGATGATATTATGCGTATAACAGACAGGATGCTCTTTAACCAAAGTTATGTAAATTTAACAGCTGCTATGGATAGGTATTCTGATTTGCAAGAGCAGATGTCAACCGGCAGAAAGATAAATAAACCGTCGGACGCACCGGGTGATATGCCGCAGGTTATCTCTTACAGGACAAAGATAAAAGACATAGACCAGTACGACAGCAATATAGAGTATGGGCTTTCGTGGTTGTCTATATCCGACAATGCATTGGCGAATGTGGCGAGCCTTTTAAATTCGGCAAAGTCAATAGCCTTGAGCCAGGCAAGTGCAACGGCTGATGATCAGACGCGGCAGAGCGCGGCGCAACAGGTAGACAGCATATTAAATCAGATTGTTCAGCTTTCAGGCACAAAACACGGCAACAGGTATCTGTTTTCAGGCCATAAGACCAATACAGTGCCTTTCTCCAAACTCACGGTTGAGGGAAAGACCGTGATTAAATATAACGGCGATGAAGGTGCGATATACGTGCCTATTAGTTCTGATATAAATGTCCAGATAAATAAATCCGGTAAAGACATATTCGGCGATCCTGAAACGACTATTTCGGGGTCAAACGTAAACGCAACAACCAGTCCGATAACAAGGGATACTTTGCTTTCCAGCCTAAACTCAGGAGCCGGCGTTTCTGCAGGGTCATTCATCATCACCAATGGCAACCAGACCGCAACCATATCTGTCACTGCCACTGGCAGTGAAACCATTGGCGAGGTGCTTGATGCGATTAACAGTGCCGGTGTAAACGTTACAGCCGCCATTAATAGCGCTGGCACGGGAATTGACATTAAGTCAAATTTTAGCGGGACAACCCTTTCCGTGCAGGATACCGGCTCCACCACAACCGCTCAGGATTTAGGTATAGTGGGAGAGAAAAAGAGTCAGGACGTATTTGGTATCCTGATTCGTTTAAAAGAGGCCCTTCTTGACGGGGATACCGAAGAATTAGGCACGGTAAGCGGGCTTATTGATTCGGCTTTGGATGAGGTATTGCAGGCATGGGTAGACATTGGCTCAAAGGAACAGCGCCTTGAACTTACCAAAGATAGGCTTGGCAGCGAGCAGATAAATTATTCGGAGCTTCTTTCTAATACCGAGGATGCGGATTTAGCGGAATTAGTAGTAAACCTTTCAAGAGAACAATCGCTGTACCAAGGCCTTTTAAAAGTTACTGCAGGGATGCTTCAACCCTCTTTACTGGACTTTTTGAGATAATCGGTGTATAACATAACATAATAATTTTCTATCATTGGAGGAGGATATGAAGATACAAACAAAACGTTTTGGTTCAATAGAAATAGAGGAAGAAAATATCATAGAATTCCCCTATGGCATTTTGGGGTTTCCTGAATACAAGAAATACGTTATCCTGGCCGACAGAGATAACAGCCCATTTTTCTGGATGCAGGCCATAAATAATGGTGAATTTGCATTAGTTGTTACAAATCCGTTGTGGTTCTATCCTGAATATCGGGTAAAAGTTCATAAAACGGAACTTGAGGACATCAAATTAGAGAACCTGCATAAGGGCGAGGTGTGGACATTGGTAACGGTTAGAAATAATCCCTTTGTTGTATCAATTAACCTAAAGGGCCCTATACTCATAAATAAAGAGCTGGGATTGGCTAAACAATTGGTAATAAATTCGGATGATTATCCTTTGCGTTATGAAATAATCAACCACGAAAATCAAGGAGCAACCGCCTGATGTTGGTTTTAACTAGAAAAAAAGGACAGAGCATAGTTATTGCAGATGAAATAGAGATTACCGTTGTGGATGTGGGCAGTGACAGTGTGCGTTTGGGCATCAAGGCAAAGAAGACCATCCCTATTTACAGGCGAGAGATATACGATATGATATTGAAAGAGAATATCGCAGCTGCGCAGGCAGATATAGATGACCTTCCGCAAGTGCCTTTTCCGAAGATGTGATATGAACCTGGCCCTATTTGATTTTGACGGGACAATAACTACGAAAGAAAGCATATCCTGTTTTTTGCGTTATTTGTGTGGTTCTGACGGTGCGTTTTATGTTAGGATAATGCCGTTTATTCCGAAAATACTCTTATATCTGATAGGGTTATACCCTAATTGGAGGATAAAACAAGATATATTAGCGGTGTTTATAAAAGATATGCCTGAAACTGAATTTAGGCAAAAGGCCCATAAGTTTGCGCAGTCCCGCATAGATATGATTTTGAGAAAAGAGGCAATGGATAGAATTATGTGGCATAGAGAACAGGGGGATGAGATTGTGATTGTTTCTGCGGGGATACGCGACTATATAGAACCGTGGGCGCGGTCTAATGGGATAGATAACGTGATAGCCGTTGAGCTTGAAGTCAAAGAAGGAAAGATGACGGGCATGTTAGACGGCCTAAATTGTTATGGCCCTGAAAAGGTCAGGAGGGTAAAAGAAGCGCTGGATCTTTCTAAGTATGATAAGATATATGCCTATGGGGATACCAAGGGAGATATTGAGATGTTAAATATGGCGGATATAGCCTTTTATAACTTTCGCCCGTTTAATTCAAGATAAGTCCGCTATCAAGTCTGTTTTCAATGACAAAATCTGGGAGATTGCTTTTTATGTCAATTGGATTTCCTGTCAAAGGGTGTTTAAAAGAGAGCCTGAATGCATGCAGGCACAGGCGTTTATAATTGCGCGATTGGGTGTGGTTGTATTTTTTATCCCCGACAATAGGATGGCCTATGTAATGACTATGGACGCGTATTTGGTGTGTCCTGCCTGTTAACGGAGAGAACAACACGAGGGTTTGTTTTTTATCCTCAATTCGTTTCAATACCTTGTAATCTGTAATGGCGTTTCTTGCGGATTGTCCATATCCGACGCGAAATCTTTCCCTGCGCGCGGTATCCCTTTCTATGGGGGCGTCTATCCTGTCTTCGTCAAATTCAAAAATCCCGTTATTTAGCGCAATATATTGTTTTCTGATAAGCCTGCGTTCAAACATAGAAGAGAGCCTGTGATGCGCGGTATCGTTTTTTGCTATAATAAGCAGGCCAGAGGTATCTTTATCTAACCTATGGACAATGCCGGGCCGTTCGTTATCGTCTTTGTGCGATATATTTTCCTTTAACAAAAACTTGACTGCATTTGCCACAGTTCCGGATTTAATCCCTGCTCCGGGATGCACGGATATGCCAATGGGTTTATTGATGATAAGAATATCCTCATCTTCATATACTATGTCTAATTTGATATCTTCGGCGGCCAAATTGTCTGATTTTTCCGGCGGCGATGTTATGTCTATTGAAATAATGTCGGATTCGCATATTATATAGGAGGGCTTGACCTTCTTGGATGATTTGGCAAAGGCAATAGAAACCTTGCCGTTGTTTATGGCATCTTGAACGGCCTTTCTCGATGCTGTTTCAATGTGATTTGTCAGAAACACGTCAAGCCGTGTTCCTGCCTCTTCACTATTTACTGTGAATTGGTATTTTTTGCTTTCCATAGGAAAAACATGCCCATAATGATTGCTACGATGCTTACCCATTGGGAAAACCTCAATCCGAAAGCGACAGGCACATTATCGCCCCTGATAAATTCAATAAGCAGGCGAAACGCGCCATACGAAGACAAATATGCCCCCAGAATGAGGCCTGATCCAAGTTTTTTTGGGGCATTGTTTCTCAAACTCAAAAGCATAAAAAACAAGAAAAACAAAAATGCGCTTGATATAAGCTGTGTGGGAATAACGGGTTCAAGCATGCCCGGAAAGGCCATCCCCCAGGCCTTACTTGGCCTGCCATAACAACATCCGTTTAAAAAACAACCGATTCGGCCTATTGCATGGGCCAGAGGCAGATATGTGATAATATAATCAACATATTTCATGATATGGAGTCTGCGCTCCTTTAGGTATAGTATTCCCGATAAAAAGGCAAATAAAAAACCGCCATACCACACCTTTCCGGTGTGGAAAAACAACAACATTTCAGGGAAAATATTGTCAAATTTATCTGGATATTGAATTATATATAAAAAGTGCGCGCCTATCAGTCCAGATAATATGCTAACGAGCAGAAGATTCTCAACCTCTTTTTTGGCTATGCCGAATTTCTCTGAATGGAGCGTTGCCAATATCCACGTTGTTATAAGCCCGATTGCCATCATTGCGCCATAAGAATAGATGACCAGATTATGAAAGCGAAACAGAACCGGGTGCATAAAGGAACCTCTCCGATTGTTCAACTATGGAATCTATTGATTGGCCTGAATGAATAACAGGCACATTCAAGTTATGTAAAATGGAGCTGTAGCTGGCATCGTCGGTAATGGCAAGGGATGCCTTGCTCAGGATAGCCGTCATTTCCCTAAAAGATAACTTGCCGCATAAATCTATTGCCTGATTGCCGTATTTAAGAAACAACCTGTTTTGCTTATTAGTTTGTGGTTCTTCTCCAAGCAACAAGATAGCCCGTTCAGGATGCCCTTTAACAAGGGCGTCTATGATATCTATAAGGTGGTTTGTGATGCCTTGGGGGGGGAGGATAGCAAGAATTTGCCTTTCATTTATACCGAGATTATATAAAAGCAAACTGGCAAATTTATCCTTTTTTTCAGATATAATCCTGTTTTCATTCTTACCGTCGGATTGTATTTGTTTAAGCCTTTCAATAATTGTTGTTTCATCCTTGCAATTGATGCGGTGTTTTGCCTTTATAAGAGACGAGAGCAGAGAAATATGTTTTTTATCAGACATATTAATAATCATGTCCCAGCCCGTTTTTTGAAATGAAAAAACAGCATTAAGGTATGACATTAGATTCTTTGCAAAAGCACCATGTCCCTTACCAAAGGGAATAACCCTATCAAAAACACTACTGTTTAATTCCTGCGCTGATTTTTCCGAGCAGATACAATCTACTTGAGAAAATCCGAATTGATTTTTCAACACAGAAGCAATGCGTGAGGCGGATTTTAATTTCTGCTTACTATGAGGTATGAGAATAAGCGCGCGCATATATATTATTTCTCATCAAACGGAGAAGAAGAGACAATGACCACCTTTGCAAGAGGCCTGCCGTCTTCCATATACGTATAGCTTACCTCTATATCATCTCCGGGATTAATGCTTTTGATAGAACTAACACCCAAAAATTCGGTTTCCGCATCAACATATACAGTAATATCCTTATCTTTATTGGCCTCAAAGTCATAATAAGATATATTGATTGCCTTATCCGTTGTGCCTTTGGTAATGCCCATTATCCATTCCAGAGTCAACTTTTTTTTAGGTTTATAGTCTTGATTAACCGCTATTTTTTTTGTCGTCTTAAGCGGGTTTTCAGAACTTGTGTCTTCAGAGAAAGCAAACAAACCGTGAAGCGTAAAACCGATTAAGAAAGCGATAAACATAATCCTGCGCATAGCACCACCTCCTAAAAAATAGGCCAAACATTCTATTTAAAGCCAAAGTTTATATGATATAATACCATACAATTCGGTTTTTTAGATTAAGTTTTTATTTATATTCAAGGAGGGAATATGACAGTCAAAAAGCGTCCTAAAAGAAAGATGAGTTCTATCCAATGGAGTCCGAAAAAGATGCGCAGGATGCTGTTTGTAATAGCATTATTTATCATACCGCCTTTTGTATTGTGGGGGGTTAGCTCAGCAATAAGGAGCGAAAGGCAATACAGGATAGGTAAAATAGGGCATCAAACCATAGTGTTGCCTATATGGAGACGGGCGTTTGAGCATATGCAGGCGGAGATGTCTCTGCGTTATGGCCAGAATGCCAGACAGATGTATAAGCCACAGGATTTAAAGCCAATGGCTTGGGAGAGATTGATGTTGCTTTATGACGCAAAGAGAAAACACATAAAAGCAACGGACGATGAAGTTGCCCAAAAAATAAGCGAGTATGAATTCTTAAAAGGCCCTGACGGAAAGATTTCTATGCAGGCGTATTCCAATTTAGTGCGTTCTATAGGGCTTAACGAGAAAGAGTTTGAGGAATTAATAAGAGAAGACCTCATTATTAGAAAGTTGTTTGACAGCATAACGAAAGGCGTTTCAATAACGGACCAAGAGATCCGCGACGCCTTTTTGGAAAAAGAAGAAAAGATATCGTTTTTATATGACAAAGTATTAAATAAAGACTTTATAGATAAAGTGGAAGTTGAAGACAAAGAAATAGAAGAATATTATCAGGAGCACAAAGACGATTACCTTGAGCCGGTGTCCATAAAAGTAAAATATCTGGAGATATCTTTGCCAAATGTAAAGAAGATTACGGCAGTTGAAAAAAAGGATATAGAAAACTATTACAAAACGCATTCGCAGGAATTTACAGGCAAAAAACTCAGTGATGTGGAAGAGCAGATTTACGCCAAATTAGAGGAACGCAACGCAAAAGAGCGTATGGATAAAATCGTGGAATGGTTTTCCAAACATAAAGTAAAGGACTTAGACGTTTCCGCAAAGAAATTTGGATTAAGCGCGCAGACAACGCCTTTTTATTCCGCAAGGAAATTGCTTCCTCAGCTTGGGTGGATACCTCCGTTTTATACAAAGGCATTTTCAATGGATGTAAATCAGGTATCGGATGTGTTTGATTACAAAGACTCATATTACGTCTTTCAGGTGATAGAGAAAAAGGATGCGCATATCCCCGACCTTGCGCAAATAAAAGACAGAGTTGAATCTGACCTGAAAAGGAAAAAGGCGTCAGACCTTGCCAAAGAACAGGCAGAAAAATTGCGCAAAGAGGTTTTGGACAAGATATCCAGCGGAACAGATAAGCAGGAGGCCTTTAAGGCGGTTTTCCCCAATGCCCAAGAGGCAAAAGACATTTCTAGAACATCTTATGTCCCGGGCATAGGAATGGCAAAAGGCTTTTTTGAAGATATTGCCGAGGAGGAAATATCAGAGCCCATAAAAACACCAGATGGATGGATAATTGCATTAAAAACCCAACACATTGTCCCCAGTGAAGAGGACTTTGAAAAACAGAAGGATTCCATTAAACAAGAGCTATTAAACCAAAAGAAAGATAAGGTGTTTGCCGACTATGAAAGGGAGCTTTACAACAAAGTTCAGATAACGATTTACAAAGAAAACTATTAGTGCCTTGAAATAGGAGAGGATATGTTGAAACCGAAGATAATTCTTACAGGCGCCTGCGGGATGATAGGCAGTGTGCTTTTAAAACAATTAAATGACAGAGGCATAAACGATGTCTTATTAGTGGATAATATGGGCAAGGCGGATAAATGGAAAAACCTATACGGGTTAAAATTTAACGATATTATCCTGCCTGGCGAGTTATTGGATATGATAGAGAGAAACGATACAGTTTTGCAGGATATAGACGTAGTTTTTCACATAGGCGCCTGTAGTTCAACTACGGAAACAGATGTGGATTACCTGTTAGTGAATAATGTGCATTATAGTCAAGAACTGGCGTTATGGGCAATAGAACGCTCTGCTCGTTTTATATTTGCGTCAAGCGCAGCGACATATGGAAGTGGGGAAAACGGGTTTAATGACGATGAGGCCTTGTTAG
>Ga0256914_1003592_pt1 | contig 12137 bp, 9 predicted proteins | sample HulkmetaG_FD_191571 | JGI IMG/M metagenome (GOLD analysis project Ga0256914, IMG submission 191571) | Hydrothermal chimney microbial communities from Main Endeavour vent field at the Juan de Fuca Ridge, Pacific Ocean - Hulk | ecosystem: Environmental > Aquatic > Marine > Hydrothermal vents ...
CGCGGCAACCCGACAACGGCCAAGAGCCGGCCGGCGATTAAGCCGCGTCCTGAAGGGTCGTCAACAACGCACGGACCTCGGCCTTGGGCCCCCGGCCGTGGGGACCGCCAGGACCGACGCACGCGGGACAGCCATCATCGCACGAACAACTCTGCACCCGCTCCAACGCCATGGCCCACAGGCGGTCGTGCGCGCGGTAAAGCGCGGCCGCAAAGCCCACGCCTCCGGGCACGGCATCGTACAGCAACAAGGTGGGCCAAGCCCGGTCGTGCCAGGCCAGGGTCACTTGCGCGCCCAAATCGCGCGGGTCGCCCATCACCAACAGCGCGGCCAGATGACGCAACAAATAGGCCAAGCCGCTCAGCGCGGAGCGCACCCACACATGGCGTTCGGCCCGCCGATGGCAGCGCGCACACAGGGTGACCAAATTGTCCAACCGGTGCGCGTCCGCGGGACGGGCAAACAGGCGCACCGGCCGAATGTGGTGCACATGCAAGTCATCCGTCGCGCCGCATACCTGGCAGCGATGCCCATCGCGGCGGCGCGCGGCCGCGCGTGCCGCCGCCCAGGTCGGGCCATAATCAGGGCGCCGCGCCGCGCCCCCGGCCACCACCGGCAGGCGTTCCCACCAAGCCGGGCCCAGACTCACCCAATAGGCTTGGGTCGATAACCGCCGCGGGGGCAAGTCCAACGAGCGCACATCCAACAAACCGCGCTCGGGCCAGGTCAAACGCCGATAACCCACCACTTGTTCGAGGACCTCCACCGGGCCCCAGCCCCAGGTCTGATCTGAGGCGTGGGTCTTGGCCCGCGGGGGCCCTGCCGCGCGCACCTGGCTATGGACCACCGGCTCAGTGTCATAGGCGTCGTCGAAGGGTTCCAGATCGGCCCGGCCGCGTTCCAAATCCAGCGCGCGCACCCGGTACACCCGGCCTTGATGCCGATACACCGCGCCAGGGTGCACCAAGCGCGGGGCAGAAGGGTAGTCCACCTCGCCGATCCATTGGGGTTCGTCCGCGACGGTGAGCAGCAATTGCACCCGTCGCGCGTCGGCCGTGCGCAAAGAGACCTCGCGAGCCGGGTCGCGCGGCGCGATCCAATACACCCGCTCGCCGCGGCGTTGCGCATCCCCGCGCTGCTCGAGCGCGCTCAGGGCTTGGCGAGTGGCGGCCAGGCTCAAATCGCCAAAGGGTTGGTCCACGGGCCAGGGGCCTTCGGCCAAGGCGCACGCCAGATGTTGCTGGGCGATGTGGGGGTGCGCGGGGTCCAACAAGGCCTGCTCCACAGCCGCGTGCAGCACAAAATCGGGGTGTTGTACCAGATATTGGTCGATGGGCGCGGGCGAGGCGAGGAACACCGCGACGCCCGGCCGCGGGCCGCGGCCTGCGCGGCCAAAGCGTTGGCGCAGCGCGGCCAAGGTGCCCGGATACCCCACCACCAAGACCACATCCAAGCCCGCGATGTCCACGCCCAGTTCCAGCGCAGCCGTAGCCACCACCGCGCGCAACGTGCGGCGACGCAAGCCCTCTTCGACAGCCCGCCGCTCAGGGGGCAAATAGCCGCTACGATAGCCCGCGACCGCGCGGGGATCGGGCGCTCGCGAGCGCAGCGTGCGCAACGTACGCTCCACCGCGCGGCGCGAGGGCACAAAGATCAACACCTGCAGGCCTTGCTGCCAAGCGGCCAGGGTCAGGCGCACAGCCTCGTCGTAAGGGCTGCGGCGCAGGCCTAAGGCCGGGTCCACCAGGGGCGGGTTGTAGAGCACCGTCGCGCGCGGCCCCAGCGCGGCCGTGTGTTGGGTGATGACCTGGACCTCATCGCCCACCAGCGCGCGCCCCAGCGCCGCGGGGTTGCTCACCGTAGCCGTGGTCAGCACAAAACGGGGTTGCGCGGCATGAAGGGCCGCGATGCGCCGCAGCCGCCGCAACACCTGGGCCACATGCGCACCGAACACGCCCCGATACACATGCGCCTCGTCCAGCACCACCAGACGCAACCCGCGCCAAAAGCGGGACCAAGCCCAATGGTGCGGCAGCAAACCCTGGTGCAACATGTCGGGGTTGGTCACCACCACCCGCGCCCGCTGCCGCACGGCCGCCCGCCGATGCGCGGGGGTGTCGCCATCGTACGCGGCCGCGGTGGTCACCCCCAGGCGGTGCAGTTTGTGGACTTGATCGTGGGCCAGCGCCTTGGTTGGAAAGAGATACAACGCGGTCGCGTCGGGGTCGCGATGCAACAGGTCCAACGTCGGCCCCTGATAGGCCAGGCTCTTGCCCGCGGCCGTGGGCACAGCCAACAGCACCGCGGGATGATGACGCAGGGCGCGCCACACCGCCACTTGGTGCGCGTACGCGCGCGGGAAGCCGGCCTGGGCCAGCGCGGCGCGCGCCGCGGGATGCGCCTCGTCGGGCCAAGGCACCCACTGGGGCGGCTGCGGCGGTTGAACATGGATGTGCACTTCGGCCCGCCCCTGGGCCACTCGGGTGAGCCAATCCAATGGGATGTCGGTCATCGGCCCGCCACTCCCCAAGCCGCGGCGAGGGTCACGGCCCGCCGCGCGCGTCCGCAGGCGTGGGCGTGGGGGTGAGGGGTTGCCCGCGCACGGCCCGCACCATGGTGTCGGGGCTGCCGCACTCGCACGCGCGCACGTATTGCCCACCCCGGCGCAGCCAACCCGTGTACGGCTCTGGGCCCAACAGCACTTGCCACCCTTCCATGATCCACGGCACCGGCCCCGCGGGCGACATCCACTCGCCGTTATATTTGCGCGCGAAGTGCACGTGACTGCCCGTTGCGTGGCCACCTTCGCACGAAGGGCGGCCGATGGGATCCCCAGCGCGCACCCACGTGCCCACGGGAAGGCGATCACTCAAGTGCAGGTGGAAAATCACCCAGCCGGTGCGCTCGTCACCGTCGCCGTCCAGGTCGAGCACCAAGATGCCCTCTTCGGAACGCACGACCAAGCCATCGGCCTCCGCGATGGCCCATTGGCGGCTGATGTCACACCCGCGCACATCGGGCGGGGCCAAGTCGATGGCGCTCCACGGCCAGAGGTCTTCGCCCCAGCCCGGATGGGGGCCTCCGCTGTAACTCCAGGCCCGGTTGTCGGGGATGGGCAACAACAGGGGGGGCTGGGTCAAATCGCCGGGGATGTGCGGCGGCGGGGGCGGGTTCCAAGGGTCGCCGAACAGGGTGGCATACGTGCGGAAGAACCCTTGGGGGCTGATGGCCTGCGAATACACCCGCGCGGGCAACTGCTGGGCGAAGTAGAACTGCAAGGCCACCGTCGCTGCGTTGAGCCATGGGTCGGGCCAGACCTCGGTGCCGTCGTCCAACACGATGGGCGTCACCCGCCCCAAACGCCACGCGTAATAGCCGTGGTTGAGCAGGCTGGCCGCGGCCGAAAGTTGCAAATATAGCCCTTTGGTCTCATAGCCATGAAAGCCCAGCATGTAATGCCCCGGATATTCGGGCCGGGAGAGCGCGCCGGCTTGGTACTCCAACAGCGCCAGAAGCACATACGGGCTGATGCTGTAGTTGCGGGCCACGTGCAACAACATGTCAACGCCCGTGCGCTCCTGGTCGGCCGCGTATCCCACATAGTCCTTCAGCCAACCCGGATACTGGGCTACCCACGCCTCCAGATCCAGGTCGGGCACCGCGGGGCCATAGACGAACAGAGGATCGGGCAAGATTTGAAAGGCGCTGCCCCAAGTGGGCATGTAGTAATAGGGAACCCGCAGGGTGAGGCCCGGGGGTAGGGTGGTCAGGCCCAGCGACACGCCGGGGTTGGCCGCGCGGATGGCGTCGGGGGTGGTGTGAAAGCGCGCGGCCAGGGCCGTCAGGCTGTCGCCCGGCTGGACGGTGTATTCGACCAACGTGCCCTGGGGCAGAGGCGCGCGCGTGGGGATCGGGGTTGGCGTAGGCCGCCCCGAAGGCACGGTTGGCGTGCGCGCGGCCTCGGCCTCGCCCCCCAACACGACCGAGCGCGGAGCCGGTTTCACCGCGCCCCCCCACCATTGCCGCGCGGCCAAGGCCGCCAAGAAGCCCACCAGGGCCAAACTCAACCACGCGCTACGGGTCATCAGGGCCTCGAGTGATCAGGGCCGACGGGGGGCCCAAAGGGCTGGCGATCACCACTTCGTTCGCGCGCACCAAACGCCCCTGATAGGGCTGCGCGCCGGCCTGGGCCACCCAGCCGCCCAGGTTGAACGGCACAGGGCCGTCCGCGGCCATCCACTCGCCGTTGTATTTGCGCGCCAAATGGATGTGCGTGCCGGTGCTGACACCCCCCTCGCACGACGGGTGCCCCAAAGGGTCGCCCTGGTGCACCCGATAGCCCACCTGCACGCGACGCCCCTCGCTGGCGATGTGCAGATAGAGCACGTTCCAGCCCGTTTGCTCGCGGCCGTCGCCGTCCAGATCCAGCACCACCACGCCGGGCTCAGAGCGCACGACCACGCCATCGGCCACGGCCAACACCCAATAGCGGCTCACCCGGCAGGGCGGACCGCCTTCGTGGGCGGGCGCGAGGTCCAACGCGGCCAACGAACCCACCGGCCCGTACGCGCCGTGAGGGCCGCTGGTCAAACTCCACCACTGGCCGCGGGCAAAGGGCAAAATGAAGGCCGGCTGCTGCAAATCGGGCGGATACAGGGGCTCGGCCCAGCGCGCGCGGGCCCAGGGGTCGCCGAACGTGGCCGCGTAAAAGGCTGGGAAACCATGGGCATTGGTGGGGTCCAGAACGGCGGCCCACTGGTCGGGTGGCAGCATTTGGGCGAAGAGGTACATCAGGGCCACAGTGCCCGCGTTGAGGGTTGGGGCCAAGCGCAGGCGGGTGCCGTCGGCGAACGCGATCTCGGTCAGACGGCCCTCGCGCCAGCCATAATAGCCCACGGCCAATTGTTCCGCGGCCCAGATCAGCGCGCGCGAAAGGCGCCCTTGGTCATCGCTTTCGGGCCGCAACAAGGGGTTGGCGCGGGCGGCCTCATTGGGATGCCCAAACACCCAGCCGCTGCGATATTCCAACAGCGCCAACAACAAGCGAGGATTCAGGCTGTAGTTGCGGGCAATGTAGGCCACCAATTGGCCACCGTCTAATGTGCCGGGCGTGGGCAGATATTCAGAGTAGGTGGCCAACGCGCCGCGGGCTTGGCGCACGAAGGCCTCGGTTGCGAAATCCACCGTCGAGGGCGAATAGACCACCTCGCTGTCGGGCAACAGCCGCTGCGCGGGCGTTTGGCCGGTCACCGCGGTCGGCGGGATCCACAACTCGATGCCGGGCGGCAAGAAGCCGCGCGTGGGGAGTTCGCGGCCGTCCAGGCGGCGGATGTCAGACGCGGGCACGCCAAAGCGCACCGCGAGCACGGCCAATGTATCGCCGGCTTGGGTGGTGTAGGTCTGACCGCCGTCTTGCACGGCCAGGGTCGCGGCAGGGGTAGGGGATGGCCGCGCCTGGGCCGTGGCTGCGGACGGAACGGTGGCGCGCGCGTGCGGCACAACCGTCGCGGTCGGACGCGCGCGGCGTGCACGCACTGGCGCGAATTCGGGTTGCATCACGGGCAAAGGGGGCAACCAATGGGCCGCGGTTGGCCACGCGCCCAAAAGCATCAGGCCCGCGGCCAACACGCCCAGCGCGGAAGCCGCCCTGGCCCGCCAAGAAGGGCGCGGTCGCATGGTCTTCCTGCCGCGCGGGTCACTCCTCAAAGCGCACATCAGCCGGCATGCCGGGCTTGAGGCGACCCGTGGGATCATCAATGCTCAATTCTACCGCGAATACCATGGTCTTGCGGCCTTCCACGGTTTGCACATTGCGCGGGGTGTATTCGGCCCGGTCCGCGATGCGGGTGACTGTGGCGTAGAACGTCTCGCCGGGGAACGCGTCCACGGTCAAAGTAGCGCGCTGCCCCAATCGCAACTCGCCGACCCGATCTTCGGGGATGTACACAGTGATGGTCAGGCGGTCCAACTGCCCTAAGGTGAGCACCGCCACACCAGGCCGAATGACCTCGCCTTCGCGCAGGTTGATGGCAGTGACCACGCCGTCGGTGGCTGCGCGCACGGTGAGTTTGTCCATTTGCACTTCCAGCGCGCGGCGATTGGCCTCAGCCTGGGCGACCGCGGCTTGCGCTTGGGCGAGCGTGGCCTTGGCTTGCTCCAGTTGGGCGGCGGCCAAGCGCACTTGGGGCGAATCGTCGCCCCACAGGAGCGCGTACCAGCGATCGCGCGCGGTGTCGTAGCGCGCCTGGGCAACCGCGACTTGCGCCCGAGCCTCCAACAGATCCTGCGCTTGCTGCTGGGTGAGGATGCGCTCATACTCGGCCTGGGCGGCCTCCAACGCGTTCTGCGCGGCATCGTAGCGCTTTTGGGCTTGCTCTTCTAAGGTGGGGTCGTTTTGCTGGCGGGCTTGCTCCAGCACGGCCTGGGCCGCCAAGAATTCGGCGCGCGCCTGCGCCAAGGCAGATTCGGCCGCGCGCAGGTCGGCCGCGACCAATGTTTCTTGCAAGTGGGCCAGGTTGTCTTGCGCCTCTTGCAGGGCCTGTTGCGCGGCTTGCACTTCGGACTCGGCCGCGGCCTGCTCTTCCGCGCGGGTGAAGTACCACAACGGCAACTGGAAGGGATCGGGGGCGTCCGCGTGCCACGCCTGCCACCGCACTTCAGCCGCGGCCTGATGAGCCTGCTGCCGCGTCCATTCATACTGCGTTTGCGCAACCCGCAACTGGGCCTCGGCCAAGGCTTGCTGCGCACGCGCGGCCTCGACCGCAGCCTGGGCTTGCTCGTACTGGGCTTGCAAGAGGGTGTCGTCTAACACGAAGAGCACCTGGCCGAACCGGACGGTGTCCCCCTCCGCGACCGCAACGCGCGCCACGCGACCTCCCAATTCGGAGGCCACGGCCAACATTTCGGCCTCAATGGTGCCCGACGCGGCCAACGGTGGACGCGGGCGCGGGCGCGCCAAGTAGGCCAAATAGGCCACTGCGCCCCCTACCAGCACGACGAACAGAACGGCCAAGGTGGTGCGAACTCGGCTCATGGTTGTCCTCCGACCACGGCGCGCGCGGGCTCAGTCCAGGCGCTTGCGGAAGCGCAGCGCGGCCATGGCCAGCAAAAACACGCCAAAGAACGCCAGGGCCGCGACTTCGGTCTTCACCGCCTGGATGGGCACGCCTTTGATGAGCAACGCGCGGATGATGATGAGGAAGTATCGCAGCGGTATGAAGTAGGAGACGATTTGCAAAAAGCGCGGCATAGCCTGCAAGGGAAAGATGTACCCAGACAAAAAGATGGCTGGCAAAAACGACATGTAGACCAACAACGTCGCCTCTTGCTGGTTCTTGGCCTGGGCCGAGGCCCACAGCCCAATGCCCAAGCCGCTGAGCAAAAACAGCCCCGACAGCAGCAAAATGGTGCTCAACGGGCTGCGAATGGGAATTTTGAACCACAGCACGCCAATGAGCAAGCCTTCCAGCGTGTCGACGAACGCGATGACAATGTAGGGCACGATTTTGCCCACCACCAGTTCCCACGAGCGCAAAGGCGTGACAATGAGTTGCTCGATGGTGCCCCGCTCTCGCTCGCGCACGATGGCTGACGCGGTGAGCATGGGCGTCAGCGCGTAGAGAATCAGGCCGATCAGCCCTGGGATCATGAAGTAAGTGTCTTTCAAATCGGGGTTGAACCAAACGCGCGGACGCACCTCCAACGGTGGGTCACCGGTAGGCACCCCTTCGCGGCGCAGGCGCTGGGTTTGAATCTGGGTCGCGTGGTGCTGGCCAATGAGTTGGGCAGCAGACAGCGAGCGGGTGGCCACGGTGGGGTCAGAACCATCAATGATGAACGCCACTTGGGCCTGGCCATAGGTGTGAATCTGATTGGTGTAGTCCGGGGGAATCAGCAGCGCGGCGCGGACTTCGCCCGCGTCGATCAACGCTTGCAGTTCGTCTTCGGATGCCACTTCGTAGGCCACGCGGAAATAGTCTGCGGCCCGGTAAGCGTCCAACAAGGCGCGCGCGGCCGGGCCCCGGTCTTGGTCCCACACCGCGATGGGCACGTTACGCACGTCGTTGGTCGCCGCGTAGCCCAGCAAAAAGAGTTCGACCACCGGAATGAGCAAGGCCAACGCCAACGTGTTGGGATCGCGCAGGATTTGCAGGAATTCCTTGCGCACCAAGGCCCGAATGCGGTACCATGAAGCCATCATGGGGTTCCCTCTCCCGCGGGGGATGCGGCCTGCAACAGGGCTTGGATGTGCAAGTGCAGCAGGTGCTCAGGGGCGATCCATTGGGGCAAGCCCAGCCGTCGGGCGGCATAATACATGCCAAACACGCCAATGAAGGCCCACAACAAGGCCGGGGCTTGGGCCAAGAGCCGCGCGTCCGCGCCGCGGCGGGCCAGCACTGCGCGCCATTGGGGCAGGAAGTTTTCCCAACGCGCGCGAGCGTGCCGCCCCTGAAACTCAACCCACTCGATGAAGATCAGATGGAGGAACTCGGGCTGCTGGTCCAACGCGGTGGCCAAGCGCTGCATCAGCGTGCGAAAGAAGGTGGGCAAGTCCGTCTCGGGGATGGTCTCCAGCAGTTCGGCCAGGCGACGATAGGGGTGGTAGTGCTCGTACACCGCGGCGAAGAGGGCGGCCTTGTCGGGGAAGTAGTGATAGATGGTGGCTGGGGACATGCCGGCTTGGTGGGCGATTTGGCGCATGGAGGTGCCATGATAGCCTTGGCGGGCGAACAAACGGTAGGCCGCGCGCAGCAGCGCGGTTTTACGGTCGGAAAGGGGTTGCAGGGCCATCCTATCACCTCGATGCGAGTCGAACGAACGCTCGTTTGATTGTACCACGAAGTCGCCTCGCGCGCAGCCGAGGCCGCGATGGTACAATGGACATCCGCGGCGCCCTGGCCGCGAGCAGCCGAGACGACCATGCACGTGCTTTTCGTAGCCTCACGTCCGCCCTATCCGCCTCTGCAAGGCGATCGGGTGCGGGCCTATCATTTCTTGCGCCATCTGGTGCGACGACACCGGGTCACGCTGGTCGCGCCCGTGACCGCGCGCTTGACGCCCGAGGTGCAGGCCGCGAACGCCGCGTTGGCCGAGCGTTGGGTGCCGGTGCGGATCCCGCGTCGATGGTGGGTTCAGGCCGCGTTGCGCTATCCCTTCTCCGCGCGGCCGCTACAGACCTTGCTGTTCGCCGCGCCCAGCCTGCTGCGCGCGGTGCAGGCGTTGGTGGCCCAACACGCCTTCGACCTGGTGCATGTCCAGTTGGCCCGCCTGGGCCCTGTGGCCGAGGTGCTGCCGCCCCAACTGCCCCGGGTGTTGGACTTCATCGACGCGCTGTCGCTGAACATGGCCCGCCGGGCCGCGCGCGAGCCTTGGCCGCAGCGTGGCTTCTTCCTGCTGGAGGCCCGCCGCATGGCCCGCTATGAGCGCGCGCTGGTGCAGGTCTACACGCAGCAGGTCGTCACCTCGACCGTGGATCGCGCGGCCATCGGTGACTTCCCCACCCTGCACGTCATCCCCAATGGCGTGGATGTGGACGCGTTCCCCTTCTACGCGGGGCCGCGTGAGCCAGGCCTGATCGTGTTCACCGGCCGCATGGGATACTTCCCCAACGAAGAAGCCGCGGTCTTCTTCGCCACCCAAGTGTTCCCGCAAGTGCGGCGCGCGGTACCTCACGCCCGCTTCGTCATCGTGGGGGCCGACCCCACGCCCCGGGTCCAACGCTTGGCACGCTTGCCCGGCGTGGAAGTCACCGGCTTCGTCCCGCGAGTGCAAGATTATCTGCAGCGGGCCCAGGTCGCGGTCGCGCCCATGCGCTCAGGCACGGGCATTCAAAACAAAGTGCTGGAAGCCATGGCCGCGGGCGCCGCGGTGGTGGCCACACCCCAGGCCTTGGGGGGCATTGCAGCCCGGTCGGGGGAGCATCTGCTGGTGGCCGAGGACGCCGCGGGTTTGGCCGCGCAGGTGGTGCGGGTGCTGCAGGACCCGACGTTGGGCCCGCGTTTGGCCCGGGCCGCGCGCGCGTGGGTCGAGACGCACCACTCATGGGCGCGGGCGACCGCCCAATTGGAGGCCGTGTATCAGGCCGCGCGCCAAGTCCACGCGCGCGCTCACACGCCGGGCGCGGAGCCGTGATTGCCCCCGGGAATCAGGCTGGCCGTGCGCGGACGCACCACTTCCGCAATGGCCCGCACTTCGCGCACCAATTGCGCGAAGCGTTCGGGTTTGAGGGATTGCGCGCCATCGGACAAAGCCTCTTCGGGCCGCGGGTGGACCTCGATGATAAGTCCGTCCGCGCCCGCGGCAATGGCCGCGCGGGCGATCGGCGTCACATAAGCCCAATGCCCTGTGCTGTGACTGGGGTCCACGATCACGGGCAAATGGGTGCTGGCTTTCAACACTGGCACCGCGTTGATGTCGGTGGTGTTGCGGGTGCTGGGCTCGAAGGTGCGAATGCCTCGCTCGCACAACACCACCTGCTTGTTGCCGGCCACCAAAATGTATTCCGCAGCCAAGAGGAACTCGCTCAACGTGGCGCTCATGCCCCGCTTGAGCAACACGGGCTTGGTGTTTCGCCCCACGGCCTTGAGCAGGGCGAAGTTCTGCATATTGCGCGCGCCGATTTGGAACATGTCGGTGTATTGGGCCACCAGGTCCACCTGGTCGACGGCCATGACTTCGGTAACCACGGGCAGCCCCGTGGCCTCGCGCGCCTCGGCCAGGTAGCGCAAGCCCTCCTCGCCCAAGCCTTGGAAGGAGTAAGGTGAAGTACGGGGCTTGAACGCGCCCCCGCGCAGCATGTGCGCGCCCGCCTCTTTGACCGCGTGCGCGATCTCCAGCATCTGGCTGCGGCTTTCGACCGAGCACGGGCCCGCGATGATGACGATGTCGTCGCCCCCAAACCGCACCGGGCCGACTTGCACCACGCTGTTGTGTGGGTGGAACTCCCGGGAACTCAACTTGTAGGGCCGTGAAATGGGCACCACCCGGGCCACGCCAGGCAGGTGAACGAACGCGCCAGGATCCGCGCGGCGGGCTTCACCAATGACGCCGATGACCACGCGCTCTTGCCCCTGGGATAGGTGCGGCGTGAATCCCAGGGCACGCACGCGCTCCAGCACCCGCTCCACGTCTTGGGGCCGAGCGTCGTGACGCATCACAATCATCATGGCAGAACCTCCTGACAAGGCGAAATGGCGGTCTCATTGGGTGGCAAAGGCCCTCCGCGAGCCAAGTCGGGACGCAAGCGCGCGGCTTCGCCCAAATAGACATGGCGGATGGCCGACTGCGGCCGGTCCGTGTTCCAGTGGATGAGCACGCGCACCACGCGCGGCAGCGCGCCCGGCACGGGGATCTCTTGCGCGGACAACAAGGGAACCTGCAACCAGCCCAGTTGGCGGGCGGCGTACGCGGGATAGACCGCGTTCAAGTCGGGCGTCAGGGTGAAGAAGATGCTCACCATATCGTCAGGATGCAAGCCAGGGTTGGCCTGGCACAACGCCCGCAACAAGGTGCGCGTTGCGGCCAAGATGCTCTCTGGGGTGTTGGCGGCGACGCTGTTGGCGCCCCGAATGCCGCGCACGGGCATAACGACCTCCCAGGCGGAAAAGAAAATGCGAGGCCCGTTGGCCTCGCACACATGTCCCTGATGGGATGCCCCATGGGCTACGGACGACACAAGGCCAACGGCCGCCGCGGCAGGCCGCCGTAAAACCGATACTCGCCGTAGCCCATAAACAACCGATCCACGGGGATCGCTCCCTATGAGAGAAGTGGCCCCATTCTACTGCACCCGTCACGAGTTTGTCAAGGTGCGATGGGGGGCTGGGGGATGAGACGTTTCGGCTTTGTCGCATCCCCCCGGACCCGGCAGGGACGCGGCCTGGTCGCCTATCGGGCCACCTCGGTGACGAAGGCCTCCAAGAGCCGGTTGAATTCCGCGGGCTGTTCCCAGTGCGGCGCGTGCCCCGCGGCGCGAATGACCTGAATTTCGCCCCGCCAGAGGGTGGGCATGTTCAATTGGCGGATGTAGTCCAGGCTCACCAATTGCTCTTGCTCGCCGTGGAACACGGCCAGCGGCTTGGAGAGGTTGGCGACGATTGCCACCTCGTCTTGGTAACCACCCGGCCGGATACTGGCCG
>Ga0256914_1003593_pt1 | contig 12124 bp, 10 predicted proteins | sample HulkmetaG_FD_191571 | JGI IMG/M metagenome (GOLD analysis project Ga0256914, IMG submission 191571) | Hydrothermal chimney microbial communities from Main Endeavour vent field at the Juan de Fuca Ridge, Pacific Ocean - Hulk | ecosystem: Environmental > Aquatic > Marine > Hydrothermal vents ...
TCGATGTTTTCGGTGGGAACGTCATCGCGCTTGGCGGCTTCGATAGCGTTCCGCAGCTGCACGTTGCCGGCCGGGTCGGGGCCGCCGCCGCTGCGCGCGGCGGCGGAGATGGCGCGCATGTGCTTGGTTATCAGCTTGCCACGCTTGGCGTCGTTGGCGGCTTTCTTGCGTTTGATCTGTGCCCATTTGCTATGTCCGGCCATTCATCACCTCTTTTGCTGTCACCTATTATAGGCGGCCGCCCGTGATAGGCTGAAACCAGGATGAAAGCACTGCTAAAAGCAACCCCGGAACCGGGGCTGGTCATGCGCGACGTCGAGCCGCGCCAGCCGGGCCCGGGAGAGATACTGGTCAGGGTCAAGGCCGCTTCCATCTGCGGCACCGACCTCCACATCTGGCGCTGGGACCACTGGGCGGCCGGGCGATTACGCCCGCCGGTGATAACCGGCCACGAGTTCACCGGCGTCGTCGAGGAGGTCGGGCCCGGCGTGACCACCCCCAAAGTCGGCGACCACGTCAGCCTGGAGAGCCACGTCGTCTGCCACACCTGCTACCAGTGCCGCACCGGGAAAGGGCACATCTGCCAGAACACCCGCATCCTGGGTGTCGACACGGACGGCGGCTTCGCCGAGTACGCAACCGTGCCCGCCGAGAACGCCTGGGTCAACCCGCCCGACCTGCCCTGGGAGATAGGCGCGGTGCTCGAGCCCTTCGGCAACGCGGTTCACACCGTCTACTCGGGGGTGGGGGTCGAGGGGAAGACCGTGCTGGTAACCGGCGCGGGGCCGATAGGGCTGATGGCCATCGCCGTCGCCCGCGCCAGCGGCGCCACCCTGGTAGTCGCCACCGACCTGCAACCGTACAGGCTCGAGTTCGCCGAGCGGATGGGGGCCGACCGGGTGGTCAACGTCACTGAGGAGGACCCGGTGGCGGTGGTGCGCGAGCTGACCGGAGGTCAGGGGGTCGAGGTGCTGCTCGAGTTTTCGGGTAACGAGCGCGCCATTCACCAGGGCCTGCAAGCGCTGATGCCCGGCGGCGAGGCCCGCATACTCGGCATTCCCTCCGACCCCATCAGCTTCGACCTGGCCGGCGAGCTGGTCATGCGCGGCATCACCGCGCTCGGCATTGCCGGCCGGCGGCTCTACCAGACCTGGTACCAGGGCAGCGGCCTGATATACAGCGGCCGCGTAGACCTGAAGCCGCTGATCACCCACAGCTTCGCGATGAGCGACTACCGCGAGGCTTTCGAGCTGCTGGAGCGCGGCGAGGGCGTCAAGGCGGTCCTCTACCCGGGCGAGTAGGCGCAGGGGCAAAGAGCTTTTGCGGCGGCCGGCCGCCGGCGCTAGGCTGGTTTCATGAACAGCTTAGCCGGAGCCATTTTCTGGGGCGCTGTCGGCGGCTGGCTGGCCTGGCGCTGGCACGTGCCCGGCGGCGCGGTCGTCGGCGCCATGCTGGCGACCGCCGTCTACAACTTCTCCCAGCCGGTGCGGGCGACGATGCCGGTTTCCGCCGAGGTGGTCATCCAGATTGCCGTCGGTATCCTGATCGGCCTCTCGGCCGATCGCTCGCTGCTGCCGCTGCTCAGGTCGGTCCTGCCGCTGGCGCTTTTAGGGGCGGCGGGGTTCGTTCTCTTCGGGTTCCTGATGGCCGCCCTGGCGGTCCGGATGGGCTGGCTCGACCCGGTTACCGCCCTCTTCGGATTCACCCCCGGCGGCATCAGCGTGATGAGCCTGGTGGCCGACGAAGAGGGTGGCAAGGCGGCGATAGTGGCCACCATGCATTTCGTCAGGGTGGTGACCATCATGCTGGCCGCGCCGACCATCGCCCGCCTCTGGGCGCAACGGGGCGGGCCCTAGCAAAGGCCGTGGGCCTCGAGCCAGGGGCGCGAGTAGAACAGGGTCAGGGCGGTGGAGGCGTCGGCTATCTGGCCGGCGGATAGCAGCTCGTAGACCCGGCAGATGGGCATGGTTACGGTTTCTATCAGCTCGCCGCTTTCCAGACGTGGCGGGCCCACTACCCGGGCGTCCAGGGCCAGGAAGGGGTTGAAGACGGCGGCGTTGAACGAGGGCTGCGGGTAGAAGGCCGGAAAGCGCACCAGCTCGCCGGCTTCGGCGCCCACCTCTTCCAGGAGTTCGCGGCGGACCGCCGCTTCCAGCTCCTCACCCGCGTCCACCTTGCCGGCCGGCACCTCCAGCAGGAAGCGGCGCGTCGGGTGGCGGTACTGACGGATCATCAGAGCCTGGCCGTCGGCGGTCAGCGGCAGGACGAAGACCACCTGAATCGGCTTGGGCTGGTAGTAATAATCGAGCACCGCGCCGGTATGAGTCCGCAACCGCTCGTGAACGATGCGCACCGGCTCTTCGGCCAGATCCTCGCTCTCCAGAACTTCCCAGGGTGAATCCGCCATGATTTCGCCTCAACTAGAGTTTACGCAAAACAGCCGCCCGGCGGGGCGGCTGCGGCGGGCGGCGCCCGTTTACTTGCCGGCCAGCAGGTCGCGGATTTCGGTGAGCAGCTTTTCCTCGGCCGAGGGCGCCGGCGGCGGCGCGGGGGCTTCTTCTTCCTTCTTCTTGAGGCTGTTTATCGTCTTGACGACCAGGAAGATGGCGAAGGCGATGATCAAGAACGAAACGACCTCGTTAATAAAGGCTCCCCACGGCCAGACCACCGCCCCCGCCTCCTTGGCGGCGGCCAGCGTCGGGTAGGGGCCGGGGGCGGCGCCGGCCTTGAGCACCACGAAGAGGTCGGAAAAGTCGCGGCCGCCCATCAGCAGGCCGATAGGCGGCATCAGGATGTTGCTGACGAACGACTTGACCACCGCTCCGAAGGCGGCGCCGATGACGATGCCGATGGCCATGTCGAGAACGTTGCCGCGCATAACGAAATCTTTGAACTCTTTCAGCATAGCTACCTCCTTTTACCAAAACAAAGTCAGCATTAATGTATCTACGACAGCGGGCGTTGAGATACTTGCAATAGCAGAATAACCGATGCGCGTAAAAGCAAGGTAAAGCCCCCGCCGGAGCGGGGGCCGCAACATTACCTGGCTGCGTCTACATGTGCTCGATTAGCGCCTGGCCGAACTCGCTGCACTTCAGCAGTTTGGCCTCGCGGCCCTCGGCCACCATCAGGCGGTGGAAGTCGTAGGTGACCAGGCCGGCCTTGATGGTTTCCGACATGGCCTTGATGATCAGGTCGGCTGCCTCGTCCCAGCCCATGTAGCGGAGCATCATCTCGCCGGAGAGAATTACCGAGCTGGGGTTTACCTTGTCCTGGCCGGCGTACTTGGGGGCGGTGCCGTGGGTGGCCTCGAAGATGGCCTTGCCGGTCTGGTAGTTGATGTTAGCGCCCGGGGCGATGCCGATACCGCCCACCTCGGCCGCCAGGGCGTCGGAGAGGTAGTCGCCGTTGAGGTTGAGGGTGGCGATCACCGAGTACTCGGCCGGCCGGGTGAGAATCTGCTGCAGCATGGCGTCGGCGATGACGTCTTTGATGATTATTTCCTTGCCGGTGCGCGGGTTCTTCATGACGTGCCAGGGCCCGCCGTCGAGGGGCTGGGCGCCGAACTTCTCGCGGGCCACCTCGTAGCCCCAGTCGCGGAAGGCGCCTTCGGTGAACTTCATGATGTTGCCCTTGTGGACCAGGGTGACGCTGGGCAGGTCCTGTTCGATGGCGTAGTTGATGGCCGCCTCGACCAGCCTCTTGGTGCCCTCGGCGCTGACCGGCTTCAGGCCCAGACCGGCGGTGTCGGGGAAGCGGATCTTGGCGTAGGACTCGGGGAACTCGTTCTTGAGGAACTCGAGAATCTTCTTGACGTCGTCGGAGCCGGCGGGCCACTCGATACCGGCGTAAATGTCTTCGGTGTTCTCGCGGTAGATGATCATGTTGACCAGCTCGGGGTGCTTGACCGGGCTGGGCACGCCCTCGAAGTAGCGGACCGGCCGCACGCAGGCGTAGAGGTCGAGCTTTTGCCGCAGCGCCACGTTTATCGAGCGGATGCCGCCGCCCACCGGGGTGGTCAGCGGGCCCTTGATGGCCACCAGGTATTCATTGATGGCGTCCAGGGTTTCCTGGGGAAGCCAGATAGGCTCGCCGTAGACCTCGTTGGCCTTTTCGCCGGCGTAGACCTCCATCCAGGCGATTTTTCTCTTGCCGCCGTAGGCCTTCTCGACGGCGGCGTCGAGTACGGGTTGCGAGGCGTTCCAGATGTCGGGGCCGGTGCCGTCGCCCTCGATGAACGCGACGATGGGCTTGTCGGGCACCTGAAGCTTGCCGTTCTTGATGGTAATCTTCTCGCCCCAGTCGGGAACTTTTATCTTGTCATAGGCCATAACGCTTACCTCCGCTCCCCAGCATAGCAAGCGGCCAGCGGGACTGTCGGCCCGGTTCAGTCGTAAAGCTCGGAAAAACCCCTGGCGTTGTAAAGGAAGTGGGCAAGGATCCCCGGAACCAGGCTGCCGCTCGCCAGGTAGAGGGCTCCGAAAATCAGACCGGCGGCGAACGCCCAGACCACGTAGAACCGACCGGCCCGCCCGGGGGCCGGGTGGCCGGCGGCGAAGAGGGCGGCCTGGGCCAGCCAGCCGGCGTAAAGGCCCAGGTAGTCTACGAAGAAGCTCTGCACGGCCCCGCGGAACCAGATTTCCTCGCCCAGCGCGCTGGCCAGCGCCAGCAGCAGGGCTTGATTGTAGCCGACCCCGGCCTGCTTGAGCGCCGCCCCCAGGGTGCGCATCAGCCGCTCGAGGTCGCGGTAGCCCGCCGGGAAGAGCCTCTCGGCCAGCAGCTCCAGGCCCAGCAGGGCGGCGTAGCCGATCAGGGCCCAGGCGGCGTCTCTCCAGGGGTCGGGCCGGCCTATGAAGTGATAGCCGGCGAGCCGCATCCAGATGGCGCCGGCCCCGCCCAGCAGGGCTTCCAGCGCAAAAAGCATGAATAGCGGGTTGCGGCTCACGAAGCGTATTCTATAGGCCGCCTGCGGCCCGCGAGCGGCTTGCGGGCGCGGTTGACGCTATTACCGATAACCTCTAGAATGACGTTTGCTGAGCGTGGTGAGCGTAGCTCAGCTGGTTAGAGCACCGGTCTGTGGAACCGGGGGTCGTGGGTTCAAGTCCCATCGCTCACCCCATAACGAATACCACCCCGCCGGGGTGGTATTCTCTAGGCGGGCGGCCCAACCGTCCGCGCGAGGATGGCGGAACTGGTAGACGCGCCAGACTTAGGATCTGGTGGCTTCGGCCGTGGGGGTTCAAGTCCCCCTCCTCGCACCAAGAGGTTGGGCCGCCGCAGCCTTGAAAAGAGGAGCTTATATGGCCGAGATACTGGAACAAAACGGGCCGATCGCCAAGGTGCGCATCGCGGTGCCCGCCGAGCAGGTCGAAAAAACTACCCGCGAGCTGTTGAACGCCTACCGGCGCTCGCTCAAGGTCCCCGGCTTCCGGCCGGGCAAGGCCCCCGACAAGGTGATAATCGCCCGCGTCGGGCCCGGCCCCTTCTGGGAGGAGGTGCGCGAGCGCCTGGTCGAGAGCAGCTACCGCGAGGCGGTGCGCGAGCTGGGTCTGGCGGCCATCGCGGCCCGTTTGCTCGAGGGGCAGGAGCAGCCGCCCGCCGGCGCCCCCTACGAATACACGGTAGAAGTGGAGCTCTATCCGGAGGCCAGGCTTCCCGACTGGCGCTCTTTCGAGCTGGAGACCGAAAAGCCGGCGATCGAAGACGAGCTGGTCGAGGCGGCCCTGGAGGACCTGCGCAAGCGTTACGCCGAGGTCGAGAGCGTCGACCGGCCGGCCGCCGAGGGCGACCAGATAATCCTCGAGACCGAAGGCGGTTCGCAGTTCCCGGTGGAGCTCGAGCGCGCGGAGCCGCACGTCAGGGAGGTGCTGCTGGGCAAACGGGCCGGCGACGACGTGGAGATTCCGGTTCTCGACGACGACGGCAGCGAGCTGCGCCGGGTGCCGGCCAGGGTGGTCGAGGTAAAAGAGGTCCGCCTGCCCGAGCTCGACGACGAGTTCGCCAAGACCCTCGAGGTCGCCGACATCGACGAGCTGCGCCGCAAGGTGCGCGAGAGCCTGGAGGCCCAGGCCGAGCGCGACTGGCGCGAGGCCCGCAAACAGGAGCTGCTGGAAAAGCTGGCCGAGGGGCTGGATGTAGACATTCCTCCCTCGCTGATTCACGACGAAGAGCGCGAGGTGCTGAGAGAGCTGGAGGAGAACCTGCGCCAGCAAGGCGTTCCCTTCGACGACTACCTGAAGGGGCTGGAGCGCGAGGGCAAGCTGGAAGAGCTTCAGCAGGACGTTCGCAAACAGGCGGAGATGCGGGTTCGCCGCGGTCTGGCGCTGGAGAAGCTGGCCGAGGAGCTGGGCACCGAGGTCAGCGACGAAGAGTGGAACGAGTACCTGACCGCCTACGCCCAGCGCTACAACATGAAGCTGCCCGACTTCAAGCAGGCGGTCGGCGCCGAGGGGCTGGAGAACCTCAAGCTCCGTCTGGTGCGCGACAAGGCCCTGGCCGAGGCGGCCGCCCAGCTCGACTGAGCGCGACGTTGCCGGTCCGCGGGCCTGCGGGCCCGCGATTCTCACGAATGACGGTAGAATGGAGGCGGAATGATAGTCCCGTACGTCATCGAACAAACGGCGCGCGGCGAGCGCGTATACGACATTTACTCGCGGCTCCTCAAGGACCGGATAATTTTCCTGGGTACGCCCATCGACAGCCAGGTGGCCAACACCATCGTGGCCCAGATGCTCTTTCTCGAGGCCCAGAACCCCAATCAAGAAATCAAGCTCTACATCAACACGCCAGGTGGCGACGTCTACGCCGGTCTGGCCATCTACGACACCATGCAGTACGTCAAGAGCCCGGTGGCGACCATCGTCGTCGGCATGGCCGCCAGCATGGGAGCCTTCTTGCTGGCCGCCGGTGAGCCGGGCCAGCGCTACGCGCTGCCGCACGCGCGGGTGATGATTCACCAGCCCTGGGGCGGGGCGCAGGGGCAGGCTACCGACGTGGCCATTCAGGCCGAGCAGATACTCAAGTCGAAGAAGCTGCTCAACGAGCTGCTGGCCAAGCACACCGGCCAGCCCTTCGAAAAGGTCGAGGCCGACAGCGACCGCGACTTCTGGATGACCGCCGAGGAGGCCCGTGACTACGGCGTGGTTGACCAGGTGATAACCCGTGAAGAATCCTGAGCCGACCTGTTCGTTCTGCGGCAAGTCCGCCAGTGAGGGGGCCCGCCTCTTCGAGGCCCCCATGGCCGAGGTCTACATCTGCAGCGACTGCGTCGAGCTGGCCCACCAGATGATCAAGAGCGGCCGCCCCGCCGCGACCGCCGATTTTGGCGAGCTGCCCAAGCCGAGCCAGATCCGCGCCTACCTCGACGACTACGTAATCGGCCAGGACGAGGCCAAGAAGGTGCTCTCGGTGGCCGTTTACAATCACTACAAGCGGTTGCGCCACCCCGAGGCGGAGCTGGGCAAGGCCAACGTGCTCCTGATAGGCCCCACCGGCACCGGCAAGACGTTGCTGGCGGAAACGCTGGCGCGCCAGCTCAAGGTTCCCTTCGCCATAGCCGACGCGACCACCCTCACCGAGGCCGGGTACGTTGGCGACGACGTCGAGAACGTACTGGTGAGGCTTTTGCAGGCGGCCGACTTCGACGTAGCCGCCGCCGAGCGGGGCATCATCTACATAGACGAGATAGACAAGGTGGCCCGCAAGTCCGAAGGCCCCTCGATCACCCGCGACGTCTCCGGCGAGGGGGTGCAGCAGGCTCTGCTGAAGATCATCGAGGGGACCGTCGCCAACGTACCGCCCCAGGGAGGCCGCAAACATCCCCATCAGGAGACGATTCCGGTTAACACCCGCAACATCCTCTTTATCCTGGGCGGGGCCTTCGACGGTCTGGAGAGCATCGTCAAGGCCCGCACCGACAGGACGCCAATCGGCTTCAAGACCGCGGCCGCCGAGGGCGGGGAGACGGAGGTAATACCCGAGGACCTGGTCAAGTACGGCCTCATCCCCGAGTTCGTCGGCCGGGTGCCGGTAATCGTGCAGCTCCACGAGCTCGACGAGGACGACCTGGTGCGCATCCTGACCGAGCCCAAGAACGCCCTGGTGCGCCAGTACGCGACCCTCTTCGAGCTGGAGGGGGTAAAGCTGGAGATTACCGAGGCGGCGCTGCGCGAGGTGGCGCGGAGGGCGCTCGAGCGCGGCACCGGCGCCCGCGGACTGCGCTCGGTCATCGAGCGGGCGATGGTAGACCTGATGTACGAGTTGCCAGACAGCGGCGTCAGCGAGATAATTTTCGACGCCAGACACCTCGACGATCCGCTAGCCGCCCTTTCGGAAGCGCGACTGCGCCAAGCGAGTTGAACAATGGAAAACGCCATACTTGAACTCCCGGTAATCCCGCTGCGCAACACCGTCATCCTCCCTTACACGAACTCTCCGGTAGACGTGGGCCGCCCCCGTTCCAAGGCGGCGGTAGACGCGGCGGCGGAGGGAGACCGCCACGTCTTGCTGGTGACCCAGAAGGAGCCGCTGGTAGACGAGCCGAGCCCCGAAGACCTCTACCAGGTCGGCGTACTCGCGGCCATCAAGCAGGTTATGCGCCTGCCCGACGGCACCATGCAGGTCGTCGTGGAAACCAAGGCGCGGGCGCGCCTGCTGGCGTTCGACGAGGGCGAGGCCTACACCGGTGCTACCGCCGAACTGCTCGAAGACCCGGCCGACTACGACCCGGAGATGGCCCGCGTCTTGATGCGCGAGCTGAAGGAGGCCTTCGAGCGCTACGTCGAGGCTCACAAGGGGCTCCGTCTCGACCGCTACAAGGTGGAGGCGGTCCTGGGGATGACCGACCCATTGCGCCTGCCCGACGTGGTGGCCGGCTACACCACCTGGGGCGTCGAGGACAAGATGGCCGTTCTGGAGACCCTGGGGGTGGAGGAGCGTCTCAAGAAGGTGCTCTTCATGCTCCTGCGCGACCTGGAGAGGTTCTCGCTCGACTCGAAAATAGCCGCTCGCGTAAAGGAGCAGATGGACGCCAACCAGCGCGAGTACTACCTGCGCGAGCAGATGAAGGCCATCCAGAAGGAGCTGGGCGGCGAGGACGCCGCTTCGGAGATCGAAGAGTTGCGCGAGCGCATCGAGAACCGCGGCATGCCCGAGCCGGTCACCGAGAAGGCGCTCAAGGAGCTGGCCCGCCTCGAGCGCATGCAGCCGGGCAGCCCCGAGGCGACCGTCTCGCGCACCTACCTCGACTGGCTCCTCGACGTGCCCTGGACCGAGGCCAGCGAAGACACCATCGACATCCAGAAAACCCGCGAGATTCTCGACGAAGACCATTACGGGCTCGAGGAGGTCAAGGAACGCATCCTGGAGTTCCTGGCTGTTCGCCAGCTCGCCCCCGACGAAGAAGGCTACAAGGGGCCCATTCTTTGCCTGGTCGGCCCTCCGGGCGTGGGAAAAACCTCACTAGGCCGCTCCATCGCCCGCAGCATGAACCGCGAGTTCGTCCGCATCAGCCTGGGCGGCGTCCGCGACGAGGCTGAGATTCGCGGCCACCGGCGCACCTACATCGGCGCGCTCCCCGGCAAGATAATTCAGGCCATGAAGAACGTCGGGGTGGTCAATCCGGTCTTCCTGCTCGACGAGATAGACAAGATGGCCTCCGACTGGCGCGGCGACCCGGCCAGCGCCATGCTCGAAGTTCTCGACCCCGAGCAGAACAAAACCTTCACCGACCACTACCTGGACGTCCCCTACGACCTCAGCCGCGTCTTCTTCATCACCACCGCCAACAGCCTGCAAACGATCCCCGGGCCGCTGCGCGACCGCATGGAGATAATCGAGATTCCCGGCTACACGGTCATCGAAAAAGAGCACATCGCCCGCGGCTTCCTCTGGCCGAGGCAGCTCGAGGCCGGCCAGATGAAAGGTCGCCTGGCCGTCAGCGACGAGGCCATCAACCGCATCATCAACGAGTACACGCGCGAAGCCGGCGTTCGCGAGCTGGAACGCCAGCTCGCCAAGCTGGTGCGCCGCGCCGCCAAGCGGTACATCGAAAACCCCTGGGAGGGTGAAAAGCTCGTAGACAAGGCCGACCTGCCCGACTACCTGGGCGTGCCCAAATACCGGCCCGACAAGCGGGAGGAAGCCCCGCAGGTAGGGGCGGCCCAGGGGCTGGCCTGGACTCCCGTCGGCGGCGTGCTGCTGACCGTCGAGGCGCTGGCGGTTCCCGGCAAGGGCAACCTCAAGCTCACCGGCAACCTTGGCGACGTCATGAAGGAGTCGGCCCAGGCGGCGCTCAGCTACCTGCGCGCCACCGCCTCGCGCTGGGGTCTCCCCGAGGGGTTCCACACCCGCTGGGACCTGCACGTCCACGTTCCCGAGGGCGCCACCCCCAAGGACGGCCCCTCGGCCGGCATTACCATCGCCGTGGCTATCGCCTCGGCGCTCACCGGCCGGCCGGCGCGGATGGACTGGGCCATGACCGGCGAGATTACCCTGCGCGGCAAGGTCCTGGCCATCGGCGGCCTGAAGGAGAAGCTGCTGGCCGCTCACCAGTCGGGTATCCGCCAGGTGATACTGCCGGCCGAGAACGAGCCCCAGCTGGCCGAGGTGCCCGAGGAGGTGCTGCGCGAGGTGGAGGTCAAGCTGGTCGAGCAGGTGGAAGAGGTGCTCGAGACCGTCCTCCTGCCCCCCGCCGAGCCTACACCGCCGGCCGAGGGAGCCTCGCTGCGCCCGGAGGCCTAACGCCCGCAAGATCGGGCCGGCCGCCCATTCGGGCGGCCGGCCCTTTTATTGACGCAGCGACGCGGAGACCCCTTAGCGCAGAGCCGGCCGCAAAGGTGAGCAGGCGCCGGGGGCCTTGTCGCTGTCTTTCCGGGCGGCGCCAGCCGGGCCAGCGACCTTTTCGCGAAGTAGCAGCGTCAGGCGGCCGCTACTGCGCCGCGCCCCCTTTTCGGTCCGCAGTATGCACGGCCGCTTCTGATTTCAGGGCAAAGGTGCAGGGGCCGTTGTCGCAGAAAGGGTCTGACAAGCCAGGATGCGCGGCCTGGCAAGGTTTGCTGGCCCGGGAACCGGCGTATCCGACTGGCGCGGACCTAAGCCCCCACAGTTTGCCGGTTCCACCGCGGCTAACCTGCGTACAGGGTCGAACCAGCCAAACCAGCGTCACTGGCGGCGCCTGCGGCCATGAAAGCGGCGGGTTCACCACCCGCCGGTTCCGCCGAATACGTTTGCGGCATATGACAGCGAGTACAGGAACGGCCGCCAGAAGCATGCGGCGGAGCGTTCCCTGCCAACGGCTGCCGTCGAGGCCGCCGGCTTTGTCAGACGGGGCTGCCGGGGTCGGGTCTTAAGCGCGTTTTACAGGCACGGCGGCCGAGCGAGCCGCCTTGACAGCAGGCTTTTAGCCTCGTAGACTGGGTTTTGCGCGTCGGGGAGTAGCGCAGTCCGGCAGCGCACCTCGTTCGGGACGAGGGGGTCGGAGGTTCAAATCCTCTCTCCCCGACCAAGCGAAAAGGGCTCTTCGGAGCCCTCTTTTTTGGCCCGGCGCGCGCCGGTTGTAGGCTGGAGGAAGCATGCTGACACTTCTGGGCGGGCTCGCCCTGTTTCTCATCGGACTAAAACAGGCGAGCAGGGCGCTGGAGGCCCTGGGCGGTTCTTCTTTGCGCCTCTGGCTGAGCCGCGCCACCAAGGGGGTCGTGCGCGCCTTTGGCGCCGGGCTGCTGGTGACGGCGGTGGTTCAAAGCGGCACCGCCCTATCGGTTACGGTGGTCAGCCTGGTCGAGGCCGGCGTAATGGCGGCGGCCGAGGGCCTGGCGATGAGCATGGGGGCGATCGCCGGCGGTACGGTGGCCCTGCAGCTCGCGGCCTTCCGCGTTTACGACTACGCGCTGCCCATAATCGCCGTCGGCTACTTTGCCTCTCTATACAAGCCGTTGCGGGAGCCGGGCCGCGCGGTGGCCGGTATCGGCCTCTTCTTTCTCGGCCTCGACGTTATGATTCGCTCGCTTTCGCCGGAGGCGCAGGGGCCGCTGATGCAGCTGGCGCTGCAGGGGGTGGCCGAGAACCCGCTGTGGATGGCGGCGCTGGCGCTGGTCTTTACGATGCTGGTTCATTCCTCGAACGCGGC
>Ga0256914_1003594_pt1 | contig 12122 bp, 11 predicted proteins | sample HulkmetaG_FD_191571 | JGI IMG/M metagenome (GOLD analysis project Ga0256914, IMG submission 191571) | Hydrothermal chimney microbial communities from Main Endeavour vent field at the Juan de Fuca Ridge, Pacific Ocean - Hulk | ecosystem: Environmental > Aquatic > Marine > Hydrothermal vents ...
ATCGGGTGGAGAAGATCCTCGACATGGGAGAGATCCTGATAAACTTCGGGGACTTTTTAGAGAACAACCACCCCCTGATGCCTTCATCCTACGTCTACGAGTGGTGGATTCGGGAAGTCGAGGGCAAGATTCCGAGGGGGGATTACAGGAAGATCGATGAAGACACCGCTTTGAAGTTATGCGACGAGTATGGCGTTCCATTGCATCCCGATCACACCTACCTCTGGCACGACATCTCCGTTGACGATTATCTCTACCTAAGGGATTTCATAGCTAAGACGGGCAAAATTGAAGGAAGGGGAAAGCCTTCGCTCGTTATAGATTACGATGACAAAGCCAAGCGAATTCTGGAAGATCTTCTCGTTGAGCACAAGGTCAGGGACGGGAAGATAGTCCTCGACAGGTGGAAGGTCTTAGTGAGATGCCTCGGCCTAACCTTCGACCTCAGACCTGTGAAGGTTGACGTGGGGGATGAAAGGGACGTTCTGAGTATAGTAAGGAGGCTTTCAGGCTTGGACGTCAGAGCCAAGGCTCCCACCCGCATCGGTGCAAGGATGGGAAGGCCGGAGAAGTCGAAGGAGAGGAGGATGAGCCCTCCACCGCACATGCTCTTCCCTCTCGGCTTGGCAGGTGGAAATCAGAGGAATCTGAAGCAGGCTATAAACTACACCGAATCCTACAACTCCACGAAGGGAGAGGTTGCAGTAGAGATTGCCCTTAGGAGGTGCAAGGAGTGCGGAAAGGAGACGTTCTGGCTCAAGTGCGATTGCGGTGGGCTTACGGAGCAGATCTACTACTGTCCAAAGTGTAGGATAAAGATCGGGAGCGAGACATGCCCGAGGTGTGGGGAAGAAGCTAAGGGATACATGAAGAGAAAAATAAACGTCAGAGAGCTCTACGAGAGAGCTTTGAAGAACCTGAACGAGTGGGACAGCTTCGACACCATAAAGGGAGTAATAGGGTTGACTTCGAAGATCAAGATGCCGGAAAGGATCGAAAAGGGTATTCTTAGGGCTAAGCACGGCGTATTCGTGTTCAAAGATGGAACGATCCGATACGACATGACCGATCTGCCGATAACACACTTCAGGCCTAAGGAGATAAACGTGAGCGTTGAGAAGTTGAAGGAGCTCGGCTACACCGTCGATTGGCAGGGAAACGAGCTTAGGAGTGAAGATCAGATAGTGGAGCTCAAACCTCAGGATGTTATACTTTCGAAGGACTGTGCCGAGTATTTGGTTAAGGTTGCGAAGTTCATAGACGATTTGCTCGTCAAGTTTTACGGATTAGAGCCGTTCTACAACGTCGAAAAGCCAGAGGATCTCATAGGACACCTCGTAATAGGCTTAGCCCCCCACACATCAGCTGGAGTTTTGGGAAGGATCATCGGCTTTACGGACGTCTTAGCTGGTTACGCTCATCCCTATTTCCACGCAGCGAAGAGGAGAAACTGTTTCGCGGGGGACACGGAGGTGCTTGTGAACATCGACGGCAAAGTTAGAAGGATTACCGTGAAGGAGTTATACGGGTTATTCGGGAACGAGCGATTTGAAAAGGGCGTTTGGATTAGAGACGAGCCGAAGGCAAACGTTAGGGTTTACTCCTTCGATCCAGAAAGCGGAAAGGTCGTTTTGACCGAGATAGTGGATGTGATCAAAGCACCGTCTCCGGAGCACCTAATCGAAATTGAGCTTGAAGGAGGAAGGGTATTTACGGTAACTCCAGACCACAACGTTTTGGTTTACGAAAACGGAGAGGTAATCAGGAAGAGGGCTTTCGAAGTTAAGGAAGGAGACGTGATGATTTCACCCCTAATTGAGTTCGACGAAGAAGATGCTAAACAGATCGACCTACTTAAAGAGTTCGCCAAGCTCGAAGATCTACGCGACACGGTAACCGTTCGTGGTATAAAGCAGTTCTTAGAAGGAATTCTGAGTGCAGAGGAGAGAAAGAGGTATTACACAAGACTAAAGCTTGATTCGATATCGCTGAACGAACTACTTGAAATTCTGGAAGCTAAAGGCTTAACGCTTGAGGACGTCCCACAAGATGCCCAGTTGAGCGTTAAGAGGGACAGAGTTCGAGTAAAAAGGTTCGTGAAAATAGAGCCCCTACTGAAGCTCGTAGGTTACTACTTAGCGGAAGGATACGCGAGATGCGGTAGGAGTTGCTATCAGATTGTTTTTTCCACTTTCGATGAAAAAGTAAAGAGTGAAATCGTAGAGGCCGTCAAGGAAGCTTTTGGAGATGGTGTTAGAGTTAACGAGAGAGAGTGGAAGCTTACAATCAGCTCGAGAATAGTCTATCTGCTCTTTACAAGGATTCTGGGAACCGGAAGCAACGCTCACGACAAAAGAGTTCCGAGTTTCGTGTTTAAATTGCCAAAGGAGAAAGTTAGAATTTTGCTGAGTGCATACTTCACAGGCGATGGCTCCGCTTTGAAAACGAAGCCGAGAGTGAGCGTTTACAGTGTAAATCTACCATTGCTTAGGGATGTTGAACTACTGCTCATGAGATTTGGAATAAAAGGATACTTTACAATCGACAGAAACGCGAACAGAGGAAATAGCATCGCTTTAAGGTATTACAAACATAGGGGACTCAAAGCACCGATTTCCAAAGTTTACGCTTTTAATATCGCTGGAGAATACTACGATCGATTTTTCAGAGAGATCGGATTTAACGTCGAAAGAAAGCAGTCCGTTTACGATTTGCATAGGACTCGCAGAAAGGATTTAAGGAGAACCGAATTCGGATGGTTGTTGAGGGTTAAAACTGTGAGATACGTAAAAGCTTCTGAGCCTTTCGTTTACTGTTTGAACGCAAAAGATTACCACAACGTGCTGATAAACGATTATATCGTTTCAGCTCAATGTGATGGCGATGAAGATAGCGTTATGCTCCTTTTGGACGGTCTTCTGAACTTCTCCCGCTACTATCTGCCGGACAAGAGGGGCGGACAGATGGATGCTCCACTCGTTCTTACCGCCATAGTGGATCCGAGGGAAGTTGACAGCGAGGTTCACAACATGGACATAGTCGATAGCTACCCGTTGGAGTTCTACAAAGCGACTCTACGCTACGCTGATCCAAAGGAGCTCGTTGGAACGATCGAGAGGGTGGAAGATAGACTTGAGAGCGAGCTGAGATTCTGCTGTCTCAGCTTCACCCACGATACGGAAAGCATCGCTTTGGGAGTCAAGGAGAGCAGATACAAGTCGCTCGAAACCATGAAGGACAAGGTAATAGCCCAGATGAGCCTTGCGGAGAAGATCGTGGCTGTGGATGAGCACGACGTTGCGGAGAGGGTGCTGAAGTCACACTTCCTGCCCGACATAATCGGAAACCTGAGGGCGTTCTCGAGACAGGAGTTCAGGTGCGTCAACTGCAACGCGAAGTTCAGGAGGATACCCCTTTCGGGCAAGTGTCCGAAGTGCGGGGGGAAGCTGACGCTGACTGTTCACAACAGTTCGATAACCAAGTATCTGGACATGTCGAAGTTCCTTTGCGAAAGATACGACGTTTCTAACTACACCAAGCAGAGGCTGATGCTGATCGATCTCGAGATCAGATCGCTCTTCGAAAGCGATACGAGGAAGCAGATAAGGATAAGCGACTTCTTCGGATGACCGTTCGAAAACGTTATCTGCTTACTCGCCAACGTCAACCCGATGATGAATACGACCTGCGCTGAGCGAAGGCGATGAGGACATGCACCACCTCTGATCAACCGAATATCTCCGCCTTAAGTTTTTTGTAAACTCTAACGCTGTAATCCCTCTTGTATTCCCTGAGCAGATCAACTGAAGGAATTCTTAATCCAAACCTCTCCGCCACGGGCTTGAGGAAGGCTACGAACTGCGTGACGTTGCTCGGGTTGGGGGTGTCGAAAGCCCTCTCGAAGTCTATGAAGTAAACTTCGCCATCCCTGATCAGAATGTGCTTGCCCGGATGGTTCATCTCCTCCTTCTGAATCCTCATCCTGTCCAAACGGTGGCAGATGTCCAAGCATTTCATCAAAACATCCCTCACCCCCCCACCTCCCCGCTCGATTAAATCCCTTATGAATATCCCGTCTATGAACTCCATCTCGATCGTAAGCCTATCGGGGTCGAAGTCGAACAACTTGGGAACGAATTTTCTCGATTGTAGAATCGTGAGGTAGCGAACCTCCTTCCAGAAGTTGTACCTAAACCTCGGCTTAAACACCTTTATCGCCTTCCCATTTTCGACGTAAACCGTGGAGTGCTTTCCTCTGAAGATCATGGTTTAAAATCTCCTGTCTCTGCTTATAGCTCCTGCGATAGTCTTAAATCGAGTTTGAGGAGCTCGTAGACGTTTTCGACTTCCCTGATCTTTTTGTAGAGGTTGCCCTCCGCTTCGTGGATCGAGAGGGCGGAGATGTAACCCGAGGCGATCTTGACGAACCCCAAGTCCTCCGGCTTGAGGACTCTGCAGAGGGGACATTCCCTCTCCAAATAAAACCCTCCCAACGCTATTAGCCTCAAAGCCCTGCTCAGGGATTCCGGGGAAGCGAGGGAACCGACCTTAGGTTCCTTGGGAAGGGGAACCTTAACGAAGTAAACCGAGCAACCCCCTCTGACCTCACGAGGGATAAATTCAGTAGCGTCCTCCGCGTAATATACGAGCTCTATGAGATCGTTGCAGAACTCGAAGGATATAACGTGTTTTCCGCCCTTTCCGAGCACCCCGATCCTTCGCTCTTCGACTACTTCGCCACCGATCCTCTCCACGCCCGACCTTATCTCCTCAAGCGTCGTTTCGGGTAGGTGGGAGTCGACGAACACGAGCTCGTTTCCCAAGACCACCGCGTGCTCAACGTCCCCTCCGGAGCCGGCGTAGAGAACCGGGAGATCCAAGCCCGATTTCCCGACCTCCTCCGCGATCCTGAGCATGAATTCGTATTCTTCGGGCTCGAACACGTCCTTTAACGCTCTGACCCTCCTTTTCATCTATCCTCCCTCCCGCGAAGGATTTTATAACTGCTATCCCATCCCCACGATGGCGATGAAGGTGTGCGTGCTCTACTCGGGAGGTAAGGATTCCAACTTAGCCTTGCTGAAAGCCCGTGAGGAGTTCGAAGTGTCGTGTTTGGTAACGCTCAGTCCAAAATCCGAGGAGAGCGTAGTATTTCACTATCCGAATACGGAACTCGTAAAGCTTCAGGCCGAATCGCTCGGAATACCTCTGATCATGAAAACATGCTCGGACGATGAGGAAGGAAGTTTGAAGGCTCTTTACGATGTGCTAACTAAGGCAAAGGAGCTTTACGGTGTCGAGGGGGTCGTGACGGGAGCGATAAGATCGACTTACCAAGCTACGAGGTTTCAACGAATCTGCGACGACTTGGGGCTGTGGTGCTTCAATCCCCTATGGCTTAGGGACGAGCTCTCCGTACTCAAGGAGGCTATCGACTTGGGTTTCGAGATCATCTTCGTGAGGGTCGCGGGGGTGGACGCGTCTCTGTTGGGAAGGAGGCTCGATGAGGGGATAGTGGAGAGATTTTCGAAGATGAAGGGTTATCTTAATCCAGCTGGAGAAGGAGGGGAGTACGAGACCTTCGTCCTGTGGATGCCGGCGTTTAGGAGGAGAATAGTCGTAGAGGATTACGAGATCGTCGGCGGTGAATTCGACGCTACGATGATTGTCAGGAGGGCGAGGCTCGTATGATACTCCTGATATCCACGTGTAAGTACAGGCTGAGCGAGGAGGAGTTCGTCAGGCCGATAGAGGATATCCTGAAATCCGAAGGTTACGATTACGAAGTAAGGAGGTATTACGAGAACTTCGAACCTCGAAAGAAGGCGATAATATGCGGAACCGCGTTGAGAGACTTCGATTACCTAAACCACACCGCCAAATTCAGGACTCTCTTAGATTGTGACGTTCTGGGGATATGCGCCGGGTATCAGATCCTCGCCAAGCTTTTCTCCCACGAGCTCGAGGAGATAAGGAAGATAGGGGTTTACGAGGTAGATGTGGTTGAGGAGAATCCCCTAATGAGGAGTAGCTTCAGAGCCTACTTCCTTCACAAACTTTCCCTAAGGAAGGTTAGGGATCCCCTAAAACCTTTGGCTACGCAACAAGACGAGGTTTGCGCATTCCAGATCGGAAGGAGGAACGTTTACGGTCTGTCCTTCCACCCCGAAGTTCTAAACGAAGACATCGTCGTCGAATTTCTCGGACTTTAGAAGGGCGTTCCTTTCCTCAACAAGCCTCCTCACCCTCTCCACGTCCACCCTTCCCCTCCTCTTGAAGTAAGTCCCAACGATCACCCCGTCGCAGTAGGGAAATATCGTTTTCAGGTTGTTCGGCGTCACACCGCTCCCAACGAGCACGGGCATTTTTGCGTATCTCCTCACCTCCTTAAGCTCCTCGACGCTCACTGGCTTTCCTGTGGCCTCTCCCGTAACTATCACCGCATCGACGAGACATCTCTCAGCGTTCTCCAAGTAATCCCTAACTCCCACGAAGTGATGGGCGTGTTTCACGCGTACGTCCGCGAATATCATCGCTTCGCACCCTATCGCCCTCTTGAACCTCATGACCTCCCCGGCCTCGCCTTCGAGCCATCCCTCTGGGGAGAGAGAGGCGTAAAACAGTTGGTTGATTCTGACGAAATCCGCTCCAACAGCCTTGGCTATAGCAACGGCGGCTTTGGCGTCGTTCCTTAGAACGTTTATACCCAAAGGCAAACCCGTCTCCTCTTTCACCTCCCAAGCTATGACGGTCATGCACGCGATCGTTTCTTCTCCGACCTTCCTGAGGAAGGGCATGTCTCCGAAGTTCTCGACTATTACCGCATCCACCCCGCCCTCCGCAAGAGCCCTCGCATCCCTCAGCGCCGACTCCAAGCACTCCTCCCAAGATCGGTGGTTCGGCGAGCCGGGAAGGGGTGGGAGATGGATCACACCGATGATCGGGAACATATGTCCTCTATCTTTCTCTCTATCTCGTCCATGAGCTTTTTGATCTCCTTTATCTCCTCCCTGAGCTTCACGAATACCTCGTCAGCGTCGTCCCTGATCATGGCTCCGTGCTGAGTCGGTTCTATTATTCCCGACTGCTCCAAGACCCTCAGAGAATACCTAACCTTGTGCTTCGGCAGGTTGATCATCTCCGCGAGCTTGAAGATGCCGATCGGTTGGTTCTTCTCTACGAGATCCAAAACCTCCAAATGCCTGAGCGCAACTTCCGCTTCTTGCTTCAACTTCCTCAAAACCATGTCAACTGTTGACAAGAGAAATTTATAAACTTTTTTGAGCGGAACTTATAAAATTCGTAATGTTAAATCATTTGAAGAGCTCGATCTCCAGCTTCTTCGGATCGTACTTCCAGTCAGCCGGTAAGACGCCCTTCTCCTTGTAGTAATTCGACAGCCTCCAGATCTTCGCCTCTATGAGTTGCAGACCCCTCATGTTGTGCTTGTCCTTCTTGTGAACCTCCAAGTGCTTCCTCAGGTTTATCGCCTTCTTGATCAGAGCCTTGAGATCCTCCGGAAGACCGGTGTAAACGCCGTGCTCCCTCAGAATTTTAACGAGCTTCTTTCCCGTAACCTGTCTAACCGAGGGGATGCCGTAGCGATCTCTCAGAATCATCCCGATCATGCTCGGCTCGTATCCCTCCTTGTAAAGCTCCACTACGAGCTTCTCAACTTCCTCGGGCTTCATCTCGACCCATTCCGGAGGATGATCCCTGTAAACCTTCTTTGATCCGGATCTACCCCTCCTCCTCGCGTGCATTCTCGCCATGAGCGTCACCTCCTCTCAACGTTTCCACCTCCGCTTAAATAAGTTGCGATCGATAAACCTTTATTCAAAGAGCGGAAAGCTTGGCCAATGATCTTCGACGACATCGGAAGCTTCCCTCTGCCGAAGGGAATAACGAGGGAATGGGTCGAAAAGAACCTTTACACGAAGGAATACGAAGAGATGGTTCAGAGGGCTTTTCTGATGAAGGTGGAGGCGGGGGTGGACTGTCCAAACTACCCGCAGTTTCAGGACATGGTGGAGCAGTTCATGAGAATAATAAGGAACTATCAGGAGGACGCGTATCTGGTCATGAAGAGAGAGGCTAGGATTGTGGAGCTCGAATACGTCGAAAAGATCGGAGCAGATGCGGTTAGGGTTTGCGTTACGGGTCCGTTCGAGCTCTACGTCAAGGAGCTTGGGACGGTAATATACGACGACGTGCTCGAAAATCTCGCAAAGTCCGTTGCGAGGTTCGTGGAGAACGCGCTCGAATATCCGAACGTCGAATGCGTGAGCATAGACGAGCCGAGCTTGGGGTTGAATCCCGACTTACAACCAACTGACGAACAGCTGAGGCTGGCGTTCGAGCCTATGAACTTCGACGTGGACGTTCAGATTCACCTGCACGCCCCACTGTTCTACGAGAGGTTGCTGGACATCGACACGATAGACGTGATAGGAATAGAAACCGCGAAGGATCCGAAAGCCCTCGACTTCGTCGATCCTGAGGATTTGGAGAGCCACGGGAAGAGGCTAAGGGTGGGCATCGCGAGGAGCGACGTTGACGGAATCGTGGCGGAGTTCAACGAAAAGCACGGTCTGAACGCTTGGGAGAGCGAGGAGCTTCTGCTGAAGGCCATAAACGAAGTCGAAAGCCCGGAGGTAATAAGGAAGAGGTTGGAGAGGGCGTACGACAGGTTCGGGGAGCTCATAGCCTACGTCGGCCCGGACTGCGGGCTGTTCAGCTTCCCCAGCCAAGAGTGTGCTGTCGCCCTTTTGAGAAACGTGAGGAGGGCGTTGGACGAATGGACTACCTGAACTACTTCATAACCGCGTTCACGACGATATTCGTGATAGTAGATCCTCCCGGCAACATACCCATGTTCATCGCCCTGACGGAATCCCTCGATCACGAGCTAAGGGAGAGGGTGTCGAAGAGGGCCACGCTCATAGGTGCGAGCCTTCTGATAGTCCTCGCGATATCCGGAGGCTTGCTGTTGAAGGTGTTCGGTATAACCATAGACGGGCTGAGGATAGCGGGCGGTATACTTCTGTTCGCGGTAGCCTTGGACATACTCAGCGGAAGCAGGAGTAAGGAGATATACACGAAAAGGGGTCTGGAGCACATAGACGTTGATTCGCTCGCGGTTTTCCCGATAGCCCTCCCCCTCTACACGGGGCCGGGTGCGATAACGGCGGCCATAGTTCTGAACTCGGAGGCGAACGATCCCATAGCGAAGCTCCTGCTCATAACCGCCATAGCCCTCGTTTACCTGATAGTCAGACTTACGCACGTTTACAGCGAGGGGATAATAAGGGTGTTGGGTAAGAGCGGATCGGACATAGTGGCGAGGGTGATGGCGATATTCTTGGCGGCGATAGGTGTGGAGTTCGTCTTCGCGGGATTGGCGGGGAAGCTCAAAGCGATCCTTCGTTAAACCATTTTGCGAAGTCCTTCGCGTGATAGGTTATTATCAGATCCGCCCCCGCCCTCTTTATCGAAACCAGAATCTCGTAAACTATCGCCTTCTCGTCCAACCACCCGTTCATGGCACTCGCTTTCACCATGCTGTACTCTCCGCTGACGTTGTAGGCGGCGGTGGGAACCCCGAACCTATCCTTAACCGTTCTGACGATGTCGAGGTACGCCAAAGCTGGCTTTACCATGACTATATCCGCCCCCTCCTCGATGTCGAGCTCCACCTCCCTCAGAGCCTCGTTGCGGTTGTGGATGTCCATCTGATAGCTCCTCCTGTCTCCGAACTTGTAACCGCTCTCAGCCGCCTCCCTAAATGGCCCGTAAAAGCTCGACGCGTATTTGGCGGAGTAGCTCATGATGGCAACGTCGCGGTAACCTTCGGAGTCCAAAGCATCCCTTATCGCTTTGACCATCCCGTCCATCATCCCGGACGGTGCGACGATATCCGCCCCAGCTTCGGCGTGGCTAACCGCTATCCTGCCCAGAATCGGAAGGGTCTCGTCGTTCAACACCACCCCGTCCCTGACAACACCACAGTGTCCGTGGGTCGTGTACTCGCAGAGGCACACGTCGGTAACGACCACCGCGTCCGGATGCTCGCCCTTTATCTCCCTCACGGCCCTCTGTATCACGCCGTTCTTGGCGAAAGCGGAAGAGCCTATCTCATCCTTGTAAGCGGGAATTCCGAATAGTATAAACGCTTTGAGACCCAAATCCATAGCCTTTCCAACCTCATCGGCGACTTGGCCGAGGGGGATTCTATAATACCCGGGCATGGACGAGATCTCCTTGGGCTTCGAGATCGTCTCGTCAACGAAGATGGGCATTACGAGATCGTCGAGATCAAGCTTCGTTTCTTTGAACAGCGGTCTCAGATGATCCTTTCTCAACCTCCTCAGCCTCAACCTCGGAAACCCCATAATCTCCCCCTCCGAACAAATACTCCACCGCCTCTATGACCTCCATCCTTCCGTTCCTCGCACACTCCCTAAGCCTTACGGTCGGCTTCCTTAGGAACTTCTTGACGAACGATTTTACGAAGTCCTCTATTATCGGCACAGCGCTCTCATCGACACCGAACTTGGCGGACAGCTTGTTGTAAAGCTCCCTGATCTCCTCATCCTTAACCTCCTCCGCAGTAAGATACATCAGACTTATAGCCCTCCTCGCCCTTAGATCCTTCAAAAGCGCTTTGAGGTGCTCCAACTCCTCCGCTATAATCTCCTCAGCCTTCTTAGCTTCTTCCATCCTTCTCCTGAGGTTCTCCTCGGCGACCGCTCTTAGATCGTCTATAGTGAAGAGCGTAACGCCTTCGACCTTCCCCACGCCCTCCTCAACGTCCCTCGGCATGGCTATGTCCACTATGAGCAAGGGCCCATCCCTTCTCTTCATCGCCCTCTCCACCATCTCCCTCGTAATTACATATCCCGGAGCGGAGGTCGCGGAGAATACTACGTCGCTCTCTCCGATCCACCTCTCCAACTCTTCGAACCTGACCGCCTTCCCTCCCACCTCCTTGGCCAACCTCTCCCCCCTCTCGAAGGTTCTGTTCGCAACGAGGATTTCCGCCCTTCCCTTCAACGCCCTCGCCACGGATGTCGCCATCTCCCCCGCTCCGACTATCAGCACCCTCTTACCGTCCACACCGAAGGTCTTGTCCGCGAGTTCAACCGCGGCGGAGCCTATAGAAACCGAACCCTTGTTTATCTTGGTCAGCCTCCTAACCTTGGTTCCAACGTGGATCGCCTTCCTGAAGACTACGTCGAGAACTTCCCCTATTCCGCCGAACCTCTTGCTTATGTGGTAGAAGTCCCTAACCTGCCCCAGTATCTGATCCTCGCCCACTATCATCGATTCCAATCCCGACGCAACCCTCAGTATGTGCTCAAGACAGGCATCGCCTTTGTATATGTCGAGGATCCTCTCGGAAACGCCCATCTCGCTCGCGAACTGCCTCAACACGTTCTCCGTATCTTTGCCGACCACGTACACCTCCACCCTGTTGCACGTGAAGAGGAGGGCGCATTCCTTCACGTTCGGATATGAAAGGATGCGTTTGATAAGCAAGCCACAATTACCGTGCCAAGCCTTTTCGATCTCCTTTATCGATGCCTTCTTGTGAGAAATAACGAGACAGCCTATTTCCATCGTTCCACCTCTTTAAAGCTCGATTTAATAATTTATAACATTTAGCATTTTCCATCGGGGGTGGGATAAAAGTTTTTAAAAGTTCCGTTATCCCTCCATTTGAGCCGGGGTTGCAGAGTGGTACTGCGCCGGCCTTGAGAGCCGGTGCCCGCAAGGGCTCCTGGGTTCGAATCCCAGCCCCGGCGTTCGTCAATTATACTTAGCTAACACCATTTCAAATGTAAGTTAAAAACATTTCGAAGTAAAGTCGGTAGTTGGTGATTACAAACGAAAGATAATTCAAAATTCGATATGGAGGTTTTTGAACTCTATATACATGACATTGATAGCTTTACACTTCTTTAGAGAACTTTTGGGCATGTCTATGAAAGTCTAAAATCGGTCGTGGTGTTAAATTAATTAGGATTACAAGGAGATGGTAGAGTAAAATTTGAGGAAAAGATTGTTGGTAATTTATCCATAAAATATAATATAAGTAAAAAAATAAATTAGTCTATTATAAA
>Ga0256914_1003595_pt1 | contig 12121 bp, 5 predicted proteins | sample HulkmetaG_FD_191571 | JGI IMG/M metagenome (GOLD analysis project Ga0256914, IMG submission 191571) | Hydrothermal chimney microbial communities from Main Endeavour vent field at the Juan de Fuca Ridge, Pacific Ocean - Hulk | ecosystem: Environmental > Aquatic > Marine > Hydrothermal vents ...
TGAGAATGGCCAGAAACATTAAAGATAAAATGAGTGCTTGCGATGTCAATACGGTTGTCCACGCTCAATTAATCAACTCTCGTCCGGTAGTGGCGGCGGTTAAAGAGTTCTTCTCTTCCTCCCAGTTGTCTCAGTTTATGGATCAAGTTAACCCTTTGGCTGAATTGGAGCATAAACGAAGACTAAGTGCTATGGGACCGGGCGGATTAACCAGAGAGCGAGCCGGTTTTGAAGTTCGTGATGTGCACACTTCCCATTATGGACGAATTTGTCCGGTACAAACTCCGGAAGGTCCGAATATCGGATTGGTGGGACATTTGGCTTGTTATGCCAAAGTTAATAAATATGGTTTTATTGAAACCCCTTACCGAATTATCGGACACACTATTGCTAAAGATGAGAAAAAAATTGCCGGACGAATTTTGGCGGAAAGTGTTAAGGATAAAAATGGAAATGTTATTTTCAAAAAAGGTTATCAACTAACGGACAAAGACGCTTCCAAACTCAAAAAATCAAAAAAAGATGAAATTAAAGTTGTACCTTTTGTTACTTCTCAAGTGGAGTATGTTAACGCTATCGTAGAGGGTTCTAAAAATATTGCCCACGCCGGTATTGAAATGGATGAGCATTACAATATTGTTCAGGAAATTGTTGAAGCCAGAGTAAAAAACGAACCTTCCACTATTGAGGCGAAAAAACTTGATTTTGTGGATGTTTCACCAAAGCAATGTATTTCCGTTGCTACGGCGTTAATTCCCTTTTTGGAACATGATGACTCTAACCGAGCTTTGATGGGTTCAAATATGCAACGCCAAGCCGTATCTTGTATTAAACCCCAAGCTCCTTTGGTGGGAACCGGTTTGGAAGATAAAGCGGCCGCCGATTCCGGACAGGTTGTTTTGGCTAAAGAAGCCGGAACGGTGGTGGAAGTTGATGCCAAGCATATTGTTGTTAAAGAAGATAAGAAAACCGGCAAAACCAATAAAAGAGAATATGTTTTGCAAACATTTAACAAATCCAACGCTTTCACCAGTTTGAATCAAGTGCCGAGAGTGGAATTGGGACAGAAAGTTAAAAAGAAAGACCTGTTGGCTGACGGTGCCTCCACTGATCATGGAGAATTGGCTTTGGGACAGAATGTTTTGGTGGCCTTTATGCCTTGGAGCGGTTACAATTATGAAGATGCCATTATTGTTTCGGAAAAATTAGTGGAAAGAGATGCTTATAGTTCCGTTCATATTGATGAATTTTCCATAGATGTTCAAGAAACCAAACTGGGACCGGAAGTGGTTACCAGAGATATTCCCAACATCAGTGAAGATCGGTTGAAAAACTTGGATGACGATGGAATTGTTCGCATCGGAGCGGAGGTGAATTCCGGAGATATTTTAGTGGGAAAAGTTACCCTGAAAGGAGAGGGTGATTTAACAGCGGAAGAAAGATTATTACGAGCCATCTTTGGGGATAAATCCCGTGATGTTAAAGACACTTCCCTCTATTTGCCTCACGGTAAAAGAGGAAAAGTGGTTGATATTACCGTTTTCTCTCGGGAAAATGGGGATAAATTACCGGCGGGAGTAATTAAACAAATTCAAATTTCCGTTGCCAAATTACGAAAAATATCCGTTGGCGATAAATTGGCGGGACGACACGGAAATAAAGGTGTTATTTCTAAAATTGCCGCTGTGGAAGATATGCCATATCTACCGGATGGTAGACCGGTGGATATAATCTTGACACCAATCGGAGTTCCTTCCCGTATGAATATCGGACAAATTTTGGAAACCCATCTTGGTTGGGCGGCAGCGGAATTGGGCTATAAAGCCGCTTCACCGGCATTAGACGGTGTTACCGAAGCGCAAATTAAAGAAGAGTTACGCAAGGCCGGCTTGCCGGAAGACGGTAAAATCCAATTGACCGACGGACGAACCGGAGAAACTTTTGATAACAAAACAATGGTGGGATATATGTATGTAATGAAACTAAACCACTTAGTGGAAGATAAAATTCATACCCGTTCCATCGGTCCTTACTCTTTAATTACCCAACAACCTCTGGGTGGAAAGGCTCAATTTGGAGGACAGCGATTTGGAGAGATGGAGGTATGGGCATTGGAAGGATATGGTGCCGCTTACACCTTGCAAGAAATGTTAACCATCAAATCGGACGATGTTCTTGGTCGCTCCAAAGCTTATGAATTGATTATTAAAGGAGAACCGATTCAACCGCCGAGCATTCCCGCTTCTTTCCATGTTTTAGTTAACGAATTAAAGGCCTTGGCTTTGGAAATGAGATTCTTAAAAAACGGAGAAGATGTTCAGAAGAAACAAGAAGCCGTTCGGGAGAATAATATGGAGGAAAGCAAGGAATAGGTTATCGGTAAAAATATAAAAACTTTTTATAATTAATTTTTAACAAAGCTTCAATGAAAGATAATATGATAAAAATCTCAGATTTTGACGCCATTCAGCTCAAAATCGCTTCTCCGGAAACAATCTTGGAATGGTCACACGGAGAAGTCTTGCGACCGGAAACAATCAACTATCGTACTCAAAAATTTGAAAAAGACGGATTGTTTTGTGAGAAAATTTTTGGTCCCGCCAAAGATTGGGAGTGTTATTGCGGTAAGTACAAAAAAATCAGACACAAAGGAATTGTTTGTGATAAATGTGGAGTGGAAGTAACTCGTTCCAGTGTTCGGAGAGAAAGGATGGGACATATTGCCTTAGCTGTTCCGGTCTCTCACATTTGGTTTTTGCGAGGTGTTCCCTCTCGGATTGGCTTGGCTTTGAATATGTCCGTACAGCAATTGGAAAAGGTAATTTATTTTGCCAGTTATATTGTAACCGATGTTGACAAAGAAGCGGCCAAAGAAGTCTTGAATGATTTGAAAAAAGAAGAGAAAAAAGTGGTGTCTGGCAGTGGTTCCGCCAAAGAAAAAGCGGAACTTAAGAGAAAGTATCAAGAAATTATTGCCAGTATCAAAAGTCTGAAAGTCGGACAAATTTTATCGGAATTTGAATACTACAATCTTTCTCGTAAGTGCGGGCAAGTGTTTACAGCGGTAATCGGAGCGGAAGCCATTTATAAGCTCTTATCCAGAATTGACTTGGATAAAGAGGTTAAAGCGATTAAAAAAGAAATGGCGGAAAAGAAAAGTATTGACCGCAAACGAATGGCCAAACGCTTGAAGTTGCTTAACGGATTTTTGGAGGCCGGCATCAGACCGGAGTGGTTGATGTTGACCAACATACCGGTTATGCCTCCGGATTTAAGACCGATGGTACAACTTAACGGTGGTCATTTTGCCACTTCCGATTTAAATGATCTATACCGACGAATTATCAATAGAAATAATCGCCTTAAAAGATTGATAGACTTGAATGCTCCGGAAGTAATTCAACGAAATGAGAAAAGGATGTTGCAGGAAGCGGTTGATGCCTTGATTGACAACAGTTCTCGAAAAAACCAAACTCAGGTGGCTGCTTCTACCGGTCAGCGTCGGGCTTTGAAATCTTTAGCGGATATGTTAAAGGGAAAACAAGGTCGTTTTCGACAAAATCTTTTGGGAAAGAGAGTTGATTATTCCGGACGAAGTGTTATTGTGGTGGGACCGGAACTGGAGCTGGATGAGTGTGGTATCCCCAAGAAAATGGCTTTGGAATTATTTAAGCCGTTTATTATCAACAAGTTGATTGAGGGAGAATATGCTCACAATATCAGAACGGCCGGACGAATGATTGACAGCGAGAAAGAAGAGGCCTATGAAATGTTGGATCAAATTATTGACAGTCATTTTGTGATGTTAAATCGGGCGCCAACCTTGCACCGTTTGTCTATTCAATCATTTCGCCCGGTGTTAATTGAAGGAAAAGCCATTAGACTTCATCCTTTGGTTTGTGCCGCTTTTAACGCCGACTTTGATGGTGACCAAATGGCGGTTCATGTTCCTTTGACTACCATGGCGAGAAAAGAAAGTGAAGAGATTATGCTTTCCAATATCAACCTGTTAAAACCTTCCAATGGTGATCCGATTACCGTTCCTTCTCAAGATATTGTTTTGGGTGCCTATTATATGACGACTTTAGATCCGGAAGATAAAGAAAAGAAACCGAAGACATTTGTTGATATGGATAGCGTAATAAGTGCTTATCAAATGAAAATAATCAGTTTGAAGGAAAGGATTTTGATGAAATGGAAAGATGAGGTTATTGAAACCTCCGCCGGTAGGGTTATTTTCAATGATATTTTTCCGGAAAGTATGCGATTTATCAATAAGGATATCACTAAGACGGAATTAAAGGAATTGTTGTCTGAATTTTTAAGTAAAGACACAAATGAAAATACCGCTAAATTTGCCGACCGTTTAAAAAATCTCGGTTTTGAATATGTAACCAAATCAGGAATTAGTTTGGGGATGGATGATTTTCAAGTGCCGGATACCAGAGAAGAAATTTTTGCCGAAGCAGAGAAAAAAGTTTTGGAAATTAACAATCAGTACGAAGCCGGTTTATTAACCGATGAAGAGCGAAAGACAAAGGTAGTGGAGATTTGGAATGATACCAAAGACTTAATTGCCAAGGAGGTTAAAGCCACAACCGTTAAAGATAGTCCGTTGGACGCCATGGTTACTTCTAAAGCTCGAGGTTCGGAAGCGGTTGTTGTACAAATTTCCGGTATGAAAGGTTTGGTGGCCGGACCAACCGGTGAAACTATTGAATTGCCGATTAAGGGATCTTTGAAAGACGGCTACAATGTGTTGGAGTATTTTATTTCTACTCATGGAGCCAGAAAAGGTATGGCCGATACGGCCTTGCGAACCGCTACTGCCGGTTATTTAACCAGGCGCTTGGTAGATGTCGGTCAAGATATTGTGGTGCGGGAAGTTGACTGTGGAGATACGGAGGGAAGCTACATTTACCGAGAAGATTCCGATGAAGTTGGGCAAAGTTTTGCCGCCAGAATTGAAGGGCGAGTGGTTACGGAAGATGTGATTAATCCAAAATCCAAGAAAGTCATTGTCAAAAAAGGAGAAATGATTTCAGCCCAAGCCGGCAGTGAAATTGAAAAGAGTGGAGTGGAAAAAATCAAAATCCGAAATTTAGTCAGTTGTTTAACCTCTAAGGGAGTTTGTCAGAAATGTTATGGTAAAGATCTCGGTCGAGGAAAAATGGTTGAGTTGGGACAAGCGGTGGGAATTGTGGCCGCTCAGGCGATTGGAGAACCGGGAACTCAATTAACAATGCGTACCTTCCATATCGGTGGTGTAGCCGGTGCCGACATTACTCAAGGTCTTCCGCGGGTGGATGAAATCTTTGAAGTTAGAACTCCGAAAACCAAAGCGGTTATAGCGGAATTTAACGGAGTTATTCACGAAATCGAAAATACCAAGAAGCAAAAAATTATCAAAGTTGCCAAAGTTGATGTTGGCAAAAAAGCCAAAATCAAAGATAGTGATATTAAAAAATACACTATTCCGGCCGTAATGAATGTAAAAGTGGAAGAGGGTGACTTGGTAACCACCGGACAAGTTTTGTCGGAGGGTCATATCGATTTGAAAAAATTGTTTAAGATTAGTGGACGAGAAGCGGTGCAGAGATATATTATCAGAGAAGTACAAGAGATTTATCAAACTCAGGGAGAAGGAATTAATGATAAGCATATTGAAATTATCATTAGACAAATGATTTCTCGAGTGAGAATTATTTCTCCCGGTGACACTACTCTTCTTAATGGAGATATTGTAGAGTACGAAAGGTTTTTAGAAGTAAATGAAAAAGCCGCCAAAGCCGGCAAGGAAGAAGCCAAAGGAGAAAGAATGATTTTGGGAATTTCCAAAGTGGCACTTTCCACAGACAGTTTCTTATCTGCCGCCTCCTTCCAAGAAACAGCCAAAGTTTTAATTGACGCCGCTACTCAAGGTAAGGTTGATAATCTAAAAGGACTTAAGGAAAATGTGATTATCGGTAGATTGATTCCGGCCGGTACCGGTTATCAAGCGGAAGAAATGACGGAGGATGTTCTTCAGGAAGACAAAACTCCTAAAGCGGAAGAGGAGTAATTTTCCTAAAAAGTTTAAATTTATTTATCAATTTGAAAGAATAAATTTAAGCAAGTGGATAAATCGAAGGTAGTTTTACAAAAATTTATAAAAAACCGCCGGCTTCGCCGGCGGTTTTTTAATTTGAAATTAAAAAACAAAAATTTCCCTTTTTGGCTGTTTTTTGGTATAATAAATAAAACAAAGAATAGTGAAACAAAAAATAATATGAATAAAAATACAAAGAGAATTGTTATCTTATTAGTATATTTGGGTATCTTAATGATATTCGGAGCGGTGATTTATTTTATGTTAAAACCGGATCCCAGTTGTTTTGATGGAATAAAAAATCAAGGAGAGCAAGGAGTTGACTGTGGCGGTCCTTGTAAAGCTTGTGTACAAGAGACACAATACGCCGACTTGCAGGTGCAATCGGTGGAAATTTCCGCCCAGCGTAATGGCAAAAGTGATTTACTTATTAAAATTTATAACCCCAATGAAGAATACGGAGCAAAATCTTTCCCATTTGTTATTCAGGATGATTTGGGGAACAGGAGTTCCGTTTATTATGATTTTATATTGCCGGGAGAAACGAAATACATTATTATTGCAGATTATTCTTTAGCGGAAGGAGCTAAAAATATTCAAGTTGGGATAGATAAAGGGGCAATTGAATGGCGAAAGGCAACGCAATATCGAGACCCGGAATTGGTTGTTTTTAATAAGCGGTTTGAAAAAAGCCAAAGTGGTGGTAATTATGGAGAGATTAAGGGGTTGTTGGTTAATAAAAGTGCGGTGGATTATGAAACTATCAAGATAAAAGGTGTTTTACGCAATAAGCGGGGTAATTTCTTGGGAGGCAGTTATCAAATCATCAATACTTTGCCGGCCGGTCATAAACGAGAATTTCGGATTATCTTTCCGGCGGATTTGGGAGAAGATATTTCCCAAGTTGAAGTGCAAACCGAAACAAATATTTTTGAAAGTGATAACTATTTAAAAATTGAAGGTCGGGGAAATAATTTAGACAGGTAATTTATTTGACACGAGGAAGAGAGAGAGGAAGTTGGAAGCCGTCTTGTGGGAAGTGAAATGATTTTTAAGGGAAATGAAATATAAAATAATAATAATAAATTTTTAACTAATAACCTATGGAAAAATTATTAAAAATTTTGCAAGAAATGCAAAATGACATTCGGGGGATTAAACAAGATGTTGAGGAATTGTCCGAAAAAATTGATTCTCAAAAAGTGTCAACCGGTACTTTCTCTGAGAATGAAAATCAGTCAAAAGTGCAAATGATTAATGAGAGAGGGGAGGCATATTTTTCAGAGAATAAAAATGTCTCCGGAACGGAAGGTGAAGTGGGCATTGACACCACGGTTAAAACTGACGATTTCGGGAATGAAAACTTACAATCGTTAACTGAAAAATCCTCAGACAACAATCTACTCAATGACAAACAACCGGTCAATGAAGTCGCTACGGAAGAAGCGGGAGTAATCGCAAAAGAAGAACAAGCTATTACTCCTAAGAAAAGAGAAAAAAATTGGTTGGAAAAATTTTTCGTTTGGCTGGCTCGGGATTGGCCAATGAAGGTTGGGGGAGCTTTTGTAATAGCGGCTGTCGGTTGGTTTGTTACTTGGGCGGCCATGGTTGGTTGGTTGTCGGAAACAGCTCGAGTTGTTTTAGGATATTTATTTGCCACCGGAGCCATCGCTTTTGGAATGAAACGAGTAAATAAAAACAAAACTCAAGGGAATTTATTTTTAATAATCGGTAGCGGGGCGATGTTAATTTCCACCTTAGGGGGAGTTTATTACAATCTGGTATCTCATGTCGCCGGTCTTTTCGTGATGCTTTTTACCGTTGGTTTAGTTACTCTTGTTTCCTTGAAACAAAACAGAGAAAGTTTAACCGCCTCCATGGTATTTTTTGGGGCTATAATTCCCTTTTTCTTTTTTCAAGGATTAAAAACAGACTCCGTTTTTGTTTATTTATTTATTTTATCTTTGGGAAGTTTGTGGGTGGTATTTTTGAAAAAATGGCGTAGTTTAATGATGCTATCCCTAATAATGGTCGGTCTTTATTCTTTTGGATACATTGCCGAAGGCATTAATATGGAAAGCTATAAGAATATTCTAATTTCCTTTTTATTTGGCGGATTGTTTTACTTATCCAATATCGCTTTAATGGTAGTCACAAGACAAGCTAAAAAATATGATGTCTTTACGGCTTTAATGGTAGGAACATTGATGCTTATTTGGATTTTAAGCTTTGCTTCCAAGACATTGGAACCATTTTTGTTGTTATTGGTTGCCCTGATATTTGGCAGTGGAGGTTATTTTGTTTTCGCGAAAACAAAGATTAAAGCTCCTGCTATTATTTACGGAGGTATTGCCATGACCTTAATAGCTATCACCACAGCTATTCTTCTGGACGGCGCAAGTTTAATCACGGCTTATTTTATAGAATTGTGTTTTACTATAACAACTCTTGTGGCTATAACTCGCAAAAATATCACCGGCAATATACAGGCCTTTGCTATGGTGGCTTTTTCTTTGGTGTCATTAGTATCACTTGATTCAATCGGCGCTCTCTTCCGTTTTTTAAATTATGGTGGTCCTGACAATGTGATGAAAGATTTGATTACGGTTTTTACCGCTTTCCTCACGGCCTTTATTATTGCCGGTAGTATTGTTATTTTTACCGATTTGAACAAAAATAATAACATTACATTTTTTCGTTTTTTTGCCTATAGTGGAGAATTGTTTGGTTTGTTGTTCGTTTGGTTTGTGACTCATTTATTTTTTGGCAATTATGATGTAGCCACTTTTATTTCTCTGGTAATTTATACAATCATCGGTGTATCCTTTTATATCATGGGAACTAAAACAAATTATCAACCTTACAGATTTGTGGGAGGAATGCTTTTCGTTCTGGTAATCGGTAGGGTGCTTTTGGTGGAATTTTGGGAAATGGAAATGATAGTGAGGATTATCACCGCTTTGGTTTTGGGAGGACTATTAATTTCTACGGCTTTTATTAAATCAAATAATAAATAAAAAAACAAAAATGAAGGTAAATATAAAAATGGCTTTGGGTATATTGATTTTACTGCCAATGTTGGCTGTTGCCAACCAAAGCGTTTCTTTTACAGAAAAAGCAAGTCTGCAACAAAAAGGAGAATTTAGAACATTGGTTACAGTTAAAGAAAATAATTTCAAAGTCCCGACAGTCGTTGATATTTCCTTGCCCTTTCAGGCAAACAGCAAAAATCAGGTAATGGTTACGGATAAAGATGATAATATTATTCCCGCAAAACTCATAACTGAATTTAACAAAGCACCTTTAACTTTCAGTGCCACAGATTCTTTTGGAGATCTTGGTGCCGGAAGAATGGTTGACGGAAACAAGGAAACCTACTTGGATTTGCCTTTTCAAGATGTTGGTGCCAATTATGAAGTCGTCCATTCCAACGAAAATTTAACTAACACCGTTAATAACGGTTTGGAAATTAGACACTCAGAGGAGCGGTACTTAAACGACAATCAAGCAAATTCGGCAAATGTAAACAGAGTAACAATAGACTTGGTAGCCAACAGAAGATTTACCACTGATTCCATTAGTTTTCTTTTGGGGAAAAATGTAGATAAACCGGTACGAATAAAATTAATTAGTGTTGAGGATAACGGAGAAAAAATTTTATTACCGGAAACTTTCTTTAATAACACAATGCACTTTCCTCCGACAAATTTAAAACATTTGCGGATTATTTTGGATTATATTAAGCCATTGCGAATTAGCGAGATAATTTTACCGGAAAGAAATTATTCCGGTCAAGCAATAAAATATGTTCGGTTCATTGCTCAACCAAAAACTGCCTATAAGATTTATTATGACACTTTAAATTTAGTCAAAATGCCAAGTTTGGAAATGCCCAATCTTAACGAAAAAGGAAGAAGTCCGGATGTAGAGGTGGTTTCCGGTGATAATCCCTTGTATAAAAAAGCTGATTCGGATCAAGATGGTATTATTGACAGCTTGGATAATTGTCCGGATGTTGCCAATGCAGACCAAGCTGATGCGGATAATAATAAAATAGGAGATGCTTGTGAAGATTTTGATCGTGATGGAGTTATCAATGCTAAAGATAATTGTCCAAATATTGCCAATAAATTACAAAGAGATGTGGATGGTGATGGAGTAGGTGATAAGTGTGACAATGCAGAAAGTCGTTTTATGGAAAAATATCCCTGGATACCTTATCTTACTTTGACGATAGTGTTTGTCATTATTATCACCTTACTGTTTATGACTTTACGGGCGGATGGCAACAATAAAACAGAATAGTCAATTATAAAAAAATGAAAAAAATAAAAATCATCGGAGGGCTGTTAATGATTATTGCCCTATTGCTGGGAATAGCTTATATTTTCCGTAACGATTTTGAAGAGGTGCAAACATCTTTGGTAAAATATTATAATGGAGCCAATTATCAATGTGTGGCTTATGTGGAAAGATATTACCAAAATATGTTCGGTATTAAAATTCAAAGTGTCGGAAATGCAATGAATTTGGCCGAAAAAGCCCCTCGTTATGGTTTATATTTTCATAAAAATGGCGGAGTGGTTGTTCCGCAGGTGGGGGATATTTTGGTTTTTGGCAATAAAAATAAAGTGGGACATGTGGCGATTATTACCGGTGTTCTGAAAGACGGAGTGTTAATTGTTGAGCAAAATTGGCACAAGGCGAAAATCACCAACAATCATGGTCGGGCATTAAAAGCCAAGTATGAAAATGAAAAATATACAATTGCCGATAGATATTACGACGACAAAAAAAAGAAAAATAAATTTTGGATAATGGGTTGGGTAAGTAGGACCAAGCAAAATCCCGGAACTTTTTTCAACTTTAATGATAAGGATGATCGGGGCTGGTTGCCGGAAAACAGTTTAAAAAGAATTTCCGGTAAAAATGAAAAATCTTTGACAATGAAAGTTGTGGGAAAAGAGCCGAGATTTCTCTCGCCGGTTTTTTTGGATGGATTGGACATCAAAAAATATAATAAAGTTGTTTTTAACGCTAAGGTGACCGGAAATTCAAAATCCACCGGAGGAGTATTGTATTTGCGTGACCAAAACGATAAATGGTCTCGGCAAATTCCCTTTGCAGTTGATTTTTCCGACGAAGAATTTAAAACGATTACCGTTAGTTTGAAGGATTTGCCAACTGACTTCAAAATTACACAATTGATGTTAAAGCTGAGTAATGCCGGAGTTAGGTATGGAAGAGAAAAATGGGAAATTGATTGGTTAAGAATAGGTGATAGAAAAACTGATTTATTATAAAATTAGAACCAATTAATAAATTTTTTAACTTGATTTTTCGGGTTAAATAAGGTATTATTAATCAGTTGTTGCAGAAAGGGTTAAGCAACGGAGAAACTGCTTATTTTGTTTTTAAATTTAAAAATATTATGTCAGAAGAAAAATTTGTTATTACCGGTGGGAAAAAACTTTCCGGAGCGATTAAAGTTAACGGTTCAAAAAATGCAGCGGTGGCTTTATTGGCGGCGTCGGTGATAAACCAAGGTAAAACAACTTTTTACAATATGCCTCAAATTGAGGAAGTTAATCGTTGGGTGGAAATTTTGGAGAGCATTGGAATGAAAATTGAAAGAGATGATCAAAAAAGAAAAATGACCATTACTTCTCCCAAGCGACTGTGTTTAAAAAATATCAACAAAAAAGCTGCGGAAAAAACCAGAAGTGCCATTATGCTTATTGGAGCGTTATCCGGTCGCTTGAATGAGTATTTTATTCCTCAAGCCGGTGGTTGCCGACTGGGAGCCCGAACCGTCAAGCCACACCTTTTTGCCGTGGAAGAATACGGAGTAAAAATTAAAACCGTGCCCAAGGGGTTTAAGGTTTCCGCTAAAAAATTACAACCGGCGGAAAATAACATTTTGTATGAAACGGGCGATACGGTAACGGAATCGGCTCTAATGGTGGCCGCACAAATTCCCGGCAAAACAACCATTAAAATGGCCAGTGCCAATTATATGGTTCAAGACCTGTG
>Ga0256914_1003596_pt1 | contig 12117 bp, 8 predicted proteins | sample HulkmetaG_FD_191571 | JGI IMG/M metagenome (GOLD analysis project Ga0256914, IMG submission 191571) | Hydrothermal chimney microbial communities from Main Endeavour vent field at the Juan de Fuca Ridge, Pacific Ocean - Hulk | ecosystem: Environmental > Aquatic > Marine > Hydrothermal vents ...
GCTGCGCCAGGAGAATACTCGCAAAATCAGCATACGCGCCAAACGTAGGTTGGCTGGATGGGACAATGACTACCTGCTCAAGGTTCTTCTGGCCTAAATGCGATTGCCCTACCTGCGCTGTCCAGTGGACTTGACAAATGAATACGCATAGGATATAACCCGCTCATGTCTCGTTCAGAATCAGACGCTGCGATGGTTGCTGTCGGGCGGTCTTTGGGCGCTTACCTGGGAGATCGTCGGCATATCCGGCATATTGCGTTCGCAGGGATTGGGGGGTATGGCGCTTCGCTGGCGCTTTGGGCATGGCGACATCAGGACGGCATCGCATCATTCGTCTTCGAAAATCAGCTGCCAGAGGAGGAGCAGCCACGATTGTGGGCGCTGTTGCTTGGGGTGGGCGTCGCCTTTGTTCTGTGGATGCTGTTGGGGTGGCTTCTATCTTGGAGGAGAAAATGGCGCTTTTCTGAGGCGATGAATCGTGTTTCAGCTTTGTTTTTGCTGGCGTCGTTCCCTTTTTTCCTGTTTGTTTTGTCTATCGATGGCATCGAAACCGAACACATCTGGCTGACTTATAGCCTGATTTCGGTGATGGCGTTTATGACGTATCTCGCCGTGGCGGAGTTTGGAGATATCGGATGGTCTATTTCGCATCGCCGGGGCGTGATCATCGCGTTGGCGCTTTCGCTGTTCTATGCTTCGTTCATGTCATGGCTGATGTTGAATCGCCATGCTCATTTCCTCACTCATGCGTATGATCTGGGCATTCAGGATCAGGCCTTTTGGATGATCTTGAGAAAGGGCTATCCCCTTGTCACGCTTTATGGGCAGACGCCGGTCAATCAATTTGGCGATCATTTCACCCCCATCTATTATCTGCTGACGCCGATATATGCGATGATTGGGGATGCGCGGGCGCTATTGCTCATTCAGTCTTTCGCCATTGGGTTAAGCGCGATACCGGTTTATCTTTTGACGAGACGTTTGTCGCCCTCTTCTCAGAAAACGTTTCTTGCTTTGGTTCTGACGATCAGTTTCTTGCTCCATCCTGCATTGCAGGGCGTCAGCACTTTCGATTTCCATGAGATTGCCCTGGCTCCGCTCTTGCTTTTGTGGGGATTTTATTTTCTGGAGACAGAGCGCGAGCGCCCGATGTTGCTTTTTTTGGCGTTGGCAATGCTGACCAAGGAGGAAGTTTCGCTCAGCGTGGCCGCGATGGGTCTCTATCTGGTTTTGTTCCGAAGGCGATTTCGGACGGGGTGGGTGGTTTTGGGCGGAGCGCTGGTCTACTTTTTTCTTGTCAACAGCATCATCATGCCCGCATTGGGGGGCGGGCCAGATCTGGAAAGGTTTGCCGATCTGACGTCGGGCGCGGGCCTGATTGCCTTGCTCAAGGGGATCGTTGGCAATCCTGTGTACACATTTTCCTATGCCTTTCTGAATCCTGAAAAGTTGGCCTTTTTGGCGGCTTTGCTGTTGCCGGTTCTGTTTCTGCCTGGGCTGGCAGGCTGGCGTTGGCTGATGGCTGTTCCCGCCTTTTCGGTGGCATTGCTTTCGGCTGCGCCATCGCAGTACGCCATAGGTTATCATTATCCTGCCATTATGCTTCCGTTCGTTTATTATTTCGCGGCGGCGGCTTTCGCTAAAATGCAGCTAAAACGGGGCCATGCAGTTTCTTTGGGCATGGCTATCCTTGTCGCCAGTTTGATGATGAACTGGCAGTTTGGCTGGATGATGGGCAAGAAGTATCAGCCGTTGCCCGCGGAAGACGCGCATAGCCGGGCGATTCACGATCTGGTGGCGATGGCTCCATCTCACGCGTCGATTAGCGCCCTGAGCGATCTTGTGCCGCATGTCAGCGCCCGCGAGCAGGTGTATCTCTTCCCCGAAGTATATTCGGCCGAATACATCTTGTTCGACAGCGATGTGCAGGCCAATTTTTGGCCTTATCGCTCTATCGACGCTCGAGGAGAGGCCATTGCCACCCTTCTTCCCTATCTCGAAAAGGGTGAATATGGCGTCGTCCAGGAAAAAGATGGCGCTTTTTTGTTGGGGCGAGGATACGATGCTTCCCGGAATGCGCAGGGCGTCGCCATCCTCTTCTCTCCAACCTATCCGGCGAAAGTGATGCGCAGCGCCGAATCGACTGAGTTGGTGCGTGATCCCCAGGCGCTTTTTGGCGAAGTCCGGGTGAGCCGGGGGCTGCTCGAGGGGCAGGATGGAGACGTGGGACTCTTGTTCGGCCCCTATGTGCATTTATGGCCGGGGAAATACCATATCCTTTATCGGTTGAAGCTTTCCGAGACGGCGCTCCAGGGGCGGGTTGCGACCGTCGATGTCTTTTCTCACACCGCGGGCGGCCCCCTCGCGGGCATGAATATCGACGCCAATCAGTTCGGGACGGCGAACGGCTATCAGGAATTCGTCCTGGACCTGACCATCAATGAAATTCTGCCAGATGTCGAATTCCGCGTTCTCCACAGTGGTTTGGGCACGCTTTACGCGGATGGCGTTCAGGTCGTTTTCCTTGGGCCATGAATGATTTTGGATTCTCTGAGCTTTGGCGGAGATGTCGTTCGTCCCTGCCCGTTTTGGATCGGAAAGAGCGCCACAAGGAGGACGCTCAGCGCCAGAGAACTCGATTTTTTTTACCAAACGATGCGGGCATGTGACGCAGGCCATGATAAAATAATGGGCGTAGGTTGATCGCCGTACGATATACGTTTTCCCCCGGGGGCGTTATGAGCGATCTTTTCAGGCGTAGTAAGTTATTTCCTGCACTTTTCCTACTATTCTTCCTCATCATTTTAATCAAAACCGCCTGGATGAGCGATGACGCGTACATCACCATGCGCAGCGTGGACAATTTTGTTCATGGCTACGGATTGCGCTGGAATGTCGATGAACGCGTGCAGGCATTCACCCATCCCCTCTGGATGTTGTTGTTGTCGGGGTTGTATTTCTTCTTCAAAGAAGGGTATTTCACACCCCTTCTTCTTTCGATGGCGCTCAGTCTGGCAACGGCGGGGCTGATCATTGCCCGCATCGCCGACTCATGGCGGGCCGCCGTCTTCGCCGTGGCTGCCCTGCTCTTTTCCAGCTCCTTGGTCACCTACTCGACCTCGGGCCTGGAAAATCCCCTGGGGCACTTCCTGATGGTCTTGTTTTTCATCACGTGGTTGGGAAAAGTTTCGGGCGGGCGGAAGGTCTTTTTACTATCGCTCATCACCTCCCTGATTGTCCTCAATCGGCAGGATGTCATCCTGCTGATTCTTCCCCTCTATCTGCTCGGAATCTGGGAGGAGCGAGTATGGTGGAGCGAGCATTATCGAAAGTTGGTGGGGGTCGTCTTGCTTGGTTTTCTGCCGATCATCTTTTGGGAGATTTTCTCACTGCTTTATTTCGGCACGATTTTCCCCAACACCTATTACGCCAAACTGGGGACAGGGGTTTCCCATATCGAGCTGGTTCGGCATGGCCTCAATTATCTGCTGGTATCGATGACGTTTGATCCTGTCGGATTTTTGCTCATGGCGGCAGCGCTAATCGTTGCCTTTTGGAAGAAGAACGACAGGGGGATGGCAATCATTGTCGGACTGCTGCTTTACAGCCTGTACGCCATTTGGATCGGGGGCGATTTTATGAGCGGGCGTTTTTTTTCATCGCCCATTCTGCTATCTGTTCTTCTCCTCTCTCGCAGCAACTTGTTTCCCAGCGACTTTCGGCTTGCAACGCCGCTTGTACTGATGGCGCTAATGAGTTTACAATCTCCCTACTCGCCCGTATTTTCAGCGAGCCCCACCGGATGCGGCGTTCAACGTTTCGACACCCGTGGCGTGGGCGATGAACGGAGCTGTTACTATGATGGCACGGGACTCCTCAAGCAGGATCCCAAAGCCCCGTATCATCCCAATCATGGCCTTGCTGACGCAGGCGTCAAGGCCCGATCTCGCCCGGAACCCATCTTCATCGCCGGCGCCATCGGCATGTTTGGCTATTTTGCCGGGCCAGAAAAGCACATTGTAGATATCAATGGTCTGGCCGACCCCTTACTGGCCCGGCTGCCCATCCCCCCGGAGAAGTCCTGGCGCATTGGGCATTTCGAACGCCTCATTCCCGGCGGTTATCTCGAGTCATTGGCCTGGCATGAAAACAGGATTTGTGAGCCGCATCTCCATCATTTCTACGATCAACTCACGCGTATAACTCAGGACGATCTGCTGGACGCGGCTCGCCTTCAAGCCATCTGGCAGATGAATACATTTCAGCTCGATGCAGACATTGAGGCTTATATCGAAAATGCGCTGACCGAACAGGCGTTGCTCTGCAATGCCCAACAGATTGTCGACATCCCCTTTGCGGGCGGCCCGCGGTTGCGCGGCTATGCACTTTCCGCGCGTTCGCTTCACCGGGGCGATGGCATCATCGTCATCGCCTACTGGCAAAAGGGGGAAGAGAAACCCGCTCCGGTTTATAGCTTTGCACACATTCGCAACAGCTGGCCAGATTGGCCCATGAATCCCCGCTCGGGCAACGACATCTGGGCGCAGGCCGAACATATGCAGCCTGGCGGACGATTTACCACCGACTACTGGCCTCCGCAGATTTACGCCGATCTCTTCTTCTTGACCATCCCCGACGATATGCCGCCGGGCGAGTATCATGTCGAAATCGGTTGGTTCGATCCTCAGACCGGGGAGCAGCTCGATCCTGCCGACGAAGCCATTCCTCCACCCCTGAAAGAACTCTGGCATTCGCTCCTGCTCCCCTCAATCACGGTGCAATAAATCCCATGTCGCTTTTCTCCTCACGCCCGTCGCGGCTACGCCCCCCCGCTCGCGATGACGCGCGTCTCGCCATCGGCCTCTTCTTTCTGATATTCGCCGTCTATACCTTTACCTATGTGGGCGCATTCAAGAGCAATGATGAGCGCGCCTTGTTCAGCGGCATCGATAGTTTTGTCAAACGAGGGGAATTCACCGTCAATCAAATTTATTGGGATTACACCAATGTGGGCATGCTCACCAGCGCCGGGGATATGGTTCCCAACTATGAGCCTGGTCAGATGCTCTTTGGCATCCCATTCTATCTGTGGGGAAGGACCTTGCATGGGGCTGTGCAAGGCGCCATGTTCTTCAACATATTGATTACAGCCCTCACCGTCACCCTGCTTTATCTCATCCTGCTCACTTTGCGCTTCGAGAGAAGGACAGCCATGCTGGCGGCATTGGCTTACGCGCTGGCCACGCTGGCCTGGCCTTACAGCCGGACCTTCTTTCGTGAACCCCTGACCGTGCTGGCATACCTGCTAGCCTTTTATGCACTATTGCGCTATCGGGCTGTGGCGCAACGCCAGCTTCGCTGGCCCGCTCTGGCCGGGTTCAGCGTGGGATTGGCAATCATCACCAAACAAACCAGTGTGGCATTGCTCCCATCCCTGGCTTTGCTTGCTTTCGCGTATGAATATCGACGTCCGGCCCAAAGCGACCATCCGACTCGAGAACGGGCGATCGCTATCACAGCAGCCCTCATCCCGCTGGGAGCCATGCTTCTAACGCAATGGCTTTATACCCAGGCGACCCTTAGCGGCGTCGAACTTTTCGCCCGCAACATCGTCGAATACACCACCAATCCCCAACTCTCACAATCTGTTCCTATGCGCATGTTGCGGGCGCTGACCGGCCTCGCCATCAGCCCCTACAAAGGGTTATTTTGGTATGCGCCCGTGTTGCTGCTGGGGCTCATCGGAGCTATCCCATTCACAAAACGATTTCGTTGGGAGGGTGCGGCCTTCCTGTTGCTCATCTTCCTGCACTTTCTGGGCTATAGCCGCTATAACTACTGGTCGGGCGGCGTGGCCTGGGGATCCCGCTACATGCTGCCGGTCATTCCCTTCCTGATCATCCTTGCCGCGCCCATCTTCGCCTGGCTCCTTCACGATCAACCGACAAATGCTCGCCCAGACACAGACGCCCCCACTGGCTTCTGGCGAAAATCAGCCATCCAAACTGCTTTACGAATTGGCGCTTGGACGTTGATCTTGCTCAGCGCCTTCATTCAGATCATCGGCATTAGCATCGATCTTCGCACCTACGAATTGCAATTCTTGTTGGACAACGCCAAAATCTGGGGAGGCATTGGCGAAGCCATCGAGGCCCTCTATCTCCGGCCCGGCTATTCGCCCGTGATCGGAAATCTCAAACTGCTGCTTTCAGGGTCGCAGCCACTGGATTTCGCCTGGGTGCAGTTGCGAGAAATGGGGACATGGGCTCTCATCCCCGCCGGATTGACCCTCTCCCTTGCCTTCGCACTGCTCACACTCCTCGCTTTCATCCATCTCTGGCGACATCCGCAGCACAGCCGCAGAATCTGGCTGGGATTGTTGGTGCTCACCATAGCCATACCCTCTCTGCTCCTCACCTTCTATAATCATGGCGACGCCCGCTTCGATCCCTATGGCGTCGACGCCTTTCTCCGTCCCATGCTGGAGCGCATGAATGAGGTCGATTGTGGCTGGCATGGCTGCGATGAAACACTCATCGTGCCCGATCCCATTCTGACCGACTACTTTCTCAACTATCTCAGCGCCCCCATCGTCTGGTACGATATCGATCCTCAGCCAGTTGACGAAGACCTGCTCTCGAAGCTCGACGCCCGGTATGCCCGCATCTGGCTGGCTCGCGATCGGAACGCAGCCACCGATGACGAAGAGGGGCGACGAGGAACGGAATTCTATCTGGTCGAGAACGCTTACAAGCTGGATGAGGAGCGCATTCAAGATTGGGCGCGGTTGATACGATTCTCCGCAGCCGGAGACATCCTCGCCCACGTGACGCCGCAACAGCAGTTGGGCGATATGATGCTGCGTGACGCCGCTGTGGGCGTAGAGCGCCGCGCTGGCCGCGGCCATGTCCTGGGCGGCGGGGATGTGATTTCGATTCGGCCTGGCGACACCCTGCAGATCGGTCTGCACTGGCAGGCCCTGGAACAACCCGAGGGCAACTACACCGTCTTCACCCAGGTGCTGAACCCCGCCATGCAGGTCGTCGCCCAGAAAGATCGTTGGCCGGGTGATGGGCTCCATCCCACCGCCGCCCTGCGAGCAGGCCAGATCATCACCGATAATTTGGCGCTGGCATTGCCCGCGGATTTGCCCGCCGGCGACTACACCCTGATCACAGGCATGTATCGTCCCGACATAGAGGGCTTTCCGCGTCTTTCCGGTCCCCACGGCGATTTCGTATTGCTGGCAAACATGCGCATCGATCAGAAATGAATGTCGGCGAATCGCATGGGCCAATCCATCTCATCACGCTCTTGCGGAGGTTTTCGTGTCCTTGATCCAGACGCATGACCCTGTCCTGCTCATCAGCGAGGAAGGCAAGCGGTATCTCGTTTTCGTGGAGCCCGACGGCGCATGGCACACCAATCGCGGGCGCTTGCCTTATACCGAGCTCATCGGTCGGCCCTATGGGCGGGTCGTCGAGACGCATCTGGGCCAAAAATTCCTGATCTTACGCCCGACCACCTCGGATCTCATCCAATATCTCAAACGCACCACGCAGATCGTCTATCCCAAAGACGCTGCCCGGTTGGTGATGGAACTGGATTTACAAGATGGCAAACGTATGGTCGAAGCGGGCACCGGCAGCGGCGGATTGACTCTGGCCTTCGCCCGAGCCGTGGCTCCGGGCGGCCATGTCTTCAGCTACGAACTGCGCCCGGAACATCAACGCGTCGCCCGCAGCAATCTCGAGAAACTCGGCTTGTTGTCGCACGTCACCCTCAAGTTGCGGGACGCTGCGGCGGGCTTCGACGAAACGGATGTGGACGCGGTGTTTCTGGACGCCCGCGATGCAGCCCGTCTGGTGCCTCCGGCCGAGGCTGCTCTGAGCGAAAGCGGCATCTTCGCAGCACTACAGCCCACCACGAATCAGGTGAGCGCAGTGCTGCGGGCCTTGGAGGACGGGAACTTCGTTGAGATCCGGGTGGAGGAGATCCTCATCCGACCGTGGAAACCTGTGCCCGACCGTCTGCGTCCTGCAGATCGCATGATAGCACACACCGGCTACCTCATCTTCGCCCGCAAACTGGACGCACGCTATCGCATCTTTTGGATGGACAAGCGGGCGCGGCGGCGCGCGGCGGAATTCGGCCGGGGCAAAAATATCTCCCCTCTGGAGGGAAAAGGCTGATGGCGCAAATCACCATGCCTGGCGGCTACTTTAGCTACCGAGGCGGCATTCACATCCACAGCAACTACAGCGATGGCACAGGCTCCATCGACGAAATCATCGCGGCCGCGTCTCGCGCAGGTCTGGATTACATCATCCTCACCGACCACAACCAGCTTGTGGATCAATCCTTCCAGGGCTGGCGCTCGGGCGTACTCACCCTCATCGACATCGAAGTCAATGATATGGCGCTGATTCCCGAGCGCAATCATTTGCTGACGCTGAACATCAATGAGGATGTGACGCCCTTTGCGCCCGCTCCGCAGGCGCTCATCGATGCAGTGCGAGAACGAGGCGGACTCGCCTTTCTGGCCCATCCCATCGATCTCCCCGGCCCCATCGTCAAAGACATTTACCCGTGGACCGATTGGGACATCGAGGGATACACCGGCGTGGAGCTGTGGAATTTCATGTCTGAATTTCGGGTGCACGCCACCAGCAAACCGGTGGCCCTGATCATGGCTTATTTCCCTCAGCTCTTCACGACCGGCCCCTTTTCTGAGATGTTGGACAAGTGGGACGAGTTGTTGCAACAGCGCCCCACGGCCGCCATCGGCGGTCCCGACGCCCACGCCCAGATTTACAATATGGGTCCGCTCAAACGCCGCTTCCTTCCTTACGTCGACTGCTTCCGGGCGGTGAACACGCACATCGTCACCCCCGAACCTTTTACCCGCGAATTCGAGCGCGATCGAGCGTTGACATACGAGGCGCTGGGCGCGGCCCGGGCCTGGATCGGCTACGACCTGCTGCATCCCACCGAAGGCTTCAGCTACCACGCCCAGGTCGGCGAGGAGATCATTCCCATGGGCGCCACCGCGGCTCTGACCGACGCGCCCATCCTGACGATCGAGACGCCCGCCAGAGCGCACATCAAACTCATTCGGGCCGGCTCTGGCGTCGTGGCGGAATCCAGCGGCAGCACTCTCCGCTGGCGGCCCGAAGAGCCGGGCGCATATCGGGTGGAAGTGTGGAAGAAATGGTGGTTCAAACCCCGCGGCTGGATATTCTCGAATCCCATCTACGTACGCTGAGGCGAAGCCGACATCATCCTTCGCTGATAGCTGCACCGGTCCACTTCTGCAATGCCTGACGCCATCCAACAGATCACATCTGGCCTGGGGTCAACCGCAACCCATGCGGTGATTACCCATATCCTGTTCGAGGGCAGCGCAGGCTGCCCTTCAGCCTGTAAGGCTCGATGGCCCGACTTTAGTCGGCAGTTTGGCCGCACTGGCCGACTGAAGTCAGGACTTTTGGGCGCTTCGCGCCGAAGGCGGGCCTGCGCACGCCCGGTTGCCGACTTGTGGGTAATCACCGCCAACCCATCCTGCGTCAGAGGCTGTTGCGAAAGATGCTTTGACGCCTGACATTCGGCAAAATGGGGTGTCAGCGACAATTGGGGTAGCGAGACCGACATCCATGTGCAGACCTGTATGGTTCTATTCGCGGCGCTGTGCGGCTTTGAGTCCGGTGCACTCTCGACGTATACTTGTTCCATGCGCATCCGATTCATCAAACTCTTTCTGCTTCTGGCCCGTTTGCCTTTCGTAGGATGGGCGTTTCTGCGCGGGGCCATGAAACTGGTGGGCCCCTACAAACATCGGCGTCTATTGATGAATTGGAGCGGACGCAGTTTCATCTCTCCCCATGCCGACATCGCCTGCCCCGATCTAAGCATCGGAAAGAGCGTTTTTATCGATGATCATGTGACGCTTTACGCCCATCGCGATGGCGGACGCATCAGCATCGGCGATTTCTCCTCGGTGCAGCGCTTTACCATCTTCGAGAGCATTCGCGGGGGCGAGATCGTCATCGGCCAGCACACCCATATCCAATCGGGATGCAACCTCACGGCGGCGTTGGGCAGCATTCGCATCGGCGATCATGTGCAACTGGCCCCCCGTTGTGCGCTCTATCCTTATCAGCATGGCATTTCCGATCTGAAAACGCCCATCGCCCGGCAACCCATCACCAGCAAAGGCGATATCGTCATCGAGGACGACGCCTGGCTGGGCGTGGGCGTCATCGTCATGGATGGCGTCACCATTGGCCGCGGTGCGGTCATCGGCGCGGGCGCTGTGGTGACGAAAAATGTGCCTCCCCTGGCCATCGCAGTCGGCTCGCCCGCCCGAGTCATCGGCTATCGCGATGGCAGTCAATCCCCAACTCCCCCTCATTCCCAATCCTGACTTCATCATGCCAAGAGACCTCTTTCAACTCATCGAATCCAATCCCTTCATCATCGGCGACGGCGCTATGGGCACCATGCTCCAGCAGAAGGGGCTGACTTCCGGCGGCGCGCCCGAACTGTGGAACGTCGAACGCCCCGACGTCATCCGGCAGATCTACCAGGGCTACGTGGATGCAGGCTCGCAGATCATCGAGACCAACACCTTTGGCGGCACCCGCTACCGTCTGGGTCTGCACAACTTGCAGGATCGCGTTCACGAGCTGAATTACGCGGGTGCAGCTCTGGCCCGGGAAGTCGCGGGCGATGATGTGCTTGTGGCTGGGTCGATGGGGCCGACCGGCGAACTTATGCAGCCCATGGGCGAACTGACTTACGAAACTGCGGTGGAGGCCTTTGCCGAGCAAGCCGCGGCCCTGGCCGAAGGCGGCGTCGACTTCTTTCTCATCGAGACCATGAGCGATCTGAACGAAGTCAAGGCTGCGGTGGCGGCCTGTCGTCAGGTCAGCGATCGCCCCATCGCCGCCACCCTCACCTTCGACACCAACTATCACACCATGATGGGCGTGAGTCCGGCTCAGGCCATGCAGGAGTTAGCTGCTTTTGGCGTCAAGATCATCGGCGCCAACTGTGGCAACGGCCCCGAAGAAACCCGCCGCGCAATTCAGGAAATGGCGGCCGTTCGGCCCGAGGGCGTATATCTCATGGCTCAGAGCAACGCGGGGCTGCCCCACATCGAACACGGAAGCATCCATTATGATGGCACGCCCGAGGTGATGGCCGAGCTGGCGTTGGACCTGGCGGGCATGGGCGTGGACATCATCGGAGCATGCTGCGGCAGCACGCCCGAACACATCAAAGCCATGCGCGAAGCCCTGCTCACCCAACCCATCCCAGAATTCAAGTTGGAGCTGCCGCCCGCTCATCCTGCTCCAGCGCCGCAGCGAGAACGTCGAGAGCGCCGCCGGGGGCGAAGGCGACGGCGCGAGGAGTGAAAGGGGGGCGCCGGGGATGCAAATCGCCCGGCGCCTGCGCGTACAACCATGAGATCAATCGCCGTCGGGGATGATGAAGCCGATGACCACGGTGGCGATGCTGATGAGGATGGCCGCGATGAAGGCCCAGAGAAAGCCGTCGATCTTGAGATACTGATCCAAAAAAAGCTCGGTCAACAGCAACATCAGCGTGTTAATGACCAGGGTGAACAGTCCCAGGGTCAGAATGACGAGGGGGCAGGTCAGCAAGGTGACGATGGGTTTGATGATGGCGTTGATCAGGCCGAAGACCAGGGAGACGAGCAAGATGCCCACCAACCCGCCTTCGATTGTCATGCCCGGCAAGATCAAGGATGTGAACCACACGGCCAGGGCGATGACGCCCCAGCGGATGAGTAGTGATTTCATGGTTTCCTCCGAGTGGGGTGCGAGATGTGGGATGATGTGGGTGCAGACGGACGGGCAAGTTGATCAGCGCTTCTGAAAATAGAAGAACTGGTAGGGACGCCCGATCTTGTCACAGAAGGTCTGGCGGCTGGTGGGCGCAGCATCGACGAATAGCGCCGCCAGATAAGCATTGTGGGGCAGAAAATCAGGATGGGCTTCCACCACTTCCTGGATGACCTCGGCGTAGCCGGGCACGTCGGTGGCGGTCCGTAGAATGCCTCCAGGCTTCAACAGCAGAGCCAGCACATCCACA
>Ga0256914_1003597_pt1 | contig 12111 bp, 9 predicted proteins | sample HulkmetaG_FD_191571 | JGI IMG/M metagenome (GOLD analysis project Ga0256914, IMG submission 191571) | Hydrothermal chimney microbial communities from Main Endeavour vent field at the Juan de Fuca Ridge, Pacific Ocean - Hulk | ecosystem: Environmental > Aquatic > Marine > Hydrothermal vents ...
TTGGCAAACGAAGCCCGCAACGCGGAGCGAGGAATGAGGGGCGAGGGACGCGGGCCGCGCGTTTCGTTCTCGGCGCCGTAGGCGCCGAGAACGAAACAAACACCTCTCAGTGACTTTGGGCTATACGTTGCTTCCGTTGCTCCCGCAGATTGTCCACCAACAGGTACGCCATAAAGAGAAACGCCAGGAGTATGGAGATCATAATGGGCTTGTTCAACACAATCCACGGCTCCGTGAACACACCCCACTTCCCCAGGATCTCCACATCAATCCAGACAATGACCACCGTGGGGATGGCGTAGCGGATGGCAATTCCCCATGCTTTCTTGTGGTATAACTGGTAGAGCGCGTACGCTCCACCGCCCAGGGCCACAATGAAGAGAAGGTATGTAGCCCACGAGTGAACCCCAATGTCATACGCGATGAGCATTATCACGTAGCAGAACCAGAGCACCATAGTCATTTCAAAGGCCACCCGGGGACCATAGTTGTGGATCGGGCCTGCCGCGATGCTCTTGCGCATGAGGTGCAACTTACGACGCAACCACAGGACGGGTGAGCAGCGGATGCTTTCCTGGAACAGGATGTACAATGTGGCCGGGATGAGAATACCCCACGTGTACTCCATAAGCATGTATTCACCCTTTGTCGTCCCCACTGGAGGAACGTGAAATCGCCGCGCCGCGAAGACAAAACCATACTCGGCCCCACCGGTCCACATGAGCACGCCTCCCAGCGCGCCCATCAAACTCTGCCACCCCTCACTGGCCACCCAACGTGTGGCAACAGTGATAGCAATTCCCAGTAGGGCCAACGCTGCCGCCGCGGGGACCATGTAGGATTCATAGTAGCGTTCGATGATAATCATCACCGCGTGTCCCAGCGGCATAATCAGGAGGATAAACAGGAAGGAAATCATCCCTTTCATAGCCAGCCTCCCCTAATGAAGGTCCAGCATCCTCTGCACTCACCCAACCATCCACTATAACACACTTGGGGAAAAAGGGGAAACTGTTTGTTGTCGATGCTAACCACTATTCCCATCCACCTGAGAGCGGAGGGAAAACACCTCTCAGCGCAGATCGTACACCCAAATCGTATGTCCCACCCGGGCCACCGGTGTGTACGAACGCAGCCACGCATAACACGAAGGATCCTCCAGGTACAGACCCTGCAAATACGTCACACTGATGGCCACCACCCCGCGCACAGGATGACAGGGAAGCCACGTGTAATGGATGCCCCGTTCCTCGGGCAATTCACCGCCGAAGTAAGCCAGGTACACATGGTGGATATCGTGGGCGTCCAAATAAGCCTTTAACTCCTTTAAGCCCTGTCCCCAATCATAATTGGAATCCCCCACATAACGCCACCCGTTTTCGGGGCCTCCCCACGCCTCGTTGACATAGGAAAGATAACGGGGCGCCTGCGAGAACACACTGCACGCCACCAGCGCTACCACAATCCCCACACCCAGCAAACGGCCTCGTCGGGCATAGGCCCAGTCCCCCACTGCACCGGCAAAGAGAAAGAGAAAGGGGTAAATCGGGAGCACAAGACGTACACCCATGTTCGCGTTCCCCATCATCGCGGGCCCTAACACCGCCATCACAGGCACAGCCCACCACACAACCCAGGCCCACGTGTTCCAGCGGCGAGCGCGGACATCCGCCCAAAGGCCGCGCAGCGCGAGAGCCCATCCCCCAACCCACAGGACCAGCGTGCCCAGAGGCGTCTTAATACTCATACTCACCGGGAAAAAGTACCACCACCCGTGAAGACTCCGTCGTCCCAGCAAATACGCCTCATGGCCCTGCGCCACATGTCGGAACTGGCGTTTGAGCATAGTAACGTACCGGTACCCTGGGATAGGGTGTTCCACCCAGGAATACACCTGCATTCGCACTCCCTCCCCCAGCCATCCAACCAGCCGATCCACCCAACGGTGGGGGCGGGTCTCTTGAGTCATCGCGGGAAGGCTGTAGAACCCGTATCCTGCCATGAGCGTGAACACCGCTACACCGGCCACACCTATCCCTTGCCCCAACAAATCCTTCCAGGAAAGCGCGCGCGGCCACGCAGTGTGACGGGCCAACCACCACGACCACAGCATGAGCAAAGGGATCACGCCCCAAAGAACCATGCCCGTGGCCTTAGTAAGCATAGTTAACCCTAACAGCATTCCCACGCCTAGCCACAGGAAGACTCCCCCCCTGCGCAGGGCCTTCCACAGCAGGAACAGCGTGGATGTGTAAGTTACCGTGAGGAGAAAATCATTCCCCGCAATGCTCGCATGGGCCAGGAGAGTAGGGGAAAGCACGTAGAGGCTGAGGGAAAGCAGCGCACCGCCGGGCGTAAACACATCCCGGGCCCATCGGTACACAATTGCTCCCAGGAGCACAAATAACAAAATGAACGGGTACCGCGCCAGCAATAACACCGCGTCCGGGGACTGGCCTCCCCGATACATGTACCCCTGACCGGCAAAGTACGTAAAGTGTCGCTGAGCGTCCAGGCCCAAATCCCAGCGTCCGGGTCCGAGTTCCAGGAAAATGCTGTTGACATAGTACATCAGGGGCGGGTGGAACCGGGTGTGTTGGATGCCGAAATCACCTGTATGCCAGAGATAACGTCCCACCCCCAGGAACGTCACCTCGTCATATGTTCCGGCCTGAGTAGCTGCGGCCCACATCGCCAGCGCCACGCCGACCAACAAGAGGATAACCGCGGCTCCCCTTTCCCAACGAAATTCCTCGCCTTTCATTCCGGTTGACTTCCTCCCATCAGACACCTGATAGCAGTATAACATCGTCGTTTGATCCCCGCACTATTTTCCGTTATCATGCGTATGGTTTCAAGGGGGCTTACCCCTTAGGATGAGCAAACCATTGGTTGGTGAACGTCAAATAGATTCGGAGGCAAAGTCGCCTTGGTGTTCAATGAGGATCGATCCCCCATGAACGGATCCATACTGGGCAGCCTGAAACTTGATCGCATGAGCCGAGAATACCTGGAAAACGTGCGCAAGGGCCTATCCCTGGCCGCGGATTTGCACCGTTCGGATATGTTCATTTACGTGCCGGAGAATTTCAGCCAGGCGATAGTCTTGGCCCACGCGCGCCCACATAGCATGGCCTCCCTCTATCCCGAGGAGCAGACCGGCCGACGCGTCTACATCGCGGACGTACCGATTGTGGAAAAGGTCATGCACTTGAACCAATCCATCAAGGGATCACGTAAGATTGGTGAGTACAGTGCCCCTCTCCAGGAGCGGGCGTATCCCCTGCGGGATCGGCGGGGCCGCCTGGTGGGCGTTTTGGTCATCGAAACGAACCTCATCGAAGTGCAGCGCCTCAAACTGCGCTCGCGCGTGTTCCGACATGCCCTGAACTGGATCTTGCGTATGCTCATAGCCGGTGATTTCGGCAACGTAGTTCATATTGCCCCCTTTGGCGAGGTGGACGGCCTCATCCTGGTAGACAGCACCCGCACAATCCGTTACATCAGCGGTCGGGGTAGTGGCATTTACCGACGGTTGGGCTATTTAAGCAATCTAGTGGGCCAACACCTCCGTCAACTGGAGAACGAGGATGACCGGATGGTTATCCAGGCTTTTTCGGTGGGGCGGCCGTTGCAGTTTGAATCCGAGGAACGGGGACGGTACCTGGTGAAATCCGTTCTTCCCATTCACGTAAACGTTCCCCTGCACGAACGGATTTGGCTTCGCGTGCGGGATGGGTGGCGGGGTCCCACGCAAGGGCGTGTGTGGATGGGAGCCCTGCTCATTGTGCGCGATGTTACCGAGGAACGGCGCAGCAAGGAGGAACTTCGGGCCAAATCCATGCTCTTGCGGGAAGTGCACCATCGCGTGAAGAACAACCTGCAGACCATCGCGTCCATCCTGCGCATGCAGGCCCGCCGTGTGGATGACGAAACCGCGCGGCATTATCTCCTGCGGGCAGCCAGTCGGGTGCGTGCTGTTGCGGACATTCACGAATTCCTCCAATATCAGGAAGGCCAATCCATGGTAGGCCTGCGTGAACTGGTGCAACAAGTGTGGCGGCAAATCGCGGAGGCCGTTATTCCTGATGACATGAACGTGGAATTTTCCACCAAAGGACCTAATATCTGGCTGGTGGGTCAACAAGCAACCGCCATGGCGTTGGTCATTAACGAGTTAGTGCTCAACGCCATTGAGCACGGCACACACAACCACCACGGCACTGTGCTTTTGCGCATTATGGATTTGGGGCCCATGGCTCGTGTGGAGGTCATCAACCCCCACGACCACCTGGCTGATAATTTTGACCTCGACCAACAACAGGGGTTAGGCTTGAACATTGTGCGCACGTTGGTGCAAAATGAACTGGGTGGCTCGTTCCGGCTTTACAGCAGTGAAGAGGGCGTGGTCGCCGAGGTCACATTTCAAAAACGCGTGCCGCCCGGTGCATCGAAAGCACGCGGGGATTAAGGAAATCCGCACTAAAGGGGGTGTCGGCAATGGCAAAACAGGCGCAAAAGGGAAAGTCACAAAGTGGTCGCATCCGGGTGCTGATCGCGGATGACAACTCCATGATTCGGATGGATCTGCGGGAAATGCTCACCAACCTGGGATATCTGGTGGTTGGGGAAGCACCCGACGCGCGCACCGCGGTGAACATGGCGCGAGAGATCCGGCCGGATGTGGTCATTATGGACATCCGGTTTGAGAACGACGACTTTGACGGCATTGACGCGGCGCGGGTGCTTATGGAGGAACGGGTCGCGCCCGTGCTGTTGTTAAGCGCGTATGGGGACAAGGAGTTGATTCAGCGGGCCAAAGAGGCCGGCGTTATGGGGTACTTAATCAAACCGTTCCGAGAGACCGATTTGCCCCCTGCCATTGAAGTTGCCATTGCGAACTTCCAGGAGTGGCTACGCTTAGAAAAGGAAGCACAGGATTTGAAAGAGGCGCTGGAGACTCGGAAACTGGTGGAACGGGCCAAAGGTATCTTAATGGACCGCCAGGGACTCTCAGAGGCAGAAGCCTTCCGTCGTATTCAAAAGATGAGCATGGACAACCGCCGGCCCATGAAGGAAGTGGCCGAGGCCATCATTCTCGCCCACGAAGTGAGCATCGGAAAACGGCGGTGAACCCTTGACGCGCGGGGACGCGGGGGGCCGTGTTCCCGCGCGATCTCAGCGCACAATGTGAATGCCCAACAAAGGAAGGATCAACAGGAGCACCAGAAGCGCCAACAGAAGAATCACCACACTTAACGTCACCGCCAGCATGAAGCCACAACCGAACTGAAACCCATCGGCAAAAGTCAAGCCAGAAAGTGACTCATCAGTGGCCGGAGATATCTCCACCGGGGTATGGGATAAATCCTCCTGCATGGGCTCTCCTCCTATCCCCTGCCATAGGGCGTTTCAAACCGCGAACCGCGGCACCGATAACAGTTCTTCCCGCCTCACACAATCCGGGTCCCTTCGCGTCCAAGTATAGAAAGGCCTGGGGTGCCAAGCAAATCCTTGACGCATAAACAAAGAGGGGAGGGTATTTACCCTCCCCTCTTTGTCTGGTCGGGGCGCGCGGATTTGAACCGCGGACCACTTGAACCCCATTCAAGTGCGCTACCTGGCTGCGCTACGCCCCGTTCCAGGCTGGGGGACAGGGATTCGAACCCCGACTCGCGGATCCAGAGTCCGCTGTCCTGCCCGTTAGACGATCCCCCAGCAGCGCTCCATATTCTACCCATAAACGCTACGTCGGTCAAATCCCATTCGGATGTGCGCACACATACCACCGTGGTTCTGAACCTAACGTAGGGATAAGGTATAATGAAGAAGGTGTACAAACGCGGCGGGTCGGGGAGGCGTTCACCAGCCGCTTACTCGAGGACACGAACCCTATCCTGTGTTAAAAGGATGGCTTATGGACGAAAACACACGTAACGAGAAACCCAAGGATTTGGCCAACGAGTTCTTGTACGTGGAGTTGGATTATTCCCTGGGGGATAAGTACGCAAACATCGAACTGCCCGACGAGGAAGCCCCTCCATCCATTGAAAAAATCGAAGTATACCCTTATCCCCACCTGACCAAACTCTGGATCAAGATGAACTTAACGTACTTCAAAACGTATCCCAACCTGGAACTCTACCTGTACAACCCAGATGGCGACCTCATCGCCGACATGCTCATGGTCGAGCACCGCCAATTTTACGTGGACGTTACCATGCACCTGCGTGAGGATCCACGGCCGGGTGAACGGTATCGGCTGGAGGTTTTCCTCATCCGGGATGATACCATCCTGGACCAGAAAACCCATGAGTTTGACCTGGTGTTTGTGGATCCGGAGACCGGACAACCAGTACCCCCCTCCGACACGTAATACAAGTAAGTGTGGGGATACCCAGCAAGTTTCGTTCACCGTGGGGTTTGGAAGAGAGTTCAGGAGGAAGCACAATGGCAGGGCAAGACGCCAACAAGCCAAGGGAGGAAAATCTGGAAGAAATCCGCAAGCGCATCGAAGCATTGCGTCGGGCTATCGAGTACCACAACTACCGGTACTACGTGTTGGACGACCCGATCATTCCCGATAGCGTCTACGATGCCATGTTTCGGGAACTGGTGGAGTTGGAAGAGAAATATCCCCAGTTCCGCACGCCGGATTCTCCCACCCAACGCGTGGGCGGGCGTCCTCGTGATGAATTCCCCACCGTACGACATCCTGTGCCCATGCTCAGTTTGGCCAACGCGTTCAACGAGGATGAACTTCGATCCTGGTACAACCGCCTGCTCAAACTCATTCCTGAGGGCACCCAACTCGCTTTCGTGGTTGAACCCAAAATCGACGGCCTGACCGTAGTCCTCCACTACCGTGACGGAACGTTCGTGCTGGGAGCCACCCGCGGGGACGGCATTGAAGGTGAGGACGTTACCCCGAACCTTCGCACAGTCAAACAACTCCCTCTACGCATTCCCGTGCCTCGCGAAGAAGGCCAGATTCCCGACATCCCGGTGCCATCTTACCTGGTCGTCCGGGGGGAAGCGTACGTTCGCCGCGCGGATTTCGAAGCCTTCAACGAAGAACAACGACGTAAGGGGGGGCGTACCTTTGCCAATCCCCGCAATTTCGCGGCCGGATCCATCCGTCAGTTGGATCCCAATGTGACCGCACAGCGTCCCATTCGCCTGTGGGTGTACCACCTGGTCCTCGCGGAGGGTCTGGAGCGACCTTTCACATCCCACTGGGAAGCGCTTCACTACCTTAAGGAGTTGGGATTCCCTGTCAACCCCTTGAACAAGCGTTTTGACAACTTTGAGGATGTAGTCGCGTACTGCCTGGAATTCGCGCAGAACCCTCCGGATTTGGGCTATGACATTGATGGCCTGGTCATCAAACTGGATAACATGGACCTGTGGGATACCCTGGGATTTGTGGGGAAGGATCCTCGCTGGGCCATCGCGTTCAAATTCGGTGGGGAGGAAGCGGTCACCCGGCTCCTGGACATCGTCGTCCAGGTCGGTCGGACGGGCGTGTTGACACCGGTGGCCGTGCTCGAGCCCGTGCAAATAGGGGGCGTGGTGGTCAGCCGAGCCACCCTGCACAATGAGGACTACATCATTCAGAAGGACATTCGCATAGGGGATTACGTCATTGTCCAGCGGGCCGGTGAAGTCATCCCTCAAGTGTTGCGCCCCCTGCCTGAACTGCGTACAGGGGACGAGAAGATCTGGCGGATGCCCAAGCACTGTCCTGTGTGCGGCGCGGAAGTCATCCGCCCGCCAGGAGAGGTGGCGTACTACTGTGTCAACAGTTCCTGCCCGGCCCAACTTATCCGCTCCGTCCAATGGTACGCGTCTAAGCAGGCCATGGACATTGAGGGATTGGGCATCAAAGTCGCGGAGCAACTGGTGAACGAAGGTCTCATTAAAGACCTGGCCGACATCTACTACCTAAAGCGGGAAGACCTGCTCAAGTTAGAGGGGTGGAAGGAAAAACGGGCGGACAACCTCTTGCGTGCTATTGAGGAGAGCAAGAATCGGCCCTTGTGGCGTTTGATAACCGGTTTGGGCATCAAGTTCGTGGGGCAAGTAACCGCCCAAGTTCTGGCCGAGCGGTACAAGAGCATTGACGCGCTGGCCCAGGCCACTCAGGAGGAATTGGAGCAGATTGAAGGAATAGGCCCGCGCATTGCTCAGAGCGTAGTAACCTGGTTCCGCCAGGAAGCGAATCGCAAAGTGCTGGAGAAATTGCGCCGCGCGGGTGTGCGCATGGCTGAGGAAGAGGAGGCCGAAGCCGAGGCCAAACCCTTGGAAGGACTCACCTTTGTCATTACCGGCGCGTTGTCCTCCATGAGCCGAGAAGAGGCTAAAACATTCATCGAATCCCTGGGAGGACGGGTTACCAACAGCGTTTCCCGCAAGACCGACTACCTTATTGTGGGCGAGAACCCAGGCAGCAAACTTCAAAAAGCCCAACAACTGGGTGTGCCTACCCTTAGTGAGGAAGAGTTCTTCAAGTTCATCGAGGAGCGGAAAGCCCAGATGAAGCAGTAGCCTTGGCTCCACGGCTGGGGGGAAATGCCCCGTTAGTGATATTCGACTCTAATTACCCTGATAGGAGGAAATATGCCGTACTTCAAACCGCAGGAAGTACCTGTAAAGTGCCCGCAGTGCGGGACAGAGATCATCGTGCCCGCATTTTCCATTATCGACGCGGAGGACATGCCTGACGTGGTCAACGCGCTCATCATGGGCGTGCTGAACGTGTTCACCTGTCCTCGGTGCGGTGCCACCGGAATGCTCGATGTGCCCCTGTTTTACCACCACGGTAAAAAGCAATTGGCCTTCGTCTACATGCCCCATCGCGCAGATTTCAACCAGGAGCGACGTCAGCGCATCATCGGCGATATGACCCGCGCCATCATGCGCAGCCTCCCCGACGACCATCCCAAAGGATATTTGTTGCAGCCTCGGGAGTTCCTCACTCTTCCCAGCCTGTTGGATGCCATCATGGAGGCGGAAGGGATAGACAAGGAGGCGTTGGAGGAGCGACGGGAAAAGGGCGAACTCATCGACCGTCTTCTTGCGGTCCTTGATGATAACGTTGCTTTTGCCGCGGTTGTGGGGCAGCACAAGGACAAACTGGATCCCGAATTCTACGCGCTGATCCGCTACGCTCGTGACACGGCCGAGGCCATTGGCCACAAGGAGGAGGCTCAAAAACTGGAGACATTACGCCAGCGTTTGTTGCCCATGACCGAATGGGGGCGGAAAGAACAGGCATATGATAAAGCCGTTGAATTCCTGCGCAAGCAGCCCTCGCGTGAGGACTTGCTGGAACAGTTAATTCAAGCCTCCGAAGATCAGGAGGTTGAAGCCCTCATTCGTGTGGCCCGCCCTCTGGCCGACTATCAATTCTTCCAGATGCTCACCGAGCGCATAGAAAAGGAACGTCAGGCCCAGAGGGAAGAAGAGGCTTCGCGCTTGGAGCAATTGCGGGAGCGCGTGCTTTCCCTGACTGAGGAAGTGGACCGGGAAACGCAAAAAGCCTTGGAACGGGCCGCTGAGTTGTTGCGCCACTTTCTCACAGTCTCGGATTTGGAAAAGGCGGTTGAAGAGCACCTCAGGGAAATCGACGATGTGTTCCTCTTCCTCCTTTCCAGCGAGATGAAAGAGGCAGAACGGGCAGGGTTAAAGGAGGCATATCAGCGTTTACAAGCCGTGTGGGAGGCCATTGAGAAGCACTTGCGCCCTCAAGTGCCTCCCGAACTGCTTCTCATCGAGACGTTGCTTACCCTCTCGTACCCGGAAGAAACACGAACCTATCTCCAGCAGCATCGGGATCAAATTACGCCTGAACTCACTGAACTCATGCGAGTCCTGGCCGAAGATCTGGAACGACAAGGGGAAAGGGAAGGGGCCAAACACTTGCGGGAAATTCGTGCCCAGGCGCTGGCCGTGTTGGCTCAAAAGTAAATCCAGCGCAGACGTGAGAGGAAGATGAGGGGTAGACCATGACCACAATACCACCCAAGACGTTCCGCCCAGATACTTACCTGATCGTCCACGGACGCGTTATCACGTTCGGCGAGGAAAATCGCATCATTGAAGACGGCGCCATTCTCATCGAAGGTGACACAATCCGGGAGGTGGGAACGACCGAAAGCCTTCGGGCCCGCCATCCCAATGTGGATACATTGGATGCCCAGGGCCAAATTGTCATGCCCGGCCTTATTGTGGCTCACACGCACTTTTACGGCACCTTTGCCCGAGGCATGTACATTCCCGGTCCGCCCATGAAGAACTTCCTGGAGATCCTGGCGCGGTTGTGGTGGCAACTGGACCGCGCGCTGGATGAGGAGAGTATCCGCTATTCCGCGTTAGTGCCCATTATCGAGGCCATTCGTCACGGGGCCACCACCTTGTTCGACCACCACGCGTCCAACCGTTGTGTGGATGGGTCGCTGGACATTATCGCGGACGCGGTGCTGGAGAGCGGTGTGCGCGCGGTGCTCTGTTACGAAGTGAGCGACCGAGATGGCCCAGATGTGGCAGACGCGGCCATTCGGGAGAATGTGCGCTTTATCAAGCGGTTGCGGAGCACGCCTCACCCGCGTCTGGCCGCGACGTTTGGCCTCCACGCGGCCATGACCTTGTCTGATGAAACCCTGGACCGCTGTGTGGCCGAAGCGTCCGCGCTGGGGAACGTGGGGTTCCACATCCACGTAGCCGAAGGTCCTTTTGACCAGGACCATTCCCTGGAGACGTATCAGATGCGCGTGGTGGACCGGTTATACCAGCGTGGCATCTTGGGCCCGGATACTATTGTGGCTCACGCTATTGACATTGATGCCTGGGAAATGGATCTCCTGCGCCAGACAAAGACGTGGGTATCCCATCAACCCCGTTCAAACATGAACAACGCGGTAGGGGTGGCCGATGTGCCCACTATGTTGCGCGGGGGGATGAATGTGGTCCTGGGCAACGATGGGTTCAGCAATAACATGTTCACGGAGATGCACGTTGCTTACCTGCTTCACAAGGTCCACCGTCGTGACCCGCGCGTTATGTCCGCGGATCAGGTGATACGCATTCAGTTTGAACACAACGCGCGTCTGGCCACGCACTTTTTCCCCCAGGTTGTGGGGGAAATTACAGAGGGCGCGTTCGCGGATGTTATCTTCCTGGATTACAACCCACCTACGCCGCTTACCCTGGATAACTTGCCCTGGCACATTATTTTCGGCGTGGATGGTACTCAGGTGACCACGACCATTGTCGGTGGTCGCATTCTCATGCGGGATCGGGAACTGCTCTTGCTGGACGAGGAGGCCATTATGGCCCGCGCCCGGGAGGTGGCACAGAAGACCTGGGAGCGATTTTGGGAACTGTCGGGCACACCTTAAGGGGATAGTACATGCGGCGCGTGTTACGCCCTGATCGCATCCCCATCCCTGTGGGTATAGGGGGATTTCTGGTCGCGAGCGTGGTGGTGTACATCACGCTCGCGGCACGCTTTCCCCTGCCCCGGTTGTATGCCGCTATTCCACCGCTGGATTATGCTAAATTGACCCACTACAGCCTCCTGGGGGTTGTGCTCCTTCTGGGTGCTTATGGTGTGCTTTTCTGCGGGTTGGCGTGCCTTGTGGTTCAACGTCCCCACTGGCCCTCTCCGCGGATTCTTCTCGCGGCTGTGTTGCTGGCTCTCCCATTGGTTGTCCTGTATCCGGTGTTTGCCATAGATTTTTTCATTTACGCGGTTCACACGCGGGTGTGGATCGTTCATCACCAGAACCCTTTTCTGGTAGCGCCATCTCAGTTCCCTGGGGATCGCTGGATCGGTCTCTGTGGGGAGTGGATTAACGCGACTACAGGGTACGGCCCGCTGTGGGAGTTCATCGCTGCTGTGCCTGGCATGATTGCCGGAGCCCATCATTTTCTCGCTCATCTGCTGGGGTTGAAGGTTATTGCTTTCCTCGCATATCTCGTCAACATATGGGTGCTCGACAGGATTTTGCGCGTGTGGCGACCTGAGGAACGGGCTTGGCGTCTGATGTACTTCGCGTGGAATCCCCTTATTTTGCTGGAATGGGTGGGGAACGGCCATAACGACAGTGT
>Ga0256914_1003599_pt1 | contig 12106 bp, 5 predicted proteins | sample HulkmetaG_FD_191571 | JGI IMG/M metagenome (GOLD analysis project Ga0256914, IMG submission 191571) | Hydrothermal chimney microbial communities from Main Endeavour vent field at the Juan de Fuca Ridge, Pacific Ocean - Hulk | ecosystem: Environmental > Aquatic > Marine > Hydrothermal vents ...
AGACAAGAGCTGGGAAGATATGGAGTCGGCCGGCGGCCCTGAGTACCTCCGTTTTTTCATCGCTATCCCGGCAGAGAGGCATGATCTTGCGCAGCTGGAGGAGTTTTTGTTCGTCGGGAAGTCCGGCTTCCGCGATCATCTTCACGAAAGCGAGCACTGCCTTTTTGTGATAGCTGTTCTCCTTGTCCGCGGCGATGCGGCGCAGCACTTCCGCGGCGTCGGGGTTTTCCCACCGGGTGAGGGCCTCGAAGGCAGCCCGGCGGGCACTCCCCTCAGAGGAGAAAAAGAGCTGTTCGGCGGTGTTCAGGGCCTCGGTCGTGCTCAGCGCAGGCAGGATGGCGATGAGCCTTTCCTTTTGATCGGTGCGGTCCATCTCTTTCAGAAGATCCGCCAAGGCCGTCTTTGTGTCGGTGCTTTTCCTGATGGCACGGACGACCGCTTCCCGGGCAGCTTCCGTCTCCCGGTCGTTCTGTGCGGTGAGCAACAGAGCCATCAACTCTTTCAGGTGGGTGGGGTCTGCCGTGCCGGGGAGGGCGTTCCAGGCGGCAGCCCGTACCAGAGGATCGGGGGAGGTGCATTCCTGCAGGATCATGTCGAGGTAGTTGCTCCCGCCACGGGCTCCCAGCACTTCTAAACATGCGGCGCGGGCGGCTCCCCGGCTCTCGCGGGCGGTAGCAGCCACGCGGGGGAGGTCATCCGCTCCGACCACGGTGAGGAGCAGAGCCTTGGTGGTGGCCGCATCCCGGCCTGTGCGGAGGTGTTCGAGCAGGGCAGGCAGTGCGTCGTGACCTTGCAGGCTGACCAGCGCTGTCAGGGCCGCCTGTCGCACGAGGCTGTCCTCTTCCTGCAGCGACGACCGTACCAGCGGAAGTGCCGCCGTATCGCCGCGGCGACCCAGCATGGTGAGGATGCCGGCGCGCAACGCAGGGTCGGCTCTGCGTGCCAGGGCGATCCAACGGCCGGTGGCTTGGCTCCCGCCCAGCGTGACAGCTCTCTCCAGCAGCGCATCACGGTAAGCCTCGTCGGGTCGCTTCACCTCACGAAGCAGGAGGCTCAGAGCTTTCTCCTCATCATGCCGGGAAAAGACAAGCAATGCCGCTGTGCGGTAGGAGAGGAGTGACGGCCGGTCGCACTTGTCGAGCATGGCCTTGATGCCTTTCTTCATCAGCTTTGTTTCGTTCTGTTCCCCCAAACGGTCCAGATAAGTGACGAATGCGGCCAGGGCCATGGTGGGTTCGTAGGCATCCGTATGTTCCGCTGCCTGCCACAGTGTTTTGTATGAAGCAGGATCTCCGATGTTGGCGAGGGCCTGGAGGGTGATCCGCTGTACGGTGAGGTCCTTGATGCCCATATACTTTGTCAGCTGCGGCACAGCGGGGCGGTAATGCAGTTCGCCCAACGCCTTGATGAGCGTCGGCTGGGGGGTGGGATCCTGATGCTCCAGAGCCTTCAGGATCGCAGCGGCAGCCTGCTCACTGCCCAGTGAAAGCAGGGCCTGGGTGGCCGGCTCGCAGAGGATGCTGTCCTCAAGGAAAGATGCCACCGTGGCGACGGAACGGTCGGTGAGGACCAGATTGAACTGATGGAGAAGAAAACGACGGACCGCCGGCTCCTGACGTCTCTCCACTGCCTGGCAGAGGGCCTTCTCCAGGAAAGCCCGCTGCTGTTCATGTCCCGGTTGTGAAGCTACCCGGGCCATGCTGTTGACAGCCATACGTACGGCTGCGTCATCACCTGTGCCGGGAGGCACCAGCAGCGAGGTCAGCTCGGTGAACCCCGCTTCACCCAAAGAGAAAAGATCGTCGATCAGACGGTCCCGGTAAGCCAGGTCGTTGGCAGGGATCCGGGCCAGGATATCGGCGACCTTCGTCTCCAGGGTCCGGTTGTCCTGCGCTACCAAGAAAACGGGAAAGAGTGCCAGGAGCAGGAAGAGGGAAAAAATATGCTTTTTCATAACAAGAGAGGTTTTTGTCAGGTTAGGTTCTGAGTAAATCGTTTATTCATCCCATGCTCCACGGGGATCGCATGGGCTGGTCGATGAGCCTGTTGGCTCCCTCGTCGTTGATGAAACGTTGTTTCACGGGGTCGAACTCCAGGTTGCGACCGAGACGTACGGCGATCTTGCCAAGGTTGACAAGGGTACAGGAGCGGTGGCCGTTCTGTTCGTTCAGGGCGAACTTCTTCCGGGTCCTGACCGCCTCCGCGAAGTCGGTCATCTGAGGTTCGGGATCGGGCAGAGAGGCGATGAGCTGCTCGAGACGGGGGATGGTGGAGCGCATGCCTTTGTAGATCTTGCCGTGGGGGCCTTCGATGTAGGCGGCGTCCTTGTCGCGGTTCTCGCCGTCGAGGATGATCTTGCAGCCGTCGGCATAGGTGTATTCGATACGTCGCCAGGAACCTACGGCGTAATAGTCCTGTTGGGGGGCGTCCACCTCGATCTTTACCGGGCTGGTGTCGTCCTTCCCCAGGAGATATTGCACGGGGTCGAGGTAGTGTTGTCCCATGTCGCCGAGCCCGCCGCCGTCGTAGTCCCAGTAACCCCGGAACTTGGCATGCACATGCTCGGGGTTATAAGGCTTCCAGGGGGCCGGGCCCAGCCAGAAGTCGTAGTCGAGCTCCGGCGGTACCGGCATGGGTGGTAGGTTGGTCTTGCCACTCCAGTAAAATTTCCAGTTATAACCGGTGATGCCGCTCACGGTCACTTTGAGGGGCCATCCCAGAACACCGCTGTCGATGATCTTCTTCAGCGGCTTGACGGTGGTGCCCAGACCGTAAAAGGTGCCCCGGAAGCGGAACCAGGTGTTGAGACGAAAGATGCGGCCGTAACGCTGCACCTCCTCCACCACGCGTATCCCCTCGCCGATGGTGCGGGTCATGGGCTTCTCACACCAGATATCCTTGCCGGCACGGGCAGCCTCGACGGCCATCAGACCATGCCAGTGGGGAGGAGTGGCGATGTGGATGATGTCGATGTCGGGGCGGGCCAGCACCTCGCGATAGTCGTGGTACCCTTTTACGCCGCTGCCTGCTATGCGCAATGCTTTTTCCAGGTGCTTGCTGTCGACATCACATACGGCAAGGAGACGACCGTCGTTGTAACGGATGTGACTGCGACCCATGCCCCCCACACCGATGATGGCACGCGTGAGCTGATCGCTCGGAGCCGTGTAACCCGGCCCTCCCAAAACATGACGCGGCACGATGGTGAATGCCGCCACACCAGCCGCCGCCGTCCTGAGAAAATGACGACGACCCATCTTCTTCCGGTGATCTTCTTTTTCCATGGTGCAATGTATTTGATGTGGTTCGTGAATTCCTCCAAAAATAATGCAAAATCACCAAAAGGAATTTTCCATAACGGTTCCTTTTCGGACATTTGGATAATTGTCATTATTTTTAAACAAAAATCAGGAAACCATGAATGCACGGACAAGATCCACTTTTCTCCGATTGATTCTTTTGTTCCTTTCCGTGGTGGTGTCTGCTCAGACGAAGGTGTGGCCGCCAGTATGTGATTCTTTGAAGCAGCGTCCATATCCTCAGTGGTTTCGCGATGCCAAGTTGGGCATTTTTATTCACTGGGGGGTGTATTCGGTGCCGGCTTACGGCGGTCGGGAGTCGTATGGAGAGTGGTTCCTGCGGGGGTTGCAGACAGGGGATTCGTTGCGCACCTCTTTCCTGCGCCGGGTGTACGGTCCGGATTTCACATACCGAGATCTGGCTCCTCTTTTCAAAGCCGAGCTGTTCGATCCGCACGAGTGGGCTGTACTGTTCCGGGAGGCGGGAGCGAAATACATCGTGATGGTCACCAAGCACCATGATGGTTACTGTTTGTGGCCCAGTAAATATGCTCCGGGGTGGAACAGCATGGATGTGGGGCCCCACCGCGATCTGGTGGGAGAGCTGGCACGGGCCGTGCGTGAGGAAGGGCTGGTCTTCGGGGCCTATTATTCCCTGCCGGAGTGGAACAACCCTCTGCACCGGTGGTATACCGATCCCGACGACTCCATCGGGGCGTATGTGGAGCAGCACATGATCCCCCAGTTCAAAGAGATGGTCAGTACCTATCGGCCCAAGGTGCTCTTTGCCGACGGCGAATGGCGCAACACGGCCGCCCAGTGGCATTCGGCCGAGCTCATCGCCTGGTACTTCAACCTCATCGGCGACTCGGCCATCGTCAACAACCGCTGGGGCTATGGCTGTGATATCGGCTTCCTCACCCCGGAATACAGTTCCGGCCTGAAAGCTTCCACCCGGCCCTGGGCCGAGGTGCGGGGACTGGGACGCTCTTTCGGTCTCAACAGGAACGAGCCGCTGGAGGCTTACATGACACCTGCCGAGCTGATCAGGTTCTTTGTGACGGCCGTGGCCAACGGAGGCGGCATCATCCTCAACGTGGGGCCGCGTGCCGACGGCCAGATCCCCCTCCTGCAACAGGAGCGTCTGCGACAGCTGGGAGAGTGGCTGAAGATCAACGGCGAGGCGATCTACGGCGCCCGGATGTGGCAGCGCACCGAGGAGACCCGTCCCGTCGAGTTGCGACGTACCGATCCTGCCATCGACTTCAACTGGGTGCGGAACAGCCCGGGAGAACCCATTGCGGAAGATCATTTCACCGCCCGTTGGGAAGGATACATCAAGGTACCGGTCACCGGGAAATATCTTTTCGATGCGAAGGTGGACGATCGATTCATCCTGTGGATCGATGGTCGCAAGGTGGTGGAGGAAGGCGGGGGCAGGAAAGAGCGGATCCCGGTGCGTCTGAAAGCCGGCAGGCGTTATCCTGTCAGGGCCGAGTATGAGGAGAAACGGCAGAACGCCTTCGTACATCTGTACTGGACGCCTCCGAAGGCTTTACGGGAGATCGTGCCGGATTCGGCATGGTACCTCGCCTCCGGTGGTGATGCACACGGGTTGCAGGCTGTTTATCGTTCCGAGCGGCAGACGCTTGTCTACACGCGCAACCACGGCAACCTGTATGCCATCGCTCTGGAATGGCCGGGGCGCAGTCTGGTGTTGCATGTGCCGCGGCCGCCGCAGAGCACCGTGGTGGAGATGCTGGGACGGGAGGGCCCGCTTCCCTGGAGCTGGTCCGACGGCCTGCTGCACATCGATCTTTCCGATGTGGGGGCGGGTGAGCTGCCCTCATGCTATGCCTGGACATTCCGTATCAGCGGTATGGGGGGGCAGCCATGAGACGTTGGGTGGTTCTGTTCCTGCTGGCCGGAGTCCTGGGGCTCCGCTGTGCAGGGCAGCAGTGGTATGTCGCTCCGGGGGGTGACGACCGGGCTGCCGGCGACGCCGCCCATCCTCTGGCCACGCTCCGCGAGGCTCGCGACAGATTGCGTGCCCTCCGCACAGGTAGGCAGCTGCAGGATACGGTCGTGATCTGGCTGGCCGACGGGGTCTATCATCTTGTCTCCCCTCTCATCCTGGAACCCCGTGACGGTGGAACGGAGCGCTGGCCGGTGATCTATCGTGCCCTCCCCGGCGCAAAGCCGGTGCTCTGCGGCGGCCGCGAGTACCACGGGTTCGGGGAAGACGAACGGGGATGGTGGCACCTGACCCTGCCCCCGGGGATACGCACGGAACAGCTCTTTGTCAACGGCAGGAGGATGACGCGGGCCCGAGAACCCGACAGCGGATTTTTCCACATGAACAGCGTGACCGAACAGATCTGGTGGAGGGGCAAGGGAAGGGTGCCTGCCCTGGCCCGGCAGATCATAGGAACCGACGAACAAAGCCTGCGTCAGCTCAGGGAGCTCTCCTCCTCGGAGGTGCAGGAAGTGCGGATCACCGTCTATCACAAGTGGGACATCACCCGACGTACCCTTGACGGCTTTACCGACACGTCGCTGATCGTCTCGGGACAGGGGATGAAACCCTGGAACCGCTGGCATCGTGGTACACGTTACCGTCTGGAGAACTTTTGGGGTGCGCTCAGCCGTCCCGAGGAATGGTACCTCGATCAGGAAGGTTTGCTCACGTTCATCCCGCCGCCGGGGATGGAGCTGAACACGGCCACAGTGGTGGTGCCTGTCACCCCACGTCTCCTCATCCTGCGGGGTAGGAACGGTGAGAAGGTACGGAATATCCGTTTCGAGGGGATACGTTTTCTGTATACGGCCGATCCGCTTGCCGGCAGAGCTTTCGAGCCGGCCCAGGCAGCTAACACCATTGGTGCTGCCATCGAGGTCGATGAGGCACGGGGGATCGCCTTCGACCGTTGTGAGATCGCACATACCGGAGGTTATGCCGTCTGGTTCCGTGACGACTGCCGGGGATGTTCGCTTACCAACAGCTTCCTGTACGACCTCGGGGCCGGAGGAGTGCGCATCGGCACCACTGACATCCCCCGGGAAGAACGGGTCACACACGACGTCCATATCTGCAACAACATCATCCGGTCGGGCGGATACCTCTATCCTCCGGCCGTGGGTGTATGGATCGGACACAGCGCATCGAACGAGGTGTGCCACAACGATATTGCCGACTTCCGCTATACGGGGGTCTCGGTGGGATGGGTATGGGGATACGGTCCCAGCCCCGCCAAAGGAAACCTCATCACCTACAACAGGATCCATCACCTGGGCTGGGGCCTGCTGAGCGACATGGGAGGAGTGTACACCCTGGGCCTTTCGGAAGGGACCGTCGTGAGCCACAACGTCATCCACCATATCTGGGCTTACGACTATGGGGGCTGGGGGCTGTATACCGATGAGGGCTCTGGCGGTATCCTCATGGAGAGCAACCTCGTATATGCCACCAAAACGGGCGGGTTCCATCAGCATTACGGGAAGGAGAACATCATCCGCAACAATGTCTTTCAGAACGCCGACCGTTACCAGCTGCAATGTACCCGGGTGGAAGACCATCTTTCCTTCACCTTCACCGGCAATGTCGTGTGGTACGACCGGGGTGTGCTGCTGGGCGGACCGTGGGACAGGATACGTATCCGCATGGACAGCTGCCTCTACTGGCATGATGGCGGCGAGGTACGGTTCCTGAAGATGACCCTGCGGCAGTGGCAGCGCCGCACCGGCCATGACCGCCACTCACGCATCGCCGACCCCGGATGGGAAAAGGATCAGAACGGCGACCCCGTTGCCGTCCTTTTCACCCCCATCAAAGGAACAGCCTTCCGGGGATTTGATACAAGGCAGGCAGGTGTTACCGGTGAGAACCCCTGGCACGGGCAGGCCCGCCTCGATCTGCACCTGCTGGAAGATTTTCGCAGGATCATGCAAGGAAAGAAGCCGGGGGAGGAGGGTTTCAGGTAAAATACGTACTTTTGGGTCAACAGGAAAAAGTGTGACCATGGAACGATCTTTCAGAATGCGATGGAGTACAGTCTTGTTGTTTGTGATCTGGATGAAGGGCCTCACCGTGTTGCAGGCCCAGGAAACGATCGTGATCCCGCGGCCTGACGTGCAGTTCAGGAATGATTCCCTGTTCATCCGTTACGATCTGCAGGGATGCCGGAAGGACCAGTCTTTCAAAGTATGGCTTGAAGTCTCTTCCTCTACGGGGAAGAGACTTACCCCGTTGCATATCTCCGGTGATGCGGGTGTGGGGGTGTCGTGCGGTGAGGGCAAGGAGATTGTCTGGGACCTGCTGGCCGATTCCCTCATCATGGAAGATGTGCTGGAGGTGAAAGTGGTGGCCGAAACGGAAGTGATTCTCCCCTCCGGCAACAAGAACCTCCAGGCCATGTTCTTTTCCCTGTTGTTTCCGGGCAGCGGCATTGAACTGAAGAAACAGGACGGTCGTCCCTACTGGCTCCTCGGCGCTGTGGGTTATGTGGGTGTGGCTTCCACCCTCTGGTTCGACCAGCTGAAACGTTCAGCTTACGACGATTGGCAGACCGAACAGGATCCGGATCTGGCGGAATCGTATCATCAGGATTATCTGGACAACAAGAACCGCATGATCATATCTGCGGCGGCCACAGGGGCATGGTGGCTGGGCGGGCTGGCATGGACGGCCCTGACCCCCGGTCACCGGGCACCGGGCGTGACAGTGGGACACGGAAGACTTTATCTGGCACCTGCCCCCGTGACCCGGAGGTTTGCAACAGGTGTGTCGATGCGATTCGTGTTCTGATCCCATGAGACGGAAAGAAAAGGAAATGAAAGTTCGGAGCATGAGAAGAACGTTTTCTACTCTTGTGGCGGCGGTCTTGTTTTTTTCCCTTTCCGCCTGTCATCACGATCGTCCTTCCGGTCGGTCGCCCAACATCCTCTTTTTTCTGGTAGATGATCTGGGATGGGAGGATACTTCGGTGCCTATGTGGCGGGACAGTGTGGAGAATAACCGTTATTTTCGTACTGCGGCTGTGGCCCGCCTGGCGTCCGAGGGGATGAAGTTCACCCAGGCCTATGCTTCTTCGCCCGTTTGTTCTCCCACGCGTACGGCGCTGATGACGGGTATGAACCCGGCCCGCACACATATCACCAACTGGATCCCGGGGCGGGGCAACCACCCGGCCGACGACCAGTGGCTGTTGATCCCCCACTGGCGGATCGAAGGACTGGATCACCGGGACGTCACCCTGCCTGAGCTGCTGCGGGCGGCAGGATATACCACAGTTCATGTGGGCAAAGCCCACCTGGGCAAGAAAGGTTCAGTGGGTGCCAATCCCCGTAACCTGGGTTTCGACTACAGTATCGCTGCCAGCTATCGCGGCGGACCGGGAAGCTATTACGTTCCTTATGGAAGGATCCATGGCCCTGACAGCCAGTTCATCGACCTGGAGGAGTTCTTTCCCGACAGCCTCTACCTCAACGACGCCCTCACCATCATGGCCCTGCGTCTACTGGATACGCTGGCGAAACATCCGGAACGGCCCTTTTATTTCAATATGTGGCATTATGCCGTGCATGCTCCCATCCAGGGTGATCCCAAACTGATGGACAAATACCGTCTTCCCGGCAAACGGGAGGCACAGGTGCAGTATGCGTCGATGGTCGAGAGCGTCGACCGCAGCCTGGGACGTATCCTGAACAAGCTGGAGGAGCTGGGCATGGCCGATAACACCCTGGTGATTTTCTGGTCGGACAACGGGGGACTGGTCTCCCATTCCGGGCCACCCACCACCAACTATCCCCTCAGCAGCGGCAAGGGGTCGAGCCGGGAAGGAGGCTATCGTGTGCCGCTGATCATCCGCTGGCCCGGGCATGTGCCGCCGGGAACGGTCTGCTCCGTGCCGGTCATTGCCGACGACCTTTTTCCCACCCTCCTGGCCGTGACGGGTGTGCCCGTGCCCGATACGCTGCGCAACCGTCTCGACGGCGTCGACATCTCCCCCCTGTTCCTGGACTGGAGAACACCCCTTACCCGCCCTCACCCCCTCGTATGGCACTATCCCCATTACTGGGGATGGAAAGCCCTGCGCAGGGCCGACAGCACCATCACCCCCTTCAGCGCCATACGTGTGGGCGACTGGAAACTGATCTATACCTACGAAAAGGGGAGATGTGAACTTTATGACCTGAAAAAAGATATCGGCGAGCAGCATGACCTTTCCAGAGAGATGCCGGAGAAGACCAAGGAACTGTGTGACGAACTGCGAAAAACGCTCCGGAAGATGGGGGCCCAGACCCCCATCGACAGAACCACGGGTCAGCCGCTGCCTTTGCCTTTTTTCAGGATGGAGAAGAACCAAAATGATCCTCAGTGATGAAGATGATGATCAGAAAACGACTTTTACTGGATATTTTCCTTTTCCTGACCCCTCTGTGGGGGGTGCGGGGTGCCGGTGCCGATACGCTGCTCATCAGGGAGGCGCTGGCTGTCAGGACCGTTTCCTATTATTCCCAGGGTTTTTTCGATGTGGATCCTGTGGAGCGTCAGTTCGATCTGGGTACCTGGGTGCCTCCGCGTGCCGGCATGCCTGTGGTACGGCCGGATGGTACCACCACCGGCTGGAAAACACTCGCCACCGGCGACGACGGCTGGTTCCGTGATGAGATGCTCAGGGGCGGCTGGGTATATGTGCGTATCGACCTGAAAAGGTCACAGACCCTCCTGCTCGAGGCCATGGGGCATCAGATGGTTTATGTCAACGGCCTGCCCCGTGTGGGGAACCGTTACCAGACCAAGGAACGTTTTGCATCCTGGGAGCCGCGATGGGATTTCTCCCAGCTGCCCGTGCGGCTGCACCGGGGACGTAACGACCTGCTCTTCCGGTGTAATCGCGGAAGGCTGAAGGTGCGGCTTTACCCGCCAGAGAAAAAGATCTTCCTCAACGTTCACGATGTCACCCTGCCCGATGTGGTGCGCGGCATGCCCCTCGATGCCCCGGCGTCGGTGCTGGTGGTCAACACCACCGGCAAGGAACAGCACGACCTCTTCATCACGGCCGTACCGGAGGAGGGGGATGTGGTGACCCAGGCGCTTCCTCTTCTCCGGCCTGAGACCGTGAGAAAGATGCCGTTCGTCGTCAGGACATTTTCCTCATCCGGACAGAAGGAGATAGGAGTGCACCTGATCCTTTTCACCTCTGAGAAGAAGGTGAAGAAGATCCTGGACGAGCGGGACATCACCCTTCGTGTGGTAGAGGAGGGGATGCCGCGGCGTATCACTTTTGTGAGCGACATCGACGGCAGTGTACAGTATTACGCGCTCACGCCGGCCCCGCCCGATCCGGAGGATCGTCCCAAGGCGCTGGTGCTGAGCCTTCACGGTGCTTCCGTGGAGGCGATCAACCAGGCCGGATCCTATGAGCCCAAAAGCTGGGCTCACATCGTCTGTCCCACCAACCGTCGTCCTTATGGTTACGACTGGGAGGACTGGGGCAGGATGGATGCTCTGGAAGTGCTGGAACGGGCTCTCAACACACTCCACATCGACGAAAGCCGCATCTACCTGACGGGGCATTCCATGGGCGGCCACGGTACCTGGATGCTTGGGGCGCAGTATCCCGGCCGCTTCGGGGCCATTGCCCCCTCGGCGGGCTGGATCAGCTGGTGGTCGTACGTACGGAAACATCAGGAGCCCCGCGGGGTGGTGGGGGCGATGTTGCGGCGGGCTGCCCATCCTCTGCAGCCGCTGTTGCTGCTCGGTAACTATGCTCAGGAAGGGATCTATGTACTGCATGGCGACGCCGACGACAATGTGCCGCCACAGCAGGCGCGCCGTATGGTGGATACCCTCCGCACCTTCCACCACGATCTGGTCTACCATGAGCAGCCCGGTGCGGGACACTGGTGGGACGAGTCCGATGAGCCGGGGGCCGACTGTGTCGACTGGCCGCCCCTTTTCGATTTCCTGGCCCGTCATGCACGTCCCGGCAAGGAGCGTGTGCGCATCGTCGACTTCCGTACCGTCCATCCGGGCATCGCCTCGCGCAACAACTGGCTGGAGGTGCTGCAACAGGAGGTCCCCCTGGCGGTGAGCCACGTGCATATGCAATACGACCCGGGCCGGGCACGTTTCTCCGGCACCACGGAGAACGTCCGGGCCCTGGCCCTGGAGATCCCCATGCTCACACCGGTATACAGCTACCACGTGACCCTCGACGGCGACACATTGGAGATGCTGCCCGGCGATGACGGCCGTCTTCATCTGGTGCGTGAGGGGGGACACTGGTTGCCGGGAGAGCCTGCTGCGGACGAAAAAAGCCCTGCGCGTTACGGTATCTTCAAGGAAGCCATCCGTCACCGGGTGGTCTTCGTGGTAGGCACCCACGGCACCTCCGAAGAGAACAGATGGGCGGCCAGCAAGGCACGCTACGATGCCGAGACCTTCTGGTACCAGGGCAACGGCTCGGTAGAGATCGTGGACGATGACGGGTTCGATCCGGAGCATTATGCCGGTCGCGGTGTGGTGCTCTACGGCAACCGTACCACCAACAGCGCCTGGGACAAGCTGCTGGGCGCCTCACCCCTGCAGGTCGAAAGAGACCGTATCACGCTGGGCGACAGGAGCTGGAGCGGGGACGACCTGGCCGCCCTCTTCGTCCGGCCCCGCCCCGACGACGATCAGGCCAGCGTGGCCGTCGTCGCCGGCACAGGCCTCAACGGCATGCGCCTGACCAACCTGCGTCCCTACTTCTACGCCGGGTCCGAGCTCCCCGACCTGGTCATCTTCTCATCGCGTATCCTTA
>Ga0256914_1003600_pt1 | contig 12105 bp, 10 predicted proteins | sample HulkmetaG_FD_191571 | JGI IMG/M metagenome (GOLD analysis project Ga0256914, IMG submission 191571) | Hydrothermal chimney microbial communities from Main Endeavour vent field at the Juan de Fuca Ridge, Pacific Ocean - Hulk | ecosystem: Environmental > Aquatic > Marine > Hydrothermal vents ...
ACCCCCTACCCCTCCAAAAATGCCTTTTGAGAGATAAAATGCTCTTTTTCATCATACGCTTTTATCTTAAAGGCATCTTTGCATTTTCCATTGTCAAGTTCAAAAATGATCATTTGAAAGATTCTTTTACATCTGTTTGGAACATCAAATTTCGGAGTCGGCAAAGCTGTTAAAAATCTCTGTATAACTGCTTTGCTCTCTACTCCTATGACATTGTCTCTACATCCGGTAAGTCCCACATCGCTTACATAACAGGTTCCCTCTTCTATCATCAGATCATCGGTTCCTATATGGGTATGAGTTCCAAAGATCGCGCTTACTTTTCCTTTTAACATCTCCATCAATGCTCTTTTTTCGCTTGTTGCTTCGGCATGAAAATCTATGATGATATTTTTTATATCCTCATTATGAAGCCTTGAAATCTCCTCTTTTATCGTAACAAAAGGATTATCCACAGGAGGCATTGTAAAATGCCCCATGAGATTTACCACTGCTGTTTTTTGATCGCATATCTTTTCAACCATCACCCCTTTTCCGGGTACGCCCTGGGGGTAATTCAGAGGTCTTATAACAGGTTCTCTTTCCAAAAGAGGAAGGATATCTTTTTTGTCCCATGTATGATTACCGCCCGTCATCATATCTATACCGGCATTGAAAAGCTCTTTTGCATTTTTGGGAGTCAAACCGCTTCCGTGACTTGCGTTTTCGGTGTTGGCTATAACAAAATCAAGCTCATATTTTTCTCTGATTTTTGGTAAATGGTACTTTATGATACTTCTTGCCGGTCTTCCTACTATATCACCTATAAAACCTATCTTCAAGACTCTTCCTTATGTTTTTTTACTAAATCATTCAGTTTCGCATCTTCGGCAAACCCCGATGGTAAAAGTTCTATATCTCCTGCTTTTTTCAAAGATTTTGCGATAAGAAGAAAAAGTATGCTTCCAAAAGGCATAGCAGTTATCGCCCCTCCAAAACTCATCCTTGCTATATCAGCCAACTGCTCTTTGATAAAACGGCGCTCTTCCTCTTTTTTGTCTTTTTTTGCAAGAAGTTTTATAAGGAGTTTGGTCTCCTCAAGTTCTATATAACTTCCCTCTTTCAGTTTTTTAAATATTGTATCAATTCTGTTTTTCAAATCTCTCTCTTTCTTAAAAAGCCCAAAACCGTATCCAAAATATCATCATCATCTTTTGTTTTTGATTTTAGATAGAGTTTCTCACCGTTTTGATATGTTATCGTGATATCCTGTCCGTAACTCGAAATGTAGGAGATATCTTTTTTGATAGCCAATATTTTGATGATGATGATATCCAAAAACTGTTTTGTGAAGATATCCATCTTGCCGAAACGATCCGTCATCTCATCTTCTATATCATAAACTTCCGTTATATCCTCACATCTGCTCAGTCTTCTGTAAAGCTCCAGCCTCAATCTGTCCTCGCTTATATAATCACTGTTGATAAAAGCACTGACGGAGAGTTTGATATCAACCTCCTTTTTCAAAATCGGAGTTTTATTCAAAAGCTCATTGACACTCTCCTCCAACATCTTAAGATAGAGTGAATATCCTATATTTTTTATATGTCCGCTTTGGGCTTCTCCTATCAGATTGCCCCCTCCTCTTATCTCAAGATCATGATAGGCAAGTACCGATCCGCTTCCCAAAAACGAATTGGATTCAAGAGCGATAAGCCTCTTTTTGGAATTGTCGTTGAGTCTCTCTTTGTCCTCCACCAAAAAATAACAATATCCCTGTCTTTTGCTTCTTCCGACTCTTCCTCTTAACTGATGAAGATCGGCTATACCGAAATGATCCGCTGATTCCACGATCATCGTATTGACATTTGGAAGATGTATGCCAGATTCAACGATAGATGTCGATAAAAGCATATCATACTCTCCCTCTTCAAATGCCAAAAGCTCTTTTTCGGTAACTGCTGCGCTGATTTTTGAGTGTAAAACCAAAATCTTGAGATTTGGCAGGATCTCTCTTATCTCATCTCTTTTATCCTCTATACTTGCTATTCTGTTATGCACATAAAAGATCTGCCCTCCCCTTCTTTTTTCTCTTAAAATAACCTCTTTTAAGAGTTTTGGATCATACTCTTTGACAAAAGTTCTCACATCCTGCCTCTCATGGGGAGGTGTCAGCATCTGAGAGAATGTTTTTATCGATGAGAGAGCCATATTTAAACTTCTTGGGATCGGAGTGGCGCTCATAGAGAGAATATGAATATTTGCTCTTAGGGATTTTAATTTTTCCTTCTGTTTGACACCGAATTTATGCTCTTCGTCTATGATAACCAAAGCCAGATTCTTAAACTCCACTCCCAACATTGCATGAGTGCCTACACAAACATCAATTCTCCCGTTTTTTAGAGCTTCAAGTATCTCTTTCTTCTCTTTTGCTTTTGTAAATCTGTCAAGTTTTGCGATCTTTACACCATATTTTGAGAGTCTTTGTTTTAGTGTTTTATAGTGTTGGGAAGAGAGCAGAGTCGTAGGAACAACAAAGGCAGACTGATAACCGCTCAGTTTTACCGCAAGGATTATATTCATGGCAACTTCGGTTTTTCCAAAACCGACATCGGCACTCAAAAGCCTGTCCATGACTCTGCCGCTTTTTAACTCTTCAAATGTCTCTTTTACAGCTTTTTTCTGATCATCGGTATATTCAAAATCCGCATCATTTTGAAAAAGAGATATCTCTTCAAAATCGCTTTTTATGCCAAAGCCTTTTGAAAGTTCTCTTTTTGCGGCAATATCTACGATATCTTTTGCTATCTCAAAAAGTTTTGCGGCAACTTTTGCTTTCTGTTTTGCAAAAGTGTTTTTGCCAAGCTTGTCAATCTTCGCCAAAGCGCCGCTTTCACCGATATATCTGCTGATCACATCAAGATTTTCAACCGGTATGAGAAGCTGATCTTCTCCCTGATAAGAGAGAGTTACAAAATCTCTGACCGATCCCAAAACGGTTGTCTGGGTAAGTCCTTTGAATATCCCTATTCCGTGAATTTCATGTACGATATAATCGCCCGTTTTTAACTCATCTATCAAAATGGCGGGGCGTTTTCTCTTTTTTCTTTTTACCCTTTTATTGAGAGAGAGTACAACCTCTTTATCGCTTAGGATATTTAAAACGATATCACTGTTTAGAACTTTATATTTCAAGTTCTCAGGAAGTGAAACTCTTTTTAAAACGGCTTCATTTTTGGCAATTATCGTAATGTTTTTATTTTTATGAAAATCCAGAAACGAGGTGATATCGACAGGTTCTATATCTTTATATGTTTTTGGCTCCTGCAACAGTGGAAGTTTTAAAAATCTATCTTTATCAACTTCCTGTTCAAGAAAAATATCCTCTATCTCATCTTTCATAGAAGATACCAGATAACTTTTAAAACTTTTTATATAATCTTGGGCATTCTCTTTTAATGCCCAAAGTCCCAAAGAGGCTATATCTTTAAAAAAACTGTCCGTTTCCAAAAGTTCGCATTCTTGTTGAAGTTTTTTAAAAGATTCATCATCAAGGGCAAAATATGCCGGAATTATCTCAACTTTTTCTATCTCCTCTTTCAGGCTTTTTTGTGTTTCACACTCAAAAATCCTTATGCTCTCTATCTCGGTATCAAAAAATGATATTCTGTAAGGATTTTCACTGTTTACAGGGAAAATATCCAAAATATCGCCCCTGAAAGAGACTTCACCTTTTTCCTCGATAATATCTACAAAATTATAACCCCAGTTATGAAAAGTTCTTTTTAAACTCTCAATATCAACATCATCCGCAAAAGATAAAAAAAAGTTTGAAAAAAGTTCTCTTTTTGGTAAAGGATTGACAACTGTTCTAATCGGAGATATAAGAATCTTGTTTTTTGATTTTGAGTGGTAGTAACCGTTTAAAGCGGTAAAAAGTTCAAATAATTCTTCTTTGTAAACTCTTAAATCACTTTTGTATTTAGCCCTGAAATCGGGTAAGACAAAAGTTTCAAATCCCAAAAAAGAGGCGGCATCTCCTGCCGCTTTGCTCTCTTTTTCGTTCTTTGTTATTAAAAGCTCACAATATGAATTTTTTAAAAATTCATATACACGAGCCTGCAACTTTTAAATCCTCCAAAACTATCCTGATACTGTTATTTTACTACGCTTTTGGCATGTTGTTTTGAATTTGTAAGAACCGATGCTTGAGTGGAATCTTTTTTGGTTTTGCTCTCTCCCTCAAAATATCCGCTTTGTTCGATTACAAGCTGTTTTGCCAATACTTTTCCTATATATCTTCCACCGGCAAGTATCTCGACAGTATTACAGTCGGCATTACCCTCAAAAGAACCGCTTATGATCATTTTATCGGCTTTTAGATCCGCTCTTACCATACCTTTTGAACCGATAGTTACAACATTGTTTGAAACTATCGTACCGGTTACCTCTCCGTCTATATGCAATTTTGTATTCAGTTCAAAATTACCCTCTATTTTCGCCCCTGATGCGATGACCGTCGTTTCTGACGACTGGTTTTGCCTTTTTGTTGTTCCGCCTTTTGCTGCGATTGCAGGAACAGGTCTCGCTGGTGATTTATTGCTTTTACCAAAGAATGCCATGGTACTCTATCCTCCTTTTTAAAGATTTCATCAAAATTAATTATATTCCACCTGACAAAGTTGATAGGATTTAATATCCTGTCCAAAAATCTCACTTCATAATGCAGGTGTGCTCCGGTTGATCGACCGGTATTTCCCAAATGCCCAATTATATCACCTTTTTTAACAAAATCACCTACCTTTACAGGTATATTTTTTGTTAAATGGGCATAAATAGTTTCAAATCCAAAGTTATGGGCTACTTTGACTACATATCCGTAACCGCCTCTGTTAAAACCGGCTGAGATAACTATACCGTCTGCCGGTACTCTTATCGGAAGACCGATTTTACCCCCAAAATCAAGTCCGTGATGGAACTTTTTGGTATGAAAAATCGGATGAATTCTCCATCCGAAACCTGATGTAATATGAGCGCCTTTTACCGGATATCCGTGAGGAAGAGAATTGACTATAACTTTTCTCTCATTTGAAGATATTTTCAACAGATCAAGTCTTGTATCCAATGTACCGCTCTGACTTGGTTTAAGACCTATAAGCTCTTCTATATCTTCAACTTTATCTCTGATATTCTCAAATTCTTCCGTTTTTTGAGCTATCTCATTTTGTAAAAGGCGTTTTTCTTCTCTTAGTTTCAACTCTTCTTTTGCGATTAACTCTTTTTTCTTCTCTATCGTCTCAACTTCATTCATCAAAAAGTTGATAAGATAGAAACTGCCACCCACTATAAAAAATATAAAAACCAAAAAGTATATAATAAACTTTTTTACCGCCTGATGAACCTCATAATGTTTGGTTCCGCTCAAATCAGAAACGGTGATAGTCAATTTATTTTTCATTAAAGACCTTCAAAAATGACTCAACCACCAAAAAAGAACCAAAAACCAGATATTGCTCTTTCTCGTTTATCTTTTGAAAATCACAAAATTCCAAAGACAAATCATTTAAAACTTTTATAATATCTTCCTTTTTTGCAACCCTTTGATCTTCAAAAGATATGATCTCGACCCTTTTTACAACAGGCTTTAAAATCTTCAAAATCAAAGAGAACTCTTTGTCTTTTAAACTGTTATAGACAAGAACTATCCTTTTGCCTTTAAAATGTTCCAAAAGAACTTTTGCCGCCAAAGGATTATGTCCTACATCAACAGTTACATTATCTGCAATCTTTTGACATCTGCCAAACAGTGAAATCCCTTCTATCTTACCTACATCGACACTATGTCCTAAAAATTTAACCGCTGATAGTGATAAAGTCAAATTTTTATAGAGGAAAGAGGGTAATTTTTCTTTTCTGATAAATCTACCAAATAATATTAACTCATCATTTGTTAAAAAATGATTATATAGATAGACTTCTATATTTTTTTCAAGCTTGATTTTCTCTGCTTCAGCATAAACTTCAAGATATTGTTGTTCACCTATAATCAGACTTTTTTGTGCCGCATTTAGCTTAGTTCTTGCTATCTCTTTTATACTGTTACCTAAAAAATCTCTGTGATCATAGTCTATAACGGTACAAAGAGTCAAAATATTGTCAAATACAGCTGTCGCATCATACTCTCCGCCAAGACCGGCTTCAAGTATGACATACTCATTATCCTGCATTGCCATCATTGCCAAAAGAGTTGTATATTCAAAATACGAGAGAGTTTCCTGAAAAAACGGATCTAAAACAGATAAAAGCTTTTCATGACTCTTTTCTAACAGTTCATCACTGATATTTTTACCGTTTATCCAGATTCTTTCGTTAAAATCAAGTATATGAGGAGATGTATAATGAGCAGTTTTAAATCCCGATTTATAAAGAAAGTATGCCAAAAATCTACCACTGCTCCCTTTGCCGTTGGTTCCTACTATATGGATAATTTTGGGAAGCGAAAAATGCTTCTTTACACTCTCCCATGCCTTTGGCATTCTTGTATAATCAATCTCTTTATAAAAAAGAGGTTTGTTATCCAAAAAATCTTTCAAACTCATCCAAACTCCGGCATTATCTTGTTTCTACCGGAATTTTTGGCTTTATAAAGCATCTCATCCGCAGAGTTTATAGCCTCTTCGAGGCTTTTATGATCTTTTCTCTCCGTTACTCCCCCGCTTATGGAAACATAGATTCGTTCATTTTTATATATAAAACGGTTTGATTTTACAAGAGTTCTCATTTTGTTTGCAAATTTCAATGCACCTCTTAAAGTAACATTCGGCAGTACCACCACAAACTCTTCACCGCCGTATCTGCCCACAATATCTACTTCTCTTGCATATTTTTTAAATAACTCTCCGATACTTTTAAGTATAACATCTCCCGCTTCATGTCCATAGGTATCGTTTATTATCTTGAAGTAGTCAATATCAAAAAAACAGATGGAAAAATTGGTACCGTATCTTTTATATCCCTCTTCTGCTTTATGCATCTCCTCTTCCAATCCCCTTTTTGAGAGAATTGAAGTCAAAAAGTCTATCTTTATCTCTTTTTTTGCAACATGAAGGGCTTTTTCCAACTTTTTGACTCTATTGTAAAGATGTTGTATGACAACCTGATTATTCTCCATTCTTGAAGAGAGATTTTCTGTTTCAATCTCCAATGACTGGGCTATTTTTAAAAGTTTCTTTTGAATGGTTTCTAAAGTATCTTCTTTAAAATTGGTATTTTTTATATCATTTGTTATCTTTTTTATTTTCTCATTGCTGAGATTGCTCTTTTTGACCAAATCGATAATTTTAAAAGAGATATCCTCCAAAAGAGAATCAAGTACCGTTACTTTCTCTTTTACCTTCTCTTCATCAAGTTTTTTCCTTCTTACAATCATCTTTTTGATATCTTCCAAAAAAGAGTCAACAACCAAAGATTCCGGAGAATTTTGCAACTCATAACTTATAACGGCAAGTTCATCATCAACTTCCGAAGCTATCGAGGGAACAAGTGCTGCTATCATAACAGGCGCTATTTTGGAATAGACCTTTTTTGTTGATTCATCACACTCTTTTGAAAAACATTTCAGTATCTCTTCAGTCATTAAGCGAAGATCTTTTTTGTTTGTTCTGCAATATACATCCAGCTTTTCAAGATAGGAATCATCATAAGAGGTAATAAAATTAAACCATTTGTTTTTTATCATCTCAATTGATTTGGTATCAACGGTATAATTTATTCTGTCAAGAGATATACTTGCAAGTTCACTTGCCTCTTTGTCATGTAAAAGAGTGATGGCCTGTAAAAGTCTTTTTATAAGTACGCTTAAATGAGTTATATGGGTATTGCTCTCAAGATTTGTTGAACGGTTAAGATAACCTATCAAAAAGGAGAAAAAATCATCAACCTCTCTTATAGAGAATTTTTTAGCCTCATTTTGGATTACGGGATCAAGTTTTTTTGTATATTTTTCTATCTTTTGACAATCTTCAACAATATAGCCTCTTTTTTTGGCAATAAGACAGAAACTTTTGTAATAATTATCAGGCGTTAACAATTCACGATTTTGATTTATCAGTGCTATTGCCTCTTTGGCAATATCATTTATTGTCATTTAACAGACCCTTTACTCCTATTACCGATATAAATTCTCCTATTGCCTTTTTGGAAGCAAATTTTATGGCTTCAAATCTTTTTGTATCCGAAATTACACTATTTGATTCTATCGGAAAATCATACTCTCCGCTTGTTATAATCGTCTCATCCTTTTTTGGAGATATATATCGCGTATTTAGATCAACATGTGTTTTGTATGCTATTACAAAACCGTTCTTGTCATACTGTATCGGCTCAAACTCAACTTTTTTTAATTTTACATAAAGTCTTACATCGGCATTTTGTTTTGTTGTCAATCTGGCATGAAGTTTGCTGACTATTACCTCATTTATCGCATCTTTGATCAAAACGGTATTTTCGGGATCCTGGAGTGATGACTCCACATTGACATATATCTTTTCTCCCAATACCTCTTTTGAATAGTAAGATACCGGTTTATAACCGCATCCGGAAAAAGAGAGGATAATAATCAAAGCAAACAATCTAAAAAACAAATTTAAAACCTTTTTATACTCTATTTGACAACCAGATTGACCAGTTTATTTGGCACATAAATCTCTTTTACGATATTTTTACCTTCAAGCCATTTGGATACATTCTCTTTTGCCGCCAGGATAATCTGCTCTTTTTGAGTATCTTTGGCTATCTCCATATCACCTCTTTTTTTACCGTTGACACTGACTACTATCGTTATCGTATCCTCTTCAAAAACTTCGTTTATGATCTCTATATTACCAAAATTTTTAAGATCAAAGAAATTTTCACTCAGTTCAAAACAGATATGCGGAATAACCGGCTCCAAAACATTCAAAAGGATAAAATATCCCTCACTCCAGACAGCCTCATTTTTTTGATCACTCAAAGCGTTCAAAGCTTCCATACAGGCAGCTATCATTGTATTGAAAGCATAACCGTTTTTATAGACTTCATGGGATTTTTTCAAAGCTTCATACACTTTTTTTCTTGCATATTTCTCCTCTTTTGACAAAGAGGCATGATCGATTTTTGGAATCTCGCTGCTTTTTTGAACAAACCTGCTTCTGTCCACAAAACGCCTTATAAATTTAAAAGAGCCTTCAACCGCACTGTCATTCCACTCAATCTCTTTTTGCGGAGGCGCTGCAAAAAGGATAAAAAGCCTTGCCGTATCGGCTCCGTATTTTGCTATCAGATCATCGGGATCTACGATATTTCCTTTTGATTTGCTCATTTTGGCACCGTCTTTTAAAACCATACCCTGAGTCAAAAGATTTGTAAAAGGTTCATCAACCGATACATATCCCAAATCTCTCATCACTTTTGTAAAAAATCTTGAATAAAGAAGATGAAGTATCGCATGTTCTATTCCGCCTATGTATTGATCTACACTCATCCAGTAATCAACACTCTTTTTATCAACAACCTCATCTTCCCAAAATTTTCTCGGTGTGGCATATCTTAGAAAATACCAGCTCGATTCAACAAAGGTATCCAAAGTATCTGTTTCTCTTAGAGCATCTTTTTTGCATTTTGGACATTTGATATATTTCCATGAAGGATGATTGTCAAGAGGATTGCCCTCCCCTTTTATCTCTACATCTTCAGGCAAGGTTACAGGAAGAGTACTTAAATCAGCCTCGACGGTACCGCAATTTTCACAATGTATCAAAGGTATCGGAGTTCCCCAGTATCTTTGACGGCTGAGTCCCCAGTCTCTTAGCTTGTAGTTGATAACTTTTTTACCGATACCCTCTTTTTCAAATCTCTCTATGATCTTCTTTTTTGCCTCAATATTTAAAATTCCGTCAAAACCATCAGAATTTATCATTATCCCCTCATCCGTAAATGCTTCATCTGAGTTGATATCTCTCTCTTTTGGCTTTATCACATATCTCACAGGCAGATCATATTTTTTGGCAAATTCAAAATCTCTCTCATCATGGGCAGGAACACTCATCACCGCTCCGCTTCCGTATTCAACGATAACAAAATTGGCTATCCATACAGGAATCTTCTCTTTTGTCAAAGGGTGAAGTGCAAAAAGAGAGGTTTTTATACCCTCTTTCTCTCTTGCTCCTCTCTCTCTTGGAGGAACGGACTGCATTTTTACGATCTTCTCTTTTGTCTCTTTGTCAATGATATCGGATTTTAAAAGTTCCAAAACGATCTCATGTTCCGGTGCAAGTGCCGCATAGGTAACTCCGTAAATCGTATCGGCTCTTGTTGTAAAAACTCCGAATTTTTCTATTTTGTTATTCAGTATCTTTTTTGATTCATCGGTAAGTTCAAAGTCAAATTCCAATCCCTCACTTCTTCCGATCCAGTTTCTCTGCATCGTAACAACCTGATTTGGCCATCCTTTTTCAAGCTGTTTTAGATCATCCAAAAGTTCCTGGGCATAATCTGTTATTTTTGCAAAGTACTGATACATCTCTTTTTGAATGATAGGATTGTCACATCTCCAACAACACCCCTCTATCACCTGCTCGTTTGCCAAAACGGTATGGCATTCCCTACACCAGTTTACAAGAGACTTTTTACGATAAATCAAACCTCTTTGCCACATCTGTATAAAGATTTTCTGCTCATGTTTTGTATAGAGTTCATCACAGGTTGCAAACTCTCTCTCGCTTGAAAAAGAGAGTCCAAGACTCTTAAACTCTTTTCTCATATACTCTATATTGGAATATGTCCATTTTTTCGGATGAATACCGTGTTTTATAGCGGCATTTTCGGCGGGCATACCAAAAGCATCCCAACCCATCGGATGAAGTACATTAAATCCTCTTTTTGCGTAAAATCTCGCAAAAGCATCGCTTATCGTGTAGTTTCTGACATGTCCCATGTGCATCCTGCCGCTTGGATACGGAAACATACTCAGGATATATTTTTTTGGTTTTTTATAATCTTCTTCAGGCTCAAATGCCCTTTTCTCTTCCCAGATTTTTTGCCATTTTTTTTCAATCTCTAACGGCTTATACTCCATATAAATTCCTCTGTTAAAATTCTTCTTTGCTTTTTGCAGCCTCTATCAGAACAAGAGCCATGGAAAAAACATTCGCCACAACCGCACCTATGGCAAGAGCGATGGCGGCTTTCATATTTTCTGTTAACTGCACATATAAAAAGGCGGGGATAAGGTGCAAATCCGCAACAAGCGAACTTGCAAAAAGCTCTGCCGCCAAAATATTTTTAACGCCTATCTTTAAAAGAGTCGATACGAGGTTGATAGAAGCGGCTATAAACAGAGTTACACTGTTCTCTTCATATAAAAAACCGGCAGTCGTCGTAAGACTCATCAAAGCAAAAAATGTATATACAACCTTTCCCCAATCCATCTTAATTCCTTTTTATCAGACTACTCCGCCTTCATACATCTGTCTCATTTTCTCTTTTTCTCTTTCTCTTTTCTCTTTTTCAAGCTCTTTTTGTTTAAATTTTGCTACATCAAAACCAAGCCATTTAAGAAAAGGAGAAGCAATAAAGATCGAACTATATGTACCTACTATGATACCCACCAAAAGAGTAAAACTAAAACCTCTGATGATCTCTCCTCCAAAAAGATAGAGAGTCAAAACAACAAAAAATGTCGTTAATGAGGTAAGAGTTGTTCTTGATAGAGTTTTGGTTACGGAATCATTGATGATCTCAAACAAATTCATCACTTTTGTCTCTTTGATCCCCTCTCTGATTCTGTCAAAAACAATAATCGTATCATTTAGAGAATAACCCATAATCGTCAAAATTGCCGCCAAGATATCGAGATTGACATCAATTCCGACAAGAGAAACAAATCCCAAAGAGATAGAAACATCATGGATAAGAGCCAATATCGAGGCAAGACCAAAACGCCACTCAAATCTGAAAGCAACATAGATCAAAATGGCAATTATCGAAAGAACCATAGCCATCAAACCTTTTTCTCTAAGCTCGTTTCCGACTTTTGGTCCAACCATATCAACTCTTCTGACCTCAAATTTTCCTGTTGATTTCAAAAGT
>Ga0256914_1003601_pt1 | contig 12104 bp, 10 predicted proteins | sample HulkmetaG_FD_191571 | JGI IMG/M metagenome (GOLD analysis project Ga0256914, IMG submission 191571) | Hydrothermal chimney microbial communities from Main Endeavour vent field at the Juan de Fuca Ridge, Pacific Ocean - Hulk | ecosystem: Environmental > Aquatic > Marine > Hydrothermal vents ...
GCGCAATCCCATTTCACCCGGTTGCCAGAGTGCTCCCCCAAAGATAACCAACCGATTGGAAACGGGATTAAAGATGGAAGGCATAATCCGTACTTCCACCGGAAGAATGGAAGCTACCAATTCCCCCTGATACAGAGCAAAACGGGGATGAGGAATGTACCCGCGTGCTGCACGGGTGATGTGATAAAAATACGGAGACTGATAGATGTTTCCACCGTGTTGCAGGCAGAAACGGTTCCATGTCTCCTGATCCATTTCTTCGGTGATGATTAATTTACCTTCCATATACCCTCGAGAAAAAATCCTGTGCTGTGATGGCATCAATATCGCCGGTGACGGCAAACGCCGAGCGATGCTGCCCGGGCCAATGGTTAAACCGGAGTAGCGGTTGATCTAACCGGGTTAGAAAATCTTTTAACCATTCCGCTTCCGAACTCATCTGCGGTGTGGTCTCGAAATACACACTAAACTGCTCCTTTTCGGGCGGATTTTCCACATAATAAAATCCCAGATTCAACAACATCTCTTTAAATTCCGGGGAGACTTCCCGACTGACACCAATTAAAGGAATTCGGGAAATAGGAATAATTATCTCTTCAAAATTGAACTCGGACTTCAACATCCCCACAATTTTTACCTGAAGCTGAACATGATAATTCAAGCACTCATATTCCAGCTCCACGGGACGCTTCAGGTACAGTTTAATCCGGTTGTTTTCCAGAACATCATATTCCATCTGAACATGGCGTCGTACCTTCCACCAGCGGGCAATTTCCCGCAAAGGTGCCATCCAGATGTGCGAGCTGTTTCTTTGCACTTCGGCCAATAGATCGGTTAGCACCGGTTTGAGAATTTCGAACCGTTCCGGATGAAGCTGCAGAATGAACAAATCCCCGCGTTCCATGGTTTGTTGAAGAATGGTAAGCCAATGGGAAAAAATTTCCCTCAGGTCCAACCGGTTCACCCGATCCACCAGAATATCATCATCTGGCAACGAGACTGGTAATTCCACCAGTTTGCCGATAAAATACGGAAGAGTCAGCTTTTCGGCGGGAGAAAACGGAGTGTATTGCTCCTCCATTTTCCGAAGTACCTGCGCCTCATCCTGATTGTGCGGTAAATCGACCGCCCACCAGAACGGAAAGCTGCTGTCGTAAATAAGCGGTAGGTCGTTCAGTAATTCCAGCACCTGACGATTGACGCGCAAATAAGGAAAACGAAATCCGTGCACCGGAACATTGTTCTCCTGAAAAGTAAAAAGGGCACGAATCATTTGTTCCTTCTGGCTGGCCGTAGAAAGCATGGTGTAATCCTGATGATAATAGCCATGAATGGCAAATTCCACCTGTTCCGGATCGAAATTCTGAAAAAACTTGCGATGGCGCGCCAGGACCTGGGCGGTGGTGGGAAAAGTAGGTACCATCTGGTAATGGTTAGCCGTTTCCACAAACGCCCGGATATTCTGACGCAATGAGTTGCCACTGATTCCGTAGCGCTGCAGAATCTTAGCAAATCGGTCGCTTAGATTATCCACACTCCGATAATTTTTTAAGAATCGTAGATATCCCATTAATTGACCGCCTCGGAATTTTCTGTTTCCCGCTGACTCTTTAACCAGTGATACGTTTTTTCCAGTCCCTTACTCAGGGTGGTTGAAGGTACCCAGCGCAGATACCGCCTGATTTTTTCGATGTTCATCACCCGCCGGCGGATGTTGTCAATATCCCGACGGTCGATATACACCGGTTCCACATCCAGTCCGGCTATCTCCAGAATCTTTTGCGCCAGGGTGTTGATGCTGGTTTCAATTCCCGTTCCCACATTAAAAATTTCACCAATTGCTTTCTCGTTAATTGCAGCCAGAATGGTAGCTTCCACCACATCCTCCACAAAAGTAAAATCCCGGCTCTGCTCCCCATCGCCATGGATTTGCGGTGGCTTCCCGTTCAGTACCGCATCGAAAAACTTGGACACCACTCCACAATAAGGATTAGAAGGATTTTGCCGTATGCCATACACGTTGGAGTAGCGCAAAATGGTGACCGGTACTTTGTAGGATTCATAAAACGCCATGCAATAGTTCTCGCCGGTCATTTTGCTAGCTGCGTAAGGATTGAGAATGTTGTAGTTATCGTCTTCGTTGATGGGCAGATATCGGGGATTTCCGTACACCGAGGCGGAGGAGGTATAAATAACCCGCTGAACCCCTCGCTTTTTTGCTGCCTGCAACACATTGAACGTCCCACGTGCATTCACTTCAAAATCCAGATGCGGGTTTTTGGTGGACACAATAATGTTCCGTACCGCCAGATTAAATACGTAATCTGCTTCGGCAACCAGTTCCTCCACCAGTTCGTAGTCAGCTACCGAGCCTTCAACAAAATGCACCTGATCCAGATGCTGAATGTTCGATAACTGTCCTGTAAATAGATCGTCCAATACGGTAACCTCGGCATTCAATTCCACCAATTTATCCACCAGATTTGAGCCGACAAATCCGGCTCCCCCGGTCACCAGAACCCTTCTTCCATAAAGGAACATAGCGTACTCCCTTACTTTATGTGATTCATCCCTGAGATTATTTATTCATAGTCCACCCAGATCGCTTTCAGGGTGTTCAAAATAATTTTCAAATCCAACTTCAGCGACCACTCACGAACGTAGCGCACATCCAGGCGCATGGCTTCTTCGTAATTTTCCGGCGAAAAACGCAGATACACTTTGGACAGACCAGTCAGTCCGGGTTTTACCAGCAGCCGCTGGAAATACCAGCGTTTGTACTTCTTAACTTCGTAATCAGGATGGGGACGTGGACCCACAAAACTCATTTCCCCGCGCAAGATGTTGATAATCTGGGGTATTTCGTCCAGACTGGTACGACGGAGAATTTTGCCCACCCGGGTTAACCGGGAATGGATGTAGCTCTGATAGGCCTCTTTTACCTGATCGGAATCCTGATTTTCGCTCAGAATCATCTCCACCAGCTTCTGGTGCTCCTGAGAAGGTGTTTTTTCTCGCTTCATGGTGCGAAATTTATAGATAAAGAATGGTTTGCCGTGCAGGCCAATGCGCTTCTGGCGAAACAACACCGGTCCCGGCGAATCAATAAAAATAGCCGCTGCAATAATCACCGAAAGAGGCAGAAAAAAGATGATGAAGAAAAAAGCAAAAACCAGATCCATCACCCGTTTGATCATCATCTGGTAATCCACATCGTAGGGGAATTCCCAGAGACGTTGATCCAGGGGAATAGCAGTTGCATACAGTTTTATCCCCTTATCAGACGAAGAACTGGATTCGGTATCCTTCTCGTCCTCCCACTTTTCAATCTGTTCACGTAAATCATAGAAATTTAACTTTTCGGATTTAATGATGAAGTATTCGGGTAAAATCTTTTCCAGTGCATTCACCAATCGTTTCAGGCACTTACTGGAATCATCCGGGTAGCACTGAGCAAAATTCACATAGATGGTTCCATCGTGGTAGCTCCAGAAATCCGTCTGACGAATGCTTCGGTAAATGGTTTCCGAAATTTTTTCGAAGAAAGGGCGAGGATCGCCGTCTTTTCCGTCAATCAAAGTAAAGCGAATCCGCGCGATGGTTGAAAACTGATTGGTTCGAATCCCCCGTTGAAATTCCTGCCGTAAAAACCGGGCAAAGTAAAACGGTTCCAGATAGTTCGGATAGCGGGAATATTTAACCATGGCATTCCTGATCATATTAGCTCCAACCTACTTTATAATTTCTGGTAAATCTTCTCGGGTACGTAAAATTTTCTGCGATTCATAACAACTCCCAACACCTCCGCCCCATAAAAATTCAGTTGATCCACGGCCTTTTTGGCAATAGAGGTTCGTGTATTCTGGGCATCAATGACCAACAAGTAATTTCGGAATATTTTTATCAGGGGAATGCTTTCCGATTGGTTCAATACTGGTGGTGTGTCCACCAGAATGGCATCGAATTTTTGCGAAAGCAATTGAACCAGTTGAATGAAGCGCGTGGAGGCAAAGGCATCTTCGTACTGCAAACCGCCCTTCCCCAGTGGCAAAATAAATAGATTATTCCCCGGCACTCGCGCAATCAATCGGTTAATTTTTCCCTGCCCCTTCAAAAATTCGCTTAATCCCTGATTGTGAGACAGATTGAAGAATCGGTGCAAACTGGGATGGGTTACATTTACATCCATCACCAGAATGCGCTTTCCACTGAGGAGATTTAGGTCCCCGGGCACCGAGACCAGTGACTTTGCCCACACAAAAGCCAACGTTGCCACAATGGAACTCACCCCAACCCCTGCCCGTGGACCGGTAAAAGCAAAAATCTTTTTACCCGTTTCATTCCGGATCGTAGCAAGATTTTCTTTTAGTATATAGAAATCCCGTAACAGGGTGGTGTTGCGAAAAAAAGAAGGGAATTCTTCGGGACGAATTTCCGGTTCCAGAATAGTAGTCCGCGAAGTGGCCGGTTTTTCGTTCCCGGAGACCAGTGCGCGTTCCTTTTTTAAAATTTCATAAAACTGTGCCATACCGTCCGTCCATTCCTCAGAAAAGGCCTAAAAGTTTTATAATATAAAAAGAAAAAACATTAATTCCGATAAGTAAAAGGATAAAAATGAATAAAAATACTCCTATTTTCCACTTTTTTCTGGGTATTCCCGGAATCGGAAGCTCATTTTGTACCAGATCGGGCTGTTTTTCGGAGACCTGTGGTTGCGGTCGTTCAACCGGCGTGGGGACCACATCTCGCACCACCTCTTCAATGATATCCGCATCGATTTTCTTTTTATTCCGGCTAAATGCCAGTGCCAGTGCGTTGGAACAAATCACATTGATGAGGCGAGGTGTGCCCTGAGTTACGTGGTAAATTTTCTGGATCGCCTGGGGAGTAAATAAATTCTCTTTACTCGAACCTGCTTGCTTTAAACGGTGGATAATATAATGCTGAGTTTCGGCAAAAGAAAGCGGTCTTAATTCGTACTGGATGAAAATACGCTGTTTTAGTGCTCGTAACTGCGGCATATTAAGCAAATCCCACAATTCCGGTTGACCAACCAATACCACCTGCAGCAACTTCTGGGTATTTGTTTCCAGATTGGTCAGCAGACGTACCTCTTCCAGTTGAGCCACTCCCAGATCGTGTGCCTCGTCGATAATCACCACCAGATTAATTCCGTAAAACGAATTTTGCAGGATGAAATCGTATAGGAGATTCAGTAATCCGTCTTTGGTCAACCTGTCATAATCCGCTTTAATGCCAAAGTCCCGACAAATATTTTGCAACAGATTTTTAGAGGTCACTTTTGTGTTGACAATAAGCGCAATTTTCTGATTGGGTGGGGAATTCTGCAAATAAGTCCGAATGACGGTGGTTTTACCGGAACCCACCTCTCCGGTGAGCACAATAAAACCTTTTTTATGCTCAATCCCAAATTGAATCCGCGCCAGCGCCTCGCGATGGCTCTGGCTGAGATACATGTACTGCGGATCCGGTGTCAGATTAAACGGATCGGCTTTCAGATCAAAATATTTTAAATAGACTGCTTCCATACCGTCCTTTCGTTAAAGCTTGGGTATATAACTACCATGGCGATACAGATAAATCGTGCGCAAATACAAATCCAGCGGAGGCAACACACCTTCCCATAGCTGCTTCAGAAAATCCATGGTGCTGGCAAAAGTGGTCTTGGGTACATAAATCAAATCGTATGGTTCAATATAAATATTTTCGGCCATGATTTTTTGCATGTCCTTCATCGCCAGGTTCAACCGGTGAACATAGAAATAGCCATCCTTCTGTTTGCGAATTAAAAAGATGTTATTGATATGCGCTCCCCGATCGAATCCGCCTGCGGTAGCGATAGCCTGAAGCACAGTCATGTTCTTCTCGTATTTGTGACTTCCCGGTACCTTCACCGAACCCAGTACGTAAAAATTAATTCCACCAAATTCCCGCACAAACACAGTGATTTCCGGATTTTTCAGGATTTTCCGGTAAACGCTCAGCACAGTATCCTGCACCTGGGCAGGTGTTTTGCCCACCACAAACAGATCGCCTACTTTTTGAAGCGTAATTCGTCCATCGGGTCGCACACGAACCGTTTCGTTAAATTCAGGATGGTTGAAGAACTTCACTTCCAGTACATCGTTGTAACCAATCTGGTACTCCGGCACCATGCTCTGTTCGGTAGCTGCCGGTGCCTGATAAGCAAAACGAAGCACCTCCTGTTGCGGAGGTTGATCGGGATGGGTGGCCGCACAACCTAAGAAAAAAACGAACACAAGAAGAAGCATAATTCTTCGGCCATTTATCGGATTGTGCAGGTAAACAGGTACTAATGGCGGAACCGGGAAAGGATAGCGAATGACTCGAAAGAGTTTTCGGTAAATAAGCTTAAACCACTGATAAATTATGTATGAAGTGCTGTTTCTCATGTCTTTCTTCCCTGAACAACGTTTTGCAATCCCTTTGCATTCACAAACCAGTATAATAATACAATATCATACACATTTTCGCTTGACTCCAGTCACAGCTGAAAAATGGGGTTATTTAACCGTACCTTTCCGGTCCAATAATCCGGATTTTCCCTCTTTTCTCTTTCCTCTTTTCTCTTTCCTCTTTCCTATTTTCTCTTTCCCATTCCCTATTCCCCTCACACCAGGTCCACAATAGAACCAAAATCGGGATCGAACAACCGTTTAAAGGTACGGATGGCAAATCCATCGGTCATTCCGGCAATGTGGTCACAAATAAGCCGGAGCCGCTGATTCGGGTTTTTCTCCCGGCGGAGAATAGTATCGGTTTCCACAGGAAGTAGTTTTAATGGTTTCGCGGAAAGGTAATTCTCTTTTAGCGCACGGAAAAGCCGTTCCAGAATGAAATTCCATTTGTAATCCAGTTGATGGAGTTGTGGAGCACGGAACACCAGTTCCACAGCCACCCGCTGGTAAAACTGAGCTTCTTCCCGGACGTCGGAATCCACTGCCAGCCGGAATCGATAGCGATGGGTTTTCCCGGTCATGGGATTCGGGTCTTCCTCCAGCTGACAGGCCCGGATAAATGCGCCAATTTTTCGGGCAAAATCGCGTTCTACCGTTCCCCGCACCATCGAACTCAGGAGCGCATCGAGCCACCGGGATTCCGACCGGGAGAGAGATTGTTCTTCTGCCCAGCGTTCCAGGGTTTGCCTGGTGATAAACCCGGCATGAATCCCATCCACAATATCGTTCAGGGAATAGGCGGTATCGTCCGCCCAATCCATTATCTGACACTCGATGCTTCGGAAGCGATTGCGTTCCTCAACATTTGAGAACCATCGGGGATAATCCGTATCGGCAAAAATGAATTGAAGAAATCGTGCCTGCTCATTATACAGAAAATGGTTTTCCGGATGGTTCAGCTCTCCGTAAAGCACTTTGTACTTCATCACGCCATCCAGCAGGGCACGGGTGGGATTCATTCCCCGGCGTCTGTGGGAATCGGAGTAGAAGATTTCGGTAAGCATGCGCAGGGTCTGGGCATTCCCTTCGAATCCGCCGGAGTGGCGCATCAACCGATTGAGGGTGCGTTCTCCGGAATGCCCGAAAGGCGGATGTCCCAGGTCGTGAGCCAGGCACACCGCTTCCACCAGATCGGCATCAATAAAAAATTCGTCATTTAAATAAGGACTGCTCTTGCGGAGAAAATAGCAGATGGATCGCCCGATCTGCGCCACCTCCATCGAATGAGTTAAACGGGTGCGGTAAAAATCGTACTGCCCGGACATGAACACCTGTGTTTTCGCCTGTAATCGGCGAAACGCCGAACTGTGAATAATCCGGTCGCGCTCCCGCTGAAATGGTGTCCGGTAATCCAGCGGAGAAGCGGGTTCCATCGTCTCCAGATCGAACGGGGTGTAGAATTCATTTGGCAAGGGCATTTTCCTCCTTTATTTCCTCCATCGGTAAAGCACATGGTTGCATCAATTTACCTACCGGATACAAATCCTTCTGCCGATCCCAGTAGGGTGAGCGTCGGTAGAAAAAATAGAGCCGCTGGTAAGGACTTCGGGCAAATGTGGAATCGCTGGCAATTTTTGCTTCGAACTCCTTTTTCAATTCCGGATCGCTCCGGAGCATCTCACGAGCCATTTTCTCCAGCACGTACATTTCCGCATACTCTTTGCGCTCGAATATGACATCCCAGAAGTCCCAGGCGATAAACGAATCCGGTGCTCTGGGTTCCAGCAGATTGACAATCACACGATTGGTGCGCTGGTTCAGCGGAACAACCACTGTTCCGGCAGGATAGAACCGACGTTCGGTGATGGGTTCCACCTCAAAGCTCACCGGATGATGACCTTCGTACGGGGTTTGCCGCCAGCGGGGATGGTGAAACCGGTAGGAGGCAACGTTTAATGTCGTGTCCCGCTGTAACCGGTAAAGTTTTACTCCATGAAGTTGAAGCCGGGATATTTGCAACTGCCATTCACGGGGAATCAGGTAAGCGTACGGCACCTGGACCGAATCGATGACCTTTAACGTGTTGAAATAAGGCAACCGGTATGTTTTCGGTCGGTCGGAGTGGTAAATTACCCAATTTCCGCCGGAAATTTCGCTGGGAACCGTCTCGAACTCCACACCTAAAAAGTCCACCATCACACTATCCTGATATGAGGGGCTAACCCGAACGGGTAAAAACGTTCCGGCCAGATGCTGGGCAGTGAGGGCATCACTCCGGCGGTTGACTCGTTGCAGCATTTTTCCGTAACGGGAAGCAAATTCCAGAAAATGATGTAGCAGGTGATACGTTGCGGTTACCCGGGTGTGGTAATCCTTAAGCATATGGGTTTCTACCAGATAGAAAATGCGATTCTGAACCGCACCGTAACCGGTAGAAAAGCGCGGAGAAGCCGCACCGGCGCGCAACCCACTAAGCACGTTGGACCAATCGCGAAACATGATGTAAGGGAACATGGGAAAACCGTCCCGTTCCATCGCCTGGTTCAAAAAGGGAACCAGCGTGTCGGTGGTAAAGGTGCGCAAAGGTAACGCCACATGCGGACCGGTTTCCACACCATACGTCACGACATACTGGTAATCCGCCCCATCGGTCACGTGCACATCCACCAGCAAATCCGGTAGCCATCGATGAAACATGCGTAGCCAGGCCTGCATTTCCGGTGCATCCGCTTTCAAAAAATCGCGGTTCAGATTGAGGTTCTGAGCAGTTACCCGCCAGCCCATTTCCTGGGGTCCGTTCTGGTTAATCCGGTTGTAAGGGCCAAAGCGTTCGTGACCATCCACATTAAAAATGGGGATAAACAGCAGGGTGACTCCGTTCAGTAACTCCAGATTTTGCTGGTAAATCGCCAGGTCGCGGATGAGCATCAGACCGGCATCTTTCCCATCAATTTCTCCGGCATGGATGCCCGCTTCCACAAACAAAATCGTCCGTTCCGCCTTTCGAACCGCTTCGGGCGTATTCAGCCCATCTCGATCCACAATCAGCAACGGTAATTCCCTGCCCTGGGGCGAGTGGCCAAATGAACGGTATGTTACCATGGGAGAGGCTTCCGCCAGACGCCGACAAAATTGAATCGTCTCCGCATACCGGGGAGTTTTCTGAAAGTTGGATTGTTCGTAATAAGTGAGCCAATTCTCATCGGCAAAAAGACCGCTCGCAAAAAACACCAGCAGTAAGGTGAACGAAAAGATCGTTTTCATCATTCTACGTCCCTTTCAACCGATTTTTAAGAAAATTACGCATTTCAAAAATCAGATGTTACCGGATATTCAATTTATTGAACAGACCTTTGGGGCGAAAAAATAAAATAATCCGGAACAATCGAAAGGATGGTTGAGTGAGCACATCGGGCGTTTGGGTCACCATCGAAAAAGGCACGAACGATCGGAGAGTACACTTTCATTAACTCATCTTACCGCAGAAGGGGATTCATTAAATGGACCGGTTTATCAGTTCCACCGGTTTTTCTTTTTCCGGAATGAATGTATCCGTAAAGTAGAATTACCCTTCGTTTTTAGGATGAGATGTTTTGAATTTTCTCATTGTATTGGTCCAAATTCTTTCCTAAATTTGCCGCGCTAAAAATGCCCCCGTAGCTCAGTGGATAGAGCAATGGCCTCCGGAGCCATGTGCGCTGGTTCGATTCCAGCCGGGGGTACTCAGTAAAACCGGCGAAGGTAACAAAATATATTTGACAAAAAGCCGGAAATTTACTAAATTAAACATTGAACTTAAACGTGAGAGGTAGTGAAAACAGATGGCGCATCACAAATCAGCAATAAAACGGATTAAGATTGCCGAACGAAATCGCAGGCGGAATCGCTATTATCGTTCGACCATGAAAACGATGATTAAGAAGGTTCTGAGGGCTGAGACGAAAGAGGAAGCACTGGCTGCTTATAACCGCGCAGCCTCCATTATGGACAAGATGGTGGTTAAAGGCATCATCCATCGGAATATGGCCGCGAATAAGAAATCGCGCCTGATGAAATTCGTCAATTCCTTTTCCTCTTAAATTGTTCCCTCCTCAACCCGAAAGAAGCCGCACGCATCGTCCCGCCCAACTTCGCGTGCGGCTTCTTTATTTATTTTACTCCATACCCATATCCCCACCGAGTACCTGAAATTTCAACCGGAATGAGCCGAAACCAGAATGTTATTCGCATTAAGTTTTGTTCTTTAATCTCCCGACACAAAGAATAAAAGGGTGAGGTAAATGCGATGCCCATAATAAAGAGCATTCTCAAACAGAGGGAAAAATCCGCTCTGTTTTTGCCTTACCGTCACCCTTTTTTAACCGTTCAACGCATCAATTCGGCAATTTATTTCCGAAACATCTCATCCTGGTAGATCTTCTCGGCAATTTCCAGAAATGCTTTCGCCGAGGCGCTTTCCGGATTTTTTGCGACAATGGGAATCCCCATGTCACCGGCATCGGTGACTTCCGGTTCGATGGGTACCTGCCCCAATAACGGCACACCCAATTCCTGAGCCGAGCGAGCCCCGCCGTTACTGCCGAAAATAAAGGACTTCTTTCCGCAATGGGGGCAGACAAAGTAACTCATATTTTCCACAATACCCAGCACGCGAGTGTTTACTTTCTGGAACATTTTCAAGCCCCGGCGCGCGTCCACCAGCGCCACTTCCTGCGGAGTGGTTACAATCACCGCACCGGTGAGCGGAGTTTTCTGCACCAGCGTCAGCTGAGCATCGCCGGTACCGGGAGGCAAATCAATGACCAGTACATCTAATTCGCCCCAAACCACATCGCGCAGGAACTGTTCCACCGCTTTCATCACCAGCGGACCCCGCCAGATAAGCGGTGCATCCCGGTCCACCAGAAAACCCATGGACATCATCTTGATGCCAAATTTCTCCAGGGGAATGATCTTCTGATCCGGAGTAACCGCAGGACGTTCCTCTATCCCCATCATGATGTGCACGCTGGGACCGTAAATATCGCTGTCCATCAGTCCCACTTTAAGCCCATGCTGGGCAAGCGCAATCGCCAGATTGGTCGCCACCGTGCTTTTACCCACACCACCTTTACCGGAGGCTACTGCCAGAATATTTTTAATCCCGGGAATTTCCTCCCGATCGGCCCAGGGATCGTCGCTGGTTTTTTTGGCTTTAAGCTTTACACTGGGTATGCTTTCCACCACAAATACCTTATATTCCGGGAAAGTGCCTTCCAGCGTTTTCTGAATGGAATCTTTAATCTCCGTTTTGGTTTGTTCGTTTTTGGTGGTGAATTTCAACGTGACGGTCAAACGGTCATCACTTATTTCGATATTCTGTACCACACCAAACGAAACAATATCCCGGGTGAATCCCGGATACTTGATTTTTGAGAGAACTTCACGAACCTGATCGGCATTTATCTGCGCCATTGCTGACTCCTTCCGTTACGATGTTTCCTGGTTTGAACACCTTACATATTGACCTGCAAAAATAGCCACATAGGGGCAGTTTTGCAGCAATTATCTTTTTTATCTGGTTCGAATTGACCGGAAATACCGGTGTGCTGGAGATGCCACCAATTCCGGAAAATTCACACTATTAGATTCAACATACCACTGAAAGGATGCAGGAAAATTTTA
>Ga0256914_1003602_pt1 | contig 12103 bp, 11 predicted proteins | sample HulkmetaG_FD_191571 | JGI IMG/M metagenome (GOLD analysis project Ga0256914, IMG submission 191571) | Hydrothermal chimney microbial communities from Main Endeavour vent field at the Juan de Fuca Ridge, Pacific Ocean - Hulk | ecosystem: Environmental > Aquatic > Marine > Hydrothermal vents ...
GCCGCTTGTCCGCTTCAGGACGGTACTTACGTCACGCCACCTTTCAAGATCCCTGCGCCCGGTAGAGAGCCGTGGCCCTTACGGGGCGCAAGACTCAAGATACCAAAGGAGGGGGGAGGTGTCAACAGCGGTTTTATGGGAATCCGCGCGGAAAAGCGGGGCGCCGCGGCGCCCCGCTCCGGCTTCCTTTGGACCTACTTGGGTTCGTTGGGCCACGGGCCGGTGACGCCCGGAGCGGCCCACTCCATCGTCTCGAGCTGCTGCTTGGTCATCCGCAACCCGGCGGGCACCCGCAACTTGCCCTGTCTGTCGGTAACCGGCCCCTGGAAGGGATCGAAGGCCAGCTCGACGTCGCTCATCAGAGCCAGCTCCTTCATCACCAGGTCGTAAACGCTAATCTCGCCGAAGACCGGGCTCTTAACCTTCTTGGCCTTGAGCGCCGGGATGAACTTGGGGTTCACCGGCACCCCGAACTCGCCGCCCAGTTCGACGGCGCCCTGGGGCAGTAACCACCAGTAGTCGACGTCTTGCAGGTTCTTGTTCGTGTAGACGCCGGCGTGAACCTTGGCCAGGAAGTCTATGTAGATCTTTTCCCAGTGAACCAGCTGACCGCTGACGACGTAGTCGGGGGCGAAGGATTGCATTGGCGAGTAGTGGCTGAAGCTGGGTATGCCCTTCTTGGCGGCGACCTGGATGACGGTAGGGCTGTCTTCGGTGAAGGCGAGGACGTCGGCCCCGTCGGCGATGAGGGCCTCGGTAGCCTCCTTGGCGGCAGCGGGGTTGTACCACTCGTAAATCCAGCGGACCAGCACCTCGGCGTCGGGGTTGACCGCCCGCACTCCCAGGGCGAAGGCGCTGATGTGGCGTTTTAGCTCGGGAATCGGGAAAGCGCCGACGTACCCGACCTTACCGCTCCTGGTCAGCGCCCCGGCCATCAGGCCGTTCAGATAGTAGAGCTGGTAAAAGTCGGCCATGTAGGTGGCGACGTTGGGAGCGCGCTTGAAACCGGTGGCGTGGGCGAAGATAACGTCGGGGTGCTTGCGAGCCGCCGCCAGCACGCTGTCCATATATCCGAAGCTGGTGGCGAAGATGACCTGGCAGCCCTGCTTGACCAGCCGGTCGATATAGGCCTCCGCCTGGGCCTCGGGAACACTCTCGACGTACTGGGTCTCCAGCCAGGGGAGCGCCTTTTCGGCCGCCAGCCGCCCCTGGTCGTGGGCGTGGCTCCAACCGTAGTCGCCCACCGGGCCGACGTAGATCCAGCACGCCTTGAGCTTGTCTCCCTGGGCCATCCCCAAAGCGCCAAGGAGCACCAACAACACCGTCAGAACCGTCTTCCGCATACCCTGCCTCCTCACTACCTACCTTCTCTCACCCCGTTCGTACGGGGTTCCCAGCGCCTCCGGGGCCCCCGACGGACCCCGCCCGAGGGCGCTTAGGGACAGAACCAGTACCACGAAGAGGTACGGCATGGCCTTGAGCAGCTCCGGCGTCACCTGGGCTTGCAGACGGTAGGAAAGGTGGTAGAGCGCGCCGAAGAAGAGGGCGGCCAGGGCCGCCTTGAGCGGATGCCAGGAGGCGAAGATGGCCAGGGCGACGGCTATCCAGCCGAGGCCCGAGGTTATCCCGTCGGCCCAGCTGGGCCGGTAGGCCAGCGAGAGAAAGGCCCCCGCCAGGCCGGCCATGGCGCCACCGAAGGCGACGGCGGCGTAGCGGACCAGGAAGACGTTTACACCCATCGCGTCCACCGCTTCGGGGTTTTCGCCGGCGCTGCGCAGCACCAGCCCCCAGTAGGTGTGCTGCAGGAAGAACCACAGCGCCAGCGCCAGCAGTAAAGCGCCGGCGACGAAGGCGCCTTCGGGGAGGGTGCGTTCCAGCGGCGCGCCCTCGAAGGGCTTGCCGAGGAGGCCGGCCAGACCCAGGCCGAGCATGCTCAGCGCCAGGCCGGCGACGTACTGGTTGGCCCTGAGGCCTACGGCCGCCATGGCGAAGAGCAGGGCCGCCAGCGCGGCGGCGGCGAGCGCCGCCAGCAGGCCGAGGGCCGGGCTGCCGCTGGTCTGGGCGGTGGCGAAGGCGGCCAGCGCCCCCAGGGCCATCATCCCCTCGACGCCGAGATTGACCACGCCGCTACGCTCGGCGTATATCTCGCCGAGGCCGGCCAGCAGAATCGGGGTGCCGAAGGCCAGGGCGCGGAGCAGGGCGGTCCAGAGCCAGTCTTCCATCAGCCTTCCCCTTTCTTTCGCGGCGCGTAGCGCACCCGGTAGTAGAGCAGCCTCTCGGTGGAAATCAGGAAGAAGAGAATCAGGCCGTTAAAGACGTCGGTTACCCTGAAGGGCATCTGCAGGGCCACCTTCATGACGTCGCCGCTGGCGAAGACCAGGCCCATGAAGAGGGCGGTCAGCACCGCCCCCAGCGGGTTGCCGCGGGCCAGCCAGGCGACGATGATGGCCGTGTAGCCGTAGCCGAGCGATATCTGGTAGGCGTCGAGCAACCGTCCGTGGACGCCGGCCACCTCGCCGACGCCGGCCAGGCCGGCCAGACCGCCGGAGATGAGGGCGGCGCTGGCGACCACCCGGGAGACGGGGAGGTGGGCGTAGCGGGCCGCCTCGGGGTTGTCGCCGACTACCCGCAGCCGGTAGCCCCAGACGGTGCGCTCGAGCCCCCACCAGGCCAGCAGCGCCGCCGCCAGGGCCAGCAGCAGCGTCGGCCAGTGGACGTAGGTCCCCGGTATCAGGGGCAGGGTCGCCTCGGGCGGGAAACGGTCGCTGTAGGCGAAGCCGAAGGCGCTGCGCCCCCGCCAGGGACCGTGAATCAGCCAGCCGACCAGGTAGACGGCGACGTAGTTGAGCATCAGCGTGGTCAGCACGTCGTTGACGCCCAGGCGCAGCTTTAGCAGCGCCGGCAGCGCCGCCCAGAGACCGCCGGCGAGGAAGCCGGCGGCGAACATCGCCGGCAGCTTGGCGACCGCCGGCAGGGGCACGAAGAGGGCCACCCCGGAAGCGGCCACCGCCCCCAGCAAGAGCTGCCCCTCGGCGCCGATGTTCCAGAACTGCGAGCGGAAGGCCAGTACCAGTCCGACGCCCGCCAGCAGGAGCGGAATCGCCCGCCGCACGGCCTCGGCGAAGCCGCCGGGGCTGAGCAGGGTTTCTTGAAAGATGGTCCGGTAGGCGAGCAGCGGGCTGACGCCGTAGGCCCAGAAGACCAGCCCGGCGCTGAAGAAGGCCAGGAAGACCGCCGCCAGCGAGACCGCCAGCACCCGCCCCGGGGGCGCTACCAGCTCCCGCTCAAAGACGAAAGGCCCCAGCCGCTTCACGCCTCCACCCCCGCCATCCACAGGCCGACGCGCTCCCGGTCGGCCGTCGCCGCATCCACCACGCCCATCAACCGCCCCCCGTGGATGACGGCGACGCGGTCGGCCAGGGCGAAGACCTCGTCGAGGTCCTCCGAAACCAGCAATACCGCGGCGCCGGCGCGGCTGCGCGAGACGAGCAGCTCGTGGACCTGCTCGGTCGCCCCCACGTCGAGCCCGTAGGTCGGGTGAACGGCGACTATCAACTCCGGGTCGCCGTGGAACTCGCGGGCGATGATTAGCTTTTGCAGATTGCCGCCGGAGAGGAGGCGGGCCGGCAGGCGGGGGCTCGGCGGCTCTATCTGGTAGCGGCGCACCTGCTCGGCGGCGAAACCGTAGACGGCGCGGCGGTCGAGCAGCGGCCCCCGCGAGAAGGGCGGGCGGTCGTGGTCGCGAAGTATGAGGTTCTCGGCCAGGCTCAGGCCGCCGGCTACCCCCTGCCGGCGGCGATCCTCGGGAATGTGGGCTATCCGCGGCCGCTGGCGGCCGTAGGGCGGCCGGCCCAGCACCAGCGCCCGGCCGGCCTCGGGGCGGCGCAGGCCGGTGACCACCTCGACCAGCTCCCGCTGGCCGTTACCGGCAACGCCGGCTACCGCCACCACCTCGCCGGCGCGGACCTCCAGATCGACGCCCCGCAAGGCCGGCAGGCCGCGGTCGTCCCGCACCCGCAGGCCACTCACCTCCAGCACCGTCGGACCCGGCGCCGGCGGCGGGCGGCGGCGCTCGAAGCTGACCGGCCGCCCGACCATCATCCGCGCCAGCTCCTCCTTGCTGGCCTGGTCGCGGCGAACGGTGCCCACCAGCCGCCCCTTGCGCAAGACGCTGATACGGTCGGCCACCGCCAGCACCTCGTCGAGCTTGTGGCTGATGAAGACCACCGCCTCGCCCTGCTCCTTCATGCGCGCAATCACCCTGAAGAGCTCGCCGGCCTCCTGCGGCGTGAGAACCGAGGTCGGTTCGTCGAGCACAAGCAGTTCCGCGCCCTGCAGGAGGGCGCGGACTATCTCGACGCGTTGCTTTTCTCCCTCGGAGAGTTGCCAGACGCGCGCTCCCGGGTCGAATTGGAACTGGTAGCGCCGGGTCAGCTCGCCGACGCGGCGCATGAGGCCCCGTGTCGGAAAGAAAAAGCCGCTGGGCATGCCCAGCGCCAGGTTTTCCAGTACGGTATGGGCCCGCACCAGCAGCGGGTGCTGTGGTACCAGCCCGATTCCCAGTTTTATAGCCTCCTGGGGCGAGCGGATGCGCACCGGCCGGCCGCGCCAAAAAATATCCCCCTCGTCGGGGGGGTAGAGGCCGTAGAGCAGGCTGACCAGGGTGGTCTTGCCCGCCCCGTTCTCGCCGAGGAGGGCGTGGACCTCCCCTGGATAGACCTCGAGGCTCACCCTGTCTACCGCCAGCACGCCCGGGAAACGCTTGCTGACGTTTCTCAAGGAAAGTAACGCTCGCGGCTCGGCCATAGGGGAGCCCGGCACCGCCGGATGCGTTAATTATCAACAGCCGCCGCGGGGGGTGTCAAGCCGCCCGGCTCGTGTGGACTGCGTCTAACGTCGCTTCTGCGAGGGCGACCCGCCGGGGACCGTGTTGCCCACCCCCGCCATCCGGTTGAACTCCTTGGGGTCCACCGCCCGCGACAGCGCCGTCTCGTAAGAAATGACCTTGCGCCTGTACAAATCGGCCAGGTGGGCGTCCATGGTAATCATCCCGAACTGGCCGCCGGTCTGGATGACGCTGGTCAGCTGGTGGCTCTTGCCTTCGCGAATCAGCGCCCGCACCGCCGGCGTGGCCACCATCAGCTCGTAGGCCAGCACCCGGCCGTCCCCGAAGGCCTTGGGCAGCAGCTGCTGGGTGAGGACCGCCACCAGGTTGTTGGAGAGCTGCACGCGCACCTGTTCCTGCTGGTTCTGGGGGAAGACGTCGATGATGCGGTCGATCGTCTCCGGCGCCGAGTTGGTGTGCAGGGTGCCCATCACCAGGTGGCCGGTCTCGGCGGCGGTTATGGCCGCGGAGATGGTCTCGTAGTCGCGCATCTCGCCCACCAGGATGACGTCGGGCGCCTGACGCAGCACGCTGCGCAGCGCCTCGTGGAAGCCCTGGGTGTCGGTGCCCACCTCGCGCTGGTTGATTATCGACATCTTGTGCTTGTGGAAGAACTCGATGGGGTCCTCGATGGTGACGATGTGCGCCCGGCGGTTTTCGTTGATGTAGTCGAGCATCGCCGCCAGGGTGGTCGACTTGCCCGAACCCGTAGGGCCGGTTACCAGCAAGAGGCCGCGCGGGCTGAGGGCCAGGTCGCCGATGTTCTTGGGCAGACCGAGCTCCTCGAACGACTTGATGGCCGCCGGCACCACGCGCAGCACGCCGCCGACCGAGCCGCGCTGGAAGAAGACGTTAACGCGGAAGCGGCCGCTGCCGGGAAGGCTGAAGGAAAAGTCGAGCTCCTTGTGCTCCTCAAACTGGCGCTGCTGCTTCTCGTCCATCAGCGCGTACATCAGCTTGCGGGTGTCCTGGGGGGTGAGCTTCTCGTACTCGGTGGGGTGGAACTCGCCGTCTATCTTGATCATCGGCGGCAGGGCGACGGTGATTACCAGGTCCGACGCCTCGCGGTTTACCGCCATCTTCAGAAGATCGACTATATCGGGGGTTTTCTGCATGCCAGCCTCCCTTACTCAATCGTCCGGGCCATGACTTCTTCGAGGGTGGTAATCCCCTGCAGCGCCTTGTATATGCCGTCCTCGCGCAGGGTCTTCATGCCCTTCTGGCGCGCCAGCTCCTTGATCTCGGTGGCCGACTTACCCTCGACGATGGCCTTGCGAATGTCGTCGTCGACCACCATCAGCTCGTGAATGGCGTAACGGCCCTTGTAACCGGTGCCGTTACAGCGCTCGCAACCAACGCCGCGGTAGAGGGTCTTGCCCTTGAGGTCGTCCTCGGAAAGGCCGAGGCGGCGCAGCACCGAGGGGTCGGGCTCGACCTCCACCTTGCAGTGGTCGCAAACCTTGCGCACCAGGCGCTGGGCCAGCACCCCGATCAGCGACGCCGAGATGTTGAAGAGCTCGACGCCCATCTCGTCGAGGCGGGTCACCGCGCCGGCGGCGTCGTTGGTGTGCAGGGTGGCGATCACCAGGTGGCCGGTCAGGGCGGCCTCGGTGGCGATCTGGGCGGTTTCCGAGTCGCGGATCTCGCCGACCATGATGATGTCCGGGTCCTGGCGGAGGAAGGCCCGCAGCGCCCGGGCGAAGGTCAGGCCAGCCTGGGTGTTGACCTGGGTCTGGTTGATGCCCGGTATCTCGTACTCGACCGGGTCTTCGATGGTGGTCGTGTTCTTGTCGGGGGTGGCGACCCGCTTGAGAATCGAGAACGAGGTGAACGACTTACCGGAACCGGTGGGGCCGGTGATCAGGAAGATGCCGTAGGGCTTGCTGATGACCTCCTGGAAGCGCTCGAAGACGTCGGGGGCGAAGCCGAGACCTTCGATTTCGGGGATGTCGGAGGCCTTGCGCAAGAGGCGCATGACCGACTTTTCGCCGTAGACGGTGGGCAGCGTCGAAAGGCGCAGGTCGAGGTCGATGCTGCGGTCCTTGAAGCGGACGCGGCCGTCCTGGGGCAGACGCCTCTCGGCGATGTCGAGGTTGCCCATGATCTTGATGCGGCTGGCGATGGCCGGACCGGCGCTCTTGGGGAGGCGCTTGTACTCGCGCAGGGCGCCGTCGACGCGGATGCGGACGATCACGTCGTGCTCGCGCGGCTCGATGTGGATGTCGGAGGCTTCTTGCAGGTAGGCCTCGCGGATGATGGTGTTGACCAGGCGGACGACGGCGTTGTCGGTCAGGTCGCTGGCGATGTCGTCTTCTTCGACGCTCCGCTGCTGTTTGCTGAGCTCCTTGGTGAGCTCTTCGAGGTCGCCGCTGGAGCCGTAGTAGCGTTCGATTAGCTTGACTATCGCGTCTTCGGTGGCGACGGCGGGGATGATGTCGTGCTTGGTGAAGACGCGCAGGTCGTCGATAGCCCAGATGTTGCGCGGGTCCTTCATCAGGACGACCAGGCTGTCGCCCTCGAGGTGGTGGGGGAAAACGATGTAGCGCCTGACGGTGTTTTCGCCGACCAGCGGCAGGACCGCGGGGTCGGGCGGGTCTTCCAGCGGGTCGATGTAGTCGTATCCGAGCTGGATGGCCAGGCTCTGGGCCAGCATCTCCGGGTTTATCTTGCCCGACTGGACCAGGGTGTCCTCGAGGCGGCCGCCGCCGGCGCGCTGTTTCTTGAGGGCCTCTTCGACGTCCTCCGGCGTCACGTAACCCAGCTCGACCAGCACCTCGCCCAGCGGGCGGGCCTTGCCCATCCGCTCCTGGACCTTGAGGGCCTCGCGCAGGCTCTCGCGGTCGAGCTTGCCCTCCTGAACCAGCGACTCGCCCAGGCGTCCGTGGCCCGGGTAGGCGCGGTTGAAGAGGTCTTCCCAGGCCTGGGGTGTGGTCAGGATGAAGCGGGTGGGGCGCTTGATTATCTGCTCGACCGCCTGGCGGTGGCGCATGTCGGAGACGACCACCTCGACCACGTCGCCGTCGAAGCGGACCGGGATGGCGTGGTAGCGCAGGGCGTCGGTTCGCAGGAAGAGGCTGGTGGCGTCGGTGGTCGGCTTGATGTGGTCGGTGTTCTCGACGAACTCGACCCCGTCCTGCTCGGCCAGGGCCTGGTAGAGCTGCTTCTCGTCGATAAGGCCCTTGTTCAGGAGTATCTTGCCGAGCAGCTTGCCGCTTTTCTCCTGCTCAACCAGGGCTTGCTCGAGGTCTTCTTTCTTGATGACGCCCTTCTTTAACAAGAGCTCGCCCAGGCGCATCTCGTGCTCGGGCGTCGTTTTGGGCGGCGGCGGCACCTCGAGCCCGAGCTCCGGATAGTTGACCGCTAGCGCGTACTCGAAGGATGGCCGCAAGACCTGGTAAGGCTCGACGAACATGCCGGTGATGTCTTCTACCTCGTCAACCCGCAGGGTGTCGAGGGGGTTGGTAAAGGCCACCCGCAGGGTCTCGCCGTCGACGCCAAAGGGTATCGCTTCCAGCTCCTTGGCCCTTTCCGCCGGCAGTTTGGCCTTGACCTCCGGCTCTATCTCCACCTCGTGCAGGTTGACCAGCGGGATGCCGAAGGCCTCCTCGATTACCTGGGCCATCCGTTGCTCGGAAAGCAGGCCCATGTCTACGATTACCTCGGCCAGTGACCCGCCGATTTCGCGATGCCTTTCCAGAGCTCTCTGTAAATCCTCGTCCTTCAAATGCCCGAGCTCTATCAGGGCGGCGCCCAATCGCTTGTCGCCAATCGTCAGTACGCTCATTACTCCCTCCAGCTGCACACAGCGACCGGTTGAGGTCGTAATTCAAGTATAAGTCGCCCCCTTCCGGCCGTGCGACTCTGCATTATCCACCGCCGGAAGGGGGCCCGGGCACCCCCGTTTTGGGGAAGTGGCGCTCGAGCAGGCGCCGCTCCAGCCCGCGCACCCAGCGGGTGTGGGGCAAACCGCGGCCCGGCTCGATCGGCTCCACCAGCACCGCGTAGCCACCGGCCAGATTGGCCCCCAGCACGTCGGTGAAGAGCTGGTCGCCGACCACCGCCACCTGCTCCGGTGGCAGCCCCAGCTCCCTGGCCGCGGCGCGGATAGCGAAGGGCAGGGGCTTGCCGGCCAGCGCCCGCCCGCGCACCCCCAGGGCCGCGCTCCAGCGGCGGGTGCGGCCGGGCCTGGCGTTGGAAACGATCGCCAGCCCGACGCCCGCCTCGTCGAGCGCCCGCTTCCAGGCGGCCAGGTCGGGCGGCGGGGGCGGTTCGACGCCGTAGGGAACCAGGGTGTTGTCGAGATCGGCAATCACCCCGCGCAAACCGCGCTCGGCCAGCCAGGCGGGGGTTATCTCCTCCACCCGGCCTAGCCTCTCCCTGGGCATCAAAAGCCGCATTTACAAAAGCCTACCCCACCACGATGAGCGCCCACTGGCGGCCGCTCTTCCCGCCGTCGCGCCGGTACGAGTAGTAGGCGGGATGGCAGTGCGTGCAGACGCCGGCGAACCAGAGGTTCTCGAGCCGGAGCCCGGCCTCCAGCGCCTGAGCGCGGATGACCGCCGGCAGGTCGAGCCGCGCCTTGCCGGGCGCGGGGTCGGCCAGCACCGCCCCGGCCCAGCCGGCCAGGGCGAAACGGTCGGCCAGCTCGAGGTCCACCTGGTAGCAGGGCCCGGCAATCCCCGGACCCACCGCCAGGCGCAGCCCGGCCGGGTCGCTGTCGTAGCTCCGCCGCATCTTCTGCACCGCTACCTCGAGAATGTTCTCCAGCGTCCCCCGCCAGCCGGCGTGCAGCGCCGCCACCGCGCCGCTACGCGGGTCTTCGAGCAGGAGCGGGTAGCAATCGGCCACGCTCACCGCCAGCGCCAGCCCGGGGGTGGCGCTGATCAGGCCGTCGCCCTCCCAGACGCCGGCGCCGGTAACCTCGTGCACGACCGCGCCGTGAACCTGGTCGAGCCGGGCCAGCGGCGGGTCACCAAAGGCGGCCAGCAGCCGGCGGCGGTTCTCGGCGACCGCCTGCGGGTCGTCGCCGACGGCGGCGGAGAGGTTGAAGGCGGCAAAGGCGCCGCTGGAAACCCCGCCGCGCCGGTCGGTGAAGGCGTGGCGCGCCTTTAGCAGCGGCGAGGTCAGCCAGTTCACGGCTTCTTCCTGGTCCAGCGCCCGGAGTCGCGCTCTTCGTACTTGCGCAAAGCGCGGCGGAAGGCGTCTTCGAGGTCTATGCCGTGGCTGTTGGCCATGCTGATTACCACGAAGAGCAGGTCGGCCAGCTCCTCGGCCAGCTCGCCGGTGGCCTCCCCCGGCTTCGGGGTCTTGCCGTGGGCGTGAGCCAGCACCCGCGCCACCTCGCCGGTCTCCTCGGTCAGGCGGGCCAGCATCAGTAGCGGCGGAAAGTAGCCCTCCTCGAAGCGGCCGATCCAGTCGTCCACCAGTCGCTGCGCCTCGGCAAAGGTCAGGCTCACCTGCGCACCAGCTCCGCCAGCGGATCGGCGGCGTAGCGGGCCATCAGCTCCACCGCGTGCTCGACGTCGCCCAGGTCGATCATCTCCGAAGGAGAGTGCATGTAGCGGTTGGGAATGCTGACCACCGCCGCCGGCACCCCCTCGCGAACCACGGCGATCTCGTCGGCGTCGGTTCCCGACCAGCGGCCGTGGGCCTCGAGCACGTAGGGTATTCCGTGCTCCGCGGCCAGCTTGCGCAGCCGCGCCAGCACCCCGGGGTGGGCGTAGGGGCCGACCGCCAGGCTGGGCCCCTTGCCAAGGGCCACCTCGCCATGCTCCTTGGGGTCGACGCCGGGCTGCTTGCTGCAGTGGGTCACGTCGACCACCAGGGCGGTGTCGGGCCGCAGGCTGAAAGCGGCGGTGCGGGCGCCCCAGGCGCCTATCTCCTCCTGGGCGGTGGCCACCGCCACCACCTCGGCCCTGCCGCCGAGCTCCTGGGCCCAGCGCAACGCCTCGAGCGCCACGAAGGCGCCGATGCGGTTGTCGATGGCCCGGCTGACCACCCGCCGGCCCAGCAGGTAGCGCAGCGGCTGATCGATCACCCCGACGCTCCCCACCTCGATGGCCGCCAGCGCCTCTTCCTTGTCGGCCGCGCCGATGTCGATCCAGAGGTCTTTGATCTTGACCGCCTTCTCGCGGTCGCCGGCCTCCATGGCGTGCACCGGCTTGCGACCGATCACGCCCAGCACGTGACCCTTCTTGCCCAGCAGGCGCACCCGCTGACCCACCAGCACCTGCGGGTCCCAGCCGCCCAGGGGCTCAACGTAAACGAACCCCTCGTCGGAGACGTAGGTGACTATCAGGCCGATCTCGTCGATGTGGCCGGCCAGCATGATCCGCGGTCCGCCACCCGGGCGGATGCGGGCGTAGCTGTTGCCGTGGGCGTCGCGCCACACCTCGTCGGCGAAGGTTTCGGCCTCGCGCACCCAGACGCGGGCGGCCTCGTCTTCGAAGCCGCTGGGGGCGACGGCGCTGAGCAGCTCTTCCAGAAAACCGAAGTTAAGTTCCCTTTCCACGCCCCCAGTATAGGAGGCTAGTAGTTAAGCTATGGTTATGAAAAAAGCGCTGGCGCTGATAGCCCACGACAAGAAGAAGGCCGACTTGATCGCCTTCGCCAAGGACCACCGGGAGCTGCTCTCGCGATTCCCGATCATCGCCACCGGCACCACCGGCAAGATGCTGGAGCAAAAGGCGGGGCTCGAGGTAGAACGCGTGCAATCGGGTCCGCTGGGCGGCGACCTGCAAATCGGCGCCCGCGTAGCCGAAGACCGGATTGTCGCGGTCATCTTCTTCCGCGACCCCCTGACCGCCCAGCCCCACGAGCCCGACGTAAGCGCGCTGATGCGCATCTGCGACGTCCACGACGTCCCCCTGGCCACCAACCTGGCCGCGGCCGAGGCGGTGGTGGCCTGGCTGGAAGAGATGAGCTGAAGGGGTGGGGATGGGGCGCGTCCGTGGCGAGGAATGGAGCGTGGGGTAATTGATTTATGGGGACGGCGGCATTCGTGGTCAACCCATACGGTGCCGCCGCGGGGCGCCCGGACGCGCAGGGGCGGGTTGTCATCCCCCGCGACCTGCGCCGCGCCCCGAGTTCCGCACGCCCCCGGCCGCCTCCCGGTCCGAACTGGCAGGGTGCATATGAGGGCTTGGATGGAGGCAAGACTGATTAGACTCCCGGTCCGGACTGGCAGGAATGCATAAGACCCCCCGTTTACGGCCGGGG
>Ga0256914_1003603_pt1 | contig 12102 bp, 12 predicted proteins | sample HulkmetaG_FD_191571 | JGI IMG/M metagenome (GOLD analysis project Ga0256914, IMG submission 191571) | Hydrothermal chimney microbial communities from Main Endeavour vent field at the Juan de Fuca Ridge, Pacific Ocean - Hulk | ecosystem: Environmental > Aquatic > Marine > Hydrothermal vents ...
CTGTAATCCATCCAATAAAATCTCTTTTTTCTCTTCTTTCCCTACATATCCGACAATTCCACACATATTTATACTACTCCATTATTTTTTTTAAGAATTCTTAATTATTTTTTTAGTTAGTAACTCGATATTATGACAAAAGTTTCCATTCTTCTCAATTAAAAATAGGTCACTTACTTTGTCACTTTTGGTGTGTATCTTTGCCGAACTTATATCAATCTTTAAATCATCAAAGATTTGGATAAGATAGGAGAGTAGCCCTTTTTGGTTCGCACATTGAAGTTTTAGCATTGCATACTCTTTGGAGTGATTACAGTCGATGGTCATATTTTTACTTTCTATTTTAGGAGCTGAGAGAAGCAGTTGATGCACAGAGGTCAAAGATTTTATAACAAGCTCTTCTATAATAGATATCTCATGTTCATCTATGGTCTCATTAAAGGAGAGTTTAAAATATTTAATCCCTGAAAAGAGTTTACAGATATCCATATTAACGATATCCAGTCGGTTGAGTTTATGTAGAAGATAACTGATGTCAAAGTTCTCTTTTCGTATCACCTCAATGGTTAAAAAATCACAAGTTTTAATCTCAAAGTGATATCTCTTTTCTCCTTCTAAACTTTTTGCTATGTTGGAGATATCAATAATTTTTTTAGGTGAGTATTTCATAAATAGGAGGTCAGAGGGAACAGACAAAATCTTTTTTTGAAACAGTTTTGGTAGTTGGGTAAACTCAATATTCTTTTTTAAAATTCGCTCTTTTTTAAGTCGTTTACTTGTCTCATATAGTTTCTCTCCATGTGAAATAGCAATACAGGATTGAGCATAGAGTGTATGTAGTAGCTTTGCATTAAAACTATTATATATTTTATTTCCAACTGCCATGAGGTCAGCTACGGTTAAGAGATAGATTAAGTCTAGCTCTAGTTTTGTTTTAAAGAGTGCGGCAAATTTTAGAATGGTCTGCTCACTGTTCAAATCTTCTCGTTGTGCTGTGACACTCATGTCGTTGTGATAGAGAATTAAATTTTTACCCATTCTAATATGTTCTGATGAAAGCTCTAACTCTTCAGCAAATTTTTTAAAGAGTCTTACCCCCACTTGAGCGTGTGCCTCTTTTCTTCCTTTTCCTGAATCATGAAGTAAAATGGTCATTTTGAGTAGGGCTTTCTGTTCTGCACTTAGCTCATTGTAGATATTTATTAATAGGGGGTCTTTTAGATTTTCAATATGATAAAGGGCTTTTATGGAGTGGATACCCACTGAGTATTGGTGATATCCATCAAATTGAGGAAGATTGATAATCTGTTTCATTGGGGTGATGACATAACCTAAAAGATTGGTATCTAAAAGGGCTTGAAAAAACTCAAAAGAGTGTGATTTGTAAAAAATATTACGGATAATCTCAATGGTTTTTTGGTCATGTTCTATGGGCATAGATACTCTGCTTAGGGCTTTCAAAAAGAGAGGATGACGTTCAAAAGGTTCATCACATCTATCACTAAGTTGTTGGAGAAGTGCGTTTAATGAGTGGTCTAAACTTTTTGGTTGCAACATATTGGCACTTTCTATCTCGGTGAAGTCATCTTTAGTAAGTTCATAAATCCAAATGGTAGTATGTAGTTTAATAATTTTTAGGCTCATTGTGACGGTTTTCGCAAATTTCATGTGTCCTTGATGGTTATTTTCGTATCCCAAATAGGTAGCAATCTGAGGGATAAACTCTAGCCGTAATCTGTCCTCTTTTTTCTTTCTAACCAGATGCAGAGCAGAGCGAACACGGAAGAGAAACTCCAAGGCGATACGAAATTTTTTATACTCTTTATCATCAACGATATTTTCTGGTAGCTCTTTGATAATATTAATATTATAGAGGATATTCCCTATCCAATAGACCAAGTTGGCATTACGAAATCCCCCCACACCCTCTTTTAGATTTGGCTCCATCGTCAGAGGAAATCTTTGGTGAAGTTTTTCCATCTCCTCTATCTTGGCTTGAATAAAGCTCTCTTTTTCATGATGACGAATAATCTGTAGCTCATTTTCAATGCTTGACCACAGATATTTTGACCCCTCCACAAAACGGGACTCTAGCATGGCTGTTTTGATGGTAATGTCTGTTTTGGAGACCTCAAAAAGTTCACCTATCTCATGCACTCGGTGTCCTAGCTTGACCCCTGCATCCCAAAGAATATAGATAATCTTCTCTATCATCTCTTTTGCATTATACCCCTTGGTCTCTTTGTAGACAATCATTAGGTCGATATCCGAGTGAACACAGAGCTGTTCTCGCCCATAGCTACCCATCGCAAGTATGGTAATAGGTAGGGTATTTTTCATCGGTAAATAGGCTTCAAACATTGAACGCATGGCGATTTTATAGACGCTTTGTATGAGTGTGTCTATTTTTTGGGTATGTTTAACCAAAAAATCTTTTCCACCACTCTGCATAAAGCTATCCTCTATGGTTTCAAAATACTCTTTTATGTCCTGTTTTAAAACTTTTGCAATCTGAAAATCAGGGGCATCTTCATGTAGTAGATTCTCTATCTGTTGTTTTGTGGTTATCAAAGTGATTTACTCCCAACTCTTAATTATTGTTGTTATAATAGCAAAAAATAATTAGGGATTATATAGAAATGGATTTAATTACCAAAGTAAAAAATAGAGTGAGACTAACACAAGAGGAGGGGGAGGCACTCTATACGCTTGACCTTGCGACTCTTGGAGAGTTGGCAGATGAGATTAGAGTTGAAAAATTTGGGAAGAAAAGTTACTTTAATATCAACCGTCACATCAATCCTACCAATGTCTGTGCCGATATCTGTAAGTTTTGTGCCTACTCAGCGACCAGAAAAAATCCAAATCAGTACACCATGCGTCATGAGGAGATTTTGGAGATTGTCAAGAACTCTGTGGCAAATGGGGCAAAAGAGATGCACATTGTTTCAGCGCACAATCCCAATGATGGAGTAGAGTGGTATATGGGTGCATTTAAAAAGATAAGAGAGGCGTTCCCTGATGTGCATATAAAATCAATGACGGCAGCTGAAATAGACTTTTTGAGTCGTCATTATGGGTTGAGTTATGAAGAGGTCATTGACCAGATGATAGAGAGTGGTGTGGACTCTATGCCAGGGGGTGGAGCAGAGATTTTTGATGAGAAGGTGCGTGAGTATCTCTGTAAAGGAAAAGTAACTTCACAGCAGTGGCTTGATATTCATGAGATTTGGCACAAACGAGGAAAACAGAGCAACGCCACCATGCTCTTTGGTCATGTGGAGAGTCGGGCGAACCGAATTGACCATATGATTCGGTTGCGTGACCTACAAGATAAAACAGGAGGATTTAACGCATTTATCCCTCTTGTCTATCAAAAAGAGAACAACTATCTCAAAAACTGTAACTATCCATCAGGTCAAGAGGTACTAAAAACGTATGCCATTAGTAGAATTATTTTAGAGAATATTCCCCACCTTAAAGCATACTGGGCAACCTCCACCATCAATTTAGCACTAATCGCCCAAGAGTATGGCGCAGATGATTTAGATGGAACAATAGAAAAAGAGTCTATCCAATCAGCAGCAGGAGCAAAAAGCTCAAATGGTATGGAGCTTGGTATGTTTATAGACATGATAAAAAATTCAGGCTTTATCCCTGTGGAGCGTGATAGTCTTTATAATGAGTTAGAGATACATGACTAATTAACAACTAACCAAGATTTGGTTAATATAAAGGTCATGAAAAACATCAATAATAAAAATAGAAGAGTGGTGATAAAGGTAGGAAGCTCAGTTCTTACCGAGCAGACAGGTATCGCCAAAGAGAGAATGTTAAATTTGGTAACACTTATTGCCAAAGTTAGTAAAAAATATGAGGTGGTACTTGTCACCTCTGGAGCAGTGGCAGCAGGATATACAGCACTTAAACTTGACCGTGAGAAACAGATAAGCAAAAAGGTTTTAGCTTCGGCTGGTCAACCTATTTTGATGAGTTCGTACAAGCGTATGTTTGATATTTATGATATCAATACTTCTCAAATTCTTTTAACAGAAGATGATTTTGATTCAAGGAAACGTACCAAAATATTTCAGCAGATTATTAACACCAGTTTGGAGAATGGTATAATCCCCATTGTAAACGAAAATGATATCTCTACCACCCCTGACCAACTCTTTGGAGACAATGACCAACTATCAGCCCATGTGGCCTATCATGTTGATGCCGATTTGTTGGTACTTCTTAGTGATATAGATGGGTACTACGACTCCAACCCAAAAGAGAACCCCCATGCCAAGATACAAAAAGAGGTCTATGGTATCTCAGAGGAGGAGTTAAACGCCTCCTTTACGCCAAATTCCAAGTTTGCAACAGGGGGAATCGTCACCAAGCTAAAAGCAGCTGAGTATGTGATGAACAGAGGGGTGGATATGTTTCTCTGTAGTGGATTTGACCTCACCACAGCGATGGCGTACTTAATAGATGACAACCACACCAAAGGGACGCTCTTTAGAGCAAAAAATGGATAAGATATTTTACCCTTATAGTGCGTTTGTCACTGATTTAAAAACACTTACCTCTCAAATAGACCAAGAGTTTGACGCAATAATCGCCATTGCCCGTGGTGGTCTAAGCGTGGCTCTAATGCTTGGTGAACATTATGATATCCGAGAGGTTTATGCAATTAACACCATTGGATATGAGGGTACAAAAAAGCTTGATGAGATTAATGTTTTTAATATCCCCGATTTAGCAGGAGCTAAAAAAGTCTTGATAGTAGATGATATTGTAGACAGTGGTGATACCCTAAGAGAGGTACTAAAAGTTTTAGAGACAAAATACCCCAAAACCTCATTCTTTTCTGCTTCTATTTTCTATAAGCCCACAGCCTCAATCGAGCCTACATGGTGGGTCAGAGAGGTAACGCAATGGATTGAGTTCTTTTGGTCAGAAGATTTAAAAGATTAGCCTTTTTTTACTCTCTTAAATCGCTTCTTATTCGCAAGATATCGCCCTTGCTCTTTGAGTGCTATCTCTAGCTTTGGAAGGAGAACAGAGGCATCTATTTTAGAGATATCCGCATAGACTTTTACCATAAACTCATTGTCCCCTATATCATTGGTAAGCTTGGCAAGATTTTTCATTCTCAAATCATCATCAAACGCTATAAACTTCATACGGTTGATATCTATAATTGAAAAGGTGTACCCATAAGCCCCTTTTTTAACCAATATATTTCCAGGAGAGTAGTCGATATGATAGACTTTTTTTTTATGCAGTTTATAGGTGAACTCTATAAATTTTGTCAAAATATTCTCTCTATCTTCAAAATCCTTATCCCCAAAAACAGCCCGTATCTCAAAATCATAATCAAAAAAATCAGAGACATAGAAACTCTCTTTAAACAAAAATCGAGTAGGAAATTCAACATACCCAATAGGCTGAGGAGTATTCACCCCCAACTTCTTCAACCTCCAAGAGTTATCAAAAGAGCGTTTGGCTTTTGAGTCCCTAAAAAAACGGTAAACAATCTGATTGAGCAGGTGTGGTATCTTAAAAGATTTAACCACATACTCCCTCCCCTCAAACTCAATTATTTTAATGGTATTTCGTTTATGAAAAAGTGTTTTATTACTGTCTTGATTAAAATAGTTTCTAATATTGACAATAAAGTCTTTGGTTCGTTCATTTGGTGATTCGTAGGTCATTTTTTCTCCGAAAATTTGGTTTTGATGGTGCGTTGGAAAACGCACCCTACAGGTCGTTTAGACATAATATTCTTCTTATGTACTTTTTAACTTCTTCATCACCACCTCATAAATACGCTCGGATACTTTACCATCTATATCTCCACATAAATCTTTGGAGAACTCTAGTCGTTTATCCTCTAGTTTTTGGGGGTTAGTTAGTGCCTCTTTGGTATATTTTAGTGTCTCCTCATAGGAGTTGGCGACATCTAAAATGGTTCGGTATTTTACTTTGGATTGGTCGATGCGTTTGGTTAGTTTCCACGGCATTAGGTAGTATGACCAGCGTAGTTTGAAGTATTGGTTTGAGATGACGGGTTTGTTGAGGGAAGCGAACTCAAACATGGCTGAACTCTCGTCGCTTATCATCACGTCTGATGTGGCTAGGAATGGGACTAGATTGTATTCGTTTAGGGGCAAGATGGTGCAGTTTTTATACTTTTCCCAAATTTTGAATTTTTTGAGATGATTTTTATATTTTTTTCGCTCATAGGTTAGGTAGTGGGGCTTTATCCAGACGTTATACTCTTTGAACTCGTTGGGGAATGTATCTGACATTTTTTCGATAGACGAGGGGAAGAAGGTTGGGGCGTAAAGAATGGTTTTTTTGTTTCTGTCTAAGCCGTATTTTTTAAAGAGATTATCTTTTTGCTCCTTTGTGAAATTTACTATCTCGTCAAATTTGGAAAAGCCCACTTTCGCTAATTTGTGTTCATGTTGTGGGTAGAGGTCTCTGACTCGGTTGTATTTTTGAGTACCTTCTGCCAAATAGATATCAAAATACTCAATGGTAGAGAAAAATGAGGTGGATTTTGCTCCGATGCCATGCTCTAAAAAGATGCTTATGGAGGGTAACTCTTTGGCTCTTTCGTAGGGATTGGCAAAAAATATAACATCAATGGTTTTGTTGACCAAAGCCTCTTCTCCAAAGATATAGTTGAGTTGGTTTGATTTGGCGATAAACTCCATATTGTCAGAGTTCTGCTTGGTAGACAGTGCATAGGTGACACGATGACCGTGGGCTTTAAAAACCTTGCTAATGGGTAGAAAATGAGGGAAATAGTAGGGGTAGGCTACATAGAAATAGATGTTCATGAGGGTGCCTTATAGATATTTTCTGTGGTGTTTTTCCAACGCTTGTGCATCCAAAACCACTCTTTTGGGTGGGCTTCTATCGCGACTTGTATCGCATTGGCTTGTGCTTGGGTTAGCTGTCTCAAATCTTCATCGTGGTTATCTGTTTTGATGCTCTTAATCGGTTCATAGATTTTGATATGGTAATGGATGTAGTCCTCTGTAGAAATAAATGCAGGAATTAAATCAATATCAAATTTTCGTGATAGAATAGAGGCTAGAGGAGTGTGGGTGGCAGGTTCTCCAAAGAAGTCAACCTCGATAGATTGCTTCGGATGAATCGCTTGGTCTACTAGGATACCCACTGCTTTATTTTGGCTAAGGGCTTTGATTGTCCCTTTCATCGCCCCTTTTTTGTAGACCATCTCCACATTGAACTTCTCACGGTTATTTTTTAGAATTTCATCCATTAAATCTGAGTCAAGCTTTCGTCCTACACCCACTACTGTAAAATCAAAATTAATAGCAATCGCTTGTGATAGAAGCTCCCAGTTCCCTTGATGTCCTGTAATAAAAATAATTTTTTTATTTGCATCTTGATAGTGCTTTACTATCTCTTCACCCTCAAAGGTTAGATTTTTTATTATTTCCTTTTTTTGGATACGATCACGAGAGATAATCCCCAATGTAGTGTCAAGTAAATTTATAAAAGATGAGATACCAAACTCTTTTTTTTCTTTTTTAGTGAGACTTTTATTAAAGGCGATGTCTAAATTGGTATGAATGATTTTTCTGTGTTTTACACTCAGATGATAGGCAAACCATGAGATGCTTCTCATTAGTTTAATAACAGACTTTCGTGATAAAACTTTTAGAAGTAGAGCAAAGAATTTGTAGATACCCAAGTAGAAATAATCAACCATTGAGCAACCCTTTTGCCATCAAAATTATTTTGTGTGAGGGGATTTTTGTAATAGAAAAGTCCTCTTTATCAAGCTTATAGTGGTCTACTTTACTCTTTGATTTGATAACTTTGTTGATGGAAGTCTGATAAACACGGTTGATAGGAGTGGGACCAAAGATAGTGATGGAGGGGATATTTAGCCCCCATGCCATGTGTGTAGGTCCTGTATCGTTACCGATGAGCAGATCAGATTTAGCAATAACAGCTTTTAGTGCATTAAGGTCTATTTTGGGTAGGGCTTTGGCATATATTGAGTTAGCCTCTATCCACTCTGCTTTCTCTCTCTCTGACTCTCCACCCCATGCGACTAAAATATTCTCTTTTAGGTGGTTGGCAACCTCTACAAATTTCTCTTTTGGATAGTTACGACTCTCCCAAGTCGAACCGATAACAAAGATGATGTTTTTTTTCTCTTTGGATAGGTACTCTTTTAAAACTTCATCCTCATTGGTATAAAATAGAAATGGCTTTTTATTCATAATCATCTCAGGAGTAATAGTGACATCTAATGGCTCACTCATAACCTTTGCATTTCTATCAATGGTATTTTTATCATAGGCTATCTCTACTTTTTGGTTATAAAGATAAGAGGCGACCCCTTCACGAATAGAGTTTTTTGAAAATCCTGCTACGCTTTTTCCCAGAAGCCTAGCTGTAAGTGCTGACTTTATCAACCCTTGTGCATCAATAACTAAATCATAACGTTTTTTACTATAAGTACGTACCTCTTTTAGCTGTTTCAAAATAGCCTGTTTATCTTTTTTTATCTTTTTTAGGTTCAAAGGCAGAATATTATCAATATCAGGGTTGTTTTTTAAAATTTCTGCAAATCCCTCTTCTACTATCCAATCAATCTCAATGGTTGGATTATTTTTTTTAATATATTGAAGTGCTACCATAGCGTGGATAATATCCCCCATAGCTGAGAGCTTTACAATGGCCAGTTTCATTATTATCCTTGTGGTCTATTTGAGTTTTTATATAATTTTATCCAAAAAGCCTAAATCGAACGAAAATTACGCCCATGCTTTTTAATTTAATTTGATATAATCACGATTATATATATAAAGGAACAAACCTTGATAGGAATTGTTGATTATAACATGGGAAACCTAGCATCTGTGATAAATGCGTTTGAGATAGTCGGAGCAGATATTGCCGTAGAGAGTGACCCTGATAAGCTAAAAAACTATGATAAACTCATTTTGCCAGGTGTTGGTGCCTTTGGTGATGCGATGGAACACCTCAAAGAAAACGGCATGGATAAGGCTGTAAAAGAGTACGCCAAAAGTGGAAAACCTCTTTTAGGAATTTGTCTTGGAATGCAACTTCTTTTTGAGAGTTCAGAAGAGTTCGGTTCAAGCCAAGGTTTGGGACTAATAGAAGGAAAAGTAGTAGCGTTTGATGAAAGCAAGTTTGACCATAAACTAAAAGTACCTCACATGGGTTGGAATGAGATGTTTCAAAATAACAATCCTCTTTTTAATGGATTACCTGATGAATTCTATCTATATTTCGTCCACTCATTCCACGCTGTATGTGACGATAAATACGCCATAGGAAAAACCTATTACGGTTATGAGTTTGTAAGTGCTGTAAACAAAGAGAATATTTACGGAATACAACCCCACCCAGAGAAGAGCCACGAAAATGGTCTTAAGATTATAGAGAATTTTGTAAAATTGTAGGGGGCGATTGCCATCGCACTAACAAAACTCAAAAAGGAAAACCAATGAGCGAACATTTCATAAAAAATATAGAGATTAAAAATTTTAAATGTTTTGAAGATTTTAAGGCAGAGGGGTTTGGAAGAGTTAATCTTATTGGTGGGAAAAATAATGTAGGTAAAACAGCACTAATAGAGGCACTATTTACAAATATATACTCTATAAATCTTGGATATTTTGTAGTAGCTATTGCACAATTAAAAAATCGAAGAAATATTTTAGAAAATCTTGACTCTTATATCTATGGTGATAGTATGACTTTTAAAGAGAAGTTTATTATTGAACCTCTAAAAAATAGTCAAATTTTTAATGTCAAAACAGATATTAGAGAGACTCGCTTTGTCTGTGAAAATAAGAATGGTATTATAGAATATCTTTTTGAAATAGATAAACAACAGTTTACCTTTAATTTAGAGAGTATTCCATATATAAGAGGAACAGGAAATAAAATTTTTATAAGTACAGATGGGTTAACTAATAGAAATATAGTAACCTATTATGCTTCTGTTCAAAAAGAGGATAAAGAGGAGTTTTTAAATAAATCTTTACAGATTATTGACTCTAGTATCTCAAAATTTAAAATCTTAGAAGATAAACCCTACTGTAAAGTTAATGAAGAGTATATCCAATTAACAGAGTTAGGAGATGGGGTTAAACATTTTATTTCAATAATCCTTGCTCTCTATCAAGCTAAAGATGGGTATCTATTTATTGATGAGATTGGGAATGGTATTCATCATTCAACTTTAGATAAATTATGGAACATCATTCTAACCCTAGCAAAAGAACAAAATGTTCAAGTATTTGCCACAACTCACTCTGATGAGTGCATTAGAGCATTAGTTACAGCCAATACTGAAAATATAAAAACTTATCAACCTAAAGAGCATATTTTAGAAGATAACGAGATACAGTTTATAGAATTAGGAAGAGTTGATGGTAAAGTGGATTCAATTATTTTTGATTTTAAAGAATTGGAAAATGAAGTCGCTCAAAATATGGAGATTCGTGGATGGTAATAATCTTTTGTGAGGGAAGTGATGATAAAACTTTTTTACGACTACTGCTTAATGATTTAAAAAAATCAGGGGATATTATTGGTTTTGAGAATTTTGATTCTATTGTTAAAATAATGGGTGGGAAATCTAACCTTTTAAACAAAGATAGTTATGAAACTATAAATAAACAGATAGGAAAACAGATTAGTAAAGTTCTATTTATCTTTGATTGTGATTTTGAAGAAGATGATAAGAGTTGTGGTGGATTAGAAAAGAGTAAAAAAGCTATTGAGGATTTAATTATTGAGTTATATTGGAAAATAGAGGTTGATTATTATATTTTTAATAAAAATCTTGACTATTTTATAATTGATACACTAGATAAAAAAGAGAACTTTTTAGGGTGTGAAGAGTGTTTTAAATTAAAAGAGTTAAATAAAAATAGAAAAATTTTAACTTGTATATATAAATCTTTATATCCTAAAAAACCTTTTGATTTTTCACATGAAAATTTTGATGAACTAAAAGAAAAACTAAAAAACTTATTCAAGGAGAACCAATGAGCGAACATTTCATAAAAAATATAGAGATTAAAAATTTTAAATGTTTTGAGGATTTTAAGGCGGAGGGGTTTGGAAGAGTTAATCTGATTGGTGGAAAAAATAATGTAGGCAAAACAGCACTAATAGAGGCTATTTATATAAGTAATTCTAAAAATAATTTAAAAAAAATTATTACTACACGGTATATGGCTGATATTTTATGGGATTTATGGAAAGAGATTGGAAAAAAATTTATCAATAATTTTATAGATGAAAAGATAGAAGATTATAAAAAGAGTCAAATAAAAACAAATTTAAATGATTTAAAAATAGATATAAAATTTCAAAGTAGCAATAAAGTAACTAAAAATAGATATGAAAATGTATATAGTTTAATTATTAAAAATGAATTAGAAGATAGATTGGATAGTTATATAAAAGAGTTTGATAGTGATATTGAGAAATTTAGAATTATAAATAGTCAACCCTATTGTAAAAAAAATGGAGATTTTTATAATTTAAATGAGTTTGGAGATGGCTTAAGTAAGTTTATATACTTTATAATGCTTCTATTATCACAAAAGAATAGCATTATTTTAATAGACGAAATTGAAAATGGAATACACTATACCAATTTGGATAAACTATGGGAAATTATCCTAACCATCTCAAAACAACAAAATGTCCAAGTCTTCGCCACAACCCACTCAAAAGAGTGCATAGAGTCTTATGCTAGAGTAGCTAAAAAGCTAGAAGATGAAGAGATAGCTTTTATAGAACTAGGACGAAATAAAAACAATGAGTTAGACTCCATTATCATGAACAGTGAGATGTTTCAAAGATTTATTAAACTAGGTAATGAGGTTCGTGGATGGTAATTATTGCTTATGAGGGAAAATCTGATGGAGAGTTTTTTGATACTCTTTTAGATAAATATGAACTTGACAAGAACCAAATACTCTATTATGAATTTGAGGGTAAAGATAATCTTTTTAATATAGGACATAAACATTATGATGAGATTGAAAAAAAGTATCTTAATAAAGTGAG
>Ga0256914_1003604_pt1 | contig 12102 bp, 11 predicted proteins | sample HulkmetaG_FD_191571 | JGI IMG/M metagenome (GOLD analysis project Ga0256914, IMG submission 191571) | Hydrothermal chimney microbial communities from Main Endeavour vent field at the Juan de Fuca Ridge, Pacific Ocean - Hulk | ecosystem: Environmental > Aquatic > Marine > Hydrothermal vents ...
ACCCATCGCACACCCCCTCCCGAACAGCAAATCCCCTCCGTCACGATTGAGAACAAAGATGCCTCCCGCCGTCTGGTTGAACACTTGATCAAGGTTCACAACAGACGGCGGATTGTGTTTGCGCGCGGGCCGCGACATCAAGACGATTCCCGCTGGCGCGAGGCCGGGTATCGCGAGGCGTTAGCGGAAAACGGACTGATGTATGACCCTGATTTGATTATCTGCGGCGAGTTTGAGCGCGAGATTGCCTATCGCGCCATGCTGGAATTCCTGTCAAGAGACCACCCGTCTTTTGACGCGGTCTTCACCGGAGATGATGACTCAGCCATCGGCATTATGAAAGCCCTCAACGAGAACGGCTACCGCATCCCGGAGGATGTCAGCGTAGTCGGGTTTGACGATTCTCGCCTCTCTGCGTTTCTCACCCCCCCGCTGACAACGGTGCGCGCCCCCACAGAGGATGTCGGGCGCACCGCTGCCCAACTGTTGTTTGACGTTCTGTCTGGCGAAGATGTCGTTCCCGTGACATTGCTGCCGACAGAGATCGTCATCCGTCATTCGTGCGGATGTTAACCTGCTGAAAGACATCACCGGAACCGCTTTCTAATCCTTTTGCAACAGGAGGTGACACTGAAAAAAAATAAACCGTAAAGGCTTTCCCCCGTTCGAATATCCGTTAAATTCACGAACTATACCATTCCGAGAGGAGAAAGATGATGAAAAAAAGTTTGTTCGTTTTACTGGCGCTGATCGCAATTTTGGCTCTGGCGCTGACCGCCTGTGGCAGCAACGAGACCCCTGCTCCCGAGCAGCCCGCGGAAGAAGCACCGGCCGAGGAAGCCCCCGCAGAAGAAGCACCGGCCGAGGAAGCCCCCGCAGAAGAGGCCCCCGCAGAGGGCGAAAAAGTCCAGATCCGCTGGTTCGTCGGCCTGGGCACCGGCACTGACCCCGAACAGGTCGCTGTCGAAGAGGCGCTGGTGGAAGCCTTCAACGCCTCCCACGACAATATCGAACTGGTCCTGGAAGTGATCCCTTACGAATCGTCCTACGACACGCTGGCGACCGAAATCGCCTCCGGTGAAGGCCCCGACATCATCGGGCCGGTCGGCTGGGGCGGCTCTAACGCCTTCTACGGCCAGTGGCTTGACCTGACTCCGCTGGTGGAATCGGCCAACTACGACCTGGGCCAGTTCGACCCGGCGCTGGTCGAAATGTACCAGACCGAGGAAGGGCTGGTCGGTCTGCCTTTCGCAGTCTTCCCCGCCGCAGTGTTCTACAACACCACCCTCTTCGACGAGGCTGGCCTGAACTACCTGCCCGCGGCATACGGCGAGAAGTACACCATGCCCGACGGCACCGAAGTTGAATGGAACTGGGACACCCTGACCGAGGTCGCCCGCATCCTGACCGTGGACGTCAACGGCAACGATGCTACCTCCCCGGACTTCGACGCAACCCAGGTTGTGCAGTACGGCTATCACCCCATCTGGTCCGGTCACCCGAACTACCTGGGCGCTTTCTACGGCGCGGCTGCACTTTATGAAGGCGAAGCGGGCAACTACACCGCCGTCATTCCTGACCACTGGAAAGTAGCCTGGGAATGGTGGTACAACGGCATCTGGGGCGACCAGCCTTTCATCCCCGACGGATCAGTTGCAAGCAGCCCGGAATACGGCTCCAGCAACACCTTCGCCAGCGGCAAGATCGGCATGGGCATCACCAACCTGTGGTATACCTGCTGTCTGGACGAGTTCGTTGACGCGGGCTACGAATTCCAGTTTGGCATTCTGCCCTCCTACAACGGCGAGGTACACGGGCGCGTGGATGCTGACACCTTCCGCATCTGGAAAGGCACCCAGCACCCCGAAGAGGCCTTTGAAGTCCTGACCTATCTCATCGGACCGGAAGGCGTGGAACCGTTGATCGTTGGTGACGGCGAGACCCCCGGCGCCTACGGTGCCTTTCCCGCACTGCCGGAATACCAGCAGGCGTTCATCGACTCCAAATCCGCACAGTACCCCTTCGTCACCACCTGGGATACAATCATCGCCGGTAACGCCTACCCCGATGTCCCCAGTGCAGAAGGCTACATGCCGAACTGGAACGAGGCCTGGGACCGCATCGGCACCTTTGGTGACCTGATGAACAACACCGAGGGCCTCGACCTCGAGGCTGAAATTCAGACCTTGCAGGAAGATCTGACAACTATCTTCAACAAATAGTGTTTATACGGTTAGCGGGGCAGGGCGTCTGCCCCGCTAACCGTAGTAGTGCACCCCAGGAGCAGCAATGGAAGAACTTACCCACTTTCGCCAGACCCTGCCATCGTGGAAAACATTTCGTGAGATGCCGCCGCGGGCCAAGCGCGAATTCCGCTGGGGCATGTTTTTTATCTCTCCCTGGATTATCGGCTTTCTGGCCTTCACGCTGATACCAATGGTGGCAACCCTGGTTTTCACTTTCTTGAACCTGCGCATCACGGATGGCGTTTTGAACCCGGTAACTTTCGTCGGGCTGGAAAACTACAAAACCATGGTTGATGATTCCCAAACCTGGGCATCCCTGTGGATTACAATCAAGTTCGGGTTGATGGCACTGCCCATCGGCATCTTCCTGCCATTGCTGCTGGCCCTGCTGATGAACAATCCCAACGTAAAGGGACAAAACTTCTTCCGCTCGATGTTCTACATGCCGTATATCATCCCCTTCGTAGCGGCAGTTTACATCTGGGGAGGGATGCTCAACGCCGAAACCGGCTGGATCAACCAGGCATTACGTGCGCTGGGGGTGGCAAACCCGCCCGGCTGGACAAACGACACTTTTTGGGTTTATCCGGCTTATATCCTGATGGGCATCTGGGGCATCGGAAATGCCATGCTGATTATGCTGGCCGGATTGCAAGGGGTGCCCACAGAACTGTACGACGCAGCCAAAGTGGACGGTGCCGGCGTTTGGGCAACCTTCTGGAATGTCACCTTCCCGATGATCTCCCCCGTGGTGTTCTACAACCTGGTTTTGAGCGTGGTGGGGCTTTTCCAGTATTTTCTCGTCCCCCTGGTCGTCAACGCCGGAACCGGGCGGCCAGGCGGCGCCACACTGTTTTACAACGTAATTTTGTATAAAACATTTTTTACCTATCAAAATATGTCTTACGGTGCCACGCTGGCCTGGCTGCTGTTTGTCGTCATTATGATTGTCACATTTTTCCTGTTCTACACAGCAAAATACTGGGTCTATTACGCTGGCGGCGGCCGCTCGTAACAAACGAAAATGGCCGACAATCAAGCGGCCCGCCATAGCGAGAACAAATATCAAAACAACCGCTAACGGGCAAAGAGCAACCGATTGCTCCGCCCTGTTCACAACGCCGGGCTGCACCACTGGCAGCGTGTCTGCTCTCCAAAAAGGAAGAAAAGAATGGCAGGTACAAGTTTACACAAATCCTGGACGAAAACCATTAAAGTTGTGGCATTTACCGGCCTGGCCGCAATACTCCTGGCTTTGTTTCTGGCACCGTTTTTGTTCATGGTTTTCACCTCCCTGAAAACCCAGGCGCAGATTTCCATCCTGGGCGCACCGATCTGGCCGGCTGCCCCCGCCACCTATGAATACAACGGAGAAGAACTGGATGTCTACATCGTCCCCATGCCGGATGGCACAGAGAGAGAACTGGCAATGGTCAAAAAAGGCCGCAAGGAAAGCGTGTTCATTGACCCCGCCAACCCCGAGGCAGGTGAAATCGTTTGGGAAGGTTCCTGGCGCACTCTGGAGCGTCCCTGGACCTGGGCGCCGACCTGGTCGAACTACACGGACGTTTGGGACAAAATCAACTTCCCCCGTCTGCTCTGGAACACAACCTACTACGCCATCTTCTCCAATATCGGCGTGCTGATTTCCTGTACCCTGGTGGCTTACGGCTTTTCGCGGTTCAACTATCCGGGGCGGGATTTTCTGTTCCTCATTCTAATTTCCACGATGTTCCTGCCGGGCACCGTGACCGTCATCCCGACTTACACCTTCTTCGCGAAAATCGGCTGGGTTGGTTCCTGGCTGCCGTTGATCGTGCCAACCTTCTTCGCCAATCCGTACGATGTCTTCCTGCTGCGGCAGTATTTTATGACCCTGCCGCACGCGCTTGACGAAGCCGCCATGATTGACGGCGCAGGGCCTTTCCGGGTTCTCTGGTCAGTTATCCTGCCGCAATCCTACCCGGCTTTGATGGCGATCACCGTTTTCCACATCGTCTACGCCTGGAACGATTACTTCGGCCCGTTGATTTACCTCTCCACCAAACGCGATAGTTGGCCGATCTCTGTGGCCCTGCCGATGTTCAACGGCATTTACGGGCAGCATCCGCAATTGATCCAGGCCGCATCCCTGATGGCATTGGTGCTCCCGCTGCTCCTGTTCCTGGCCGCCCAGCGATTCTTCATCCAGGGTATTGTGATCACCGGCGTTGAAAAATAACAGGGCTTTCACCAAAAGACAGGGGAAAGTGGTGTTTTGGGCGTGCTTCGCACGCTCAAAACACTACAAATCGTTGCCCGAAACAGTCCTAAACAAATATCGGGTAAGCGTATCTGTTCGAGACCGGGCATCTCGAAGCGGCACAAAAAGCAGTTCCTTCTTCTTCCTCCTGGGAGCAGTGTTTCTTCTCGGGGCGTGTGCAGCCCCACAGAGCAGCACTGCTCCTGCCGCGTCCACGCCCGCCCCGCCTCCGAAGACATTTCGCATCGTCGGGTACGTGACTCAAGCGGTCATCGCCGGCACAATCCCCTACGACCAGATTACCCACATCAACTACGCCTTTCTGATTCCCAACGATGACGGCACATTTGCAACTCTGCCCAACGCCTGGAAACTGGACGACATCGTGGAAAGCGCCCATCAGCATGGGGTTCAGGTGCTGATTTCGGTCGGCGGGTGGGGATGGGATGACGAGTTCGAAACCCTGGCGGCGGATCCCGCTTCGAGGGCAACTTTCGTCCGGGAGTTGACGACCTTCGTGGATCAGCACAATCTTGACGGAGCCGACATCGACTGGGAATATCCCGATTCCGGGGAATCCGCCCAAAATTTCCTGCTGCTCATCCGGGAATTGCGGGAATCCATGCCGGAGAAACTGATCACCGCCGCGGTGGTTTCCCACGGCCCGACAGGGGAGGGCATCCCCGCAGAAAGTTTTGAGATTTTCGATTTCATCAATCTCATGGCCTACGACGGCGGCACGCCGCACGCACCCCATACGCTGGCAGAAGACGCTTTCGACTACTGGCTGGGGCGCGGCCTGCCCCCGGAGAAGGCGGTGCTGGGGCTGCCGTTTTATGCCAGCCCCGGAGACATCCCCTACCGAAAACTGATAGCGCAAGACCCGCAGGCCGCCACGCTGGACGAAATCGCGTACAGGGGTGCTGCCGTGAATTACAACGGCATCCCCACCATTCAGGCGAAGACCCGTCTGGCGTTCGAACGCGGCTCCGGCGTAATGATCTGGACGCTGGAATACGATGCAGAAGGGGAATACTCGCTGCTTGGGGCCATCCACGCGGCGATGGTAAAATAGGGGACGGAACATCAAAAAGCGTGCTGTTGTCGGCGCACTTTTTGCGCCGACAACAGCACTACAGCCCCTCCCACTCTGAAGTGGCATAAAATGAACGCGAGTTTCATGGAGGTTCCATGACATCCATCCCTCTTCCTGCACAAAAACGCATTGCGCTGGTAGCGCACGACGGCCGCAAGGCCGACCTGCTGGACTGGATCCGCTTCAACCGCGGCACGCTCTCCAAGCATTTTCTCTTCGCCACCGGCACAACCGGGCAATTGATCACCGAGGAGACCAATCTGCCGGTTTACCGCTTCAAGTCAGGGCCGCTGGGCGGAGACCAGCAACTGGGCGCGAAAATCGCCGAGAACGACCTGGACATGCTGATCTTCTTCTGGGATCCGCTGGAGCCGCAGCCCCACGACCCGGACGTAAAGGCGCTCCTGCGCCTGGCAGTGCTTTACAACATCCCGACCGCATCCAACCGCGCCACCGCCGATTTTCTGATCGCCTCCCCGTTGATGACAGACGAATACGAGCGCACCATCCCCGACTACAAACAGCGCATCCAGCAAGTGCGCAAACAGGAAGGAATTGTGTAGAGCCGCCAATGGGCATGACATCTTCCCAAAAACCGTCCCTTCGTTTTTGGCAGCGCGTCGCCCGCGCCCTGGCGAGCATCACCGGCTGGACGCTGGTAGACAACCGCCCGCCGGTAGAAAAATACATCCTGATTGGCGCTCCGCATACCACCAATTGGGATCTCTACACTGCCCTGGTGGTTATGCTCGGCCTGGGCATTCGTCCGCGCTGGGTAGGAAAAGAAGCGCTCTTCAATGGATGGCAAGGGCCTATCATGCGCTTCCTGGGAGGAATCCCCGTCAAACGCGGCGTGAGCCAGAACTTCGTGGCCCAAACCGTCGAAAAAATCAATGCCAGCGATGAATTGGTCATCACCATCGCCCCCGAAGGCACTCGCAAGCGTGCCGATTACTGGAAAAGCGGTTTTTACTATATCGCACTCGGCGCAAACGTCCCGATTGCGATGGGCTTTGTGGATTACCCGGCCAAAACCTGCGGGGTTGGCGGTTACTTCACGCCCACCGGCGACATCGAGGCCGATATGAAAATTCTGGCCGACTTCTACACCGGGATTCACGGCAAGTACCCCGAAAACCAGGGGCCGGTACGCATCCGCCCCAGGGTGTGAAACGCCCGCAACGAAAAAAGCCCTGTGCGGTCTGCGAGACCGCACAGGGCTTTGGCGTTTTTGGCAGGCAGGCAGGGCTACACGGTTTCTTTCGCAAACGCGAACCCTTTTCGGATGGCTTCCACATTCGCCGGAAGCCATTTTTGCTTGCGCTCCGGCAAGTGATCCTTCAGGGCCTGCTCAATCGCTTCCACGGAAAGCACCGGCAGATGCGCCAGCATCGCACCGACCGCCACCATGTTTGCCATTTGCTTGTTGCCCAGTTCTTCGGCGATTTCGCTGGCAGGGATCAGGACGTTGGCGATGTCATCCCGCACCAGGCCGCGGTTCATCAGCGACTGGTTGGCAACCATGATACCGCCGGGGGGAATCGCCATCTCGTATTTGTCCACCGAGGGCAGGTTAAGCGCAATCACCGCGTAGGGGCTGCGGGTGAGCGGCGAACCGATCTCCTCATCGGAGATAATCACCGTGCAGTGCGCCGTCCCGCCGCGCATTTCGGGGCCGTAGGAGGGAATCCAGGTCACTTCGTAGCCGTTGTCCATCGCCGCGTAGGTCAACACCTGACCGGCGAAGAGCGTCCCCTGCCCGCCAAAACCGGAGATGATAATGCTGTATTCTGGGATCATATCGCGCTCCTATCTCACTTTCAGATTCCCGATTTCGGGGTGGACTTTGTAATCCCCAAGCGGGAAAACCGGCACCATATGGTCGGCGATGAAATCCAGGGCTTCGTTGGGGGTTACTTTCCAGTTGGTCGGGCAGGAGGAGAGCAGTTCCACCATCGAAAAGCCCAGGCCGCGCTCCTGAGTCTCAAACGCCAGCCGGATAGATTTCTTCGCCCGGCGGATATTGCCCGGATTGTGCAAACTGCGCCGCACCACATAGCCGGAGCCGTCCATCTGTGCCAGCAATTCCGCCATGCGGATCGGGTAACCGGCCAGTTCCACGTCGCGCCCGTAGGGGGAGGAGGTCGTCTTCATCCCCGGCAGGGTGGTCGGAGCCATCTGCCCGCCGGTCATCCCGTAAATCGCGTTGTTGATGAAAATCACGGTGATGTTTTCACCGCGTGCCGCGGCGTGCATGATCTCCGCCATCCCGATGGAGGCCAGATCACCGTCTCCCTGGTAAGTGTAAACCGTGTTTTCGGGCAGCATCCGTTTGATGCCGGTCGCCATCGCGGGTGCGCGTCCGTGCGCCGCCTCCACGTAATCGTGGTTGAAATAGTTGTAAGCAAACACCGAGCAGCCTACCGGAGCGACGCCGATCGTCTTCTCCCGAATGCCCATCTCGTCCAGCACTTCGGCGATCAGGCGGTGGGCGATGCCGTGCGTACAGCCGGGGCAGTAATGTGTCACCGCCTCCGCCATGGATTCAGGGCGTTTGTAAATCAGTTCCATTGTGGTTGTTTGTGCGGTAAGCATCATTTACCCTCCGCAATCCGTGCTTCCAGACGTTCCAGCCATTCGCCGCGCACATCGGAAACAGGCTCTTCATTCGCGTTGACGCGTCGGATTTCCTCCAGAATTTCATCGGGGAAGGGGGTCACACCGCCCATCCGCCCGAAGAACTCCACGGGGATGCTGTCCCCCACCACCGCCTGGATGTCTTCCAGCATCATACCGTGGTTCATTTCCACCACCAGGATGCGCCGCACGCGCCCGGCAATTTCGGCGATTTGCTTTTTGGGCAGCGGAGAAAGCGTAATCGGGCGGAACAGCCCGGCTTTGATGCCCTCTGCCCGCGCCATCTTCACCGCCGACGATGCCACCCGTCCCGCGGTACCGAAGCCAATCACCGCGATTTCGGCATCATCCATGAAGTATTCCTTGTAGCGGACTTCGTTCTTCTCGATCTCCCGCCAGCGGCGCAGCAGGCGGATATTGACCACCTCCTCATCCTTCGGGTCAATGTAAATGGAGGTGAGAATGTTCGGGGGGCGGTTTTTCGCGCCGCGCACCGCCCAGGGAGGAGCATCTTTCGGCAGTTCCCGCATCGGGGGCAGTTCGGCAGGCTCCATCATCTGCCCGATATTCCCGTCCACAACGATGAACGCCAGGGTGCGGTACTTCTCCGCCAGGTCAAACGCCAGCGTGATGTAATCAATCGCCTCCTGGACACTGGCGGGTGCCAGCACAATCGGATAGTAATCCCCGTGACCGCCGCCCTTGACCATCTGGAAGTAATCGCCTTGCGAGGGAGCGATATTCCCCAGCCCAGGGCCGCCGCGCATCACGTTGACAATCACCGCGGGGACTTCCGTCCCGGCGATGTAAGAGATGCCCTCCGACATCAAACTCAGCCCCGGCCCGGAGGAGGCCGTCATCACCCGTTTGCCGGTGCAGGCCGCCCCGTAGACCATATTGATCGCCGCCACCTCGCTCTCCGCCTGGACAAAGGCCCGCCCCAGCGCAGGCAGACGTTTTGCCATGTGTTCCAGAAACTCGGTGGACGGGGTAATCGGGTAGCCGAAGAAGCCTTCACATCCGGCACGTATGGCCGCTTCTGCGAAGGCTTCGTTTCCTTTGAGTAATTGTTTCGCCACATCGACCTCCTAATCTGTCCCCGCGGTTTTGGGCGCCCGCTTTTTGCGAGGCTCGCGGTAGACGGTAATCGCGGCATCCGGGCAGATGATCGCACAGATATTGCATCCTGTGCAGCCCTCCGCCACCAGCCGCGCCGGGTGATAACCTTTGGGTGTCAGATGTTCCATGTCCAGCGCCAGCACATCCTGCGGACAGGCTGCCACACAAAGTTCGCACCCTTTGCAATACAAATCGTTGACTTCAATCCAACCTTTGACGGGCATGCAAATTCTCCTTTGCGGCAAGGTTAGGACTGGCAGTTCCGGGAAGACTGCCAGCCCTGATTTTATGAGAATCCTGGAACGACAATGTAAATAATACTACCTTTGTCCAGATTTGCGTAGGTGAAAACTGTCATCTGATTAGTTTGATAATGTCACATTAACGCCGATACAACCCCGTCCGCTGGATGATGCGAAAGACCGCCTCCGGCAGATAGTAGCGGAACGGCGCGCCCATGCGGATGCGCTCCCGAATTTGAGAGGCTGCCACTTCCAGTAAAGGTGCATCCACAAACCGGATTTTCGGGGTGATTCCGGGAATTTGAGATTCCAGCCGCCCCAGGTCGAACTGCGCTCCGGGACGGCGCATCACCCCCAGGGTGCGGCAAGCCTCCACAAACTCCGCGACGCGGTGCCACGCCGGAAGGTCGCGCAGAGAGTCGCCGCCCATCAGGTACACCAGCCGCGCCTGGGGGTTCTGTTCCCTCAAAATGCGCACCGTATCCAGGGCGTAGTGCGGCGGCGGACGGTCAATCTCCACCCGCGAAAGCGCAAAATCCGGGTCGTCCGCGATCGCGGCTTGCACCATCTCCAGACGCAGCGGCAAAGGTGCGATACGCTGCCCCTGCTTGTGCGGCGGATTGGGCGTCAACACCCAGAGCACGGTATCCAGTTCCAACTGATAGCGCGCTTCCGCAGCCAAAATCTGATGTCCGATATGCGGCGGGTCAAATGTACCGCCAAAAATGCCGATCTTTGTCATCCCCTCCCCTGGGAATTCCCGTTTTTGTGCTTTTCATCCCGTCTGCTTCCGCGTGCCGATACCCACTTGGTCAGTTCAGCCGCCACCGCGGGGATGAGCAGCAGCGGGAACACGTACTTCCACTCCGCCAGCCCCAGGGGAACGGTGTTGAACACCGGGTCCAGGAAGGGCAGATACACCACTGCCAGCAGCAAAACCACCGAGAGCAGCACGCCCCAGTTCATCGCCTTGTTACTGAAAACGCCAATCGTAAAAATCGAGACGTTTTCCGAGCGGGCGGTGTATGCACGCAGCAACTCCGAGAAGGAGAGGGTTACAAACGCCATCGTGGAAGCCGCCTCCGGGAACAGGTTCAGCCCGATGAAGTAGGCGGTCAGCGTCACGGCGGTGATGGCAACCGTCTGCACCACAATGCCGATGGTCATGCGGCGGTTGATGATCGGCTCCTGCGGGTCCCGCGGGGGCTGGAGCATGATATCCGGGTCGCCGCGCTCCACCCCGAGGGCGAGCGCCGGGGCGCCGTCGGTGATCAGGTTCAGCCACAGGAGTTGGATCGCCGTCAGGGGCACGGGATGTCCCAGCAGCGCGGCGAAGAAGATGATCGCAATCTCCGCCAGGTTGCAGGAGAGCAGGTAGTACACAAATTTGCGGATATTGCTGTAAATCACGCGCCCCTGCTCCACCGCGGAGACGATGCTGGCGTAGTTGTCATCGGTGAGCACCATGTCGGCGGCTTCCTTGGTCACGTCGGTGCCGGTGATGCCCATCGCCACGCCGATGTCCGCCAGTTTGATGGAGGGGGCGTCGTTCACCCCGTCTCCGGTCATGGCGACCACCTCGCCGTTGGCGCGCAGCGCCTGGACGATTTTCATCTTGTGCTGAGGGGAGACACGGGCAAAAACATCGGTGCGCTGCGCCTCATCCCGCAGGGCGGCATCGTCGAGGGCGTCCAGTTCGCCGCCGGTAAGCACCTTGTGCCCCGGCTGCATCAGTCCGATTTCCTCGGCGACGGCGCGGGCGGTTTTGGGGTAATCGCCGGTGATCATCACCGTGCGGATGCCGGCGCGGCGGGCTTTTTCGATGGCGGGCGGCACTTCGGGGCGCGGCGGGTCCATCATGCCGATCAGCCCGACGAAAATCAATCCCTGCTCCAGGTCGTCATCGCTGACCGTGCCGTTGTTGTCAGCATCCAGCCGCGGGACTACGCGGTAAGCCACACCCAGCACGCGCAGCGCGTCCTGCGTCATGCGGTCGTTGGCAGCCAAAATGCGGCGGCGCTGCTCATCGTCCAACGGAACGGCGCGGTCGTCGCGGTTCTGGTAGTGGGTGCAGCGCTGCAAAACCACGTCCGGCGCGCCCTTCTCGGCGATCACATACCACTTGCGCTGTTCCTTGTCGTAGAACGGGGAGATGTCATCGGGATCGGGTTCGCGCACCACATGGACGGTGACCATCCGCTTGCGGTCGGAATCGAAGGGGATTTCCTGCACCCGCGGGTAAGCCTGATTCAACGGGGAGGGGTGCGCCCCCGCTTTCATCGCGGCGACCAGCAGCGCGCCCTCGGTGGGGTCGCCCACCAGACGGTAGGTGCGCTCCCCATCCTGTTCCCCGGATTCTTCCAGCACGGCATCGTTGTTCAGCGCCCCGACCCAGAGCGTAGTCAGGATGGCGGGGTAATCGCGCAAATCCACGGGTTCGCCGTCCCTGATGAACTCGCCCCGGGGAGTGTATCCGCTTCCGGTGACGGTGATAAAGTCCCCATCGGCGGCGATGCGGGT
>Ga0256914_1003605_pt1 | contig 12102 bp, 11 predicted proteins | sample HulkmetaG_FD_191571 | JGI IMG/M metagenome (GOLD analysis project Ga0256914, IMG submission 191571) | Hydrothermal chimney microbial communities from Main Endeavour vent field at the Juan de Fuca Ridge, Pacific Ocean - Hulk | ecosystem: Environmental > Aquatic > Marine > Hydrothermal vents ...
TGGCCGCCGCTTACGGCATCGCCGTTTCGGCCACCATGGTGATCACCACCGTGTTGATGTTTTTCGTGGCCCATCGCCGCTGGCGGTGGAACCGGGAGGTCGCTCTGGCCGTCTGTGCGGCCCTGCTGGTCATCGACCTGGCTTTCTGGGCTTCCAACATCACCAAGGTGGTTTCCGGCGGCTGGGTTCCGCTGCTGGTGGCTTCCGCCGTTTTTACCGTCATGACGACCTGGAAGCAGGGACGCAGGCTGCTCAAAAGCAGGCTGGACGCCCGCGCGCGACCGCTGCGGGTTTTTCTCGAGGAGATTTCCGGACGCAATCCGCTTCGCGTTCCAGGCACGGCGGTCTTCCTGACCGGCAACCCCAACGGTGTGCCCACCACGCTGGTGAGCAACTACCGCCACAACAGGATTCTCCACGAGCGGGTGATTCTGCTCAACGTGGCCACCCGCGAAATCCCGCGGGTTCCGGCGTCCGAACGCATCGAGGTGCAGGACCTCGGCGGCGGGTTCTTCCGGGTGACGATGCACTATGGGTTCAGCGAGCAGCCTGATATTCCCCTGGCGCTGAAAGGGCTGCACATCGGCGGCGAGGTCCTCGACCCCGGCAAGGCGACCTATTTCCTGGGGCGCGAGAACCTGCTCGTCAGCCGCGACACCGCCATGCCGGCTTGGCGCAAGCGGCTCTTCGTCTACCTGTCCCGCTCGGCGCGTGATGCCACCCGCTTTTTCGGCATTCCCCCCCGCCAGGTCATCGAACTGGGGGTGCAGGTGGAGCTGTAGAAAAGACCCCGGTGCAGCGGGAGATACGACTTTTTCCCGAACCCTGCGAGATCAGCGGTCGCCGGAGGCATCCGGGAAGATGACCAGTTTTCCACCCTGGTGGCCCGCCATGCCGGCGGCGGCCAGCAGCAGCAGGTGAACCAGGAGATATCCCCATCGCCCGCCGGAACCGGCCGCCGTCACGGTCGGGCTCAGCAGGCGCCACACCACCAGGACGAAAGATCCCGCCGCGATGACGGCGCCGCAGACGATCTTGGTCATGAAGACCGGCGTCATATGGCCGCCGAAACGCCGCTGCCAGTCGTTGTATCCGCTGAAGAGCACCACCGGCATGGCCAGCGCCACTACGATGAGGTTGTAGAAGGAGGCCGTCGAAAGCGAGGGGCACCCGAAAAGCATTGACAACACCAGGAACAGCACCGCCACGGGCAGCAGGCCGTTGGGGATATGCACCGCAATGGGATGCGCATGGAGCTCGACCATCTTGTCGCGTAGCAGGTCGAAGCGCTGCATCCACGGGGAGGTCGGGGTGGGGGGTTGGCCGGCCTTCGGGGCGCCTGCTGTTTCCACCGCCGGCTTTGCGGTGGGTTGCGGAACCGGTTCCGGTTCCGGCGCAGGAGTGATTTCGACGAACACGCTGCGCGGCGAGCCGCACACCGGGCACTTCTCCGGCGGCTCCGGGCCGGTGTGAATGTAGCCGCAGACCGTGCAGCGCCACTTGCGTTCCTGTGCATCCGCGGCCGGCTGTGCCGAGGGGGGCGGCCCGGTCTCGGGTTCATCGACCGGCTCGGGCGCATCCGGTGAGAAAAAGCGTTCGGCGGCCGTACCGCACACCGGGCAGGGCTCGTCGCCCCTTTCGCCCTTGCGGATGTAGCCGCACACCGGGCACTTCCACTGACCGGACGATTCCGTCGCCCGGGTTTTCCCGGGCACCTTGTCGGCCGTCGCCGATGCCCGATCTTCTCCCAGCTCGGGGGAAGTGAAACGATCCCCAGCCGTGCCGCACACCGGGCAGCTGACGGGCGCCTTGTCTCCCTTTTCCGAAAAGCCGCATACAGGACAGTTCCAAGCCATGTTTCCGAATCTCCTCACTTGTCAGGGGCTTTCGAGAAAGAAATCCACCCGCAGCCCGCGCTAAGGCCGCATGCTGGATCCCAGGTAATACTCCTCGTATTCGGTAGGCTCCTCCTGAAAAACGGCCAGCATGTTTTCGAGTTTGAGCCGATCGGGATCGTGTTTCCACTTCTGCCACGCCTGCATGCTCTGCCAGCTGCAGATCACCGTCAGGTGATGGGGCTGGTCGAGTTTGATCAGGGTTTCTCCTGAGATGTAGGCCGGTTGATTCATGGCGAGGGAGCGCATCTTGTTGAGCAGGGCCAGGACCTGCTTCTCGTTTCCCTTCAGAAATTTGCGCCTGATGATGATTTTAGCGATCATAACGGCCTCCTTTCGGGCAAAAGGTTTCGGTCGCCCAGGGAAAGGCATCGACCAGTTTGCTGCAAACCACGCGAAGGCAAGCGCTTGTCAGGCGGGCGGGAATCGTTCCAGACCCTTCGAATTGTGGCACAAAGGCGGGTCGGCGGTCAAGCAAAAAAAAGCGGTTGGCAATAAAAAACCCCAATACTTTCAGGTGGATAAAAAGTATCGGGGTCTTTCGGGATGTCTATGCGACGGCGCTCAGTGCACGTTGAAGCTCCACAGTACGCCGGCGGCGATGGCCGAACCGATTACGCCCGAGGAGTTGCAGGCCATGGCGTGCATCAGCAGGTAGTTGGCGGGATCCTCGCGCAGACCCATCAGATGCACCTCGCGCGCCGATCCCGGCACGGCCGAGACACCCGCCGCGCCCAGCAGGGGGTTGATCTTTTCCTTGAGCACCACGTTCATCAGCTTGGCGAACAGCACGCCGGCGGCCGTGGCGATGCTGAAGGCCACGGCCCCCAGGGCGAAGATACCCACCGATTTGGGGGTGATGAAGACGTCTCCCTGGGTGCTGGCGCCCACGCAGAAGCCCACGAAAATGGTGGCCGTGTCGATGATGGCGCTGCTGGCGGTCTTGGCCAGCCGGTCCACCACCCCGCTGACCTTGAGGATGTTGCCGAAAAAGAAGGTTCCCAGCAGAGGGATTGAAGCCGGCGCCAGGAAGCAGCACAGGATGAGGCCCACGATAGGAAAGATCATCAGTTCCACGCGGGAAACTTCACGCGGCTCGGACATACGGATGAGGCGCTCCTCGCGCGACGTCAACAGGCGCATGATGGGCGGCTGGATGATAGGGATCAAGGCCATGTAGGAGTAGGCCGCGATGGCCACCGGACCGATCAGGTGGGGCGCCAGCTTGGCCGTTAGAAAGATGGAGGTGGGGCCGTCGGCACCGCCGATGATGGCCACCGAGGCGGCCTCCTTGGGCAGGAAGCCGAGGGCCAGCGCGCTGATCAGGGTGAAGAAGATGCCGGCCTGGGCTGCGGCCCCCAGCAGCATCAGTTTGGGGCGCGCCAGGAGCGAGGAGAAGTCGGTCATAGCCCCCAGGCCCAAAAAGATGATGGAGGGGTACACCCCGCTGACGACACCGAAATACAGGTAGTGCAGTACACTGTTGTTTTCGTAGATTCCCAGCCCGAATCCCTTGAAAAACGGTACGTTGCCCACCAGTACGCCGAACCCGATGGGCAGCAGCAGCAGGGGTTCGTATTCCTTGGAGATGGCCAGGTATACAAAAAAGCACCCCACCACGATCATGGTCCAGTTGCGCCAGTCGCCGAGGTAGTAGCCGGTGTTGGTTAAAAACTGAATGAGAAGGTCCATTTTTCGAAAATTTCCTTGGTTTGAGAAAAGTGACGGAACGGATTTTCGATGATGGTCAGGGTTGCCAGGTAAAAGCGCCGTCGCCGAGAGGCTTGAGCACCCCGGCTTCCTGTAGGGCCTTGATGCTCATGTAGGGGTGGGTGAATCCCCGTTCCTGGCACAGGCGGTAGAGTTCCGACAGCTGGAAAGGCGTGCCCAGGCGGCGGACGAGATCCTCATATGCGCCGATGGTCTTTTCCAGGTCGTGGGCGGGTGGTTCGGAGACGGTTTCCGCCTCGGGCACCAGGACGGTCTCCTCGGGCGCCGGCTTTTTCTTGCGGCCTTCGAGCAGGGCCGCCACCCTGTGGAGTTGGGAAATCGCGAACGAGAGGCCGCTCAACCCGGCCATCACGATCAGGATACCGGCGACGGCCTGGGCCCATCCATTGTAATAGGAAATGGCTTCCAACCCGGTCAATGTGAATCCCTCCTGTATATGAAGTGCGAAACAAACCCCCTCTATTACGCCTATTTTTTTACAAGTCAATAAAAATGTTGCCAAACCGGGACGCTCTCGCAGCCATCTGCGGAAAAGGTGGTGGCTTCGGAAGGCGGGCGTGAGAAGCGCCGGCGGATTTCCCGGTGCGGCGGAAAAAGAGGAGGACGGCCTCCCCTCGGGACTAGCCTGCGGCGGCTTCCCCCGCGGTTTCGAGCCCCGCCATCATCGCCCCGATGCGCGTCACCCGTTCGGCGTCGGTGGTGGGGAATGTGTCCACGATGCGACCGCCGAACATGACCGCCACCCGGTCGCAGAGGGCCAAGGCTTCGGCCAGGTCCCCGGTGATCAGCAGGATGCCGGCGTTTTGCCGCGCCGCGAGCAGCAGTTTCCACACCTCCTCGGTGGCCGCCACGTCCAGGCCCTGGGTGGGCTGTTCGGCCACGATGACCCGCGGTTGGCGGAAGAACTCGCGTGCCAGGACCAGTTTCTGCAGGTTGCCGCCGGACAGCTGGCCCGCGGTGGCGTCCACGTTGGGCGGCTGGATGTCGAAATCGCCGGTCAACCGCTCGAGGCGCGAACGGGCCTGCTGCCGCTGCAGCCACACACCCCGGCTGAAGGTCAAACGGGTGGTCAGCAGGAAGTTCTCCACCAGGTTCATGCCCAGGCAGGTGGCCAGGCCCTGGCGGTCCTCGGGAATGTAGCTGAGGGTCTTCCTGTCGGTGTGCGTGGCGTAAAAACGCTTCCAGTCGGAACCCAGGATGCGCACCCGGCCGCCGGCCGGCGGCTGCAGGCCGCAGACGATTTCCACCAGGGACTTCTGCCCATTGCCGGCCACGCCCACGATGCCCAGGATCTCCCCCCGGCACAGCCGCAGGTTGACGTCCCGAAGCCCCTCGCCCTGCAGGTCTTCCACCTCCAGCAGCACGTTGCCGGTTTTGCAGGGGGTGCGCTCGACCTCCAGCAGGACCTCCTTGCCCACCATGCGGCGGGCCAGTTCGGCCTTGGAGGTCACCTTGGCCACGTTCAGCTGGTCGATGATGCGCCCCCGGCGCAGGATGGCGATCTCGTCGGCCACGTCCATGACCTCGTCGAGCTTGTGGCTGATGAAGACGATGGCCTTTCCCTGCTGGGCCATCTCGCGCAGCGCGCGAAAGAGCTGTTCGATCTCCGGGGGCGTCAGCACGGCCGTGGGTTCGTCGAAGATCAGAACGCGGCTCTCGCGGCGCAGCAGCTTGAGGATCTCCACGCGCTGCCGCTCCCCCATGGACAGGTCGGCGATCTTGGCGGCCGGGTCGATGGTCATGTGGTAGCGGGCGGCCAGCTGACGGGTCTTCTCGACCATTTTGCCGTGACTCAGCCAGAACCCCTTTTCCTGGCTGAGAAACAGGTTCTCGGCCACGGTCATGGCCTCCACCAACTTGAAGTGCTGATAGACCATGCCGATGCCGGCGTGGATGGCCTGGCGCGTGGAGGTGAAGCGCACCGGCCGCCCGTCGATCAGGATGCGGCCGCCGTCGGGCTGCAGCTGGCCGGCCAGCATGGCCATCAGGGTGCTCTTGCCAGCGCCGTTCTCCCCCAGGATGGCCTTGATGCGGCCGGCGTGGATGTCCAGGTCGATGTCCCGGTTGGCGTGGACGTCTCCGAAGGACTTGCTGATTTTTTCCAGGCGCACCAGGGGTGCCTGCGGGCCGCTCATCATTTCTCCTGCTGCTGTCCCACCAGGGGCTGGACGAACTGGGACTCCGAGTCCCACGGGAACAGGATCCAGGTGTCCTGGCTGACCTCGGTGATGTAAGTGTCCACCAGGGGCCTGCCGGCCGGCTTGGCGTAGACCGTGGCGAAGTGGGCGTGGGGCACCATGTTGCGCACGATGGAGGCCGTCTTGCCGGTGTCCACCAGGTCGTCGATGATCAGCCAGCCGTGGCTGTCGCCGTCGAAGCGCTTGAGAATGCGGGCTTCTGACTGCTGGTCCTGCCACTCGTAAGTCGAGATACAGACCGTGTCCACCAGCCGGATCTCCAGCTCGCGGGCCACGATGGCGGCCGGCACCAGCCCGCCGCGGGTGACCGCCACGATGCCCTCGAAGGGGGCCCGCTCCAGGAGCCGCCAGGCCAGGGCCTTGGAGTCGCGATGCAGCTGTTCCCAAGAAATGGGGTAGGTCTTATTGTATCGGTTTTCGGCCATGCCTGATCTCCTGTGAGGTCTCTTTTCTAAACAGCGTTGCGCGTTTGAGATGATTGAAAATAAAACGGACGTTGTTCCCCTGAACCGGGAACGCCCGGCTTCGATCCTAGTCGGGGGGTTCGATGTTGATGCCCAGGCCGGCGGGCATGGCGCTGCGCATCTGCCGCCAGGAGGCCAGCACCAGCACGATGACGGTCAGGGCGTAGGGCAGCATGAGCAGCAGCGACGAGGGCAGGTGCGTACCGGCGGCCTGCAGCCGCAGCTGGAAGGCCATCACGCCGCCGAACAGGTAGGCCCCCAGCATCGCGCGCTCCGCCCGCCAGAAGGCGAAAATCACCAGCGCCACCGCGATCCACCCCCGACCGGCCGAAAGGCCGTTGGTCCACAGGTGGGTATAGGCCAGGGACAAGTAGGCACCGCCCAGGCCGGTCAGGAACCCGCCAGCAAGGGTGCCGATCCAGCGCCAGACCACCACGTTGAGGCCGTTGGCGGCGGCGGCGGCCGGGTTTTCACCCACGCTGCGCAGGTCCAGCCCCCAGCGCGTGTTGCGTAAAAAGAGCCACAGCAGCGGCACCGCCAGGTAGGACAGGTACACCAGCACGTCCTGGTGGAAGAAAACCGGGCCCAGCAGCGGAAGGTCGGCCAGCCCCGGAATGGGCATGGCCGTGAACCCCGGTCCGCTCTTGCCCACGAAGGGCGTACCCAGGAAGTTGGCCAGGCCGGTTCCCAGGATGGTCAGGGCCAGCCCGGAGACTACCTGGTTTCCCTGGAAACCGAGGCACACGGCGGCGTGAACCCCGGCCAGCAGCGCACCGGCCAGGCCGCCTACGACAAACCCCAGGGCCGGGCTGCCGGTGGTCAGCGCCGTGAGAAAGGCCGCCAGGGCGCCCACCATCATGATGCCCTCCACCCCCAGGTTGAGGATGCCGGATTTCTCGGTGAGAATCTCACCCAGGGTGGCGTATAAAATAGGTGTGCCGGACTGCACCGCGGCGGCCAGCAGCGATATGGTGAGGCCGTCCATCAGTCCTTTTTTCCGAAGTAGAATCGGTAGTTGACGAAAAACCCGCCCGCCAGCACGGTGAGTAGAATAAGTCCCTCCATGATCTGGCCGAAGGCCGCCGGCACCTGGAAGTCCAGCTGCAGTTGCTCGACGCCCACCCGCAGCCCGGCCAGCAGCAGCGAGGCCACCCCGATGAACAGCGGGTTGAGCCGCGCCAGCCAGGCCACCACGATAGCGGTGTAGCCGTAGCCCACCATGATGGAGGGCTCCAGCCGGTTGACCGTGGCCGATACCTCCAGGAACCCGGCCCAGCCGGCCAGGGCGCCGGAGAGCACCATCACCAGCATCACCAGGGTGTCGTAAGGCATGCGGGCGTAGCGCGCCGCGCGGATGTTTTCACCGCCGGCCTTGATCTCGTAGCCGTAGCGCGTGAAACGGAAGAAGATCCAGAAGATGAGGCCCGCCGCCACGCACACCAGGATGCCCCAGTTCAGGTTACTCTCGCCGATCTTGGAGACCACGGCGGCCGCCTCGAACTGCCGTGTCATGGGGAAACCATAGCTGCGCGGGTCTTTCCAAGGGCCGTAGACCAGGTAGTCGAGGAAAAGGATGGCGATGTAGTTGAGCATCAGGGTGACGATGATCTCGTTGGTGCGCATGCGCAGCTTGAGTACCGCCGGGATCAGGCCCCACAGCCCGCCGGTCACCGAGGCGGCCGCCAGCATGAGGGGTTGGAGCAGGTACCACGGCAGCGATGAAAAGGTCAGCGCCACCCACGAGGCCCCCACGGCGCCCATGGCGTACTGGCCTTCGGCGCCGATGTTCCAGATCTGCAGGCGGAAGGCCACCGCCACGCCCAGTGAGCACAGGAAGATGGGCACCGCCTTGATGAGGCTGTCCTCCAAGGCCCAGAAAGAGCCGAAAGCCCCCTGGAAGATGACCAGCATGGCCTGTCCGGCCGGTTTGCCCTGGAGCTTGAGCAGCAGGGCGCTGAGTGCCAGCGAAAGCACCAGCGCCGCCGTCACCACGAGTCCCGACTGCAGTTTCAGGGGGGTCTGGCGTTTTCGGATTCTTAGAGATATTGCCATCCTGCATGCCCTGCCGCTGAACCGTTCCCGGGGAACGAAAGAGGTGTCCACGGAGTCCTCGGCGGTCGACAGGCGCGCCGCGCCGCTGGCTCCGTGGGGATGGGGGCCGTTACCGGATCAGCGGCGCCGTGCCGTGCCCGGTGACGTGTCCGGCCGGTTACTGGGTGGATCCGACGACGCCTTTGACGAACCACGTCATGCCGAGCAGTTCCTTGTCCGAGGCCACCTTGCCGTCGGCGATCTTGGTGTCACCCTTCTGGTCGGCGACGGGACCGGCGAAGACCTTCAGCTTCCCGGCGATCAGGTCTTTCTTGGCGGCCAGCACCTTGTCTTTGACGGCCTGGGGAACCATGGGCCCCATGGGCGAGATGTTCACGATGCCCTTGTCGATGCCCCACCAGTAGGCCTTGGCTTTCCAGGTGCCCTTTTCCACCTGCTCGACGATGTAGCGGTAGAAGGGCGTCCAGTTCCAGACGGCCGCCACCAGGTGGGCCTTGGGGGCGAATTTGGACATGTCGGAGTTGTAGCCGATGGAGTAGGCGCCCTTTTCCTGGGCGGCTTCCTGGGTGGCCGGGGAGTCCTGGTGCTGGGTGAGCACGTCGGCGCCTACGTCCAGCAGGCTCTTGGCGGCCTCCTTCTCGGTGGCCGGGTCGTACCAGGTCTTGGTCCACACCACGCGCACCTGGGCCTTGGGGTTCACGCTCTGCACGCCCAGGGCGAAGGCGTTGATGCCGCGGATGACCTCGGGGATGGGGAAGGCCGCCACGTAGCCGATGGTGTTGCTCTTGGTCATGGCGCCGGCCACCATGCCGGTGAGGAAGCGGGCCTGGTACATGCGCCCGAAGTAGTTGCCCATGTTCTTGGCGGTCTTGAAACCCGAGCAGTGCATGAAGACGGTCTTGGGGAACTTCTTGGCCACCTTGAGCATGGGGTCCATATAGCCGTAACTGGTGGCGAAAATGATGCGGTAGCCCTTGCGCGCCATGTTGAGGATGACCCGCTCGGCGTCCTGGCCCTCGGGTACGGATTCCACAAAAGAGGTCTTGACGCCCGGCATCTTGTCCAGCGCCTTGCGGCCCTGGTCGTGGGCCCAGGACCACCCGGCGTCGCCGATGGGCGAGACGTACACGAAGCCCACCTGGAAGTCCTTGGCGGCCGCCGTGCCGCCGCAGAAAGTTACCAGCAGAAGAGCCGTCGCCATTACCGCAAGCACTTTTTTCATTTTATCCTCCTGATTTTATTTAAAATAAAATATCTTATACCTTATTACGGAAAAATTGGCAATCGGAAAAGAAACTTTTCAACCGCGGGAAAAGGGTTGGCCCAGGGCCGCTGGCGCGGCTCCGAAGCGGGTGCGTTTTACGGCCGTCACCGCAAACAGGATGCCCACGGTCAGCAGGTAGGGCAGCAGGCGCAGGATCCAGGCCGGCACCAGTTCGGTGCCCGTAGCCTGGAAGTAGAACTGCAGCGCCGTGAGCCCCCCGAACAGAAGCGCCCCGAACAGCGCGCGGCCCGGCCGCCAGGTGGCGAAGATCACCATGGCGATGGCGATCCAGCCCTGCCCGCCGGTCATCCCCTCTTTCCAGCCGGGGGTGTACACCAGCGAGAGGTAGGCCCCGCCCAGGCCGGCCAGCAGGCCGCCGAAGAGGGTGCAGGCGTAACGGATGCGGGCCACGGGAACGCCGGCGGCGTCGGCGGCCTCGGGGTCCTCGCCGACGGCCCGGATGGAAAGCCCCGGCCAGCTGCCGGCCAGCGCCCAGGCCGTCAGCGGCACCAGCGCCAGGGCCGCCAGGCAGAGCCAGTTCTGCTGCGCCAGCACCGGACCGACGAGGGGAACTTTGGCCAGGGGCCCCAGGGGCAGGCTGCCCAGGTGGATGCCCACGCGCCCGATGAAGGGCCGCCCCAGGAAACTGGAAAGGCCGGTGGCCAGGATGGTGACGGCCAGTCCGCTGATGACCTGGCTGGCCCGCAGGTGGATACAGAAAAAGGCGTGCATCAGGGCCAGCAGCATGCCGGCCGCCATGGCGCCGGCGAAGGCCAGCGGCAGCGACCCGCTCTGCTGGCCCACCACGAAACCCGTCAGGGCCCCCACCAGCATCATGCCCTCCAGGCCCAGGTTGAGGATGCCGCTGCGTTCGGTGATGATCTCCCCCAGGCTGGCCAGCAGCACGGGAACGCTGGATTTCAGGGTGATGGCGAAGATGAAGGCCAGGTCGTCCATGTCAGCGGCTCCGGGTGAGGCGGATGCGGTAGCGGTTGAAAAAAGACGACCCCAGCACGGCCAGCAGCAGCGCGCCTTCCAGTACCAGGCTGATGGAGGACGGCAGGTGCGTGGCGGTCTGCAGCTGGTCGCCGCCCACGATGAGGCCGGCCAGCAGCACCGCCGCCACGGGCACCGCCGCCGGGTTGAGGCGCGCCAGGAAGGCGATAATGATACCGTCGTAGCCGTAGCCCACCGCCAGCCCCTGCTGCAGGCGCATGTGGATGCCGCACACCTCGCCCATGCCGGCCAGCCCGGCCAGGCCGCCGCTGAGCAGCATGACGATCACCTGCTGGCGGCCGAAGGCGAAGCCCGCGTAGCGCGCCGCGCGGTCGCTCAGCCCGATGACCCGCACGCGGTAGCCCCAGGGGGTGTAGGCCAGGGCGGTATACAGCGCCGCCGCGGCCGCCAGGGCGATGAAGAGGCCCAGGTGGATGCGTGTCTGGAAGAAGCGCGGCAGCCAGGCCGCCTGCGGGAACATGGCCGTTCCCGGAAATCCCATGCCCATGGGGTCGCGCCAGGGGCCGAAGTAGAGGTGCTCCATGAAGATGATGGCCACGTAGTTGAACATCAGCGTGGTGATGATCTCGTTGACGTTCCAGCGTGCCTTGAGCACCGCCGGCACCAGGGCCCACAGGGCGCCGCCGGCGAAGCCGGCCGCCACCAGGGTCGGGATGACCAGCGACGGCGGCAGGCGCGGGACCCAGAACAGGGCCACCCCGGCCGCGAAGACGCCGCCGAACACCAGCTGCCCCTCGGCCCCGATGTTCCACAGCAGCATGCGCGCAGCCAGGGCCACCGAGAGGCCCGTGAGCATCAGCGGGATGGCCTTGACGAGCACCTCGGAGAAGTCGAACCAGCTGCCGAAGGCGCCCACCGCCATGACGCGGTAGGCCTCCAGCGGGTCGGTGCCCAGCAGCGCGAAGAGCGCCGCGCCCACCAGCAGGACAGGCACCACGGCCAGGACGGTGGTCACCAGGGGGTGCAGGGCGGAGGGCCTTTCTTCCAGGGTGATCGCCATGGCCTAGTCCCGGATGCCCGCCATGAGCAGGCCCACCCGCGACGCCTGGTGCGCGTCGTGGGCCGATACGGTTTCAATGATTCTGCCGCGGTACATAACCGCCACGCGGTCGGCCAGCGACAGCACCTCGCGCAGGTCGCCCGAGACCAGCAGCACGGCCGCGTGGCGGCGCTGTGCCAGCAGTGTCTGCCAGACCTCCTCGGTGGCGCCGATGTCCAGACCGCTGGTGGGCTGCTCGGCGATGATCAGCGCCGGACGTCCCGCCAACTCGCGGCTGAGGACGAATTTCTGCAGGTTGCCGCCCGAAAGCTGCCGGGCGGCGGTGTCCGGCCCCGCCGGCGCCCGCACGTCGAAAGCCGCCAGGGCCTGTTCGGTTTCCCGCCGCGCGCGCGACAGCGACAGCACCGGCCCCCGGCGGTAGCGCCGCAGGCGGGTGAGCAGGAAGTTGTCCAGCAGGGAAAGCTCCGGTACGCTGGCGGTG
>Ga0256914_1003606_pt1 | contig 12096 bp, 11 predicted proteins | sample HulkmetaG_FD_191571 | JGI IMG/M metagenome (GOLD analysis project Ga0256914, IMG submission 191571) | Hydrothermal chimney microbial communities from Main Endeavour vent field at the Juan de Fuca Ridge, Pacific Ocean - Hulk | ecosystem: Environmental > Aquatic > Marine > Hydrothermal vents ...
CGCCCGAGAATTCCGTGACGTTTCTTGAAAAATCTTTTTCGGAAAAACCGAGCCCGAGCAAAGTCTTCTTTATTCGCGCGTCTATCGAGTAAAAATCGATGCGTTCTTTTTTGTTTTGCAATTCGCCGTATTCCGCAAGCAACTTCTCACGGTCGCTTTTGTCGAGATTTCCCCCATTCAATTTTGCGCTAATTTCTCTTTCAGTTTTTTCAATTTCCGTAAATTCTTTAAGCGAATTTTTAACCGTATCGAAAATAGAACCGCCGCTGAGTTCCGTAAATTCTTGCGGTAAGTAACCGATTGAAATTCCGTTCCGTTTGAAAACGTCGCCGCTATCGGGTTCTTCAAGTCCGGCAATAATTCGCAGAAGCGTGGTTTTCCCGCTCCCGTTTCTACCCACGAGAGCGAGTTTGTCGTTTTTCTCAATCTTGATATTCGCGTTTTCAAATAAAGGTTCGTCGCCAAAGCCGATCGACAAATTTCGAACTGTAATCACGAACTATTTCCTTATTACCGCAAATTTAGAAGTTACCGATTGATTACCCTCATCGTTGTATGCTACAATAACATAAACTCCGCTTGCGGCGAAATCGCCGTTCAAATCGCGGCCGTCCCAAAACGCGACGCGTCCGCCCGGCGAAACCACGTTGCCCGCTTCGCTGCTTGCGACAAGTTTCCCGTTAATCGTAAAAATTTTGATTTGTGAAAATTCCGCAAGTCCGTCTATCGTTATCTTTTCATGCTTCCCGATTTCAAACGGATTGGGATAAACAAAGAGTTCGCCGTATTCTTGTAAAGGCGCAACCGCTTCGGTTTTCAGAGACGAAATTCCGTAATCCGTAGCAAAATAAACCGTGCCGGAAGCATTGTCGAAAGCGATGTCTTTTATCGTGTTGCCGGGCAACGGCGAATTTTCCGTATTATACTGTCCCAAAACCGTGTAACCGTCGCCCGATAAATAATAAACGCCGTCGGTGGTTCCGACCCATTTGTTATTGAGCGGGTCAACGTAAATGGCCGTAATGCCTTTGGTTCTCAAAGCGTAAACTTCCATTATTCCGCGCGGATTGGACGGATTGGGAATAATATCCAGTCCGAAACTTGTTCCGACCCAAAGTTCGCCGTAAGCGTCCACAACGATGGCGTTTATGCTTGACGAACTCAAACCGTCCGAAGAAGTCAATCTGCCCCATTCGTCGTCGCCGATATCGTCGAGCGTTCCGTTATCGTTAAAATAGAACAATCCTTCGTGTCCGTCAACGTTTGCGAACCACTTCGTCCCGTATTGATCGATAGCAAGAAATTCGAACCACTCTTTGGAGCCCGGCGTAAAAACGGGTTGCGTAAAATGATACCAAACGCTATCTCTTGTCATAACGGAAATCGGTTTATTATTACCCGACCACATGTTAACGACCCAAAGATTTCCGCGCGTATCTTTTTGCGCACCCGAAACAACAAGATAATTCGGCGCGCCCGGAATACCTTCCATTCCGGTTTCCGCCGTTGAAAAACGCTTGAATACGGTATCTTTCACGGTAACAAAACCGTCGCTCCAATTCAGAAAATAATTTACGTTGTCGTTGTCAGTATATGCTTTGAAAAAGAAATCGGAATTAATTTCCGCCGTGTTCGTTTTATTGAAAGTTTTCCAGGTTACTCCGTCGAATTTAAAAATTCCTTTTCCGACAGGGTCTTTGCCGGTCGCCACCCAAAGCGCGCCGTTTTTGTCAACGGTAATTTCGGAATAAAGATTAACTTCGGGACAGTCGGGAATTACGGTCAGCAGTTCGTCGCCGTTTAATTCAAGCACTCCTTTGTCGCTTGCAAAATAAAAATTCGCGTCCGAAAAATCCGCTTTATGAAGACTTTCGTTCGCCGTAAATATTTCCGAAAAGTCGGCGGCGGAATATTCGTAAAGCGAATGCTCCGTCAAAACGTAAAGTTTATTGTTAGCGACAAAAATATCATAAATCATTTTTCCGTAAAGCCCGACAAGTTCCAAATTTCCCGTGGTCAAGCAATAAACGCCTTTGTCCGTGCCTACAAAAAGAGTGTCATTATAAATTTCGGTGACGGTGGGATAATTCGGAGCAATGTTTTCAAAGGGATAACTTTCCCACGCTTCGGGAACGGCAAGCGAAGATTGATTTTCCTTTTCAATTGCAAGTCCTTCCGAAACGCAAACATAAATTTTCCCGTTCTTTTTTTTCGCATTCAAAACGGGAGATTTCGAATTGAAGTCGCCGAACTTCATTGCGGTTTCGATAAAATTAAACGAAGCGGCGGAAAGCAACGAAAGTCCGAAATCGGTCGCAACAAGCACAGTATCGCCAGCCGCGAAAAGTGAATTTATCGACTTCTGTTCGTTGTTCGACGTGTAAATGTCGTAAATTTTATGAATTTCATCGCCGCTTGCATTTTGCAAAATGTTAATGTAACCTTCCTTGCTTCCGAGCCAAACTTGTCCGTATTCGTCCGCTTCAACCGCGGTTAAAGACTGACTATTAAGCCCTTCCGATTTTGTCAAAACCACGTATCGATTGCCGTCAAACGAGAAAAATCCGCCGTCCGAAACGGCGAAAATTGTTCCGTCGGCGATAACAAAATCCGCAACGTTCGAAAGAGACGAGTAATTCTTCCAATTGTCGGTTTGCGCCGAAGTATCGACAAACAAAGTGTACAAGAAGACAAACAAAACCGTCGTGAAGTATTTGAGTTCTTTTTTCATTCTTCAATTGATTCAAAAATTATTAAAAAGGAATGTACAACAATTTTCGCTTTGCCTCATAAAACTTTTTGGGGAAGCATTTTTTTCATTTCTTCCACGAAATCGTAACGCACGGTAAACTTGCCGAAATTTTCATCGTCGTCTTTAATTCCGCCGTGATAATCCGAACCGCCGGAAGCAAGCAAACAATATTGTTCGACCAATCCCGTGTAAAACTTTTGCAAGGATAAATTGTGCGAAGGATGAACGACTTCAATTCCGTCAATTCCCGCGTGAATAATTTGCGTAAGAAGTTCTTCGCTCATTCTTCCCGGGTGCGCAAGAATAGCGAGTCCGCCGGCGTCGTTAATTAATTTAATTGCGCTTTGCAACGATACGTGAATTTTTCTTTCGAAAGCCGGCGCGTAATCGCCGAGATACTTGTGAAAAGCGTCAAGATAATTTTCGACGTAACCTTTTCTGTACAATATATTGGCAATGTGCGGTCGCCCGATTGCGGAATTTTTCGCTTCTTCGAGAACCTCTTCGATAAAGATTTCTACATTCAGCGCTTCGAGTTTTTTAATTATTCTTTCCGCGCGGTGCAATCTTTCGGTTCTGAAAAATTCGAGATACTTTTGCAATTCCGCATTTTCAAAATCAACGAACAAACCGATTAAATGCACTTCGACGTCGTTAACGTCGGTGCTTATTTCCAAACCGGGTATTACTTCAATTCCCGCTTGACGTCCGCATTCAAACGCTTCGGGAACACCGTTTACGGAATCATGGTCGGTGATTGCAATTGCGGAAATGCCTTTTTGTGCGGCGAGACGCACCAAGTCGCACGGAGTATTCGCTCCGTCGGAGAAAACCGTGTGAGTATGAAGATCGGCTAAGCCGTTCATCATCCGTAAAGTTCGGCGAATTTTTCGTAATTCAAAATACGAAGTCGCGAACCTTCCATTTCAATGTAACCTTTTTTGGCAAACGTGTGAAGCGTTCGCGAGATTGTTTCGCGCGAAGTTCCCGCCATATTCGCCAAATCTTGTTGTAGCGGCATTTTTTCAATTTCCACAATGCCGTGTTTAACTTTGCCTTGCGTGTCCGCAAGTTGCAAAATAACCGTCGCCACTTTGCCTTCGGCGTCCTTGAGCGAAAGCGATTTGATTTTCATATCGGCGGCTCTAAGGCGAGAAGTCAATTCCTGCAAAAGCGGAATGGAAATTTCGGGATGTTTTTTCAAAAGTTCGAGAAAATCGTTACGATGTATGATGAACAATTTCGAGTCTTCAAGCGCAATAACGGTTGCCGAGCGAGACATTCCGTCCAATATCGCCATTTCTCCGAAAAATTCCGAACGACCGAGAACCGTTAAAATAACCTCTTTGCCGTCGGAACTTGTCCGCGTAACTTTTACTTTTCCTTCGATAATAAAAAACATTGTTAAACCGTCTTCGTCTTCCATCAGAATAATGCTATCCTTGGAAAACTCTTTGATTTGTCCGATTTGAGCAATCTGCTCAATCGTTTCATCGGGCAGTTCCGAGAAAATGGGAACGTATCTTAAAAAATCGCTTAATTCAGACATATTTCCTCCAAAATAATTTTTAAGATATTGATTTGAAAGGAAATTATCAATTAAGAAAATCGATTTCGATTAAAAAAACATTAATGATAATTTCATTAACAAATCGCTATCACATCATTTTTCATTGCAAAATAATTTCTTTCAATTCGTCGAAAGAAGCGACAACGGGATAGCCCGATTTCTTCAATCGCGCTTCGTGTTGATGTCCGTGAGAAATCAAAACGACATCCGCGCCTATTGACTCCGCGACTTCCGCGTCGTGTAAAGTATCGCCGACCAAAACGGCTTCTTTATTTCGCAGCCCCAATTTTTCAATTAATTTTTTTCCTATGAGAATTTTCCCTTCCGCGTAAATATTGTCGAGCCCGGCAATTTCGTCAAAAAAATCCGCCAAGCCGAAATAACGCAAAATCTCATTTAATTTATCAATCGAATATGCGGAAAGCACCGATTGCCCTATTCCCTTCTCTCTTAAATTTTCAATTGTTTCGCGCGCGCCTTCGTGCAATTTCGCTTCGAATTTTTTTCTTTCGTATTCTTCAATAAAAATTTTTCCGAGACGTTCGAATTCCCCGTTATCAGTAGGAAAACCGAGCGCTCCGTAATACTCCCGCACGGGAAACGTAAAAACGTTCAAATATTGTTCGAACGTTACGGCGGGCAAACCGTTTCGCACGGCCAAATCGCCGATAATTTTACAACACAATTTCGCGTCGTCCAAAAGAGTGCCGTTCCAATCCCATATTACGTGTTTGTATTTCGGCATTAAAAGTTCGGTAAAAATTCTTTTCCTTTGTGAAATTCGCAAATGATATTTGCGGTTTCTTCGGGGTCGTCGGTTACTTTGAACAAATCGAAATCGCTTTCTGCAATATTATTTTCTTTAAGAACCGTATTTTTCAACCATTCGATTAAACCGTTCCAATAATCGCTTCCCATTAAAATAACGGGCGCGCGTTTCGTTTTGCCCGTTTGAATAAGCGTTAAGATTTCGAACAATTCGTCAATCGTACCGAAACCGCCGGGCATAATAATAAACCCTTGCGCGTATTTGGTAAGCAAAACTTTTCGCACGAAAAAATAGCGCAACGTAATTACTTTATCCCTATCGATATATTTATTCGATTCGGTTTCGAACGGCAACAAGACGTTAATTCCGGCGGAACTTCCGCCCGCTTCAGCCGCGCCTTTATTCGCCGCTTCCATAATTCCGGGACCGCCGCCCGTCGTTATTCCGAAGCCTTTTTCGACAAGCGCACGCGCGGTTTCTTCCGCCATTTTATAATATTTGCTTTCGATATTCGTTCGAGCGGAACCGAAAATCACGACACTTGGAGGCAGTTTCGTGAACGTTTCGAAGCCTTCCACAAATTCCGACATAATACGAAAAACGCGCCACACTTCTTCGTGCGGCATTTTCAATTTCTTCTTACTGATTTCCGGTGCGTCCTCTTTACAGGGCATATCAATCCTTTCTTAGAAATAAAAAAAAGCAAATATAATAATCGTAAAAATTTTTCGCGTCACAAACTTTCGGTTTGTTAATATGAAAAAGGGGACGTTTTAAGTCCCCGTTTTCAACAATACAAAAATAAAGTCCTACGGACCTGTTCCCGCATGACAATCGGAACATAACGCTTCTTCCCAATCTTCCTGCTCAACATCTTCGCCGGGATGAATAAAGTCGAGCGGACTATCGGGCGTTGCGTAAACCATTTCTCCCGGAGTACCGATTGCATTGAACGTGTGACACGTCGTACATGTTTTCGGAATAACTTCGTCGTTCTCCGCAACGTGCATTCCGTCATGACAACGGAAACAACCTTTGCTTTTCAAGTGTCCGATATTGTTGTAATACTTATCCCAGCGCACTTTCATATCCGGGAAAACATTTTGCGAAAAGCCTTTTACGACAGCGGCAATCGATTTATCGAGAGCCTCTTTGTTTTCTTCGAGCACTTCGGGATAATTTTCATCGTAAAATTCTTTGATTTTTTGCGGGATAAGAATTTTAGCCGAATCGGACGAAGTGAATTCTTCTTCCGAAACAGCCGCAACAGCCGCCGCTTTGAACTCCGGCAAACTTCGGTCGATTTCACCGCGTACGAAAGCCGCATTGATAAATTCTTCCGCCGGCTTGAAATCGTGGGCGGGACGACTGTGGCAATCGATACAAGTCATTTGAACAACTTTAAGCGTGTCAAACGCTTCTTTGTCAAGCGGTTCGTCTTCATTTTGGAAGACCGTCGATTTTCCGGTTTTCAAATCGGTTAATTTAACCCACGGAATTTCCTGCGCTTCTTTATCCGTAGCCACGTATTCGATTTTGACATCTTTATTCATATGCCAATGCGCGCCCTTCGAAAGTCCGAGCGGTTTATTCCCCGATGCGAGATGTAGCGTCATGTCAATATCGTATTCGGTGTTTTCTTCGTCGCGCAAAAAATGCACGCGATGAATTTTTCTATCTGGCTGAAATTTTTGCGACCAGTGACAATGTTGACACGCTTCTTTCGCAACTTCGTGAATACCTTCGTGAGCGTGAATCGGATGCGGAACGGTGCCAGCCATCATGGAAATCAACTCACGGGACGCCTCCACTTTCGAAGCGAGAAATCCCGACACTCCTTCACCGATGTGACAATCGACGCAACGTAAATTCGCGTGTTCCATTTTAGCGTGAGCGGTGTATTCGGGTTCCATTAACGTGTGACAAGTCGTTCCGCAAAACTTAACGGATTCCATATAATGATACGACTTATACGCGCCGGCGGTTGAAACGAGCGCAAACACCAAAAGTCCGCCGAGAAATACGTAAAACGCGTTACGATAACCGCGGTCGGTTAAATTCCAAACCGATGATTTTTTTTCGGGTGTATTCTTCTTTTCGAATTTTCCCATTCCCACGGGAATAAGAATTATCCCGACAAGCCAAACGACAGTCAAAACAACATACGTGAGAATTCCCGCCACGCTCCACTCTTCGACGTCACCCGGAAAAACAAGCAGAGCGATTATTACGATAAACGAGATAACCGAAAGCGTTATTCCCGTCTTCGTGATTTTATTATTAAATGATTCGGGCAATTGCATAACTTATCTCCAAATGTTTTTTATTACTTTTTACCGGGAATTTCGTGTTTGATTTCGTTCCAATATTTGTCGAAATCAAAGCCGTGTTTTTCATGCGTCGGATTTTCAGGATTATGACAAGTTACGCACATCGCTTTGATTTTTTCTTTATCGTCGTCGTACAATTTCAAGCCTTTTGCAATCGATTTGTTTCTGTCCTTCATGATACTGTTCTTGGCATAAGCGGAACCCGGTCCGTGACACGATTCGCATTGCACGCCCATTTGCGGTTTGAATTTTTTCCCCAACAAACTCTTGTCCACTCCGTAAGCCGTTACGTGACATTTAAGACATTCGGGAGTTTCGGCGGCTTTCGTTTTATATCCTTTGGCTTTTGCGATTTCGTCCGCCTCTTTGGTTTGCAATGTTTTAAAGGCATTTGCGTGACCGCTTTTTTTCCATATCTTGTATTGCGCCCCGATTTTCTTAGACTTGTGGCACATTCCGCATTTCTTAGCACCGATGTATTTGTTTTGAGCCATCGAGTTAGTCGTTACAAAGAGAAACGCGGGAATTATCAATAAATAGAAAAATCGTTTTAATTTCATGTTTCCTCCTGATTTTTATTTAAAAAATCTTTGCACTCATTAAGATAAAACTTTTTTCGAATTTTATCCGAATTTTTAAATAAAAAAAGCCGAAACCCGTTTAAGGCTTCGGCTTGAAAAAATCGGAACAACTTACTTGTGAGCAAGTTCGTGATTAATTCTCATCTGTTCCGCCAATTCCTTGATTTCGGATAAATCTCTAACCATTTCGCTCCAACCGTACCACAAAGCATAATCGGGATTGGCATGGAACGTACCTTGGAAAGTTCTCATTCTGTGTTCAAGGAACATAACGAATAATTTTTGCTCAATTACCGTTGGTGCATCGTGGAACGTTAACAACCAAGGATAATTGTCAATGTAATTTTCGGGCTTTTTAATAATGCCGTCTTGATACAAACCGTCAACCACGCGAATTGCCGCCGCCATCAAACTGTCGGCATGACGAATCATTTCGTCGCCTTTTTCCAATTCGCCCTTGGCAAATTCTTCGGAGTGGCAATCGCTACAAACCTTAATCATTTTGTCGCGTTCTTTTTGCCAATCTTCTTGAGTTAATCTTGCCAAGTCAGCCGCCTTAACCACATCAAGCAATGCGGTCGGTTTTCCGTTGTGGTCAAGAACACCGAGGGCTTTCAAAATCGTCGCTCTGTCATCAGCCCATTGTTTGTTTTCGGGCATCGGTAAACGAACGGCTAAGAAACCCCATGCCGTTTTTACATTGTGGTCTCCGTTCGGCATGTGACAATCTTGACAAGTCGGCGCGGGCGTATCTTCAGGCAAAGTGCCGTTTTGTTTCAGCAAATATCTTACGCCGTGTTTCGAACCCGAATACATTTCCCATTGCGGGTGGTCGAAACCCATGTGGCAAGTTTGACATGCTTGCGGTTGTTTCGCTTCTTTAACTGAAAAAGTGTGACGCGTATGGCAAGCGTCGCAAGAAGCGTGTCCGTAATTGGAGCCTTGATGTTTAAGGCTTTCGATTTCAGCCTCTGTTTTCGCACCGATTTTATGGCACGAACCGCAACCCTTTTCTCCTTCGATTAGAGGCCAAGGTTGCATGTGGATGGTCGGCATCGCCATAATTGCCGCCCATGCTTTCGAATGTTTACCCGCCATAAATTGGTCAACTTGTTCTTCGTGACAAGTGGAACAAGTTTCGGGTGTGGGCATTTCCGCTTTCTTGTAATCCGTCATCGTCGTATGAGCCTCACCGTGGCAAACAGAGCAATCGACATCGTTTTCGAAGTGCTTGCTCATCTTCCAATCTTTAACAACATTGGGTGTAACCTTGGTGTGACAATCGATACAATTCTGAGCGGAGGTAAGCAGAGTGCCCGCAAAAAGGAAAAGAATAAACGCCGCAAATACTTTTTTCATAGCGTCTCCCGTTTAATTAGTTATAGACAATTAAAAATTAAAAAAAATATTGCAATCGTCAAAATAAAAAAAGTTATTTAGTCTAATTATTTTCGTAAAAAAATTTGTCGATGTTCGGATATTTATTTTATTTTTCATTTATAAAAATTAAAAAACTATATTTGGTATTAAAATAAAACGAACGGTACGCCAAATGAATAAGATTTTCAAAATCATTCTTTTTATCCTCATGCTTTTCGTTCTGTTCGCCGGAATTACTTTCCCGATTGTCAAAGCGCCTTCCGCTTGGTACGAATTTCCGTTTGTTCCCGGTTTGGGAGAAATGGCAAAAATCATTTTCTTTCACGTGCCGACTTCGTGGCTTGCAACCGTGGCGTTTTTCGCGGCGATGTTTTACGGAATTCAATATTTGCGCACAAAAAATTTGGATTACGACGCGCGCGCGCTTTCGGCGTTACAAATCGGGATGGTATTCGTATTGCTTGCAACCGCAACCGGTTCGTTATGGGCGAAATTCGCTTGGGGTTCTTTCTGGAACTGGGACCCGCGCGAAACAAGTATATTTATTTTAATGTTGATTTACGGCTCTTTGTTCGCGCTTCGTTCTTCGCTTGAAAACGAAGAGAAACGCGCAAGACTTTCCGCGGTTTATTCCATTTTCGCCGCGCTTACCGTTCCGTTTTTTATTTTTATAATGCCGCGAATTATGAGCGGACTTCATCCGGGTTCGGCTGACGATACCAACGCGGGACCCGTGATAGATTTTAAGATGAACGGAAACATGTTGTTGATTTTCTTTCTTTCTCTTACCGCGTTCACTTTGCTTTACGCGTGGTTGTGGAAACTGAACTACAAAACCATTTTACTTAAAGAAAAATTAAACAGTAGGAAGGAGTTGTCGTGAGCGAATTTTTATCCGAAAATTCGATTTACATTGTCTTTATTATACTTGCAATAATTTGGGCGGGTATTTTCTTGTTCGTAAATTCCATCGATTCAAGATTGAAAAAAATCGAAGCAGAAATGGAAAGGGATGAAAATGAAGAATAAGTATATTTTCGGCGGAATTATCATCGCGATTTTTTTCATCGCACTCGGTTTTTTGTTTACGAAAACAAACATCAAATACGAAGAGGATTTTTCCAAAATTCGTCACAGCGGTAAAATCGTTAAAGTGACGGGAAGTTGGGACAAAGACAAAAATTACACTGTCGATTCCAAGCATAACCGTTTTATTTTTTACTTGCGTAACGAACAGGGCGACGAAATGAAAGTGGTTTACAAAGGGACGATTCCCAATAATTTCGAACACGCCACAAGCGTTGTCGTTACGGGAAAATTCAAGGACGGCGTTTTTCACGCCAAAGAAATATTAACCAAATGTCCGTCCAAATATCAGGAAGCGGAAAACAACAACGCTCCAAGCAGTTAACGAAAGGAATTCTTCATGCTCGGAAATATATTTCTTACCGTAGCGTTACTCGGGACGCTTTTTTCCATTGTCATGTATTATTACGCTTTCAAAGGATATGAAAACAGCGTTAAATACGCGCGCATCGGTTACCACGTTTTAACGATTGCCGTTATCGGCGCTTCGTTATTTTTACTTCATGCAATCCTTACTCATCAATATCAATTCAAATATGTTTACGGTTACAGCGACAATTCCCTTCCGCTCGGATTGCTGATTTCTTCATTTTTCGCGGGACAAGCGGGAAGCATTTTACTCTGGATTTTATTCTCGGTCATCGTCGGTTTGTTCCTAATGGATTTCACTTCCAAACGCGAAAATCTCGAAGCGCCCGTAATGATAGTCTTTTTGCTGACCGTCCTTTTCCTTTTGATTTTAATAAATCCGCTTTTGAACAATCCGTTCAGTTATATTTGGGAAAGCGGCAGATTTGTTCCGATTAAAAATATCAATCCCGTTTATTTGAGTTTACCTTTCGTTCAGAGATTTATTTTCGAAGACCAAAACAACGCTACGCTTTTCGTAAAAATTTCGGGCGAACTTGTGGCGTTGCTGAAACAAAATAACATTCCCGTAAATCAATTCATAATCAACGGCAACGGAATGAATCCGCTTTTGCAAAATTTTTGGATGCAAATTCATCCGCCGTTTCTTTTCGTCGGATTCGCAATGTCCGCAGTGCCGTATTCATTTGCAATCGCCGCGCTGATAAACAACGACTATCGCAATTGGGTTAAATATTCATTGCCGTGGCTCTCGGCGGTCGCGCTTGTTCTCGGTGCGGCAATTATGCTCGGCGGCTATTGGTCATACGGCGTGCTCGGTTGGGGCGGTTGGTGGGGCTGGGACCCCGTGGAGAATTCCTCGCTCGTCCCTTGGATTATTGCGGTTGCGGCAATTCACACAATGCTTGTTCAAAAACATTCGCAAAAAAATTCCGACAAACCCGGACGCTTCATTAAAATTAATTTATTGCTCAGCGTTCTTACTTTCGTTCTCGTCATTTACAGCACGTTCCTCACTCGCAGCGGCGTTTTGAGCGACGCTTCCGTGCATTCGTTCGTTGCACCGGGACGCGTCGTGTTTCTGATTTTATTGATTTTCATGTTCTTTTTTACAATTCTCGGCGTGGGCGCGTTTTTGTACAGATTTAAATATCTCGAAGAAAATTACACTTTCGAAGAAAATTTCTGGTCGCGCGAACTCGCCTTGTTTACCGGTACGATAATTTTAATCGCCGCGTCGGTCATTATTATTTTCGGCA
>Ga0256914_1003607_pt1 | contig 12094 bp, 8 predicted proteins | sample HulkmetaG_FD_191571 | JGI IMG/M metagenome (GOLD analysis project Ga0256914, IMG submission 191571) | Hydrothermal chimney microbial communities from Main Endeavour vent field at the Juan de Fuca Ridge, Pacific Ocean - Hulk | ecosystem: Environmental > Aquatic > Marine > Hydrothermal vents ...
CCTGTACGTCATCGGCGTTAATCAGCTTGATCCAGGCGGAAATCTCCCGCTCGTTGTAATACTTGAGCAGCTCGACCATCTTCTTCTCGATCTTGTCCGTCTTGCGGGACCGCTTCTCCTTGACCCCGACAATCTTCAGGCCGGCATCATGGAGGGTGACCAGCTGGTTGACCAGCTCGAGCGCGTCCTGGCTGACCTTGGACTGATCAAGAATCGAAATGATCTGACCCGCCTTCTTGACCTCCTTGATCACCAGCACCGAACAGGGCGCGTCCCGGGCAATGCGCAGGGGCACGTTCATCTCGCCGTCCCATTCGCAGCCGAACTTGCGGCTGCACCCGAGAACAACCAGATCACTGCCCACCTCCCCGGCCACGGCCAGGGTCTGCTGGGACACGCTGCCGGACCGGATCAGAAGCCTGAACTCCTTTAAGCCGCGCGAGGAAAGCGACCAGCCGGATCCATCCTTCTGCCAGTTTTCATCCTCTATCTCAAGGTAGGGCGATTCATCGGCGCCAAAATAGCCGCACAGGTCGCGGTGGTATTTCACCAGGGCCGCGGACAGGGTTCTGGCCGGTTTTTTGCCATCCTCCTGCACGCCGAGAAAAACGACATCGGCCAGGGTATTGCCGGCCAGTCGGGCGACATCCTTGATAATCTTCTGACTGTACTGCTTGGTATCCAGGGTAACAAGTATCTTCATGGCAAATGCCTCCTTACTCTCTTTATCAAAACAAATCAGCGGACAAGCAGCACCGAGGCCAGCGAGTTGGCCAGGGTGAACATGCGCATGGATTTCCGGCCCGGCAGGGTGGAGGCGACCAGAGCATAATCCTTGAGATAATCGCCCACCTGCTCGGGCGTGCCCGAAACCACGGTCACATTGTCCGCTTTCTTGCCATGTTCGCCCAGCAGGGTCACACAGTCGCGCAGATTGGAGCCGCCCTCTTCCCGGTCGAGAAGCTGCAGCTCTTCCTGTTCCCTGAACTTGAAATAGACAATATCAAAGCCGAACGTGGACTCGCCCAGCACCTCCATGGATTTTTCCACCAGTTTGCGCGGATCCACGGAATCGGCGCAGAGAAGCGCGCATTTCTTGCTGATCGAGAGGTTCTTCACCACCAGGATCGGACAGGGGGCCTGGGTGTAGAGCGGCGAGGACAGCATCTCCCAGAACTGCTCCGGATCAGCGGTATCAATATATCCCTCGATATAGAGCTGATAGGTGCCGGAACGAAGCTCGTAGATAATCTCCTCGGTCCGGTTGCCGACAAAGATCTTGGGACGGCCGGCCAGGGGACAGTCGATATTTTCGGTGCGCAGCATCCGGTCCACGGCCCGCCGACCCGAGGCACCCACTCCCTCTTCCCAGGCCTTCTGAACCAGGCCGCCGCCGACATGATCCTTGGCGTCCGGTTCTTCCACGTGGATGACAAAGAGAGACAGGGGAATGAATTTATTGAGATAGCCGGTAAAACGGAGCGCAATGCTCGAGGCCAGGTCTTCTTCTACATATAAAAGTGTCTTCAGCATGGGGTTCACCTTATCGTGTGCAAATGGTCAAAAGAATATGAGGCAGGACGTGCCTGTCCGCCTACTTACCGCCCTTTTTCCTGGCCTCGGCCCGGGCGATCACATCGGCGATCTCGCCCAGCTTGAAAGGCTTGGCCAGGAAATCGAACACGCCCTTGTTAAAGGACTCCTTGGCCGTGGCCATGGTGGCAAAGCCGGTGATGACAATGACCTCTGTATCGGGGTACTTTTCCTTGACCCGGGTCAAAAACTGCATGCCGTCCACGCCCTCCATCTTCAGGTCGGTGACCACGATATCGAACTGGCGCTCCTCGATGCGTTCCAGGGCCTCCTTGCTGGTGGTAAAGGCCTCTACCTCGTATCCCTTTTTTTCAAGGGAGGGCTTGAGCCTCTTGCTGACAATGGGTTCGTCATCCAGAATCAGGATGCTGGTTTTATTCTCTTCCATGTTCTTTCTCCATGATGGTTCGTATCTCTTCAAAAAAGGTGTCGATGGTGGACTCGCTGACCATTTTCACATCAAGCTGGCGGGTAAATCCCACCAGCAGCCCCAGCAGAAACAGGCGGTGCAGCATCCTCCCCTTGTCCATCCGCTTGAGCCGCGCCACGACAATGTCGCCATGCAGCTCGCAGAGGAAATCATAATGGGAGAGGATCTTCGCCAGCAGGCGGGTGCGTCGGTCCCGCCGCACGGTTTCGGTGACACCGCCGGAAAAACGAAAGTAGATATGATTGTCTAAAATGTTGTCGGAAACATAGGCATCGATCACCGTAAAGTGGTAGCCGAGCCGAAAATTTATGTTGGTGTATTCCGCCGAAACCACGGCCAGATTGCGGCCCACATCCTCGGGCGACGTGGAGCGCACCGAACTGGTCCGGGTCAGGCTGGACATGAAACTGGAAAAATCGACCCCGGCCGGGGCCATGTCCCAGATGCCGGGATAGGACATGCCCCTGAGCAGGGCCTGCATGGGCACGCAGGTGATCTGTTCGGGCCGGATGCCCTTTTCGTGCTCGCCCGAGATACCGCCGCCCACATCGATCAGAATAAGATCCAGCGGATAATCCCAGAGCAGTTGACCGGCCTGGGTGCTCTTGTGGTGGGCATGGTAGAAGTTAAGATCAATAATGGTCTCCACCGCCTTTTCATGGACAAACCGGGTCAGATCATGATAGGTGCGGCACCCTTCCGGGGTGAAGTTGTCCGCCTCGGGATCGGTGAGATTGAGCGGTTCGATCTTTTTCAGGACCCTCCTGAGCAGGCGGTACTCGTACATCTCCTCGATGGGCTCCTCCTGAATTGCATAGTACTGCAGTTCCTGGACTATTCCCTCATAGATGGTCAGGCACTCTGTATCCAGGGTGATCTCCCGGCCATCCTCGATAACCTCGGTGCCGTTTTCGGTGTTGAACAGGGCCGGTACCCGGAACTCGCGCGCCACTGTGGCGAGATGGCCGGTGGTGGAACCGACATCGGTGATAAACCCGGTTGCCCGATGAATGACCCGGGCCAGTTGCGGGGTGGCATGACGGGCCACAAGGATACCGCCCATGGGAAAATCGGCCAGGTCGCGGCCCTCGGTATAGACCCAGGCCGGTCCGGTGGCAATGCCCTCCATGGCGGCAGTGCCGCGGCCCCGGAGAAGAATCCTGTATTTGCCGCCCAGGCCGCTCAGGTCGCAGGCCCGGGGTGCGCGCGCCTGCTGGAGCTGCAGCTGACGCGACTGGAGGATGATCACCTGGTCCCGGGGGTCAATGGCGAACTCGATATCCTGGGGCCGCTTGAAATACTTTTCCAGCTGCATGCCGGCCCGGGCCAGGTCATGGAGCTGTTCCGATTTCAGGCTCGGCTCGGTGCGCTGCTCCTCGGCAACGCCGTCAATGGCCAGACCGCCGCAGCCGCGCAGGACCATGGTTTCGTCCTTGCGGACAATGCGCATCTCCCTGACCTCATGCGGGGGACGCCGGTCAAGAATAAAGGTATCGGTGGGCACCTCGCCCGAGACAATGGGCTCGCCCAGCCCCCAGGCCGAGGAAATGACCATGGTTTCCTGTTCCGGCCGGACCGGATCATAGGTATAGAGCACACCGCTGGCCCGGGCCGGAATCATCAGCTGGCAGGCCACGGCCATCATGATCTCATGGGATCGGAAATCCATCATCAGCCGGTATTCCATGGCCTCGGGGCTGTACAGGCTGGCGATAACCTCTTTGTATGCCTGTGGAATCTCATCAAGGGGAATGTTGAGCCGACTGAGGTACTGGCCGGCAAAGGAGGAGATCTCATCCTCGCCGATGGCGCTGGAGCGGACCGCGAAACAGGGCGTGGTTTCCGTGTACTGACTGCTGATATAGGTGGCCGCGGCAAGCATCTCGTCTTTGAGTTTTTTGGGCACCTCCCCGGACATGATGGCCTGACGGATCTGGCGTGAGGCGTCGTCCACCGCGATTTCACAGTCTTGCCAGCGCCGGCGGATGGCCAGGATACGGTCACGCAGGTTATTTTCATCAAGAAAGAGGGCAAATGCGGCGGTGGTGATGGCAAAGCCAGCAGGAATGCGCAGATCGAGCAGGGAACCGATCTCGCCGATATGGGCGTTCTTGCCGCCCACGGAATCGGCGAGATCCCGGGAAACCTCGTTATACGGGAGGATCAGATCCTTGACCTGGTTCAGGGCCTGACCACGCAAGAGGGCCTCGATCTCCTCTTCGATCTTGTGAAAAGAGGTGTACAGATCGGTGTACTTCTGGTCGGTAAGGTGATTGATGGTGACGATGAGCTGACGGATCAGATCGGTGAGCTGACGGCAGGTTGACTGGATATACTGTTCGTCAAAGATATAGTCGCCGCTCAGCTTGTCGTTGGCATCGGCAATCAGGTCCAGGATCTGGTTATTGAGCTCAAGACTCTTTTTAAACTCGGCAAAGAGAATCTTGAACGGCACCTCTTCCCTGGTCTTGCCGCCGCAAAGCTGTTTGATCCTGTTAAAAATATTCATGATGTAATCCGTCAGCTCGTCCGCAAGCCCGTCAATGGGCGCCGCCGCCTCCCTTGAACAGCATGCCGATGATAAGACCGGCGGCAACAGCGATAACAACCGCCATGATACCGAAAAGAAGCGAATGGTCAAAGGCCAGCCTGGCGATGAACTTCGGCAGGCCGGTCAGCCGGATCTGGAGCGCCTGATTCGCCCGGCCGATAACGGTTCCCTGTCTGCATGCAAGGGCCCGGACCATATAATCCCCGGCATTCATCTTCGGGGGAATGACCAGGGTCAGGCTGTAGGTTTTCATGCCCTTGTCCGCCGGGCCATAGGTAATGGCCCCCTTGTTGACTCCATAAACCCCGGCCTTTTCCATCAGTTTGACATATTCGGCAAAGACAAAACCCTTGTCCGCGCTTTCCGGTTCAATGGCAATGTTGTCCACCAGGGCCTGGTAGCCGACGCCCAGTTTATCCAAGCCGGTCTGCAATTTTTCAGGGGTATAAACCATGTACACTGCCGGCGTATTCTCCAGCTCCACATCGGTCTTGTTCATCCAGAGAAAACCGCCCACCTTGCCCTTTACCTTCAGGGCCACGTTTTTTTTCGGGCCGCTCACCTCGACAAGGACATCCGCGTCCGCCGGCACGGTGCCGGAGGCGGTCAGGGTGGTTCCGTTATAGAAGGTGGTGATATTGATCGTGTCGGAAGCCAGTTTCAGATTCATCTCTTCCGCCTGAGATGCGGGGGCCAGCAGAGTACCAATCAGCAGGATGAATGCCGCCGCAGTTATCTCAAGCCACAACAGTCCTGTTTTCTTTTCAATCTGTTTCATTTTCAGTGCCCCCCCTTAAGCGCAACCATGATTGTCGGGGTCATCAGCAGGCCGGCCAGCATCTTGGCGCAGACAAGCAGCACCAGGCTGGCGAGCATGATCTTGAGCTGATCGGCCTTGAGCCGTTTGGATACGGCCGTGCCGACCTGGGCGCCGATGGTCGAGCCGAGCAGCAACAGAACGGCGAGGATAAAATCAACCGTGTGGTTGGACCAGGCCTGCATAATGGTGACATTGACGCAGGTAAAAAGAATCTGGAACAGGCTGGTACCCACCACGACGTGCATGGGCATGCGCAGCAGGTAGACCATGACCGGTACCATGATAAAGCCGCCGCCCACACCCATGATGGCGGCCAGGATACCGACCAGGATACCGAAACCAAGGGGCAGGAGCATGGAAATCTCACAGCCGGATTTTTCAAACCGGTACTGAAAGGGAAGCCGCTGCAGGAACGACTCTTTCTTCTCTGCAGGAACAGGCTCGGCGGGCCCGCTGTCGGCAACAGGCTCGGGCTCGCCCTTCTTCAAGCCCTGCAGGCTTTCCCAGAACATGTATCCACCCACGCCGCCAAGCATGATGACATAAGTGATGGCGATGAGAAAATCGGCATTGCCCATGGCCCGCAGCAGTTTGATCACCTGCACGCCCAGGGTGCCGCCGGCGATGCCGCCGATGAGCAGCATGACCCCCATGGGAATATCCACATTACCCAGCCGCATGTGGGCAAGCGTCCCCGAGGTGGAGGCACCGACAATCTGGTTGGAGTCGGATGCGGCCGCCACCGTTGGCGGAATACCGAACATCATTAAGAGCGGGGTCATGAGAAATCCGCCGCCGACGCCAAAAATCCCCGACAGGAGGCCGACAAAACCGCCCAAACCAAGAATAAGTATAATATTGACGCTGTTGCCCGCAATGGGCAGATACATATGAAACATACGTTACTCCTTTATCTCCATAGAATTATTCGAATCCGGCCTGCCAGCCGACTCTTGTTCCACATCCGCTCTGGATATGCTCTATGGACAGAAGCCTCTCTTTGATATTTTGCCTGTTGTCATTGTTTATTCTCCTTCGTGTTACGTTGTTGGGCTGCACGTTTTCGCCGGCTGACGCGTTCCGGCATGACATGATCAGCAAGTTCCGCCTCTGTCTGTGCAAATGGGGTGCCACACCTCTGTGGACGAATCAGAGAAGCCGGGCCAGCAGGAAGAAGAAATCAGGAAGAGGAAGGGTCGAGCCGGGGGCAGGCAAGATGTAATAAAACAACGGAAAAACAGCATGAAGAAACAAAAGGAAACGCAATCACGCGTTAAAAGAACGGATCGGGCGGGCAATCGGAAACAGACGTACCGGTACGCAGACAATATTGCCGAAAAGCATGCCGATGTTTCATTATGAACAAGCCCGGCACGTGTTCCAAAATGAAACCTCCCGGCCAGTTAACAACTTAACAGACGGATTTTATTATAAGAAATAAAGAAAAGAGAGAAGTGATGGTTTCATTTTGAAACCTTTATTTTTCCGTGGTCTCGAGCAGGCCATATTTTTTCATCCGCCGCCATAAGGTGGTCCGGGGCAGGTCGAGAATCCGGCAGGCGGCCTTGATGTTATGGCCGGTCCGTTCCAGCACCCTGGCAATATGGCGCTTTTCCACCTCCTGCAGGGGCACCAGCTCCTCTTCATACCCATGTTCATGGTGATGAAGCTTGCGCAGCCGGGCGGGCAGGTCTTCCGGGGTGAGTTTGCTGCCTTCGGTCAGGGCCACGGCGTGCTGGATGATATTTTCCAGCTCCCGCACATTGCCGGGAAAGTCGTACTCCATGAGCAGGCTCATGGCCTGGGGAGAGAGGCCGCGCACCTGTTTGGCAAAGGCCTTGTTGGCCTTGTTGATAAAGTGATGGATAAGCAGAGGTATATCCTCGCGCCGCTCCATCAGTCTCGGCAGCCGGATGGTGACCACGTTGAGCCGGTAGTAGAGATCCTCGCGAAAGGCGCCCCGGCTGACCAGCTCCTTGAGGTTGCGGTTGGTGGCGGCAATGATGCGAATGGAAAGGTCAATGGGCCGGGTGCCGCCGACCCGCAAGATCTGCCGCTCCTGCAGGACATGGAGCAGCTTGACCTGCATGGAAAGCGGCATCTCGCCGATCTCGTCCAGCAGCACCGTGCCGCCGGCCGCGGATTCGAGCAGGCCGATCTTGCGGCTCACCGCGCCGGTGAAGGCCCCCTTTTCATGGCCGAACAGTTCGGAACAGATCAGATCCTCGGCAAAGCCGCCACAGTTGAAATAGACAAAGGGGCGGTTCTTGCCGCCGCCCAGTTCATGGATGGCCCGGGCCGTGAGCTGCTTGCCGGTGCCGGTCTCTGCCTCGAGCAGGACATTGCAGTTGACCTGGGCCACCTTGGCGATGGTATCGAAGATAACCTGCATGGAACGGCTGGCGCCGATGAATCCCGGAATCAGGGCATGCTCTCCGACCTGGGACTTGAGGTGGACGTTTTCGCGGTGCAGGCGGATCTTTTCCTCGGCCCGGGTGGCCATGAGGCGAAGATCATGGGCCCGGCATGGTTTGGTCAGGTAGTGAAAGGCGCCCTCCTTGGTGGCCTCGACCGCGTTGTCGATGGAGCCGTGCCCGGTGACAATGATAACCTCGGTGTCCCGGTGGGTGGCCTTGATGTGGGAGAGGATGGCCAGCCCATCCATGTCCGGCAGCATCAGGTCAAGGAAGACGATATCAAAAGGGGCCTCGTCCATCCGTTCCAGGAATACCTGACCGTCGGCAAAGGTTTCAACCTCGTAGCCGGCCCCGGTCAGGATACGGGCCATCATCTTTCTGGCACTCCGGTCATCATCGACAACGGCAACGGTAATCATGCCTCGGCCCCATCCACCTCGGGTTCCTTTGTCTCGTAAGGACAGGCAGGCAGGTACACGGAAAAGGTGGTTCCCTCGCCCACCTTGCTGCTCACCTCGATATAGCCGCCATGCTTCTCGACAATGCCATAAACAATGGCCAGGCCAAGCCCGGTTCCCTTGCCCGCCTCCTTGGTGGTGAAAAAGGGATCAAAGATCTGATCAAGATGTTCGGGCGAGATACCTGGCCCGGTGTCGCTGACATCGACCCGCACATAGCCGTTATCGGTCTTGCGGGCCGAAATCTCGATGCGGCCATACTCGCCGATGGCCTGTTCGGCGTTAATGATCAGATTCAGAAAAACCTGCTGCAGCTTGCGCAAATCCCCGTTGACCCTGGGCAGCATGTCCTCTATGTCCTTGTGCAGCGCTATCTTGTGGATGCGCAGTTCATTGGCGATCAGGTCGCTGGTCTTGTGGATGACATAGTCAATATAGAGCGGCTCCATCTCCGAGGCCCGGGCCCGGGAGAAATCGAGCAGGTTGCGAACAATGGTGCTGGCCCGCTCGGTCTGGGTCATGATGTCTTCGAGGATCTCGATAATCTCTTCCCTGTCCATCTCGTCAAAATCCTCAAGCAGGATGTCGGCGGACAGGGAGATATTGTTGAGCGGATTGTTGATCTCGTGGGCGATGCCCGAGGAAAAGGTGCCGATGGAGGCCATCTTCTTGGACTGGATGAGCTGTTCCTGTTTGTGTTCCAGGGCCTCGACCATTTCATTGAAGTTGTTGATCAGACCGGTTACCTCGTCGGGCCGGCCATGGTTGGGCAGCTCCACCTTTTTGAACTCACCGGCGGCCAGGTTCTTGGTGCCCTGCTTGAGAATGGAAAGACGATGGAGAATGGAACGGCTCTGGGTAAAAAAGATGACCGCGCCGCAGAGAAAGAGCATCGACGGCATGAACACCACCCAGAACAGGATCGACTTGAAACTCTTGCTGATATTTTTCCTGTTCAGGCGCAAGAGACGGGCGGCATGATCGACCAGCCTCTGTCCCTGCTGCCGGACCATCCGGCTCTGCCGGTCATGGGGGAACTCCCGGCTGGTACAGGCCCCGGAGGCGCACCAACTGACAAACAGATCCCGGTAGGCTCTGAAATCCTTATCCAGCTGGGCCAGAACCGCCTGTTCCGGGGCACTGGCCAGGGCCTCCCGCAATTCCCTAAGGGAGCTCTCTATCTTTTCCTGGGCCAGGGCCGATTCGGCACGCTCCTTTTCATCGTCCAGCCGGAGCATGATATTTTTTTCAAACCGGCGCAGCTCCAGGATGGTGTTGAACAGATCATCCACCTGCTCCATGGTGACCAGTTGGTTCTCCAGGGAAACAAGCTGATAACTGTACAGGGAGACCAGGGCAATGATCATGCCGATGGTGATGATGCTGAGCAGAATCAGCCGATGGCGGATGGTATGGGGGGTGCAGAGCCAGGAAATTTTCATGCAGCGCTTCCTCTCAGATTATCAGGCGAACCCCGCCCAGCTCCTCGATCCGGTAGGGAAAATGATCGCCGGGCGAACCGATGAACATGAAGTTGATGGGAATATTCCATTTCCGGGACAATTCCCGGATCAGCTCAGGCCCGAAGGTGCCTGTCAGCTCCACATATTCGATGTCGATATCCGGGTATTCCCGATCCAGGAATTCTATATCCTGGCGCAGGCGGGCGCAGAGTTCGTCATCGCGCTCTTTCTGGACCGTCACGATCTTGATCTTCTTGGTGTGCTCATTGCCCTGGATGTAGAGCAGTACCTTGTTGAGGTTGGCCAGGTTGTCGCCCCTGGTAAAAAAGACAAATTCCTGCGAGTTGATCCGGTCAATCAGATCACTGACGCGGCGGTTGATGCGGGAAACCAGCCTGGCAATGGGGACAAAGAGATACTCGACAAAATTGAGGATCATCTCCAGGATCGCTGTCTTGTTGAGCATCACCCAGACAAAGAGAATGGTGGGAATAAAATATTCCAGAAATACGCCCAGGTTGGAAGGGGTTCCCGGCTCCGGCTCCTTGATGATATTGCCATAGAGGGCAACAGTGACGAATCCGACCGCAATGAAAACAGCCAGCCAGCTCGCCTTCTCGGGGCGGGGCAGACGCCGGCGCCTGATCTTGAGCATAATGTTACCGATCCCGAACAGCCCCATGACCGAGAGAAAGGAGATGGTATAGACACCGGCCAGCACACCGACCCGGCCGTGGGTGAGAAAGAGGATGGAGACCGAGAGCAGAAAGAACAGGATAATGATCCGGTAGGAGGAACCGCGCCGATTCTTTTTCAGAAAAAAAGCGGGCATGATCCTGTCCAGGGTCATGCGCTCGAGCAGGCCGGTCACGCCGACAAAGGAGGTGAGCACGGCGCCGGAAAGAACCAGAAAGGCATCCACCGAAACCATGGTCGGTAATAACTGGTTCCCGGTCAGGCCGGCCATGTGGGAAAGCAGGTCGGCCTCGTGCAGGCGCACTTCCGGAATGGGAATCAGGGCCAGGGCGAGAAAGGCCATGAGCGGGTTGAAAATGGACACGGCCAGCCACATGTTGCGCAGCGTCCTGGGAAAGACGCCGGGCCTCTGTTCCTCGACAAAATTGGCCGAACTCTCGAAACCGGATATACCGAGCATGGCCGCGGAAAAACCCCAGAAAATGGCCCGGCCCACCGAGCCGTGCGGAATGGGCTGCTGGCTGTTGGCCCGGAAAACGCTCAGACCGTGTCCGGCCAGGAAAAGGCCGATGGTCGAGCTGAGCAGGACCAGGGTGGTGAGGTGAAAGAGAAAGATGATTACCGCCACCATGGCCGATTCGCCGATGCCAAGGATGGTTAACCCCATGAAAAAGGAGAGCAGGCCCACGGTTGCCGAGGTAATGGGCAGGGAGGGCACAATGGCATGCAGGTAATGCATGGCCTCGGAGGCGGAAATAACGGCCGTGGCCATGTAGGAGAGCAGGGTCAGGGCCGCGGCCAGGGAGGCGACCTGCTTGGAAGTCGTGTTGAGCAGCGCGTTATAGGCGCCGCCGTTGAGCGGCAGGGCCCCGACCACCTCGCCGTAGATCTTTCTGAACAGGTAGAGCACCGCGGCAACGATCAGCAGCGATACCCAGGCATACTGTCCGGCCGCGATGATGGTCAGGGCCGAGACATAGAGTACCGACGAGGTGATGTCATTGCCGCAGATGGCCGTGGCCTGCAGCTCTGTAAGTTTTTTTGTTTTGATCTGACTCATACGCCAACCCGCATACATCCTGCTGGTTTTTTTGTACTTTATAAAAACAGTTTCCAGCAATATTCACAGCCAGTCTCTACAAGCAGTACCACTCTCGCATTCAGACTGCAAATGGAATTGCCCGCATCCCCGGGAGAGTGCAAAAAGCAACCCGGGTGAACGATCGGAAAATTCAACAGAAAAGAGGCGGGGCATGCGGGGCGGGCGCCCTGGCCGCTGTAAAAGAATGAATGGCGCTATTCGATGGATTTCTATTTTGTGGTTACCATCAATCCTCAGAAAACAAGTTGGGGTGGATGGCGTCTGTTGAGCCTTGGTGGTAATCTCGTTTAACAAACCTGTAGGATGGGCATCGCCCATCAAAAAAACACCGCACCATATCTTGGAACGTCTGTTTGGTGTTGGGCAATGCCCAACCTACACAATACTGTTGGGATTAAATAGCGGTTGCTGAGCTTTGGTGGTAATCGCATTCTATTTTGCAAAAACCCCTGTGATGCGGCCGTCTTCGGAAATTGAAACCGTGACTTTTTTGGCCCGGCGCATGGTGTCCAGTTGGTCTCCCGAAAGGGAGAAGGTTTTCTGCAGGGCCTCATGATCGGTCAT
>Ga0256914_1003608_pt1 | contig 12093 bp, 1 predicted proteins | sample HulkmetaG_FD_191571 | JGI IMG/M metagenome (GOLD analysis project Ga0256914, IMG submission 191571) | Hydrothermal chimney microbial communities from Main Endeavour vent field at the Juan de Fuca Ridge, Pacific Ocean - Hulk | ecosystem: Environmental > Aquatic > Marine > Hydrothermal vents ...
TGTCACCAAGCAGGTATCTGTACCTTTGACTCCCGACATTTTTTACACGTGGACACCTGCACCCACCTGTTTTGGTGACAGCACCACGTTCCACGGCACTTCCGGTTTCCCCATAAGCACATGGCACTGGGATTTTGACGACGGTTATTTCGGAACCGATTCCATAGTAAACCATATGTATTCCGACACCGGATATTATAATGTATTGCTGACGATAACCGACACCAACGGATGTATAAATTCGTTGTCACATGTTGTGGAGGTAGTACCGTTGCCGGATTTAAGCATGACGTTGAGCGACACCGTATTATGCTCCGGCGGGGAGGTAATATGCAGTGGCAGCAGCAGCGACAGCATCACGAGCTGGTATTGGGACTTCGGCGACGGCAGTTTCAGTGTTAATCAAAACACGACCCACTATTACGGCAACGGAGGCACCTATCAGATAAGTTTGACTGCCACCGACACCTCCGGATGCAGCACCACAATCATCAAGAGCGTAATAGTGTCACCGTCTCCCGTAGCGGGATACAGTTACAGTGTTATATCGTGTACACAGTTGTCGTTCACCGATCTTTCCACAGCACCATCCGGATACAATATAGTAGGATGGAACTGGGATTTCGACGACGGGACAACGAGCACTTTGCAGAACCCCGTTCACGATTTTCCGTCCTCAGGGGGTTTGTATAATGTACGTTTGGTAGTGACGTCCGACTCCTCCGGCTACTCCTGTAGCGATACAATAACCCAAGGCGTAATAGTCCCCGAGCAGCCGAGTCTCTTTTTCACGTGGGATCCCGAGCCAACGATGTTGGGCAACAGCACAAGTTTTTACGGCACTTCCGGCAATACCATAACCAGCTGGGATTGGGATTTTGGCGACGGCACCTTTTCCACGCTTCAAAACCCCACCCATACATACGGATTTGTAGGCACGTTCACCGTAACGCTGACGGTAACCGACGATTCCGGGTGTAGCAACAGTGTAAGTCACGATGTCACGGTTGTAAATGTTCCCGGTTTGGATTTCACGTGGGGTACCTCCTGCGAAGGGAGTCCGACCCAGTTTTACATAGACCAAAGCGTCACCAATGTAAATGCCGTTGTAAGCTGGTTTTGGGACTTTGGCGACGGAGGCACGTCCGTGGATATGGAGCCTCAGCACACCTATATGACCTCAGGCACTTACGATGTAAGTTTGACCATAGTAGATACGATGAACGCCACCAATACAGTCTTACATGTTGTAACCGTTCATCCTTTGCCTGTAGTAAACTTCGGCTACGAACAACCCGTATGTCAAGGGAATTACACACAGTTTCACGACTATTCGAGTTCTCCGTCGGGATACATTACCCAGTGGATATGGGATTTCGGTGACGGCAGCGATACCACCGTATATTTTCCCGGCAATCCCGATGTTACCCACCTGTACACTTCATCCGGTACCTATACCGTAACCCTGACCGTACTCAACAGCGACAGTTGCAGCAATAGCAATATTAACGATATCACCATCCAGCCTTCACCCGTTGCCCTTTTTACCCACAGCAACGGCAACTGTTCGAGCCAGCCCGTACAGTTTACCGACCAGAGCAACAGCAACGGCGGCGGAGCGATAGTAGGTTGGTTGTGGAATTTCGGTGATCCCTCGAGCGGCAGCTCCAACACCAGTACACTTCAAAACCCCTCCCACCTGTTCAGTTCTCCGGGCACCTACACCGTACTATTGAGCATAGAGAATGTAAACGGCTGTATTGATACCACGTCAGAGACTCTCACCATCAACGACAATCCCGGTGTGGACTTCAGTTATACGACGGCATGTTTGGGACAGGAGACCCATTTTTATGTTGACACCACCGTTACCAATGTACAAGAGGTAGCCCTCTATGCATGGGATTTCGGTGACGGCGGCACGAGCAACCTTCCTAACCCCACGCATGTTTACGGCACCCAGGGCATTTATAACGTAACGTTGACCATCACCACCAACGACGGCTGTACAGCCGTTGCACAACATATGGTCCCCATCAAACCCTTACCCACCGCTAATTTTGCCAGCACCTCTCCTGTATGTTACGGTGATACTGTATATTTCACCAATTTGTCCAGTTCCCCCAACGGATTGATAAGCCGTTGGGATTGGGATTTCGGCGACGGCACCACAGTAACGATAAACTATCCCGACGATCCTGACGTATCACACTATTATTCCAACAGCACCACTTTTGCCGTTGTTTTGACCGTTACCGACACCAGCGGATGTGTAAACAGCGTAACCAAGCTGATAGAAGTTGTAGCGAACCCCATAGCAGATTTCAGTTACGAAGAGAGCTGTTACGGCGAGCCTGTTTTCTTCACCGATTTGAGCAGCAGCAATGCCGGTCCCGACCTTTCGACATGGGATTGGTACTTTGGCGACCCCAACAGCGGCACTTCTAACCACTCCACATTGCAGAATCCCACCCACGTATATACCGAGCCCGGGACCTATACTACCACTCTTATTATATCGAACACCTTGGGATGCAGCGACACAACCACGCAGGATATTATTGTTGACACTCTTCCGTACGTTGCCATTTCGATAGAAGACGACAGTATCTGTTTGAACGAGCCCGCCGTATTCACGGGTATAGGCACCGACATCAACAGTTGGTACTGGCAGTTTGGCGACGGCGGCACCTCGATAGAGCAGAATCCCACGTACCAGTACAGTTCCCCCGGGACATATGTAGTAACGTTAACCGTTACCGGCATAGACGGATGTGAAAACAGCACCACCGACACCATTCATGTAAATGACACTCCCGATGCCGATTTCACATATGAGAACACCTGTATAAACGACAGTACCTATTTTGTAGATGCCTCGAGCAGTTCCAACGGTTACATAACCTCATGGAGTTGGGACTTTGGCGACGGCGGCAGTTCCACCGAGCCGAATCCCGTACACCTGTATGCTTCACGCGACAGCTATCAGGTTGTGCTTGTGGTTACCGACAATTTCGGGTGCAGCGACACCGTAAGCCGTTGGGTAGAGGTGTACGACCGTCCACACCCCGGTTTCAGTTACAATCAGGTATGCGAGCCTGCCGGACAGGTTTACTTTTTCGATGAATCCGAGCCCGGGGAAGACGGCAGTCCCATAGAGGAGTGGAATTGGAATTTGTACGACGGATACTATTCCAGCGAGATAAACCCGAGTTATATTTATCCCCGTACCGATACCTGTTATAACGTAACGTTGACTGTAACCGATGCCAACGGTTGTAGTTCGAGCGACACTGTTGAGGTATGCCTTTTCGGGACAATAACCGCCGATTTCAGTTCCACGGAAGAGTGCGAAGGGCAGTTAACCTTATTTACTGCGAGTTACTCACCGTACAGCGATTCCGTAATATCTTACACATGGGATTTTCATGACGGTACACCCCTTGACAGCACATATCACGACACCATAAGCCACCTGTTCCCCTCTGCCGGCACCTATCTGGTAGAGTTGACGGTAAAAGACACCAACGGCTGTAATTACCATGCTTATAATGAGGTAGTGGTAGACTCGTTACCCGTTCCCCGTTTTAGTTATACAGCCGGATTTTGCGACGAGCCCACCATATTTACCGACGAGTCGTTTGGCGGAGGTACGTTCATACAGAGTTGGTATTGGGATTTCGGAGATATAAATTCCGGTTCGGCGAACTATTCCACCGAGCAGAACCCGAGTCACTATTACGGTCCCTTGGACAGCACCTATATAGTAAAATTGGTTGTAACGAACTTTAACGGATGCAGCGACAGTATAGAGCAGGCGGTAGAGATATCCCCCTGTTTGGAATCGGGCTTTAGTATGATAGACAGTATTGTTCCGTGTAGCGGCAAGGTAGTACTGTTTAATGACACCTCCCGGATATCGAGCAACAACGGCGACATAACCGGTTGGTACTGGGATTTCGGCGACGGTAATACCATAAGTTACAGCAGCTACGAACCTGTTGTAGAGCACATATACGTCAATCCCGGAGTATATGAAGTAACCTTGGTAATTACTGCCGACATAGGCGGCAACGTATATAGCGACACCACCGGAATGAGTATAGAGGTATATCCCACACCCGAGTCGGGTATAAGCGTAGCTAACAGCTGTTATGGCGACAGCACCTATTTTTACTATGCCGGCAGCGGCAACGGAGAACCCGTAAGCTACTGGCATTGGGATTTTGACACCACGAGTTTATCCGGCGACACCAGCAACATAAAAGATGCCGTTTATAAATATCCTGCATACGGCAGTTACATAAGCAGTTTGTCGGTATGGAACAAATACGGTTGCAGTGACACGGCGTACAAAGAGGTTACGATATACAAGCCCCCTGTTGCCGACTTTGAGTACGAAGCCACGTGTATGAGTTATTACACCTACTTTAGCGATAACACTCGAGCCGACAGTTCAGCCATAGAATATTGGCGTTGGGATTTCGACACTACCTCTGCCAATCCTCCGTTTAGTTACGACGACACCAGTAATTTGCAGAATCCGCAGTACATATACGATAGCAGCGGACATTACGTAGTAGAGTTGATAACCGTAGACGGGCATCAGTGTAGAGACACTGTAATGAAGGAGATAGAGATATATCCCAAGCCCACTGCCGCTTTTAATTTGATAGACGAATACAATAACGAGCAGGGACAGATATATTTGGAGAATTTGAGCAAGAATGCCATAGAGTACGTATGGGACTTCGGCAACGGTATAGTAAGCAACGAGACCAATCCTGTTTACCAGTACGATGAAGACGGCAAGTACGACATAATGTTAATAGCGTACAACAGTTACCGTTGTCCCGACACTGCAGTAACGGTGTACGATTTAATGTTCACCAAGTTATATGTTCCCAACGCCTTTGTACCGTCGAGTGAGAATCCCGAGATAAAAGTCTTCAAGCCCAAGGGTACTAACTTACGCAGGTACACCTTGGAGATATACAGTGGTTGGGGCAATTTGTTGTTCAAGAGCAGCAAGCTGGAAGACGGCACCCCAGCCGAAGGTTGGGACGGCACCTATAACGGGCAAGATATGCCGACCGGCACATACATATGGCATATAAGAGCCGAGTTTAAGGACGGTACATATTGGCGCGGTTCCGATAACGGTGACGGCAACATAAACACCAGCGGCACATTAACATTAATAAGATAGGAGGGGTTAATGAAACAAGGACAAAACAAGAGAAGTTACTTCCAAGCAGGGCAGGAAGAAAAATATGAAGAGATGTATAAAAAAGAGAATATAGATGTAATATACGCAAAAAAGAGTTACAATAGAAGACTCACATTAACACTCTTGTTGGTAGTGTTAATCAGGGTAATTTTACCTGCCCAGGACATAGATTTTGCACAATATTACAACAACCCCACCTATTACAATCCCGCAGCGGTTGGATTAACCTTGGGATTAAAGACCCGATTGAACTACCGAAAGCAGTGGACCGGATTATCCGGCGACTACCATACATACAGTTTCAGTGCCGACATAGCCGACCGGAGTTTACCCGGTGCCGGCGGGATAGGCATGATAGCGACCCAGAGTTTAGCCGGCAAGGGATTGTTAAAGACCAACACGGTAGGATTTATGCCGTCGGTACGCATACCCATAAGCGGCAGCACCATTTTTCAGTTGGGAGCGTTAGCCCAGGTAGTTACCCAGGAGATGAACTGGGATAATTTGGTATTTGGCGACCAGTTGGATCCCCGTTTGGGTAATATCCGTCCCAGTGATTTCAGTGGAGCCGGGCGCGACAAGGTAACGTTTCCCGATTTTGCTTTTGGAGGTATTTTTCAGTTTAAGAGCTACAATGTAGAGGGTAGCATAGGAGGAGCCGTACACCATTTGACGACCCCCAACCAATCGTTTTTCGACGTCAACGCCAAATTACCCATGAAATATTTGATGCATATTGATTTGGTGATAAAGGTAAACGAAAATCAGGGCTATTACAGCAAGCGTCAGGGATTTAAGCTCAATCCCGGCGTTATGGTAGAAGATCAGGCCGGAATGTTGCTGTACCGTTTGGGGATGAACATATACATGTCGCGCATATATTTGGGCATATGGTACAAGAACGAGACCCTTGAGTACGACGAGTACAGCAACTTTGCTACGATGTTGGGAATAAACGTACCCTTTGGCGACAAAGTACGCATGAAGCTGAATTACACCTACGAGATGAATGTCAATGCCCAGCACAATTTTACCGGTCCGTCGCACGAACTGAGTTTGATATTTGAATTTGACGACATAAGCTTGATAAATAAACGTCAAGGCACAACTACCATACCTACACAAAGACACAATTACAGCCCAATAGAATGTTCGCCGTTTTAATGCCGAAATGAAATAATAAAGCTTCAGGGCTTGAATAAATTTTATTATTTTATCTTGGATTAGAAACCTTTTACTGTTTTTTAAGTAAAAAGAATAATTATTGAAGATTTTATTAATAATGGTAATAAAATATGAATAGTCTCTACTCCTCAGATGTTGAAAATCCAACTCCCGGATTAAAAAAAAATATCAAAGTATTTTTCTTGTTATTTATATTGTTGATTTTTAGTTTGCCAGGTTTTACACAGCCTTGGACATCCGCATTGCCGAAAAACAAGATAAAAAGTAAGACTTTAACCTTTTACGAGATTCAAAAAGCCTTTAACGATTATTGGAACAACTTTAATGTAAAAGACGGTTATTATTACGATAAATTCGGAAGAAAAGTAAAAGCTCCGGGTTGGAAACAGTTTAAAAGGTGGGAGTGGTACTGGGAGAGTAGAATAAATCCCGCAACAGGAGCGTTTCCCGAAACCAATCCGTATGAAGAGTTTAAAAAGCTTTATTCGGGAGGAAGGGCAAACAGTTCCGATCATAGTTCGTGGAGCGGATTGGGACCGGTTTCAAGTCCGGGCGGATATGCAGGAATTGGACGTTTGAATTGTGTTGCTTTCAGAGAGGGAGATAATAATACCTTTTATGCAGGTTCACCCTCGGGAGGGTTATGGAAAACTACCGACGGAGGTTCCACCTGGACACCATTGACCGATGATAATGAGGTGCTCGGCGTAAGTACTGCGGTGGTTATTGCCGGAGCAACAACGGGAAGCGATACCATTTATATAGGAACGGGCGACCGTGACGGTGGAAGTATGTGGTCGCTGGGCGGCGGACAAGATAACGATAACAACAGTGTGGGTGTTTTGAAATCGACCGATGGCGGTACTACATGGCAAACAACGGGATTAACGTTTACACCGGCTCAAAAAGAGACAATAAACAAGTTGTTGCTAAATCCTGCAAATAACAATATTTTATATGCCGCTACTTCGGCTGGGTTGTACAAGACCACCGATGCCGGCAACACCTGGAATATTGTTGATGCCGTAAATTACGTCGATTTGGAATTTGACCCGTCCGACAATAATACTCTGTACGGTAGTACTTGGAACGGTTCCGTTTACAAGAGCATTGATGCCGGTGCTTCGTGGACACAAGTATTGTCGGGAACGAATGGCGGCAGAACGGAACTTGCTGTTTCTCCACACGATGCGTCAGTGGTGTATGCCGTCGTGGCAAACAGCGGTTTGGTGGGTATATATAAATCAACCGACCACGGCTCTACTTTTTCGTTGGTATTTAACGGTGTAAATCTTCTCGACTGGAGTTGCAGCGGTACCGGTTCGGGAGGGCAAGGAGGTTATGACCTTGCAATTGCCGCCGATCCCAATAATTCCAATACCGTTTACGTGGGAGGGATAAACACTTGGAAATCGACCAACGGTGGTAGCAACTGGAATATCGTTACACACTGGTCGAGTACGTGCGGCGGACAAGCAACCCAGGTTCACGCCGATAAACATTTCCTTGCTTTTCAGAACGGCACATCCACTCTTTTCGAGTGTAATGACGGAGGAATATACTCTACTTCCGACGGTGGCAACACATGGACACACTTGACTTCAGGTATGGCAATAAGCCAGATTTACCGGCTTGGGGTTTCCCAGTCGAACGCTTCTGATGTTATTTGCGGACTCCAGGATAACGGCACCAAACTGTTGTCGTCAGGTTCTTGGTCCGATGTAATTGGAGGTGACGGAATGGAATGCCTTATAGATTATACCGATAACAATACCCAATTCGGAGAAATTTATAACGGAAGGATTTCGAGAACAACAGACCACTGGGCAAGTAGTTCCATAATTAGTTCGGGATCAGGATGGTGGGTTACTCCCTATGTAATGGACCCCAATGACCATAATACCATTTATGTAGGTTATCATGAAGTGTTCAAATCGACAGACCAGGGGAATAACTGGTCGCAAATAAGTTCGTTCGGCGGTAATACTTTGAGGACGTTGGCGGTTGCACCTTCCAATTCAAATTATATATACGCTTCCACAACCTCTATTTTATACAAAACAACAAACGGAGGAACGTCGTGGACGACAATAACGGGAAGTTTGCCGGTAGCTTCGGGAAATATTACGGGAATTGCCGTTAAAGATGATGATGAAAACACCCTTTGGGTTACTTTGGGCGGATATAATAATGATGGCGTATTTGAAACAACCGACGGTGGTGCTACATGGACAAATATTTCATCCGGATTGCCTGCCGTTCCGGTGATGTGTGTTGTTCAGAACAAACAAGATACCGTACAAAAAGAGTTGTATGCGGGTACCGATGCAGGTGTGTTTTTGAAATTGGGAAACGATAACTGGATACCCTATTCTACTGGTTTACCCAATGTTGTTGTTACCGATTTGGAAATCAGGTATAATACAACTACTCCCGAAAACAGTTTGCTGCGTGCTTCCACATACGGCAGGGGGTTGTTCGAGTCGAAAGTATATCCTCCTTCGGGCATTGTTGTTGCCGATTTTACCGCCGATACCACACAAGGTATTTTTCCGTTGACGGTAAGTTTTACCGATCAATCCACCGGTAATATAACATCATGGAATTGGGATTTCGGTGACGGCGCTGTTTCGACATCACAAAACCCCAGCCATACGTATAATAACGCGGGGACATATTCGGTAACCCTGATAGCCACAGGACCCGACGATAGCGATACCGTTACAAAAACAAACTATATTTCTGTATTGTGGCCGCCGCCAAATGCGGATTTTTCGGCTTCCCCAACCACCGGCGAAGTTCCTTTAACGGTAACTTTTACAAATCTGACTACAGGTAGTGTTGATACTTGGTTGTGGAATTTTGGCGACGGGACATCTTCCTCGCAACAAAATCCGGTACATACATATACCAATTCGGGAAATTATACCGTACAACTTATCGCCACAAAAGGGACATCCTCGGATACCATGACAAAACCGGCATACATTACGGCAACCAAAGGAGATGTTTATGCCGGACCCGACACCACAATATGCGAAGGTGATGTTTATACTGTTGTTGATGCTTTTGCTCATAACGCCACATCTTTTATTTGGACCTCAACCGGTACAGGTACTTTTGATAACGATACAATCATTCATCCCACATATACTCCGGGGGTTGTCGATTCCATTGTACATTTGGTGTTAACGGCCAACCTTGTTTCGGGAGACGTGAAAAGCGACACCGCTGTTTTGACAATTTTACCAACTCCCTCCCTTGATGCGGGTAATTCTTTTTCGGTATGTGCCGATCAAACAATTAATCTTAATGCTACCCAAACAAGTTGTGATCCCGCAAGTATTGTCTGGACCTCATCAAACGGGGGTACATTCAGTAATCCCTATATATTAGACCCCGTTTATTATCCCAGCGCCGCAGAGTTCAGTGCCGGTATTGCACATCTTACTATTCATGCACAAGCACAATCACCTTGCAGCGGAAATTTACAGGATACTATTTCCATTCAAATTACACCATTGCCGACGGTAGATGCAGGTGCCGACCAAACCGTGTGCGGATTAACGCCAATAACTTTAACTGCAACCGCAACGAATTACGATCCTGCAACAATTGAATGGACCGGAGGCAGCGGGACATTCTCTTCACCCTCAAGTTTAACAACCACCTATTTTCCTGCTGCAGCCGATTTAAATGCAGGTATTGTTAATTTGACAATTTCCGTAAACGGTCAAGCACCTTGCAGTTCTCCTGTTACCGATTTTATGCAATTGACATTATACGAAGAGATAAGTGTTGATGTGGGTCCCGATGTTACCACATGTAACGAACCCTATCAGTTGGACGCCAATACTTCCGATGCTTCAAGTTTTTCATGGGAAACTTCGGGAACGGGAACATTCAGTAATCCCAATATCGAGGATCCCATATATTATCCGAGTGCCGCCGATGCAACGGCAGGAAGTGTTGTACTTACCCTTACGGCAACCGCTACACCTCCTTGTTCGGGGGAAGCCTCCGATTTTCTGACCATGACTATAACGGAAGAACCTCAGGTAAATGCCGGTCCCGATGATGTGATTTGCGAAAGTACGTCAAGTTACGAATTGTCGGCAGCCCAAGCCTCTAATTATACACAGGTTACATGGACCACAAGCGGTTCGGGGACATTTTCGAATACCCACCAGGTAAATCCGGTCTATTATCCCAGTAGTGCCGATGCAGATGCCGGATTTGTCGATCTTACACTTACGGCAGATAATTTCCCCTGTCCTTCTGCCGAAGATTACATGAGGTTACATATTAATTCCGAGCCGACGGTTGATGCCGGTGCAAATCAGGAAATTTGTGTTAACGATTTGGTTATGCTTAACGATGCCGCGGCAACCGATTATAATACATTGCAATGGTCGGTGGTAAGCGGTTCGGGAAGTTTTAACGACCCGACGATATTAAATCCAATTTTCTATCCTTCTACCTACAATACAAGTCCAATTATTTTAAGGCTTACCGCTACAGCCACATCGCCGTGTACAACAACTGTTTTTGACGAAATTTCCATATATATCACACAACCTCCCACGGCTGATGCCGGAATAAGCAGTGATACCATTTGCGAGACAGGAAGTTATACAATTTTGACAGCTTCGGCTACTAACTACTCTTCAGTTCAGTGGTCGTCGTCGGGCGACGGTACCTGGTCGGGGCAAAATACCCTCTCGGCAACCTATTTCCCCGGGACAACCGATAAACTAACAGGTTCGGCAGTGCTTACCCTGACGGCATCGCCGAATTCCCCTTGTGCCGAACCCGCCACTTCCGATTTTACACTTATCATTACATCATTACCTGATGTTTATGCAGGACAGGACGATCAAATATGTCATGGTGTTTCGTACACATTATCCAATGCAACCGCCACCGATTATCAATCGCTTCAATGGTCAACGTCGGGGAGCGGCTCTTTTAACAGTGTTACGATATTAAATCCAATTTATACGCCAAGTGCTGCAGATTATGCCTCTGGTAGTGTGACATTGCAGTTAACAGCACTCGGAACACAGCCTTGCACATCTTCGGTTTCCGATGAAATGGTTTTGTCGTTTATTCCCGATCCTACTGTTTTTGCAGGAAACGATGCCACAATATGCGGTGACGGTTCTTCATATTATATTGCCGATGCCACGGCAATAAATTACGGCTCTTTAAGTTGGACTACTTCGGGTGACGGGACTTTTGATAATCCGACATTTCTTCATCCCAATTACACACCGGGGCCAAATGATATTGCCTCAGGTACGGTAACTCTCGAGCTTACCGGCTCGAGTCTTAATCCTTGTACGGGTTTCGATACCGATCAGGTTACTCTTACAATAGAGCCCATACCCGATATTTATGCAGGTGCCGATAATTCCGTTTGCGAAGGTGATGTTTTTACATGCTCCGATGCCACTGCCAACTATTACGACCACCTTTTGTGGACAACAACCGGAACAGGTGTTTTTAACAATCCTGCCACTCTTAACCCTGTTTATACTCCCAGTTCAAGCGATTTAAATGCAGGATATGTATATTTAAAGATGACAGCATACGGCTCGGGAATATGTTCTTCGGCTACCGTTGAAGATTCATTAATGTTAACATTTGTACCCGAACCTGTTGCCGATGCAGGTCCC
>Ga0256914_1003609_pt1 | contig 12093 bp, 14 predicted proteins | sample HulkmetaG_FD_191571 | JGI IMG/M metagenome (GOLD analysis project Ga0256914, IMG submission 191571) | Hydrothermal chimney microbial communities from Main Endeavour vent field at the Juan de Fuca Ridge, Pacific Ocean - Hulk | ecosystem: Environmental > Aquatic > Marine > Hydrothermal vents ...
GCATCAGCGGCTCGGATTTCGTGGAGATGTTCGTGGGCGTGGGCGCCTCGCGGGTGCGCGACCTCTTCGTGCAGGGCAAGAAGAACGCCCCCTGCATCATCTTCATCGACGAGATCGACGCCGTCGGCCGCCACCGCGGCGCCGGCCTGGGCGGCGGTCACGACGAACGCGAGCAGACCCTCAACCAGCTGCTGGTGGAGATGGACGGGTTCGAGTCCAACGAGGGCGTCATCCTGATTTCGGCCACCAACCGGCCCGACGTGCTCGACCCGGCCCTGCTGCGGCCCGGGCGGTTCGACCGCCAGGTGGTGGTGCCGCTGCCCGATATCCGTGGCCGCGAGAAGATCCTGCAGGTGCACATGAAACGCACCCCCATCGCCGACGACGTGGACACCACGGTGCTGGCCAAGGGCACGCCCGGCTTTTCGGGCGCTGATCTGGAAAACCTGGTCAACGAGGCCGCCCTGCTGGCCGCCAAGCGCAACAAGGAAAGGGTCGACATGAGCGACTTCGAGGACGCCAAGGACAAGGTCTACATGGGCCTGGAACGCAAGTCCAAGGTGATCCGCGAGGAAGACCGCAAGACCACCGCCTACCACGAGGGCGGCCACGCCTTGGTGGCGCGTTTCCTGCCCGGCACCGACAAGGTCAACAAGATCACCATCATCCCGCGCGGGCGGGCGGCCGGCATTACCTGGTTTCTGCCGGAAGAGCGGGACTTCAAATACAAGGACCAGCTGCAGAGCGAACTGTCCGTTGCCTTCGGCGGCCGCGTGGCCGAGGAGCTGGTGTTCAAGCGCATCAGCACCGGTGCGGCCAACGACATCAAACAGGCCACCGAACTGGCCCGGAAAATGGTGCGCTCCTGGGGTATGAGCGAAAACCTGGGGCCGCTGTCCTACGACGCCGGCGAGGAGCAGATCTTCCTGGGACGCGAGATCGCCCAGCACCGGGACTACTCCGAGGCCACGGCCCAGCGCATCGACGCCGAGGTGACCCAGCTGGTGAACACGGCGTACAACCGGGCCAAGACCGTGCTGCAGGACAACATGGACATTCTGCACAAGCTGGCCGAGCTGCTGCTGGAGAAAGAGACCGTGCTGGGCAAGGAACTCGACGACCTGATCCGTTCCATGCGCCCGGACTTCGAGTTCCCCGGCGGCGAGGACGAGGCCGAGGCGCAGGAAGCGCCTTCCCCCGAGCCGGACGAAGAGGCACCGCCCCGGGACGAGGCCGCGCCTTCCGGTGAAACCGCGGACACGGCCGAACCGCCCCCCGCACCGGGCGACGAGGCCTCCGATGAACCGGTGCCGCCCGAGGACCCGCCGCGGCGGGAAGAGTGATGCGATGAAGAAGGCGTACATCATCCGCTGGGGGCGCAACACGCTGGCGCTGGGACCGCGCACCCGTATCATGGGGATTCTCAACGTCACGCCGGACTCCTTTTCCGACGGCGGCCGCTACCTGGACCCCGAGGCGGCCCTGCGTCAGGGGGAGGCCCTGGTGGCGGCCGGCGCCGACATCCTGGACGTGGGCGGGGAGTCCACACGGCCCTTCGCACCCGAGGTGCCCGTCGAGGAGGAGATGCGCCGCGTGCTGCCGGTCATCGAAGCCCTGGCCGGGCGCATCCCGGTGCCCATCTCTATCGACACCACCAAGGCCGGAGTCGCCCGCCGGGCCCTAGAGGCCGGGGCGGCGATGATCAACGACATCAGCGCGCTGCAGGCCGACGCGCAGATGGCGCCGTTGGCCGCCGAGCGCGGCGTTCCCGTGATCCTGATGCATATGCGCGGCACGCCGCGCACCATGCAGGTCGACCCGGTCTACGAGGACGTGGTGTCCGAGATCGTCGCCTTCCTGGCCGAAGCCGTGCGGCGCGCCCAGGACGCCGGCATCGCCCGGGAGCGCATCATCGTCGATCCCGGCATCGGGTTCGGCAAGACCGTCGACCACAACCTGGAACTCATCGCGCGGCTGGCCGAATTCGCCGGGCTGGACGTTCCACTGCTGGTGGGCCCGTCGCGTAAAACCTTCATCCGTAAATTGCTCAGCGACCGGCCCGACGAGGCGCTGCCGCCGGACCACCCCGACGTGGAGACCGGCACCCAGGCGGTGGTGGCCGCCTGCGCTTTCAACGGCGCCCACATCCTGCGGGTGCACGACGTGGCCGCCACGCGCCTGACCCTGAAAATGATCGATGCCGTCAAGAGGGCGGGCGGAGACTGAAGCCTTCCGGCGGTACGGTCCCTTCGCCGCCGCACCGTGTCGGGCGGCGATTTTCGACTGCCATGAACCAAGCTGCTCTCTGGGGACGTCTGCGCAGGGCCGTTGCGGTGCTGGTCGCCGGCGCCGCGGTCATGATGCCGGCACCGGTGGCGTGGCCGGCAGACCCGCCCCGGGAAGTGGACCTGCCGCTGACCGTGAGGTGGGGGCGGCCGCCCCGGGGGTTGGCGCTGGCCTCTGCGCCGGAGGTCCACGCCCGCGTTCGGGTGAGGGGGCCGCGGCAACAGCTCTCGAACCTGGCGGCTTCCCCGCCGCCGGTATGTGAACCCTCACTGGACGGACTGTCGGCCGGTGTTCACACATTGAACATAGAAGAACGGTGCATCCGCCTGCCGGCCGGCGTCACGGTGGTGGCCATCGTCCCCGGCCGTTTCGTCTTCCGTCTCGAAAAAGAGGTCTACAAACGGGTTCCCGTGGTGGTTTCCCTCGAAGGCCGGCCGGCGCCCGGTTTCACCGTTGACGACGCCCGGCCGGAGCCTACGGCGGTGGCGCTGCAGGGGGCCCGCTCGCTTCTCGACCCCCTGACACGGGTTTTCACCCGGCCGGTGGACGTGACCGGCGCCGCGGCGTCCTTTGCGCGCGAAACACGCCTGGATCTGCCCGCCGGCATCGCGCCGCTGGTACCCGAGGGGCGCGTGGTGGCGCACGTCACACTGGCCCGGCGGGTGGTGACGCGCGTCTTCGAGCGGGTGACCATCGGCGTACGCGGCACGCGGATGCGCTGGACGGTCTCGCCGAAAACGGCGACGCTCCAGATCCGGGGGCCCGAGAACCTGCTGGAAACCCTGCGCGGCGATCTGCCGTCGCGGGTGTATCTCGACCTGTCCGGGGTCAAGGCCGGCGTCTACGTGCGGCGCGCGGTGATCGACCTGCCGCCGGAGGTCGAGCTGCTCAGTGCCGCTCCCGGGCTGTTCACGGTCACCCTGCGCGCCAGATGAGGCCGGAGCGACACGGCGCGCAGCGACGGTTGCGCCTTCGGGCGGCGGAGCACCTGCGAAAACCACACCACAGGGAGGAAGGCATGCTGCTGGTCATCGACGTGGGCAACACCAACATCGTCATGGGGGTTTACGACGGGGAGGAGCTGGTGCGCGACTGGCGCATCCACACCCAGCGCAACACCACCGCCGACGAGTTCAGCGTGGTGGCCGGAAGCCTGCTGGCCGCCGGCGCCATCGATCCGCAGGACATCGACCGCACGGTCATCTCCTGTGTGGTGCCGCCCCTGGTCCCCAGCCTGGACGCCTTCTGCCGCAAGTACCTGGGCCACGCCCCCTTCTGGGTGGACCCGCGCAGCTTCACCGGTATCGTCATCGACACGGTCAACCCCGCCGAAGTAGGGGCCGACCGCATCGTCAACGCCGTGGGCGCTTACCATCGCTACCGGCGCAGCCTGATCGTCATCGATTTCGGCACGGCCACCACCTTCGACGCCATCTCCGCCGAAGGCGCCTACCTGGGCGGGGCCATCAGCCCGGGGATCATGATCGCCGCCGAGGCGCTTTTCATGAAGGCCTCCAAGCTGCCCAGGGTGGAGATTTTCCAGGCTCCGAAGGCCGTGGTGGGACGCGACACCCACGCCAGTATCCAGTCGGGGGTCATCTTCGGTTACGCCGGCCTGGTGGACGGCATGGTTCGCCGCATGCGGGCGGAAATGGGGGGTGATCCCGGCGTCATCGCCACCGGTGGGCTGGCGGGACTCATGCATCGCGTCTCGGAAACCATCGAGGCGGTGGAACCTGATCTGACGTTGGAAGGGCTGCGGATCATCGCCGCGGAAATGCTCGACTGACGGGGGGCCGACGGGTCGTTACGCCATGTTCATCCGCCGCCGCAGGCGCTCGATCTCGGCGGCCAGTTCTGCGCGCTCCTCTTCGGACAGGCCGGGGTCGGCCAGGCGCCGCTCCAGGCTCAGCAGCAGCATCTCTTCGCGGTACTGCGCGCAGGTGTACCTGCCGCCGGTGCCGATCCCGTCTTTTCCCATCTTGTTTTTCAGACCTTGCCCAGTTTTTTCATGGACGTCGTGTAGACGTCGTAGAAGCGTTCGTTGTCGTCCATGCTGCGCGACAGGATGTCCTGCAGGTTGTCGATGTGGCGCGTGTTGATGATTAGGTTAACGCTTTTGCTCAGGGCCGTCAACTGGTCCAGGGTGCGGAAGCGCTTGGTGAGCATGACTACGAACATGTGGCGGCGCACGTTCATCTCGGCGTATCGCAGGTAGATCAGGACGCCGTTGGCGTCGGGGTCGGTGGCGTCGAAATTTTCGTTGATGACCACCAGGTCGAAGAGATGGTAGCGCATGCGCCGCAGGGCGTGGCGCGTGTCTTCGGCCTCCACCGTGAAGTAGTTCATGGCTTCCAGGGTAGCCTTGAGGCTGTCGCGCGCGGCGGTGTGGGGTTCGCACAGCAGGGCGGTCTTGCCGCCCAGGCGCGCCATCTCGAAGGACTCGCGCATGAGGTCTTCGGAGGAGGCGGGCTCGTCGGCCAGGGCCTCCTGCATGAGTTCCTCGGCCGTGAGCACCCGGTCCGCGGGCGGGTCCCCGGCGTCGGCGGACAGCGGTGAGGCCTGCGTCTCTCCGGCCTTGATCTGCAGCCGTGTCCTGCACTTGGGGCAGCGCAGGGACGCCGATTTGCCCGGCGGCAGCTTGAGGTCCGGAATGCGCAGTTTGCTCTTGCAGCTGGTACAGACGATTTCCATGGCTTGTTTTTCCTCCGGCCCGTCAGATGTGGTTTCGGTCGTATTCGCGGTCGATGGCCAGGTTCTCGATATCGGAGGTCGACTCGCCCCGCGCACTCTTGACGGTGTCGATGCCGCGGCCCACGATGGCCTTGCGCGAGGCGTAGGCCATGGCCGTCTTCTCGGTGATCAGGCCGCGCTCGAAGAGGCCCACGATGTAGTCATCGAAGGTCGTCATGCCGAAGGGGCGCCCGGCCTGCATGATTTCGTAGAAGGTCTTGCCCTCCGACTCGCCGTGCAGGATGGAGTCCCGTACGCGGATGTTGGAGCGCAGGATCTCGAAAGCCGCCACGCGGCCGCCGCCCACCTTGGGCAGCAGGCGCTGGCCCACGATCCAGCGCACCGAGTCGGCCAGCCGGATGCGGACCTGGCGTTCTTCCTCGGTGGAGAACATGCCCAGGATGCGGTTGATGGTCTGGCCGGCGTCGGAGGTGTGCAGGGTGCTGAAGACCAGGTGTCCGGTCTCGGCGGCCGTGAGCCCGATTTCCACGGTCTCGCGGTCGCGCATCTCGCCCACCAGGATGACCTTGGGCGCCTGGCGCAGCGCGGCGCGCAGGCCGTTGGCGTAGGTGTCGAAGTCGATGCCCAGCTCCCGCTGGTTGAAGGTGGAGTTCTTGTGGGGGTGCTGGTATTCCACCGGGTCTTCCAGGGTGACCACGTGCACCGACTTGGTCTCGTTGATCTGGTCCAGAATCGCCGCTAGTGAGGTCGTTTTACCCGAACCGGTGGCGCCGGTGACCAGCACGATGCCGTTTTTCTCCTCGGCGATTTCGTAGAAGCTCTCGGGCAGCCCGCGGTCCTTGATGGTGGGGATCTTGGACTCCAGTTTACGCAGCACAATGGAGTAACGCCCGCTCTGGGAGAAGATGTTGACCCGGAAGCGGGCCTTGCCCGGCAGCGTGTAGGACAGGTCGCAGGAGCCCTGGCCGAGCAGTGATTCGGTCAGGCGGCGGTCGCCGTTGAGCAGGTTCAGGGCGATGCGCTCGGTCTGAAAGGGGGTCAGCTCCGAAAAGGGGGGCTTCATTTTCACGGGCTGCAGGACTCCCGCGCTTTCCACCTGCAGGGATTTGCCCACCGTGAAGTTGAGGTCCGACACGTTTTCGTAGGCGTCCAGCATGTTGGTCAGAATCTGGTCGACTTCCTGCTTTTTCATGACGATATCTCTTCCATTGGGGTGGTTTCGCGGCTACACCTCGGTGAAATCGGCCGGCGGCGCAGTGAGCAGGGGGCGGAAGCGCGCTTTCTCGTTGGCCCGTGTGTAGGCGTCGTCGGGGCTGATCTTGCCCTGCTTGCACAGATCCATGATGGCGTCGTCGAGCAACTGCATGCCGTACTTCTTGCCGGTTTGGATCATGGAGTTGATCTGGTGGGTCTTGGCTTCGCGAACCAGGTTACGCACCGCCGGCGTGCCGATCAGGATCTCGAAGGCCGCCACCCGGCCGCGTTTGTCGATGCGCTTCATGAGGGTCTGCCCGATGACGGCCCGGATGCCGTCGGCCAGGGTGGAGCGGATCTGGGCCTGCTCATGGGAGGGAAAAACCTCGATGATACGGTCCAGGGTCTTGGCGGCGCTGGTGGTGTGCACCGTGCTGAAAACCAAGTGGCCGGTGGAGGCCGCCTCGATGGCCAGGGAGATGGTTTCCAGGTCACGCATTTCACCCACCAGGATGATGTCCGGGTCTTCGCGCAGGGCGCCGCGCAGGGCCGCTGAAAAAGACTTGGTGTGCACCCCGACCTCGCGGTGGTTGACGATGCAACCCTTGCTCTGGTGCACGAACTCGATGGGGTCTTCGATGGTGATGATATGGTCCTTGCGGCGCCGGTTGGCCACGTCGATGATGGCCGCCAGGGTGGTCGACTTGCCGCTGCCGGTGGGGCCGGTGACCAGCACCAGCCCGCGGGGGAGCATGGCCAGTTTGGTCATCACCGGCGGCAGCCCCAGCTGCTCAGGGGTCAGGATCGCGCTGGGAATTTCGCGGAAGACGGCCGCCACGCCGTTGCGCTGCATGAAGAAGTTGGCACGGTAGCGGGCCACGTTGGGGATTTCATAGCCGAAGTCCAGGTCGCCCTTTTCCTCGAAGATCTTGATCTTCTCCTCCGGGGCGATCTCGTAGAGCATCTCCCGCAGGTCGTCGCTGTCGAGGACCTTGTACTTCACGCGCTCCATCTCACCGTTGATGCGCAGTGCGGGCGGCTGACCGGCCACCAGGTGGAGGTCGGAAGCCCCCTGGTCATGCATCAGTTTAAAAAAGGCATCGATTTTGGCCATTCGAAACTCCTGTTGGAATGGATCTGAGGTGCGTGGGGTGTTTGCTGCGCAAGCCCCTTCACAACTTCATTTTCGGATGGACGATGCCAATCTTTAGGAAAAATGGCGCTGGGGCGGGGGCGGTCACGGCCGGGTTCAGGCCGGCCCGGGAGCGGGGGCGGCGCCCTGCCGGGGAAGGCGTGCGCAGGCCGAGGGCGCCGGCGGCGGAGGCGGGGTCAGGGAACTTTTTTGAGGAATTTGAGCTTGGCGAAATCCTCCTCGGCGGCCGCCATCTCCTCGGCAGAGACGTCCAGCAGCTTACCGTGGGCTTCGAGGATGGCGCGGATCTGCGATTCGATCTGTACCCGCTGGCGCTTGAGGCCGGCGATGTCTTCGTGCAGTTGGGCCAGCCGGTTGTGGGCCCGGTTGAGGATTCGCTCGGCGCGCACCTCGGCTTCCGAGACGATCAGCTCGGCCGAACGCTGGGCGTTGCTCTTCATCTTCTCGATGGTGCCGTGGGACTCCTTCAGGGCGCGGGTCAGCGCCGATTCCCGCTCCCGCCGTTCTTTCAGTTCGGCCCTGAGCTTGCGGATCTCGCTCTCGAGGGTCGCGTTGCGGGTCGTCAGGGAAGCGACCTCCTCGGCGATTTCCTCGAGAAACTCATCCACCTCGCGCACGTCGAAGCCCCGGAAGCGCAGCCGGAACTGGCGTTCCCGGATGTCCAGCGGAGAGATCCCCCCAACGGCATCGGGACCGGCCGACCATTCATATTTGATGATGGCGTCTTTGGACTCTTGCGTCATGATCGGACCTCCCTGAATGGGCCTGCGCCTGCCGCTAGAACATCGACTGTGAGAGGCGCAGCAAGCTGTTGACGACGAAGGTGCGGCAGAAGATGATTGCCAGGATGACCAGGATGGGTGAAAAATCCAGGCCGCCGAAGCTCACCGGGAGCACCTTGCGGATGCGGTACATGACCGGTTCGGTCACCGAGGTGATGAACCGTACGATGGGGTTGTAGGGGTCCGGGCTGACCCAGGACAGGACCGCCCGGGCAATGATCACCCACATGTAGAGCACCAGGACCACATCGAGGACCTTGGCGAGCGCCAGAAAAAAATAACCCAGGATATACATTCCGCCGTAAACCTTTCCTGTGCCGGCCCGAGCGCACCGGCAACGTGATCTGCATTTTTTTCTTCAAAAGTAAAGACATTTCCCCCCGGAAGTCAAGGCTTTTCCCCGGGCGGCGGCGTCGTGCCCGACGCCCCCCGGCGGTTGCGGCGGACCGCGGGCGCCGGTCGCCGGGGCTCGTTTTTTCTTGACTTGCAGCGGCCGAATACCTAAGTTTGAATATAGTCGTTCAGTGCCTCGCAGCCGCCGCGGTGGCGGTGCGATGGCCGATGGGCCCCTTTCCGCGGGGCCTTTTTTACGAAATCATCGGCACGGAAGGGAGCTGACGGACGCAAATGTTGAATGGCAGGAAGATCGCCGTCATCGGAACCGGCAATATGGGAGAGGCCCTCATCAGCGGACTGGTGGGATCGCACAGTGCAAAGCCCGAAGATATCGTCTGTACGGACATTCGGGAGGAAAAACTGACGGAAATCAAAGAACGGTTCGGGGTTCGCACCTCCACGGACAACTGCCGGGCGGTCTCCGAATCCGAGATCGTCATCTACGCCACCAAACCCCAGATCCTGGCCTCGGTGCTGCGGCAGACCGCGGATTGCCTGGACATGAACAAGCTGATCATCTCCATCGCCGCGGGTGTGCCCCTGGCCGCCATCGAAGCCTGCCTCAACAAGAAGCTGCGCCTGATCCGGGTGATGCCCAACATCGCGGCCTCGGTCAAGCAGGGTGCCACCGCCATCGCTTCCGGCGGCCACGTACTGGAGGGCGACATCCAGATCGCCAAGGCGATTTTCGATTCGGTGGGCAAGAGCATCTTCATCGAGGAGAACGTGCTCATGGACGCCATCACGGGCCTCAGCGGTTCCGGTCCGGCTTATATCTTCCTGATCATCGATGCGCTCGCCGATGCCGGCGTCAAGATGGGGCTGTCCCGCAACGACGCCCTGTTCCTTTCGGCGCAGACCGTACTGGGTGCCGCCAAACTGCTGATGAAGACCGGCGAACACCCCGGCCAGCTCAAAGACCGTGTGACCTCTCCCGGTGGGACGGCCATCGCCGGACTGCACACCTTGGAGAAGGGCGGGCTGCGCACCACGCTGATCAATGCCGTGGAGGCCGCCACCCAGCGCTCCAGGGAGCTGGGGGAAATGATGATTCGAAGCTTTTCCGAGGATGAGTGATATGAGGACGCGTTATTTCAGGAAAACGCTGCGCCGCCTGGGGATCGTGGCGGCGGCTGCGGCGTTCACGGCAGGGCTATTTGCGCTGCAGTCCGGCGAGAGCCGCGCCCAGGAGGCGGTCAAGACGGCCTCCGCCACCGCCATCAAGTGGTATTCCTACCAGGACTCCCTGAAAATCGGCAAGCAGGAGGGGAAGAAGATCTTTCTCAATTTCTACGCCGACTGGTGCACCTATTGCGTGAAGATGGAGAAGGAAACCTTCAGGGACCCCGAGGTGGTGGCCTACCTCAACAAGTATTTCATCTCGACCCGCGTGAACTCCGACCGGCAGCAGGACTTGGCGCGCAAGTACAACGTGCAGGGATTGCCCTCGACCTGGTTCCTGGCCGCGGACGGCGAGGCCATCGGGAACCTGCCCGGCTACATTCCGGCCAAGATGATGCTGAAGATCCTGGGGTTTGTCGGCTCCGACAGTTATAAAACGATGACCTTCCAGCAGTACCTGAAGAAGATGTAGCCCCGCGACGGCCCCCGACCGGCCCTGCACGCCGCCACGCGGCCTCCCCTCCGTCCGCTCCGCCGCCGGCGCCTAGTCGATGGCCTGCCCGCCTTTACGGCGGAACCGTCGCCGGATCAGGCGCCAGGCCATCAGCAGGGCCACCGCGCCGCTGACGGTGCATAGGGTGGCGGGCACCCAGAGATAGCCGTGGTAGGCGGCCTCCGAACGCGCCACCGAGATGCCCACCAGGGAGAAACAGAAGATCCCCAGCATGACGATCATCAGCGTCCAGCAGATGGCCGACGCAGCATACCACGGCGTGATCTGCCGGTTGTGGAAGGGGTAGGAGTCGCTGGTTTTCATTGGTCTCGCGGTGTCGGGTGTCGTTTTCCATTCATTCTTAAACGCTACACGGAAAAAATCAAGCCATGCGATCCTATATTCGTTTTCTGGCCGCCGGTGCGCTGGCCGCTACACTGGTCTGGGGCTGCGCCGTCGCCCCCAAAACGCTGTGGATGAAAGACATGAAACGCGCCTTTTCCGCCGGACAGATCATTTCCGCCCGCACCGGCGAGGCGGTTTCTTTCGACGAGATGATGTCCGATCTGCAGTCCGTGCAGGTGGTCTACGTCGGCGAGCGGCACACCGACCCGGTGCACCACCGCATTCAGTTGGAGATCCTGCGTCGCCTGTCCGCCGCGCACGGCGACCTGCAGGTGGGTATGGAGATGTTCGACCACACCTACCAGCCGGTGTTGGACCGCTGGTCCAGGGGAAAGCTCGACTGGCGGAAATTCCTCGAAGAGACCCACTGGTACGCCAACTGGCGCTACCCCGCCTCGCTCTACGAGCAGATCCTGAAGTTCATCAAGTCCCGGCACCTGCCCCTCATCGGGCTCAACGTGCCCTTCAACATCCCCCCGAAGATCTCCATCGGCGGTATCGACAGCCTGAATGACTACGAGAAAAAGCAGCTGCCGGCCGATATCGATCTGACCAACCAGGCCCACCGCGACTACGTCAGGAAAGTTTTCGAGGGGCACCGCATCCCGGGGCGCAACAGCTTCGAGAATTTCTACGAGGCCCAGTGCGTGTGGGAAGACGGTATGGCCGAGGCCATTGCCGCGCACCTGGACGGGCGGCCCATGGTGGTGCTGCTGGGAGACGGCCACATCATCTACAAATTCGGGGTGCCTGAAAGGGCCTTCAAGCGCACCGGCGCCGCCTACCGGACGGTTTACCTGGCGCCGGCCGGCAGCAGCGCGGAGCGCTCCTACGGCGATTACATCTGGGTGACCTCCGACGAGGCCGTCGACAAAACCCTGGGTGTCGACGCCGGGGGCGGGAAGGGCAAACCCGCGTCTTCCTGAACCGGCCTCCGTCCGCGGTTAAAGTTCCGCCGCCCGCGGTCCGATAACAGAGGGTAAACGACCATGCCATGCCGTGGTGCGGCACCGGAGGGTGCGCATCGCCGGCAGGCTTCATCATCAAGGGAGATCGGCAAGGTGAACAAGTTTACCATCGCGGGCATTGCGGCATTCCTGGGCGGCGGGGTGCTGCTGGGGTTTCAGGCCATTTCCACCCTCATGGAAACCGAAGGCGCCGCCTGGAAGCAGATATCCCTGCTGGACATCTTCGACCCCTCCTGGTTCGGCTGGATCGACACCCTCAGCTGGGCGCTGCTGCGGCACACCGCCGACTACTTGGTCAGCATGCCCCTTTTCCTGCTGCTCTTCGGCATCGGGACGTTCGCGTTCCTACTCAACGCCATCTTCGGGCGCTGATTTACGCTGTGCACGGCCACCCCCGCCGCCTCCCGGACCCGGACGCGCTTCCGGGCGACACTGGCGAGACCTGCGCCTAGGGAATTTTGCCCCCGTAGATGATCAGGGTCTGGCCCGGCACGATCACCTTCCTGGCATCCAGCCCGTTCCAGCGCAACAGGTCCGAAAGGCGCACGTTGAAGCGCTCGGCGATGATCGAGAGGCTGTCGCCGCTTTTCACCCGGTAGA
>Ga0256914_1003610_pt1 | contig 12089 bp, 10 predicted proteins | sample HulkmetaG_FD_191571 | JGI IMG/M metagenome (GOLD analysis project Ga0256914, IMG submission 191571) | Hydrothermal chimney microbial communities from Main Endeavour vent field at the Juan de Fuca Ridge, Pacific Ocean - Hulk | ecosystem: Environmental > Aquatic > Marine > Hydrothermal vents ...
GTCAGATTGCTAGAACCAACAACACCCTTCCTCGAACCAGGAACCTGACCATGCCACGATTTACCTACACCCGTCCAGACACCTTGTCGGAGACCCTTCGCCTGTTGGCGGATCCTGGGCACAATAGCCGTCTGCTGGCCGGTGGCACCGATCTGCTGATCCGGCTACGACATGACGCTCCGAACTTCGACCGCGTCATAGACATCAGTCGGTTGCCCGAACTCAAAATCATCGAGCAAGCAGGCGATGAGGTGCGCGTGGGGAGCGGCGTCACCTACACCGAGATGATCAACAGCCCACTTCTGCAAAGGCTGACGCCCTTCCTCATTCAGGCGGCCAGACAAGTGGGCGGACCTCAAATCCGCAATCAGGGCACCATCGGCGGCAATATCGTCAACGCCGCTGGCGGGGCCGACATGCTGCCGCCCCTGGTCTGTCTGGATGCCACGCTGCATCTTGTCAGCGCCAGGGGGGAACGCGCCATCGCCCTTCCCGACTTCATCTTGCACCCCCAACGCACGCACATTCGCCGCGACGAAGTGCTGAGCCATCTCACATTTCCGACGCCGCCGCCAGGAGTTCGCAGCATCTTCATCAAACTGGGCCGGCAACGCACCAGCGCCATCTCTCGGCTAATCGTGGCCGCCATGGGCGGGCTAGACGCGTCGGGTCGGATCGATTTCATCCGCTTCGCTCCGGGCGCGGTCACGCCCCGGGTGCAGCGCTTCGAGGAGGTGGAGAACTTGCTACTGGGTGAATTCCCCACGCCCGAACGTTTCGCCCGGGCCGGAGAAGAAGCCAGCCGCGTCATGCAGGCCCTGGCCGGAGATCGCTGGTCCAGCCCCTACAAGACGCCTGTTCTGCAGACCCTCACCATCCGTGCACTCACTCAGATCTTCCCCACCTGATCCTGCTACCCCATCATTCACCTACGGCTTATGCAAATCAATTTCACCCTGAACAACACCCCCATTGTTATCGACGCCCCGCCCGACATCTCATTGCTCACACTCCTGCGCGAACATCTTGGCGTCACCGGCGTCAAAGATGGCTGCGATGTAGGCGAATGCGGCGCTTGCTCCATCTTGCTGGATGGGATGTTGGTGAATAGCTGCCAGTTGCTGGCTCCTCAGGCCGATGGTCGCAACATTCTCACCATCGAGGGCGTTCATGACGAAAGCGGCGGCCCCACCGACTTGCAGCGTCATTTCATCGAGCAGGGCGCTGTGCAGTGCGGCTTCTGCATTCCGGGCATGATCCTGGCGGGCGAAGCGCTGCTGGCTGAGAATCCCAACCCTGATCGCGAGGCCATTGCCGAAGCGCTGGCGGGAAATCTCTGCCGCTGCACCGGCTACATCCAGATAGTCGACGCCATCGAGGCCACGGCCCGGGAACGACAGGCCCGCTCCGGGCAAGGAGGACGCTCATGATCCCCCCCAGACACGACACCCGCTATGTCGGCAAACCCGCAGCGCGCGTCGACGCGCTGGAAAAAGTGCTGGGCGAGGCCCGCTTCCTGGCCGATATCAACCTGCCCGACATGCTTTACGCCCGCGCCCTGCGCAGCCATCTGCCCCACGCCCGCATCAAACGCCTGGATGTAAGCCCCGCGCTGGAGGTTCCCGGCGTCAAGGCCGTCATCACCAGCGATGATTTCGTCGATCACGGCAACTACGGCTTTCCGGTAAAAGACAATTACATGCTGGCCTACCAGAAGGTGCGCTACGTGGGCGACGCCATCGCGGCAGTGGCCGCCGAAACGCCCGAGGCCGCGCTGGCGGGCGTGCGGGCCATCATCTGCGAGCTGGAGCCGCTGCCCCTCGTCACCGATGTGGAGCGCGCCCTGGATAAGGACGCGCCTCAGGTGGGGCCCGACCGGGACGATGGGCAATCGCCCAACTTCCTGGATCGCTCCATTGTGCAGGCGGGGGATATCGAAAAAGGGATGGCCGACGCGGACATCATCGTCGAGGGCGTATTCAGCACGCCCCATCAGGAACACGCTTATCTCGAAACCGAGGGAGCATTGGCCATCCCCACGCCCGAGGGCGGCGTCATGCTCTACTGCTCCAACCAAAGTCCCTTCATCAACCGCGACAATGTGGCCATGGTGTTGGGGCTGGCTCCCGAGCTGGTGCGCAGCATCCAACCGCCAGTGGGCGGCTCGTTTGGCGGCAAGGATGATCTCAACTACGAATCATCCGCCCAATGCGCGGCCCTGGCCCTGAAGACGGGGCGTCCGGTGCGCATGACCTTTTCCCGCGAGGAGTCGATGGTGGCCAGCTACAAGCGAAACGCCATGAAGATGTGGGTGCAGGTGGGCGTTCGGGCCGATGGCGTCCTGCAGGCGTGCAGATTCCGCGGCCTGCTGGATTCAGGCGCTTACGCTTCCGAAAGCTCTTTCACCGGTTGGCGGGCCTCGATTCACGCCATGGGCGCGTATCGCTACGACGCTGTGGATGTGGAAGTGACCTCGGTGTACACCAACAACGCGTTTTCCGGCGCGTTTCGCGGCTTTGGCAACCCCGAAGTCAACTTCGCCATCGAGCAGGTGATCGATGAGCTGGCCGAAAAGCTGGACATGGACCCCATGGACCTGCGCCTGCAGAACGCGTTGCGTTTGGGAGACGCGTTGCCCCATGGTCAGAAGCTGGAGGAATCGGTCAGTCTGACGGCCTGCCTGGAGGAGGCCCGCAATCAATCGGATTGGGATCGCAAACGTCGCGAATTTCCCCAGCGCAATGCCGGCAGCGAGCTCAAGAAAGGCATCGGCGTGGCCGCGCTCTTCCACGGGCTCTCGTTAGGCGCAGAGGGCGCAGATTACGCCGGAGCCACGATACGCATCGATGACGACAACGGCGTCACCCTCACCTCAGGTTTCACCGATTACGGGCAGGGCTCCCGCACCGTTTTTACGCTCATCGCGGCCGAGGTGTTGGGCGTGCGGCCCGACCGCATCGACATGCTGCGGCCCGACACCGACACCGCCATCGAATCGGGCCCGACCGTGGCCAGCCGGGCCACTGTGCTGGGCGGCAACGCCACCCGCATCGCCGCGGCCAATCTCAAGCGCATTCTGGACCTGGCCGCAGCCGATCTGCTGGGCTGCCGGGTCGGGCAGTTGATTCGCGAGGGCGAATCCTACATCGGGCCGGACGAGACGCCGGTTTCGTGGGATGACGTGGTGGCGCACGCCCGCAAACTGGGCTTCCAGCTTTCGGCCCAGGGCCGCTGGCAAGCCCCAACCATTCACTGGGATCACCACGCGGGTCGGGGCGAGCCCTACTTTGCCTACCACTTTGCGGCGCAAGTGGCCGAGGTGACGGTGGATATGGGCACAGGACAAACCCGGGTGGATGACATCTGGGCGGTGCATGATCTGGGCCGGGTCATCTTCCCCCAGGGCGCTTACGGACAGGTGTATGGCGGCATCGCCCAGGGCCTGGGCTACGCCCTCACCGAGCGCGTCGATTTCGTGGATGGCTACATTCAGCAGACCAATTTCGAGCGCTATCTCATTCCCAACGCCGCGGACATGCCTCGCATTCACATCACCCTGCTGGAAGACCCGCTGAGTGTGGGGCCATTTGGGGCCAAGAACGTGGCCGAACCGGCCATGGTTCCCACGGCCGCGGCCATCGCCAACGCCGTGGCCCACGCCACAGGACGCCGCATTCGGCGCCTGCCCATTTCGCTGGAGCAGGTGTTGCTGGGCTACGATCTGACCCCGCCCGGCACGCCCAAGCGGGCGCAACAGGGCCTGTGGCTCTGAAAACACAACATTCACCCATCCTTCTAATCTCGAAACGCCATGCTTATCCTACCATCCTGGTTGATCACAACTGCGCATGAACCGCCCAAACAACACTGGGGCGTTCGCGTCGTCGATGACATCATTGCCGAGGTTGCGCCCAATGAAAATTTGCGCGTCCGCTTCCCCGAAGAGGAAAGCATCGACGCCGCGGGACATGTGCTGGCTCCGGGCTTTGTCAACGCCCACACCCATCTCTACGGCGTACTGGCTCACGGCATCCCCCTGGACAAAGCGCCCTCCGATTTCTGGGCCTTTCTGGCCGATTTTTGGTGGCCCCTGGTGGAAGATGCGCTGGATCACGAAATGATCGTCGCGGCCACCGACTGGGGCTGCGTGGAGATGTTGCGCAGCGGCGTCACCAGCTTTTACGATTGTCTGGAAGCGCCCTACGCCCTTCCCGACGCGCTCTTCGCCCAGAAAGAAGTGGTGGAGCATCGCGGTTTGCGGGGCATCCTCTCCTTCGAGGCCACCGAACGCGTGAGCAAGAGCAACGGTCAGCTTGGCCTGCAGGAAAACGCCCGTTTCATCGACGCCTGCCAGCAAGAAGGGGGCCTGGTGCAAGGCATGATGTGCTTTCATACCACTTTCACCTGCTCGGCCGACTTCATCCGCCAGGCCTTTGCACTGGCGGCAGAGCGCAACGCACTGACCCACATGCATTGCAACGAGGGTGTGCACGAACCCAACTACGCACTCGAACATTTTGGCCAGCGCACGCTGGAGTACTACGATGACCTGGGCGTGACCGGTCCGGACATGCTGGCCTCGCAGTGCGTGCAACTTTCGGAAAAGGAGCAGGCCATCCTCATCGAGCGGGGCGTCAGGGTGACGCACATGCCCCTGAGCAATTGCGAGGTGGGCGGCGGCATCGCGCCCGCGCCAGAACTGGCGGCTGCGGGCGCCCCCCTGGGCCTGGGCTCCGATGGCTACATCAACGACTTTTTCGAGGTCATGCGCGGGGCCTTTCTCATCCACAAGGCCCACCGGCAGAACCCGCAGGTCATGCCTGCACATGAGGTGTTCTACCTGGCCACCGAGGGCGGAGCGCGAGCCCTGGGCCTGGAAAAGGTCGGTCGCTTGCTGCCAGGATGGGCCGCGGATCTGCAAATCATCGACGCCCGATTTCCCACGCCAGCGGCCGCGCACAACCTCTACGACCAACTGGTGTTGTGGCGCAACCACACCCACGTGCGAGATGTGATGGCGGCCGGTCGTTGGCGAGTGCGAGATGGCGTTGTGCTGGAAGCAGACCTCGCGGCGATGCGTGCGCGTGTGCATCATGCCGCCGAACGCATGTGGGCGCGGGCCAGGTGAACCATGACCAGTGATTTCGACTGGATACTGTCCTTGTTTCATGCTGGCCTTCGCCGATGAGCCGCGTCCACGGGCATGCCCCTTTTTTGCCCAGGAAATCATTCCATACCTTCAACCTCTTTAGCGCACCGACGTGATCATGATCTCCCCACCTAATCCTGTCGAGCTCTATCGGCGCATGTTTCTCATTCGCCAGTTCGAATTGCGCGCCATCCACGAACGCCGTGGCGGCCTTATCCCAGGCTTCATCCATTCATGTGTGGGGCAAGAAGCGACGGCGGTGGGTGCGTGCGCCGCATTGCGCAGCGATGATGTCATCACCAGCACCCATCGCGGCCACGGACATCTCATCGCCAAAGGGGGCGACCCCCGCTACATGATGGCGGAACTGGCGGCCCGTAGCACGGGCTATTGCGGCGGTAAAGGCGGCAGTTTGCACATCGCCGATTTCGACCTGGGCATTCTGGGCGCCAATGGCATCGTGGCTGGCGGCATCCCCATGGCGGTGGGCGCGGGCCTGGCCTTTCAAATGCGAGGGGAAGATCGAGTGGCTCTGGCATTTTTTGGCGATGGCGCCGTCAACGAGGGAGCTTTCCACGAAGCCGCGAATCTTGCCGGACTGTGGAAGCTGCCCGTCATCTTCTTCTGCGAGAACAACCTCTATGGCGAAGGCACGCCCCAGCACAAACAGGCCCCCATTCGCGATCTTGCACTGCGGGCGGCAGGCTATGGATTTCCGGGCGTCATCGTGGATGGCAATGATGTGATGGCGGTCTACGACGCGACTCGCGAGGCTGTGGAGCGAGCGCGTCGCGGCCTGGGCCCCACCTTCATCGAAGGCAAGACCTATCGCTACCGCGGGCATTACGAAGGCGATCCCATGATTTACCGCAGCCAGGAGGAGATGGACAGGTGGCGACAGCGCGATCCAGTCCATCGCTGGCGGCAGCGGTTACGATCCGATTATGACGTCAACGATGAAGTCGTGCGTGATATCGAGGCGCACGTGCAGCAGCAGTTGGATGAGGCTGTGGCGTTTGCGCGTGCAAGCCAACCGCCGCCCCCCGAAGCCGCGCTGGCGGGCGTGTATGGCGACAGTCATGATGGGAGGGTGTTCTGAGATGAATGGAGAGATCACCTTCAGTCAGGCGATCCGCGAAGCCATGTCGGAGGAGATGCGCCAGGACCCCAATGTCTTCCTCATGGGCGAGGATGTGGGGGTTTTCGGCGGCGTTTTCGGTGTCTCCGCCGGAATGCTCGACGAATTTGGCGCGGAGCGTGTGCGCGATACGCCCATCTCGGAGGCGGCCATCGTGGGCGCTGGATTGGGCGCAGCGCTGATGGGCATGAGGCCCATCGTGGAGATCATGTTCGCGGATTTCGTCACAGTAGCAATGGATCAGATTGTAAACCAGGTGGCCAAAGCCCGTTACATGACGGGCGGCAAAGCCGATGTTCCCCTGACCATTCGCCTGGTAAACGGCGCGCCCGGTTCGGCTGCGGCTCAGCATTCCCAGAGCCCTGAGGCCTGGTTCATGAATGTGCCGGGGCTGAAGATTGCCATCCCCGCCACGCCCAGCGATGCGAAAGGACTGCTCAAATCGGCCATCCGGGGCCAAGATCCAGTGCTGTTTTTCGAGCACAAAATGCTGTATGGGAGCACGGGGCCGGCGCCGGAGGAAGAGGATGTCACGCCCTTTGGCCAGGCCGCCATCCGCCGAGCGGGCGACGACGCCACCATCATTGCCATTGGCGGCATGTTGCCTGTGGCCCTGGACGCGGCGCAACAGCTTGAGCAAAAAGGCGTCTCTGCCGAAGTCATCGATCCGCGCACGCTCGTGCCGCTAGATGTCGATGCGCTGGTGGCTTCGGTGGCCAAAACGCATCGGGCCATCATCGTACACGAGGCCCACCGCCGAGCCGGGCCCGGAGCCGAAATCGCCGCCATCCTGGCTGAAAAGGCCATCGGGAGCCTCGATGCTCCCATCTTGCGCGTCGCCACAAAAAACGCACCTTTCCCCTACAACCCCGATCTGGAACAATTCATCCTCCCCACGGTCTCCGATGTGGTGGAGGCTGTGGAAGCCGTTGTCAACTACAGATTATAAGCCAATATACAATCCCTCCCCCTCTCTCACTGCAGGTAAAGGAACCATGAAAACCCAGCTCTTCAAAAAGGATTTCATCTCTACTCAGGATTGGAGCGTCGATGAACTGCAAACCATGCTCGATGTGGCGTTCAAGCTCAAGGCCGATTTCGCCATGGGCGTTCCCCAGGATCACATTCTGCGGGCCAAGACGCTGTACATGCTCTTTTTCGAGGAAAGCACGCGCACTCGCAATTCCTTCGAGACCGGCATGACCCAGCTTGGCGGCCACGCCATTTATCTTACGCCCAAGGCCACCCAGGTGGGGCACGGCGAAAACGCCAAGGACACAGGTATGGTGCTGGGCAGCTATGGCAACGCCATTGCCGTACGCGACTGTCGCACGGGCATCGGGCAGAAGTATCTATACGAGATGGCGAAACATGCGCCCGTGCCCATCTATAGCATGCAGGACGATGTGGATCATCCAAACCAGGCCATGGCGGATTTGTTGACACTGCAAGAGCTGTTTGGGCGTAATCTGCGAGGACGCAAGTTCGTCATCTCGTGGACCTATGCGCCCAAATATGTGCGTCCCCTCAGCGTGCCCCAATCATTGGTGATGCTCATGCCTCGTTTTGGCATGGATGTGACGCTGGCCTACCCTGAAGGCTATCACCTTATGCCCGAGATCATGGATGTCGCCCGCAAAAATGCAGAAGAGGCGGGCGTGAAGCTGGAAGAAACCCACGACATGGACGCCGCGTTCGAGGACGCGGATTTCCTTTATCCAAAATCATGGGGGCCGATTATGGTCACCGAAGAGGAAGCGGAAGTGGAGGCGATGGCGGCCCAGCATGCAGATTGGCGCGTGACCGCCGAACGCATGAAGCTGGCCAAGAAGCAGGCGATCTACATGCACTGCATGCCCATCGACCGCGGGCATGAAGCGGATGATGAAGTCATCGACGGGCCGCAATCGGTGATTTATCGGCAGGCCGAAAACCGTCTGCACGTGCAAAAAGCGCTGATGGCGCTGACCATGGGCGGGCGCTGGTAACAGAAGGTGCGAACCGATGATGTTCTCCATTCCTGAACACCTCACCGAGGCCGCGCAACAGGTTCAGGCCCGAGCGGCTGCGATCCACCAACGCCAGATCGATTTTTTGGCCGATCTCATTCGTCTGAAAACCTACACAGGTCAGGAGGGCCCAGCCGTCGAGCGCATGTTGGATGAGATGCAACGACTAGGTTTGGCAGAGGTGCGCACCTCCAGCGCTGGCGACGCCCTGGCGCAAACGGGCGAAGGGCCTTATCGTCTGTTGTACGATGCTCATCTGGATGAAAATGAAATCGCGGACGAGGAGGATTGGCCCTATCCCCCATTGCAACCCACGGTGTCCGGCGGCAAGCTTTATGGCCTGGGCGCGTCCGATTGCAAGGGCGGCGTCGCGACCATCCTCTATGGCGCACATTTGGCCACTCAGTTGGGGCTCACTGCCGATTGCGAAATCACAGTGCAGGGTGCGACCCTGGAAGAGGATGCAGAGGGCTTCGCCATGCGACATCTCATCGAGGTGGATGGCTTTCCCCGGCCTGACGCGGTGCTGCTGGCCGAAGCTACAGACCTCACCCTACGGCGTGGTCACCGCGGACGTTGTGAGATCAAAGTGAGGGTGCGAGGCAAGGCGGCCCATGCCAGCACGCCCGAATTGGGCGAAAACGCCATCCTCAAAGCTCGTCCAGTGTTGGACGCGCTGGAGGCCATGACCGCACATCTGCCCCAAGACCCAGTGCTGGGGCGTGACACTCAGGTGGTGACTATGATCCGCTCGCCGCACACGCCCAATAGCGTGCCCGCCTGGTGCGAACTTACCATCGACCGCCGCCTGACCCCAGGGGAGACGCCGCAAAGTGTGGTGGATGACATCCAACAAGCATTAGCGGGCCTGGATGCAGAGGTGAGCCTGCCCACGCAAAAAGTCATTTCGTGGACCGGGCAAGATTTGAGTGGCCCCGCCTTCTTCCCGGGTTGGCTATTGGCAGCAGACGCTCCGCTGTTGCAGGCGGCAAAACTCACCTGCGCCGCTCTGTGGGGCGAAGTCCCGCGGGTGGACGTGTGGAAGTTCAGCACCAATGGCGCCTACTCCGCGGGCGTGGCTGGCATTCCCACTGTGGGCTATGGGCCGATGGAAGAGCAATATGTGCACACACCGCTGGACCAGATTGATCTCGGAAAATTGCTGAAGGCCACCATGTTTTATGCGCTGTTTCCGTTGGCGTACAGCCATCTGCGCCGGGCGGAAGGAGCTTAACCACGGAGTTCTTATGAAGCTCAATCGTTTTATCAACCAAGTCGCCATCGTCACCGGAGCCGCCAGCGGCATTGGTCGGGCGAGCGCTCTACGTTTCGCTCGGGAAGGCGCACGCGTGGCCTGCCTGGATTTCGACGCCGCCCGCAACGAAGAAACCGCTGAAGCATGCCGCAGCTATGGCGTTGAGGCGCTGGCGTTCAAGTGCGATGTCACCCGCAAGGAGGATATCGGGGCAGCGGTCGGGGCCACGATGATGGCCTGGTCGCGCATCGATGCGTTGATTGCATCGGCTGGCATCTACTCTGGCAGCCCTCTACCCGAAGTCTCCCTCGACCAATGGCAACGCCTCATCGACATCAATCTCACCGGGGTCTTTCTCTCCAACCAGGCTGTGGCCCCCATCCTCATGGCCCAGGGCTCTGGCAGCATCATCAACATTTCCTCCATGGCGGGCAAGACCAGTTGGCCCGCATCTGCTGAATACTCTGCCTCCAAGAGCGGTGTCATTGGCCTCACCCGGTCGGTAGCCATGGAGCTGGCTCCTCATGGCGCGACCTGCAACGCGGTCTGTCCTGGCAACACCCTCACCGACATGGTGCGTAACGTCGCGGCGAAGGTGGGCCCGATGGAGGGGCTCACCCCCGAAGCATGGTTGCAACAACGAGCCAACGATTGCCCCATGAAACGCATGGCTGAGCCCTGGGAGATCGCGGGCGTGGTTGCATTTTTGGCTTCAGAAGACGCCCGTTACATCACAGGCCAGGCCATCGAAGTGGATGGCGGGATGATTATGTGCTGATGCACTATACCGGCTACCTCGACTTTTGGTTCACCGACCGCCCCCTTATCGAACGGGTGGGCGCTTTCGCCGCGTTGGGCATTCGTCATCTCAACATCTTCTTCTGGCGACAAGCCCCCATCGCCGATATTGTGACTGCATGCCGTCATCACGGCGTCCAGCTTTACAGCACGTTCGACGACGACATGGGCTCGTTGGTCGATCCTGGCGACAACGAAAAAACCTACCGCACTTGGGCCGAAAGCCTGGAGATGGCAGATCGTTTTGGCCTCTCCGCACTTTATATCTTCTCCAACCAAATCGAACGGGTGAATGGCAGGGAGTATGTGCAGCGCCTTTCGGGCAACTTCAGCGAAGCTGAACAGTACGCCAATCTCCTGCAGCAGACCGAACGCATTCTCAAGTTGGTGGAACAGACCAATGTCGAGATACGCGTGGAGTATCTCAACCAATTCGATTTTATCGGTCGCATATTGGTGGATAACCCACAGCTGGCTGCAGATTGGGTACGGCGCATGAACCATCCTCAATTTCGTCTCACCTTCGATGTGTACCATCAGCAGCGCGGCTCAGGCGAGTTACTATGGACACTGGAGAGCTATTTCGACCTGATCTCGGGCGTCCACATCGCCGATGTCCCCACTCGCCAAGAGCCGGGCACGGGCGAGGTGAACTTCGTCAACATCCGGCGCAAGCTGCAAGACCTGGGTTATGATGGCGAAATCGGTCTGGAATTTCATCCTTCCAGCACCGAGGTCGAAGCCTTCGCCCGCACCCAGACGCTTTTTCCTCTCCAGTTATGACAACGCCTCCCGCACTTCTTGGCCTCGATATCGGCACCAATTCGGTCAAAGCCGTCCTTTTCGATTTGAATGGGCGAGAGACCGCGGTTGCCAGACGCTCCTACCCCTTGCTCACCCCGCGACCGGGATGGGTGGAGCAGGATGCTGAAGCGGTGTGGCAGGCCGCACAGACCGTGCTGAGCGAGATTGTGCGCAAATCGGAACAGCGCGACATCGTGGGCGTGTCGATTGCTGCTCAGGCGGGCTCCATCATCCCCTGCGATGAAGACGGTGATCCCGTTCACCCCATGATCACCTGGTTGGATCAACGCAGCGCCGAGATCGTGGCCCGGTGGAGGCAGGAAGGCATGGCCGAACGCATACGCCAGATCAGCGGCTGGCGCCCCTTTCCGGGCCTGCCGCTCCCCAGCATTGTTTGGCTGCAAGAACATCGTCCCGACGTGCACGCCCGAGCCAAGCGCTATCTCGGCCCCGCCGATTTCTGTATCCATCGTCTCACGGGAGCCTTCGCCACCGACTATTCGGCCGCGGCAGAGATGCTGCTGGTGGATGTGCAAACAGGTCGATGGAGCGAAGCATTGTGCCAGTTGGCGGGCGTGGAAGCGCTCATGCAATCGGAATTGGGATGGGCCGGACGGAGGGTGGGCGCGATTACAGAAGAGATCGCCCGGCGCACAGGCCTAACCGCTGGCGTGCCTGTTATTGCTGGAGGACACGACCAATGCTGCGCCTGCGTGGGGATGGGTATGCTCGATCCTGGCGGGGTCATGCTCTCAACAGGCACCGCCTGGGTCATCACCGCCATCGCCGATACGCCCGATCTGTCGGCGATCCCCGCACGCATGGACCTCAACTTTCACGCAGCGCCCCAACGCTGGGCGCCATCGCAATATCTGGGCGGATTTGGGGCCACGGTGGAATGGTGGCTGAAGCAAAGCTGGCAACCTCCTCACTCCG
>Ga0256914_1003611_pt1 | contig 12089 bp, 8 predicted proteins | sample HulkmetaG_FD_191571 | JGI IMG/M metagenome (GOLD analysis project Ga0256914, IMG submission 191571) | Hydrothermal chimney microbial communities from Main Endeavour vent field at the Juan de Fuca Ridge, Pacific Ocean - Hulk | ecosystem: Environmental > Aquatic > Marine > Hydrothermal vents ...
GAAAATGTTTGATAAGCCCGTTGATGCGTTATAAAAAGTTGCACATGGGGTGTAACGACTAAGGTGGCATGCTTGACCGCAACTTTTGCCTTGAAATGAGTGTTTCTGACTGCCAAGGCGTGAAACATCAGGCGGTGTGATTTTGTATTGCGACGCCTGCGGAGAGAAAGCCTCCAACAGCTATCCTGCGATGAAGGTTATAGCGGCTCCATGAGCATCAAGCCCGCCCGAGCCAGTAGATTGAAATAGCGTTCGATGGTTGGGCCTGCGGAGCGGCCCGTCTCCAGCTCGACCAGCCGGGCGATCTCTGCCAGGTTGCGCCGCCCATCCACCCAGTACTCGGCCAAGGCTTTGATCAATCGCCAGCCGGGCGTTTCGCTGGCCAGCGAATGCCACGTCTGCGTATCTTCAGCATTCAGGGGCAGGACCTGACTCGGCACGTTCATCTCCATGACGGGCCCGCGGTACAGCCGTCTGGGCGCGATCTTTGCAGCCCGGCGCGTCCACGCGTCTGGCTCGATAACCAGTGTGGGAAGATTGCGCGGACGCACTTGATGCCGGGCTCGATCCAGCACGCCATCGGTGAGCTCGTTCAAATCCCCCACCAGTCCCATCAGCTCGGCCTCGATGGGGGCCAGCCGTAGCAGCGATGCCAGGCCCGCGCCCGCCCGCTGCTGCCGAAACGCGATCTGGGCGTTCAACTCCGCCCAGGCCCGGGCTTTCGCCTGGGGCGAGAGATCGAACATGGCGGCCAGTTCATCGTTGACGAAGGCTGCGAGCTCGATCTCATAGCGATGCACCATCTCCCACCCCAGCCACAACGCCTCGTCGCGTCCGGCGCGGGCCAGCCACGCGAGATAACTCCCGGTCAGCACCCCCGCCAGCCACAACGAGCGTTCGCTGACCCGCTCCAGCGTGTCGGCGGTGGTGTGATAGAAGCGATCGGGCCATTGAATGAGGGTGGGCGAGGGGATGCCGATGCTGGGATCGGAGGTGAACATGTGATCGGTGCCGCCGCTGAAGGGGATCGTCTTCGTGCGCAGCAGCGGCAATGGCGTCTTGACCTGCCGGTAGGAGAGGACGTCCCGCACTACGTCATCCCGCAGACGAGAGAGCAGTGCGGGCGTGAAGGAGGCCAACGAGGCGGGAGGGCTGTCAATGAGCAGCACCGAGCCTGTCTGATTCTGATCTTCCCCCACCATATCGAGATTGATGCCCGCGATGATCTCGGAAATCCGATCTTCATGTCGATCCAGCCAGGCCGCCGTGCCCGTCATCTCGGGAACCCACAGGAAGATGAGGGTGCGCCGGGGCTGAGGCAGCTGTCCGGAAGCAATGAGGTCATGCAGGGCGATGGCGGTTTCCAGCAGCGTAGCCGCGCCCGATGCGTTGTCATTGGCGAAGCCCTGCGGATGGCAGAGATGGGCGGTGGCCAGCAGTGCGCCCTCGCCCGAGCCGGGAATCGAGGCCACGACATTCTCGAACTCGCCATCATACAGATGGGCGTCGATGTGCGCCCGCATGAGCACTTGCTCGCCCGCGGCCAAAGCCGCTCGAATGGCGTCGCCCTGCCGCGGCGTCAGCACGAATCCCCAGCTTTTTGGCTCTGGCGCACTGGGCCAAAAGGATGCGTACTGTCGGGCGTCGGGTAAATCGGTGCGATTGCGCCCCGGCACAGTATCGCCGATGTCATCGAACAGCACGCCGGCCGCGCCCCGGTCCAACACCGCTTCGCGGTAAGTCTGGACGGGATGGGCTCGGCATAACGCCAGCTTGCCAACGACATCCACGCCCTCGTAATCCTGCGGGCGCCCGTCGCCCACATCCACCACCTGAAAATCGCCCGAGACCGAAACGCTGCGCTGAACAATGGAGAGGGCGGAGGCGCGATAGTCGCACAGTCGCTCCTGGCCGTCCTCTTTGATCCAATCCAGCGTCGCCTCCCGACACGACCATTCCTGAAAAGAGGCCAGAGCCAGAAAACGGGCGTCCAGATTCGCAGGATAGCTCTCGATGAACGCGTCCACGCCCGCATCTTGCAGGGTGGCGAGCACCCACTGGGCGGCATCGCGATAGCCGGGACTGGCCTGAATGCGATGATGACGCGCGATTTCTGCGGTGTAGCGTTTGGCGGCCGCGCCGGAGATGGTGCGGCCCATGATCTCCAGTAAGCGTTGGGGCATGATGGAAAAGGGGATTTTATTCCTTCTGGTGCCAGAAGCCGCGATGTTCCACCATCCACTTCTGGGCGTCGAGGGGCTCTTCGTCCGGGCCGGGCGTCACGCGGCGATAAGCGCCATCGGGCAGCATCTCGCGAGCCTTGACGTTATCCCGCAAATGAATATCGAGGATGCGCTTGATGGCGTTCTTGATGAAGGGGTCCTGCACCGGGAAGATCTGCTCCACCCGGCGGTCCAAATTACGGGGCATCAGGTCGGCGCTGCCCAGCAAAATCTCTTCCGCTCCGCCGTTGTAGAAGTAGTAAGCGCGAGCATGCTCCAAAAAACGCCCGACGATAGAGGTCACCCGGATGTTTTCGCTGACGCCCTTGACGCCTGGGCGCAGGCAACAAATGCCCCGCACCTGCAAATCCACCTTGACCCCAGCCTGCGACGCCAGATAGAGCATCTGGATGCACTTCTTGTCCACCAATTGGTTCATTTTCATAATGATACGCCCATCGCCGTGAGTCTCCTGCCGCTCGATCTCCCGTTGAATACGGCGACAGATCTCCGTTCTCATGCGTCCGGGCGCCACCACCAGCTTACGGTACGCGTCCTTGCGCGAATAACCGGTCAGCGCGTTGAAGAGATCGGCCACATCCGCGCCCAGATCGGGATCGACGGTGAAATAGCCCATATCGGTGTACACCCTGGCGGTGAGCGCGTTATAGTTGCCGGTGCTCATATGCAGATAGCGCACAATGCGATCCGATTCCCGGCGCACCACCATCAGCAGCTTGGCGTGGGTCTTGAGACCGATGAACCCATACACCACATGCACGCCCGCCCGCTCCAACGCCCGGGCCCAAACGATGTTGTTCTCTTCATCGAAACGGGCTTTCAGCTCCACCAGCACCGCCACCTGCTTGCCATTCTCCCGCGCCTTCATCAGCGCCTTGACCACCGGAGCGTTCTTTCCCACCCGATACAGAGTCTGCTTGATGGCCAGCACGTTGGGATCATTGGCCGCGGCCTCCAGAAATTCCAGCACGGGGGTAAAACTATCGTAAGGATGGAAGAGCAAGATGTTCTGCCGGTTGATGACGGAGAAGATATTTTCGCCCGTCGTCAGGGCCGGAGGCAGCGAGGGGGTGAAGGGCGAATCTTTGAGATCGGGCCGCTCCACCTTCGTCAACTCCATCAGATCCGACATGCCCACCGGGCCGTTGGATGTGTAAACCTGATAGGGTTGCAGACCCAGATTCTCCACCAGAATGTCGCGAATGCGCCCGGGCATGGCCTGATCCACTTCCAGGCGCACCACTTTACCGAAGAAACGGGACTCCACCCCCTGCTCGATGGCCGCCAGCAGATCCGCCGCCTCATCCTCCTCGATCTCGATGTCCGCGTCCCGGGTCACCCGGAAGGGATAGGCCGCCCTCACCTCCAGGCCCGGAAAAAGCTCGTCCAGATTGTGCTTGATGACTTCCTCCACCCACACGAAGTTGTTTGCCTTGACATCGGCCAGCGGCAACCCCTCAAACACATCCGCCCGATCTTCGCTGGGAATGCGCAACAGGCGGGGAAAGACGCCCGGCACCTTTACCCGGGCGAAACGTTCGCCCTGCTCAGGATCGGCCACCACCACCGCCAGATTCAGGCTGAGATTGGAAATGTGAGGGAAGGGATGGCCAGGGTCGAAGGCCAAGGGCGTGAGGATGGGGAAAATCTCGTTGCGGAAATAGCGGCGCAGCAAACGGCGCTGCTTCTTCTTCAATTGATCATAGGCGAGGATGCGAATGCCCGCCTGGTGCAGCTTGGGCAGCAGATCATCATGCCAGGTGCGGCGATGCTCCGCCAGCATGGGCTCGAGCGTGCGGCGAATGGCCGCCAACTGCTCCGCGGGCGTCATGCCATCGGGCGAAGTTTCCAAAATGCCCGATTCCAACTGCTCGCGTAGACCAGAGACGCGGATCATAAAGAACTCGTCCAGATTGCTGGAAAAAATCGACAAGAATTTCACCCGCTCCAGCAGGGGATGAGTCGGGTCTTGGGCCTCTTCCAGCACCCGGCGATTGAATTCCAGCCAGCTCAACTCCCGATTGAAATACAATCCCGGATCATCCAGCGCCGATCCATCGCCCTCGCCCCAATTCGGCACCGCCAGGATGTGAGAATGGCGGTAGGGCTGAATCATGGCGTCATCATCCACGACCGGAGACGCATCTTTGGCCGGACGTTTGCGCGCTACGCCAATGCCGCCCTCTCCCGATGCTGCTGTCCGAGGAACGCTTTTATCATCCATAAGTGCCTTACCGGTGAGATCCTAGCCCGCCAAGCTAAAAGTTACGCAGAGAACGTTGGGAGCGCCGCAGAGGGAGTTTTGAATTTTCTCTGTGTTCCTGTCGATTTCGGCTTATCGGGGTAGGGAAAATTCCTGTGCGGAAATGCAAATCAGAATCGTAACAAAGTGATGTATATCACACTTCCCCATTTTCAGCAAAACCCCATCTCAAATCGGGCGCGTTTCAAAATGGGGGCGCTTTTTGGCGCTCCTGCCGACTCCAGCGCCCGTCTCAGAGCGGGGGAGGAACTAAGGTGGGGGTGGGGGCAACGCCTGCAGAGCCCGAGTTATGGCGTTTTACAAATAAAATCAGGATTAGTGGGTTATCGGCTCAATCTGGCCGACTCAAGTCGGGCGCTTCAGCCTGCGGCCATGTTTTGGTCGCTGCCGAGCGACCACGGGCGCAAAGCGCTCAAAGCGTTCGAGTTCACTCGGCAACCCGCAGCCGGACGCCGCGCTCATGCTCTTGCCCGATTATTTTTTCAAAGTTCATCACTCGGCCAGTGCATCATTAGACAAATTCCCCCGAACTTGAACCGAATCTCCGTTCTCCGAGACATTCACAACCAGGCACAGCAACAAAAAAGCGACAATCTGTCTTTCAAGATTGCCGCTGGTAGAGAAGTGAAAACGCCACACCGATGTTACTGGTGTCTAGAGGTGATCAGAGGTGATCAGGTGCGGGGCCGGGCGGGGCGGAAAGCAAGCGCCCTGAGGCGAGAACATGAGCGCCCCAGGCGAGAGGGAGGGCGCAGACAAGAAGGGCGCTGCCGAGGCGAGAAGATGGGCATCCCGGGCGAGAAGATGGATGCCCGAAGGGCGAGAGAGGGTGCAACAGTAGCGAGAAAGTGTCGCGGTGAAGCAGTGAGTTGTGGGGTGTGGCGTGTTTCTGTCTTGTATGACGCCGCGTGGTCACAGATCAATACGCCTCCACATCGACTTTTTTGATTTTCCTCCCAAATTCCCTCGACCGCCCTTCTGCCCCATGCCGTTTCGGATAAGCCATCTCTAAAAAGTCACTGCACTTTCGTCAGTTTCGTAGACTCCAGAAAACGTTTTAACTCCTGAGGGAAGTCTGGCGACCAGCTACATGACGAACATGGACGAAGATTGAGGAAAATAGACGATGTTTCGCTTCGTCCAGCTTCGTCTTGTCGTCTACTTTCCTCTTGACGTCGTTGCCAAACAAGTCAATGAAAGTCAAAGAACTTTCTGGAGCTTACTTTGCTCTGTGCCGATAAGACAAAGATGGATGAAAGGATGAACGTGGAGGAAGCGACATCGTCCGTGCTTGGTCCGACGTTATTGGCCATGCTATCATTCCCGAACGAACTTCTCCCACCGACCCATTCACAAAATTCCGTAGAGCACGATTCACCAAACCTGCTGCATTGCGAATCAGGCTGGACGCGGGCTCTCGCAATCGTACTCTACCGAGATTCGAGGAGGGCAGACAAAATGGACTTGCAATTGCAAGATCGCATCGCCGCGGTTGCCGCGGCCAGCAAAGGTCTGGGCAAAGCCGTGGCTTTGGAGCTGCTGAAGGAGGGTGCGAGCGTAGCCATTTGCAGCCGCGATCAGACCCGGATCGAGATGGCCGCCCAGGAGCTGCGGGCAGCTACGGGACGCGATGTTCTCCCCATCGTGGCAGATCTGACGACGCTGGAAGGGTGCCAGCGTTTCATTCAGACGACCGCCGATCATTTTGGCGGACTGGATATCCTGGTTACCAACGCGGGCGGTCCGCCCTCGGGCCCTGTCGAGGGCTTCGACGACGCCCAATGGCAGGCAGCCATTCAGCTCAACCTGCTTTCCACCGTGCGCATGGTCACTGCGGCCCTGCCTCATATCAAACAATCGGAGCAAGGCCGTATCATCGCCATCACCTCTATTTCGGCCAAACAGCCGTTGAACAATCTGGCGCTCTCCAACGCCGCCCGCGCGGGCGTCATTGGCTACATCAAAAGCCTGGCCAATGAGCTGGGCTCTACGGGCGTCACCTTCAACGCGGTGCTGCCCGGCTGGACCCGCACCGCCCGGGTGACAGAACTGCTGGAAAACATCGCTCACGCCCGTAGCGCAACGCCGGAGGAGGTGGAGGCGAGCATCACCGCGGCCATTCCCGCCCAGCGCATGGCCCGCCCAGATGAATTCGCGGCGGTGGTCACATTTCTAGCCTCGGGCCGGGCCAGCTATCTCAACGGCGTGGCCTTGCAAATCGACGGCGGTTTGAGCCAGAGCTTGCTCTGAATTTCTTTACTGGCTCAACACAATTTCAGGAGACATAAGTCCTCCGCCTTGATTATTGCCAGACGTCTCAAGCCGGATGCTTCTGGCCCGCGGCCAGGAGAGGGCCTCCGCCGTCCAGATCGCCGCAGGAGGACCGTTGGCGCGAAACGCCCAAAGTCGGCCAGCACAGCCAAACCACCGACCGAAGCTGCGCCGGGCACTATCAAACGAGAGATGGAGAATCACCATCTATCATCTATTATGTTCGTCATTTTTCGGGAATCTCCTGTGGCGGCATTGCAAAATCGGCTTTGCCCAGGGCAGGTGCGTAACGTCAGTTCAAAAATTTTCTTCCGATGCCGGAAAAATAAGGAAACCGATCGTTCATAGAATAGAAGTTGGGTCAAAGTCAGGCATCGCCCCCATGATGCCATGACGATGAGAGATTGAGAGGATTGGTGCAGGGGTGCGGGCTGGCGAGGCGAGACGCCAGCTCGCGGCAAGGGCGGATGAGGCGAGACATCCGCCCTTGCCGAAGGGGCTTCGAAAATGCACCCTCCGGGGACGGTCATTGCCCGTCCTCTTTTTGAGCACTCTGCGGTCTTACGTGGTCGCCAGCCCAGTTCCGCCTCTCACGGCAGCGGCGCTCCATCGAACGAAATCAGGGCTGAGGGACTGCGTCCGCCTGTCGACGCCGCTGAAAATGTAACCGATTCAGCGGCTCTGGCGTCTTATCGTCGTTCGCCAATGAGCGACACATTTATTCCCATTTATCCCTTTTATTTTCATTTCCATTTATCCTATTCATTCTCAAGGAGTCAAAACCATGTTCAAGAAAATCATCTTTGCAGTCATTGCACTGAGCCTGGCGATTTTGCCCTTTGCCGCTCCCACCCATGCCTTCGGCGGCTTTTCCACCGATTGGGATGCGATTCAAACCGATGCAAGCACCATTCACGACCAGGCCCGAACCCTGGAACAGGAAGCCTTGACCATTCGCCAGAATGCCCTTGTCATCCGGCAGATGGAAACCAATCCCGAGGTCCTCGCGCTGGCGGCCGACATCATCGCCCAGGCCGGACAGATCGAGCAGGATGCAGCAGCCATTGCCATGACCGCCGATGACATCAACCACCGCATCGACAATTCCGAAGGCACAACCCTGGGCCTCTCACGCGACATCGGGCTCATGGCTGACCGCATCGGAGAGATGGCGGACCGTATCCTCTGGACCGAACTGCAAATCGGCGTCATGTCGAATCGGATCGTGGAGAGCGAATATCTCATCAGCGATAGCACCTTGAGCCAGGTCAACGAAATGCAGGAAACCAATGATACCATGACCAATCAGACCAAGGCTTTGCAGACGACCAACAAAGATATTCAGCGAAAACTGGCCTTCTAACCCCCAATCACGCATCAGGATGGTCTCGCGGCGACGCTGCGAGGCCATCCATCACTTCATCAATGTCCATGCAAACCCTCACCTTCATCAATGATCAAGAGCTCATTGCCGGTCTCAAGGCTCACGAAGCCCAAGCCTGCGAACAGCTCATCGCCGACTACGCCGACATGGTGTACCGCGTTTGCTATCGAATCTTGCAAGACCCGGGCGACGCCGAAGACGCCATGCAGGAGACCTTCATCACCGTCTACCGCAACATCGATTCCTTCCGGGGCGACTCCAAGCTCTCGAGTTGGCTCTACCGCGTGGCGGCTAACAAGTCTCTCAGCATCCTTCGCTCGCGCAAGCGCAAGCAGGAACGCAACATTTCATTAGAAACCGACGAGGGAGAAGAGCTTCCCATTACGGACGAGAACATCATCATCCCCGAAGAATTGTTGCTCCGCGAAGAAAATTTACAAGCGCTGCAGGAGGCGCTGGATGCGATGTCGCCCAAACTACGGGCTGCCGTAATCCTTTATGAACTGGAAGATCTCTCTATGAAGGAAACGGCTGAGGCCCTGGAAATCTCAGAATCAGCGGCCAAACTGCGAGTGCATCGCGGCCGCATCTTTTTACAACAATATCTCTCACAACGTTTACAGGAGTCACAACATGAGTGAAGACAGAAATCCCATCGACACGTCCGATGCGTCCGACGCATTGTTGGCCAGTCTAAAAAAAGCGGTGTCCGAGGCGGGGCTTTCGGACGAAGCCAAGCTGCGACTTTATGAAAAGTTCAACGAAGAGCGGGCCCGTCGCGGGGAGAGCTTGCTCAAAGTTCCAGCCGATCTACTGGCCCGAGTGAAGGCCAAGGCCGCGGCCACGCCCGAAGCAGCGAAAAAAGCCGCTGCAAGCAGCAAAGAAAGCGCGACCATGGCGGTGGACAGCGGCGTGCATTTCGCCAAGACTACGGGCCGAAGCGGCAAACGTATTGGCGGCAAGTTGAAGCAGGGAACGGTGAATCTGACCCGTAACGCCGTGGATGTGGCGAAAGAGCTGGGTAAAACCACGGTCGACGCGGGCCGCATCGCCACGGTGGAGAGTTACGACGTGCTGAGCGAAGCGCCCCAGGGTAAGCGCAAGGCTTTGCTGACGCCGCCCAAACTGGCGGGAAAGGGCGTGAAAGCGGGCGTGCGACTGATGACTGGCACAGCCAAAGCCGCGGCCAAAACCATCAAAGGCGGAGCGGTGATGACCAAAGATGCGGCCAGCGCCACGGCCACGGGCATGATCGAAAGCGCCCGGGTGGGCAAAGCCTTTGCCGAATCCAGCGACAAGATGATTCAGGCGGGCAGCGCGTTGACCAAAGGCGTGAAGGACGCGGCGAAAGAGATCACCGATGAGGGTGCGGGAGAGGAGACGAGGGATTAGGAACCGGATACTGCGGATTTCGCAATATCCAATACCTGATACCTCAACAGCTACTACCCAACCGCCTGAAACGCCTTCTCTGCCGCAGCGATGGTTTCGTCGATGATGGCGTCCTCATGGGCCAGCGACATAAATCCCGCCTCGAACTGGGAGGGAGCGATGTAGACGCCCGCTTCCAGCATGGCGTGGAAGTAACGCCCGAAGCGCTCCGTATCGCTGGCCGCGGCGGAATCCCAGTCGGTGACCGGGCGGTCGGTGAAGAACGCGGCGAACATGGTGCCCACTCGGGTCTGGAAGATGGGCACGCCCGCGGCCCGGGCCGCGTCGCCGATGCCCCGGGCCAGCTTCTCGGTCCGGGCCTCCAGAGTCTCCCACACGCCCGGCTCCGCCAACTTGCGCAGGGTGACGATGCCTGCGGTCATGGCCAGTGGATTGCCGGAGAGGGTTCCGGCCTGATACACCGGCCCCACCGGCGCGATCATCTCCATGATCTCCCGGCGTCCGCCATAAGCGCCCACGGGCAGGCCGCCGCCAATGACCTTGCCCAGTGCGGTCAGATCGGGCTGAATGCCGTAAAGGGTCTGCGCCCCGCCCGGATGCACGCGGAAGCCGGTCATCACCTCGTCGAAGATAAGCAACGAGCCGTGGGCGCTGGTGATCTCGCGCAAGCTCTGCAAGAAGCCTTCGGCCGGGGGCACGACGCCCATGTTTCCGGCCACCGGCTCCACGATGACCGCGGCGATCTCCTCGGGGAAGCGCTCAAACAGCGCCTGCACCGAGTCGAGATCGTTGTATCGGGCCACCAGGGTGTCCTGCACCGTGGCCGCGGGCACGCCGGGCGAATCGGGCAGCCCCAGGGTGGCCACGCCCGATCCCGCCTGCACCAGCAGCAGGTCGGCATGGCCGTGGTAGCAGCCCTGGAATTTGATGATCTTGTTGCGTCCGGTGTAGGCCCGGGCCAGACGCAGTGCGCTCATGGTGGCCTCGGTGCCCGAATTGACAAAGCGCACCATCTCGATGTTGGGCATGAAATCAGTCACCAGCCGGGCCAGCTCGATCTCCAGCGGGGAGGGCGCGCCGTAGCTGGTGCCCTTGCGCAGGGTTTCGGCCAGAGCATCCACCACATTGGGATGGGCGTGGCCCAAAATCAGCGGGCCCCAGGAAAGCACGTAGTCGATGAAGCGATTGCCATCCACATCGAAGAGGTAAGGGCCTTTGCCCCGCTCGATGAACAAGGGCTGTCCGCCCACCGATTTGAAGGCCCGCACGGGCGAGTCAACGCCGCCGGGGAGAAGGGTTTGGGCTTGGGAAAAAAGTTCTCTGGATTTTGTAATTTGCAGGGACATAAGAATCTCGATTGGTGATGCAGAATGGATGAGTGATGATTAATGATTGATGATTAAAGCGGCTAGAGTAGAACCAGCAGCTCTTTAATCATTGATCTTTAATCAATAATCTTGATACAGCCAGCTCTCCCGAATGGATACAGTCGGGGATGCCGATGCCGTGGTAAGCGTTGCCCGCCAGGGCCAGGCCCGGCCAACGTTCCAGCCCGGCCATGATGCGCTGCACCCGGGCGGGATGACCCACGTTGTACTGGGGCATGGCGTCTGGCCAGATGAATGTGCGGGCCAACATCGGTGCGGCGGTAACGCCCAGGGTCAGGCGCAGCTCCTCCCGGGCGATGTCCAGCAGGCCCGCCTCGGTCCAGTCGATGTCCGATTCCTGGCCCGCGCGGCCCACAAAGACCCGCAGCAGGGCCATGCCCTCGGGCGCTCGATGGGGAAATTTGGTGGAAGTCCAGGTGCAGGCCAGGGCGCGGCGGCCCTCGCGGCGGGGAATGACATAGCCATAGCCATCCAGAGGCCGGGGCACATCAGCCAACGGATAGGCCAGGGTGACGGTGGCAGTGGAGGCGTAGGGGATGGCGTCCAGCAGGGCCGCGAGCTCGGGGTCGTGCGGGCGCATGATGCGGGCGGATGCGTACGCGGGCGTAGCCAGGATGAGCCGATCCGCTTCCAACGCCGGATACTGAGCACTGAATACTGAATACTGATTACCGATCACTGAATACTGCACCCCGCTCACTTCAACACCCAGCCGCAATTCCGCGCCCAACTCCTCCAACCGCGCCACCAGCGCCTCCACCAGTTCGGCCAGGCCCGTTTGCGGGGTGACGAACATGCTGCGGGAGCCGGGAGCCGCGCCTCCATTCCGCTTCATTCGCTCCCGCTTGGCCGCGAGTGCGCCCCGCACCAGCCCCCCGTGCTTGATTTCCAAATCTCGCAGATAGGGGAAGGTGGCTTGCAGGCTGAGCAAATCGCCATCGCCCGCGTAAATGCCGCTCATCAGGGGTTCGATGAGGGCCTCGTAGGCTTCGCGGCCCAGACGACGACTGACAAACCCGCCCAGACTCTCCTCGCCGGGCGATTTCGCGGGCGGCAGCAGAAAATCCAGGCCCATGCGCATCTTGCCGGGCCATGAGATGAGCCCGGTGCGGGCCATGCCCACAAAATCGGTGGGAATCATCATGGTG
>Ga0256914_1003612_pt1 | contig 12086 bp, 15 predicted proteins | sample HulkmetaG_FD_191571 | JGI IMG/M metagenome (GOLD analysis project Ga0256914, IMG submission 191571) | Hydrothermal chimney microbial communities from Main Endeavour vent field at the Juan de Fuca Ridge, Pacific Ocean - Hulk | ecosystem: Environmental > Aquatic > Marine > Hydrothermal vents ...
GACCGGCGAATGCTGATTTCGACTTTATAGACCTTATGGACTTTATAGACTTTATAGACTCATCCATCAAAAAACCACTTAAACAACAAGTGGTCTTTTAAGATTAAGTTTTGTGGGCGTGGATGGAATCGCCCGTTGGGCCGGGGCTTCGCGGTTTGCCTTCGTTAACACTCCGTCAAACAACGCTCGCCCTTCGATTCCCGGCTCGAAAGCCAAGCAGTTGGCTTTCTATCTTGTCCATCAAAAAACCACTTAAACAACAAGTGGTCTTTTAAGATTAAGTTTTGTGGGCGTGGAGGGAATCGAACCCCCGACCGTCAGCTTAAAAGGCTGCTGCTCTACCGACTGAGCTACACGCCCAAAAAAATTTCACTATCAACTCTCTCATTTTACACCAACTGAAATTATTGTCAAGAAAAAGTAGCCATATTCAATACCATATGCTACAATTTAAATATAATCAAATAATTATTAAACAAAAAAACATGACTGACTTAACAACCCCGGTGGTAAAATTGGTTTCCGACGAAGAAGTTTCCGGTGAAGCTAAAAAAATTTTTGAACAAATGCGTGCCAAAAGCGGAAAGGTTCCCACCTGGATGCGTGTAATGGCTAACTGTGATGATACTCTAGCCGGATTTTCCGCCCTTTTTTCTTCGGTTATGGATGACGCCCCCACTGATAAATTATTAAAATGGAAAATTGCCTATGTAGTTTCCGAACTAAACAAATGCCATTATTGCGTCAGTGTTTCCACTTCTCAACTGGAAGCTATGGGACTAGATGAAGAGTCTCTATCGGAAATAGAACAGGTTTGTAAAACGGAAGAATGTATTGCTATTGAATATGCCAAAGCGGTTACTATGGCCGCTTACAAAGTTGATGATGCTTTAATGAAAAAAATGAAAGAACATTTTACCGATCAACAAATCGTGGAAATCACCAGCGTTATCGGTCTTTTTAATTACATCAATCGCTTTAACGACGCCTTGCGTGTATTTCCGGAAGTAAAGTGAAGCAACTCAAACCACAAACGATAACCGCACCCTATTCAATAAAATAATTAAAGGGCGCGGTTATTGTATTTCCCAACAATAAAAACTTTTCCAAATTCAAACTTACTTTCTCTATTTTTCATCTACCACCGTCCTCTCCCTCTCAACGAAACGCTTTCAAAAACTATCCAACAACCTTCTTTCCTTGTCCATACCAATCCACAATTCCTCTCTGCAAATGAACCACTCCGGTATATCCCGCTTCCAATAAATTATTTAAAACATAAGAACTTCTACTGCCGGTATGACAGTAAAGAGCTATTTTATCATCCTTTTTTAAACCTAACTCATCAAAATGCGCCCAAAAATTGGAAGTGGGAACCAATTTGGCGTTTTCCAAATGCCCTCCGGCATATTCATAACCCTCTCTAATATCCAAAAGATGCACACCTGGTTGAGAGATAAACTTTTCAAACTCATCCGGTGTTAAATTTCTATTAATAATTTCTGTTGTCATTTTTTTGTTTTAACACTTAAAATTTATCAATGGCAATTTCAATATTTTATTGCTACTTTCTGTAAATACCCTATTTATTATAAAGAAAAAAAGGAATATGTCAAACTGACTCTATCGGTTGACTTATTTAATATTTTAGGTATAATAATAATTGTACAAAAAGCGTTAAAATCGCAAACTTATCAGATAAATTAACATAATTATTAATTTTAAAGTCATAAGAAGAAGATACACCCCAAGTAAAAAACCGCAAATTAAACGGACACGAATAAATGAAATGATTCGTGTATCACCGGTTTTTTTAATTGATGAAAAAGGCAATAAAATCGGGGAAATAGACACCAAAAAAGCTTTGTTGTTGGCGGAGGAAGCCGGATTAGACTTGGTGGAAATAGTTCCCACCGCCAAGCCTCCTGTTTGCAAAATTATTGATTGGGGAAAATACCAATACCAACAGTCCAAGAAAAAACAAGATAGCGGGAAGAAAAAAAGCAAAGTTGTTGTTAAGGGCGTTCGTCTTCGCCCTACAACCGGAGAAAATGACTTGCGGTTTAAATTAAAACAGGTTGAAAAATTTCTCAAAAAAGATTATCGTGTCAAGGTGGAAATTATTTTACGAGGTCGAGAAAAGGCCTTTAAAGATGCCAGCAAAGAAAAACTGCAAGAGTTTATTGACAAAATTGAAATACCTGTTAAAATAGAACAGTCCATCCAAAAACAATTCAATGGTTGGAATATCTTGATAGCGCCGAAAAAGTAATCATAAATTGTCGCCCGAAAAATATGTAAAATTATTAATCCCGGTGACAACTTTAAATTTACAATTTTAAGTTATTTTAAGTCAATTAATTATATGCCAAAGCAAAAAACCAGAAAATGTATTGCTAAACGAGTAAAAATTACCGGCAGTGGAAAAGTGTCCCGTCGTCGCTCTCGACAAAATCATTTTAATGCCCGACAAGACGGTGATCACAAAAGAGCCAAAAGAACCGACCAGATAGTGACGGGAAAAGTTGCTAAAAATATTATTGCTGACATTAAAGCAAGTTTATAAATTTAACGAAAAAGTATGTCAAGAATTAAACGGGGAACAATCGCTTCCAAAAGACGAAAAAAAGTTATTAAAGCCGCCAAAGGATTTAAATGGCGACGAAAAAGTAATTATCGAGCCGCTAAAGAGGCCTTGATTAAGGCCGGAAAATATGCCTATCGAGACAGACGAAATAAAAAACGAGTTATGCGTCGTCTTTGGATTTTAAGATTAAACAACGCTGTCCGAGAATACGGCTGGAAATATTCTACTTTCATCAAGGAGCTTAAAGACCAAAAGATTGAATTGGATCGTAAAGTATTATCACAAATGGCTGTGGAAAATCCGGATATTTTCAAAAAATTTATCGAAGCTGTAAAAAAATAAACGAAGAGATAAAACATTCTTATATAAATAAAAAATCTTGCTTTTTGGGCAAGATTTTTTTATTATTCTTTTTTAACATTATGGTAAAAAAGGGTACACACATTTTAGAGCTATTATCAAAATAAAAAAGCTGGGTCGAGTGTTTCACACCCGACCCTTTTCATTATTTTTGGAATTTTGTTTCCCGACGAACCAAGAAATTAACATCAGCCAAATAAACCTGCCTTTGTTTACCTGTCTGAATGTCCGTTATTAAAACAATGTCCACATTGTCTAACAACTTCTCAATTCGACCAACTCGCCAATCAAAATCATTGGGGAAAGCTGGGGTAACCAATCGCTGAGTTAATACTCCATCGTCCGGAAAAATGTTTTGAGCCACCAACATATCCACATATTTTGGTAGCTCTTCACAGCAATCACCAGTGACCATATCCTCAATCCATAAGACTGGTCCGATGGATAGATGCGCTCCAATAATTCTTCCAACTCGCCATCTGACTGCATGATCTTTTTTGGGACAAACAACCTGCCCCAAGAAAAACCCCTCTGGATTATATTCTGTATCATTGATAATTATCGCAATTGTATTCTGCATACACCCTCCTTTCTTTCAACTTTTTGTAGAATTTTTCTGTATTCTCCGGTTACAATATCCTTTACAATGATAACATCACTCCAGCGATTACTTGCTTGTCCAAGAACAATGGCCAAAAAATAGTTCCGGGGATCTTTTTCATCAACCTGCCTAAAGGCACCAACGGTCACTGTATAGTTGCTTTTTTCAACCACATTGGCTTCAACCTGCCAAAAAAATAGTTGTTGTCGCCATTTATTTACGACAAACTGACAAGTAATACCTAAAAGGATTAAAAATAGCAAGCCTTCAATGACAACCTTGCCAAAAACAAACAAGACTGCTAATTTAACAAGCTTTCCCAGAAAAATCAAAAGTGTCGCAAAAAACGCTAATACAAAAATTGCAATACCCCTTTCATTACAAAAAGGCAACAAAAACCATGCTGGCTGAGGAGCAACTTCTGCCGGATTATCCGGCAGATTACGCCAACCATGCTGCCAATAATGATGAAAGCAAAAACCACATTTTTTTTCACCTACAGTAAGTCTGTTGACAAAAAAAATGCTAGCCAGTTTTTTTGAGCCACACCGCGGACAAGATGGTTTCTTCCAGTACTTGTAAATCATTTTATAATTCCTCCTCTTTCCAAAATTAAATAATGTACAATTACTTTAAATGTTCACCCTCTTTTTATTTTTACTACCATACCTTGCTTTGCAAGATATTTTTAATTATACCAAAATTATCCTCTTTAGCAATTTTAATAATCTTTTCCTCTCCACATTTTTGACACCGATGTTTTAAACGCCATTTTTGTGATTTAAAATAAGCACCCACCGGCTCCATCAATCCTCCGCAAGAATTAGCTCGATCTCCGGGATTAATATCAACATGCTTAGACCACAAACAAGCCGGGCAGTGATTGGTATAACCATTACCCTGCACTTTTACCCCACAATTCTCACAAACAAAATCTTCAATTCTTCTTTGAAACCTCTTGCTCATTTAATTCCGATTTTAACCAAACTTAAAACAATATCTTGTTCAACCAAAAAATAGACACTTCTTCAATCTCCAAAAATACTCCACCGCACTTCCATTACTTTTTTTCCTTCCGGATTTTTCGCCCGCTCCAAAACAAGTTCCTTGCCCTTCTTTAACACTTGCTCCTGTTCTTCTAAGCTTAAATTGGCATAATCTATCAATAGAGCCGTCGGTCCCATCAAATCTTTTAGCTCCAACAGTCCATCTTTTTTTTGGGCGAATTTTTTCAACCTTTCATTTTCTTCGTAATTTTTTCCCAAAATGATATGATTCTTCTTTATCCGCTCACCTTTCTCCTTTGCGACCTGTTGCTTTTTTTTCATATCCTGCCCCAACCAATAATGTCTTCCTGTTCTTAATAATTCAAAATCAACCCTTCCCAATTTTCTCATCTGCCCGTCATTATCCAGAAGTTTTTTCACTTTTATTCCAAATTCATTTTCCGTCAATCTGCAACCACCGGCCGGCGAAGGAAAATATTCTATACCATATTTTTTCACCAACTCCAATTGTCGTTTCCTGCTTTTGCCGGAAATATCCAATAATTTTTTTCGATTAACTAATTTTTCTTTTTCGTAAATCGTTTCCGGTAATAATTTGGCACTGAGAGGTCTCAAAATTTCCACCCCGGCCAATTTTTCCACCTTCCGCAAAGCCTCTTTATTCTGAGAAAATGGTCTTTGTCCCAAAACCTCTCCGGTGGCCACCAAGTCAAATTCATTTTTTCTCTTTACCAATCCCGCCAGCTCTCCCGCAATTTGAAACATTAATCCGTGGCAATCAATGCACGGATTTAAAGCACTGCCATGCCCGTAACGAGGATTCTTAACTTTCTCTAACTGTTTTTCTGAAATATCCTTGATCAATAATTCAATTCCCAATCTATCGGCTGTTTTTTTTGCCTCCCGACTATCAAAAAAATAACTGTCAAAAGACAGTCCGGTCACTTTTACTCCCTGTTCCTCTAAAATTTTTACAACCAAAATAGAGTCCAACCCTCCGGAAAACGGTACTAAAGCCTTTATCATAACAATTAATTCATTATTTCTTCCAAAACACGATCATGACAAACTTTGCTCAATTCTTCACTGTAAATCTCATCACAATATTTATCATTCTTTTCCCTAATAGCTTTTGTTTTCCAACAAACATCTTCCTCAAAATTATCATCAATATCATCGCAATCTTCAACCCCCTCATCCTCCTCCCCCGATTGATTATCCTTAATTTCATTCAAGCCACAAATCTCTCGGCAATAATTATACTCTATCGCTACACTCTTCCTATTATTACATTCTTGTTCACAATCGGCCTTGGTTATGGTTGGCACAAAATACTCACCATCATCCTTAACCACATTGTCCGTTTCCTCATCCACATCCATATCTTCACCTTCATCATCATCAACCACTCCCCCTTCTTCAGTATCAGATTCAGACGCCTCTTTTTGTTGATCAACGGTGGGAATATCCCTCCCTTGAAAAAAATATTCGTAACGATGTTGCCATAAATAAAATCCGGCATAGATAAATCCGATTAAAACCCCTCCCCATATCACTACTTTCAAAAATACATTTTTCATTTTTTTAACACCTTGAATAATTAAACCCTCCCCTCCAACACCTTTTTCCGACAATTTAATAAAAATCTAATAAACACCCTTTATTTTAATATCTTTCAAATAATATTTCAATATTTTTTCATAATCCCAGTCCTTTTCGTCCGCCAAATGTAAAGCTCCGTGTGCAGACAAACCGACCATATGATTACCTTCCGCCTCCAATTGTTTAGTCTTTTTGGAAGGATGTTTTCCATAGTCATCCTTTACCGATTGACACCAAGGATAATTATCCGAACCCCATCGCTCCTTCCAACTCCTGGTTCGCCCATCCGTCCAAGAACTATAAGGCACAATAGCTATTCGATCTTCATACATCACAATTTTCCCCCGAGTTCGTTGAGCGGCCTCTTTAATTCTCTGATGCCTATCTTCCCAACTATATCCGAAATAAAGCTGATTTCCCGGAGTGGCATTTACTTTAAATCCCTCGGAAGCATATTTCGTACTGTATTTTATTTTCCAATAACCATAAGTTCTGTAAGCGGTTGTCATAACATCATTATAATCCTTATCGCCGGACCCGGTAATTTCACCCATTCCCCAAACATACTGTTCCAAGGGTAAATTATTTATCAACCAAATCTTCTTGCTCTCCGGACTATATCGCAATTTTAATTCTCCCCGATAAAAATTACAATTATCGGAATAACAAATTATTCCCGGACTAACCACTTCAAAAATTTGCTCCGTTTCATTCGAGTCAATTGCCTCAAAACGCACCTCCCTATCAACTATCACCTCCTCTATTGAACCGTTTATTTTCAACTTTCCTCCTTTGGAATATTTCACCCTGGTTTCAGTGTCAGCCGACACCCTACCCAACTCTCGACCATCAATATCCCTGATTAAATATTCCTTATTCGCTCTAACTCTAAAAGCACTCCCCCTCAAATCATCTTTACTAAAACGAAATAATCCCACAGTAATATTCGGACCGAGATTTCCGCCACCCAAATCCGCCTCCGTTTGTTGTTTTTTATTTTTATGCCTTAGCCAACCCTCCTTGTTTTCCCAAGTTCCATATTTAGCATACCTCTTCTTATTATATTTTCTATATTTTCTATATTTTTTATATTTTTTATATGGTCTAACATACTTACGATATTTTTTATATCGTTTATATTTCTTTTTTAATCCGGCATACTGTCTATATTTTGACGGCTGTTTTTTGTATTTCTTATAATTTTTATAAGCCTGTTTATACTCCCTTCTTTGAGAGGAGGAAGAAAAACCATATTTCTTTTTGTATTTTTTATATTTCTTATATTTTTTATACTTTTCATATTTTCTATACTTCTCATATTTCTCATACAAAACGGCATCTCCTTTATCCTCATCCTCAATAGCCAAAGCAAATTTTGACAAACAAAAAAATCCTCCTGACACCGCCAGTATCAACAAAATTCCGCTTAAAAACATTTTATTCACATCTTTCAAAAAAATCATTGTTATTTTTTATTTTTTATTTTATCAATCGTCTTTCTTAACAATTATCAACACTCATATTCTAACATAATATACTTAACTTTACAACCAAAAACAATTTTTGTTCAAATCCCGAAAATACCACAACCTCCAAAGATTATTACAATTTTCATCTTTTTTACTAAAAAACACCATTCAATTTCTGAATAGCGCTTTTATTAATTATCTGTGGACCAGACAGGACTCGAACCCGCCACCTCCTCGGTGCAAACGAGGTGCTCTACCAGATGAGCTACTGGCCCAAATTTATATTCACAACGACAATACCCTTAAGCACCCGACAATGCAATCACAACACCTTTAACGATTGAGAATGAAGCAGTTCACTTTGCTATCTTTTTCACTCCGGCTTCTCTTTAACAAACAACTCATTTTACAACAAACTCTGCGGGGACGAAGGGACTCCCCTCCGGGCCGGCCCGTCCCCGTGCAAAGCACAAGGGTCCGGGCTTCGAGTCCCCAGACGCAAAGTGAAGCAGTTCACTTTGCTATCTTTTTTACTCCGGCTTCTCTTTAACAAACAACTCATTTTACAACAAACTCTGCGGGGACGAAGGGACTCGAACCCTCGGCCTTCTGCGTGACAGGCAGACGCTCTAACCAGCTGAGCTACGCCCCCAGAATTTAAAAATTCAAACAACCAAATTTAACCAAACTATTCCTGTTGTTTTTATTAAAAACTTTAAAATTAAAATTTTCAAAATACTTTTCCTGTGGGCGATCCAGGACTTGAACCTGGGACCTCGTCGTTATCAGCGACGCGCTCTAACCACCTGAGCTAATCGCCCAATCAAATTTCACTTAATCAATAATAAACCAAATAAATATTAAGTCAAGAGCAGACTGGATTCCACCTCGAACAAGGCAATCATTTGCCCAAGACATCTTTATTTTGATAAAAATATCAATAAAATTTGAATACTTTTCAAGTATACAAGAAATAATGATTCTTGGCAAGCCCCCTTGATTTTTTTTGATATTGTGTTAATATAATACGGTATTGGATTAATTGTACTTAACGGAAAATTATTCCCCAAAAACCGAGTTAAGTACTCATTTTTTTAATTTTAAAAAACAAATTGCCCAAAATATTTAATCCACTATTTTAAAAATAGGATTTCCTACCCAAATCCGAATTTATTTTATATAATTGATTTAAATTAAAATAATGAAAGCGAAAATTCACCCCAAATACTACAAAAATGCCACCATTACTTGCGCCTGCGGTAATGTATTTGAAGTTGGTTCCACTGTGGAAAAAATTGAAATTGAAATTTGTAGCAACTGTCATCCTTTTTACACCGGCAAGAAAAAACTGGTTGACAGTGCCGGACAAGTTGACAGATTTCAAAAGAAAATGGAAGCGGCGGAAAAATTTAAAAAAGCCCAAGCGGACAAAAACAAGAAAAAGCAAGCCAAGAAAAAATCCAAATCTTCCGCTGAAAAGACCACTGCTTCCAAAAAGAAAACAGCTAAAAAATAACTTTTTCTATTTTATAATAAAGCCCGTTGTGTTATACTATTAGCAAACGGGTTTTGTTAATAATACTCTTAGCCTACCTTAATGATATGAAATTAGCCATTGCTTCCGATTTCCACGATAATTTTCATAACACCGTTCTATTTTTAGAAGCGGTTAAAACTGAGGGCGTGGAAAAACTCATTTTACTGGGCGACTACACCAGTCCCGGTACTGTCAAATTGCTACTCAACACCTCTCTGCCTCTCAGTATGATTTGGGGTAATAACGATGGAGAAAAAGTAAACATCACTAAATTAATGATAAACCGACAAAGTAAAATTCACCTTTCTTCCACCACTTATGACTTTTTGGAAATTGACAAACGAAAAATATTCATTACTCACCACAATGAACTCGCCCTACCGATGGCCAAATCCGGTGATTTTGACGCCGTATTTTACGGACACACTCATCAAAAAAAGATTGAAATGGTCCAAAACACTCTCTTGACCAATCCGGGAGAAATTTGCGGGCTAAGAACCGGAAAGGCAACTTTTGCCCTTTATGACACTAAAACAAATCAAACAAAAATAATTGAACTAAAAAATTCTCTAAGTACCCGAACTAAAACCGCCATACCATATATTAAAGCCACCGGTATGGAATAAAAATTTAACGACCAACTGCTTATGTCAAAATTGGAAAATTTTAAAGAAGAATTAGAAAAAATTGAACGGGAAATAACTGATCCCGCCAACTTTTCCGATGGGCAAAAAATAAAAAAATTGTCAGCTCAAAAAGCGGAATTAACCAAAATAGTTTCCGTTATGGAAGAATTGGAGGAGTGCCAAAAACAATTTATTGAGAACGAAACTCTGGCCGGCAGTTCAGATGACCCGGAAATTTCCGAAATGGCTCGAGAAGAAAATGCCTCTCTGAAAAATAAAATCGCCAACCTGGAAGAAGAACTTAATATTCTTTTACGCCCCAAAGACCCCAACGACGAAAAAGATGTTATTATGGAAATAAGAGCCGGAGCCGGTGGTGACGAATCCGGTTTGTTCGCCGGCGATTTATTTAGAATGTATTCCCGTTATGCTGAAAAAAATGGTTGGACAATTAAAATTCTTGATTCCCATCCCAACTCCCTTAATGGATATAAAGAAATTATTTTTGAAGTCTTGGGTGATGGCGTATATCAAAAAATGAAATATGAATCGGGAGTACACCGAGTACAAAGAATTCCGGAAACGGAAAAACAAGGACGAATTCATACTTCCACCGCTACAGTGGCCGTCCTCCCCCAAGCGGAAGAAATTGACTTGGAAATCAAAAAAGAAGATCTTCGCATAGACACCTTCGCCTCTTCCGGACCGGGCGGACAAAGCGTTAATACCACCATGAGTGCCGTCAGAATTACCCATTTGCCAACCGGAATAGTTGCCTCCTGTCAAGACCAAAAGAGTCAATTACAAAACAAAGAACAGGCCTTGAAGGTTCTACGCTCCCGTATCTTACAAGTGGAAGAAGAAAAACGACAAAAAGAATCCAGTGAGCAACGAAAAGGGCAAATTGGAACCGGTGATCGTAGCGAAAAAATCAGAACTTACAACTTTCCCCAAGACCGAGTCACCGATCATCGCATTAAACAATCTTGGAGTAATCTGGAAGGTATTTTGAATGGAGACATTGAAAAAATCATTGACGCTCTTCAGAAAGAAGAAATTGCCCGAGAACAATCCTCCGCCTAAAAAATATTATTAATTCCACAAAAACAACCTTTAATCATACGGGCTTTTGACCAATAAACACCCCTTTCAACTTTACAAACTCTTGACCGGCGTATGCTGGTCTTGACCGGCGAATGCTAGTCTTGACCGGCAAATGCCGGTTTTAATTTTATAGACTAATTTTAAATTTTAAATTCTCCACAAGCCGGACTTGTGACAAAGCGCTATCAGAACTACCAGTCCTGATTGTTGACTTAAAACCGGCGAACACCGATTAAAGGGATAGATTTTGCTCTATTTATTTAAAAATTTAAAACTTTTGAATACTGAACGAAGCACCTTGGCATCATCCTCGTCACCAGTTTCACACTCTAAAATAATCTCGTGACTACCATTATTTTCTAAAAGCTTTTGCTCATTAGCAATCCAAATAGTCGGTACATCACAATTACCATTCATCAAACTTTCATATAATTCATAATCACTGCGCTTCTTAATGTCTCCATTATTATCACCACATGTAAACATCCATGTAACATCGCTGTCTTGATCATGTTTTTTGATATTACATTTTAGAAAACTATCCTTATTAGTAAAAGTTGTCGTGTATTGCATTAGCACATTCTCTCCAGGATTAGATCCCCTGTTTTTACTAGCTAAAATATTACAACCGTACTTACTTTCAGTAAATATACTTAAATAATACTCCCGTGGATATTTAAATTGAATACCGCAAATTTCACTTCTATAAGTCTTCCAATTTGAAGTATCAATATCTTCAACTTGTAACTCCTCCATTTCCCCTTTATTTTCTTCTGTATCACTTCCTCCAATCCGCCTTCTCTCTTCATCATTAATGCCAACATCTCCTTGCTCTTGCTTTTGATTTTCTGTATTATCCTGCGTTAATTCCGCACCGTTCTGCGACTGCGAAACAGTATACAAAAACCACCCGGCAACAGCCAAGCCGATTAGTAAAACTCCTATCCCCAAAACTTTTAAATTCTTGCTCATAATTTTAAATTTTTAAATTATAAAATATTCTAAACTCCTAAATTTTCAGCCTCTTAAATTCCTAAAATCTTACCTCACTTTATATCTCATCATCTTCCATTTTTCTTTCATTGCCAATCAAAATCCAATCCTCAAAATCATTTAAAAACTAAATTTTAATTGTCATTTTCTTCTTCCGATATTTTTTCTTAGAAAGTCTTTTGCATTCCTTTTTTAAATAC
>Ga0256914_1003613_pt1 | contig 12085 bp, 9 predicted proteins | sample HulkmetaG_FD_191571 | JGI IMG/M metagenome (GOLD analysis project Ga0256914, IMG submission 191571) | Hydrothermal chimney microbial communities from Main Endeavour vent field at the Juan de Fuca Ridge, Pacific Ocean - Hulk | ecosystem: Environmental > Aquatic > Marine > Hydrothermal vents ...
AAAAGTTGTGTGCACACAACGCACATAGCGATCGTTTACCTTAAATTTTCCCCACAGGCCATCATCGGTGTACACAAGAGCAACTTCTGTGCGCGGGCGGTGGGCACTGCTTTGCGGCAGAAAGGAATTGGCGTGTACTGGGTTAGACTTGTGCCATAATGTATCATTCATCAAGGGGAAAGCCGATATTTCTTCGCTTAGCTTGCGAATACGGTAAGTTTTCATCGTTTTTTCGTTCGGTTAATGCCATCATTCTACATTCTGAATTTGTTCGCGCAACTTCTCCACTTCTTCTTTAATTTTGATAACGCGATGTGCAATTTCCAACATGGTGGTTTTGGAATTCATGGTATTGGCTTCCCGATTCATCTCCTGCAAAATAAAATTCAGTCGTTTTCCGACCTCTCCTTGGGTGCCGAGCGTTTTTCGGAACAAATCCAAATGACTTTTCATGCGTACTAGCTCTTCGGTAATATCCACCCGATCGGAAATTATGGCAACTTCCTGTTCCAGCCTTGTTTTATCTATCTTTTTTTCGCCGATTAAATTCAAGGTGTTTTGATAGAGTCGATTAAATTCGCTTTGCACATTTTTCGGCGCCAGATTTTCGATTTCTGCGGTTAAGTCATTGATTTTTTGCAAACGGTTTTTGACATCCTGCAAAATATTTTCGCCTTCCGCTTTGCTCATGCGCAAGAATTCATTCATGGCTGCTTGCAAGGCTTTAAAAATCAAAGGATGCAGTTGCTCGTCGGCAATTTCTTCCAAATCGGGATTAAAAACATCAGGAAAAGAAAGCAAATGTTCCAAACGGATTTCTTCTTTAATGCCCAATGTTTCGCGAATGGTCTTCAGGTGGTTAAAATTCTTTTTGATGGCTTCCCAGTTTACAAACAAATCGCTTTCGCTTTGCGGATTTTCACGAATATTTACAAATACGCTCATTTTGCCACGCAATGCTTTGCTTTTGATAAAATCGCGCATGGCCATTTCTTCGTGACTCAATTCCTTCGGCAAGCGAATATTAATATCCAAAAATCGATTGTTTACACTTTTAATCTCCACCGTTACTTCAAAATTTTCGTTTTGGCAAAATCCTTTACCGTAACCGGTCATGCTACGCATGGTATTTCTCCGTTCAAATCAAAATTTATTTTTTGGACAATTATTCGTAAATTCCATACGATTCATTTTTCAACACAGTATGTCGAAAGTGTAAAATCGAAAATGCTGTTTTCTACTTTAAAAATTCGGCTTTCGACTCCGGAATTTCAACTTTTTTCCGATCTTTTACGCGGTTAATTTATTGATCTCGAAAATTAAAAGCAAAAACGACCCATGCACAAAAATTTCTTTTTGTTCGAAAGGCTTGTTAACGAAATTAAGCCCTTAATTTTGGGCCAGCTTATAGCACGCCCTTTTACCTTTCAAAAAGACGAACTCATTATTCCGTTACATAACAATACGTTTCTCCGTTTTTCCGTTTCCGCAGATCATCCCTATATGCTACTTTCGTCGGAAACGCATGTCAAACATCCCGTATTGGAGTTATTCAGAGATGTTGAAATGCAAACCATAATCGATATGCGCATAAAGCCTTTCGATAAACATATTGTTCTCGAACTAAACGATTTTCGACTGGAAGCACTTTTTTACGCTCCTTATTTTAATGTGTATTTGTTTGATTCCGAAGGGAGAGAACGGGGTAAATTTAAAGAAAAAAGCCATTTTCCAGGCGCTGCGCAGACCTCGCTTTTGCCATTGGTTTTGGGACATTTGTCCCGTGAAAAGTTGCATGCCATCCTATGCAACCAAAAATCGGAAAAGTTGATTTCTTTTTTTAAAAAGAACTTTGTCGCTTTGAACAAATTGTTGTTAAACGAAATTTTTTATCGTCTGCAATACCCACAAGAAACGCCTTTGGAAAATTTAAGCGAACAAGAAATTTCACGAATTGTCGATCTGCTCCTGCAACTCGATAGTGAATTTAATGCGGGCAAGACCTATCTGTACTACAGAGAAAAACAGATCGAACGTATCGCACTTTTACCCCTCACCCACTTGGAAGTACAGCCGGAAATTCATGTTAACGTATTCGATTCGGTAAATACCGCCCTGAACATATTTTACCGGCAATTGACATTTAAGCAGGAAGTTATCAGATTAAAAACCACATGTACGCAAGCGTTGCAAAAACGATTTGATTATCTTAAAAATTCTTTGCAAAAGTTGGAACAAAATGCCGATTTGGAGGCACGCAAAAACGAAGCGGAATTAAAAGGGAATTTATTATTAACGTTCAAAACGCAAATTCCGCGCGGGGCAAAAGAAGTGGAACTGGAAAATATTTTTTCGGAACAACGCGAAAAAATAAAAATTAAGCTCAATCCGGCCAAAACAGTAATCGAAAATGCACAACGTTACTTTAACAGATTTAAACGGTTAAATGAAGAAAAGCGCTTACATGCCATTCGCTACGACACCTATCAAAAAGAACTAAACGAAATCGAAGCCCTGGTAAAACGTCTGAGCAACCTTAACGATTTAACGCGTCTTAAAAAGTTTGCCCAAAAACTAAAAGAAATGAAGCTATTGCAAAAAACACCAGACGAAGCGCAAAAAAAGATTCCTCAGGCAAATCTAAAATATGCGTTTCGTCGACTTATTTTGGACAAAAAATGGGATGTATTCATAGGCAAAGACGGAGCGAATAACGAGTTGTTAACGTTCCGCTTTGCCAACAAATGGGATATTTGGCTGCATGCTCAAGGCGTGCCTGGTTCGCATGTAATTATTCGTTTGCCACGGCGCGATCAATTGCCACCTAAGCATGTTATCGAGCAGGCGGCACAAATTGCCGCTGCAAACAGTAAGGCCCGACACTCGTCTACCGTACCGGTAATGTACACACAGGCACGGTATGTTAGCCGAATGCGAAAGGCACCGCCTGGCACGGTAAAAGTGCAAAACGAAAAGGTTATTTTTGTAAAACCGATGGAAATAAAATAGGAACTTTTAACCGAACAAAGCATATTAAGCACCATGAAAACAATTATTATTACACTATCGATTGTTGTTGCTCTTTTTGCGCAAAATGAGCGGGTGAATGATCATTTTGCCTTTTTGCAACAAATATATTTCGAAAACACAAAAGGCCTTTACGATAACTATTTAAATGCCGAGTTACAAACATTCTTGCAAAAATACCCCGAGTTCGACCAGGCAGATCAGGTTTTGTGGATGCTCGGTGATGTGCAGATAAACCTTAAACGACCTTATGCCGCATTCATTCAATATTTTAAAATTCCGATTCTCTACCCAAAAAGCAAAATTGCTCCAGAAGCAATTAGCAAATTAGACGATCTGTTTTCTCGGGTAAAAAACGCCGCTTTTTTGGAAAAAAAAGACACTGTCTTAGCTTACCTAAACCAAACGCACTACTTCGATTCTTTTGACGAGGCTGCCGTCGATATGTATAATTTTTTGTTTTCTTTGGATCTAAGCAAATTAAACACCCCTTTACTTTACGACTTGAATCAATTCGAACGGGAATGCAGGCTTTCGGGAAAACACGAAGATATTTTGCTGTTTTTAAAAGGACAATTGAACGAATCGCTAAATCATTACCCGGCGGCTGAAGCCAACTTTCGCCAATTGTTAGCATTGCACAAAGCCAGTTTATTAGCACCGGATGCACTTTTTAATACGGGTTGGCTTGATTACCGGCATCTGAATAAAATCGAAGAAGCCAAAAACGCCTTTGTTCGCATCATCAATTCATATCCGAACAACGAAAACGCACCCAAAGCCCAATTTTTTTTAGCCGAACTTTATGTGCGAAGCATGGATTCTTTGAATGCCGGAATTGACAACTATCGTTTGTTTGTGGATGCGTTTCCCGACCATCCTTTGTTCCGTAAAGCGTTTAAACGCTTAACCCTGTTGCTTTTTAAAACCAAGCGTTACGAAGAGGCGGTAACATTAATCGGCACCCATTTGAACAAGCATGCTCAGGATACGACGTTTTATGCATTGGTGGATTCGATGGCGTTAATTTTCTTCAAAAAATTCAAAAAATACGAATATGCGGCCCGCTGTTATGTGTTGCTGGCTTCCGCCAACCCTGAATCGGCCAAAAGTCCTTTTTACCTGTACCAAGCGGCGCGGATTTACATGAAATTTTTAAAAGACATCGGTCGAGCCAAAGATGTGTGCCAGCGTTTGCAAGAACATTATTCGCAAAGTCCTTATGCCACCAAATGCCGCTTGCTAATTAAACAGAGGATCAAGAAATAAGCGTACGGTAATACGATGAATGTTTCCCAATTCTGATTGGTAGGCCGTAAAGGAATAGTCGAACGAAACCTTGGGGATGCGCACACCGATTCCGGTATTAAAACGCTGCAAGTCGTCCATGCCGCTGCGCAAGGTAAGTACGTTTTTATAATTAACTTCGACGCCCCAAAAGCTGTCCAAACTTACCGAGCCCAGATGAAACTGGCTGGCATAGCGTCGATTCTCGAACAATAGTTGGAAATCGGCAGCCGGTTGAACGCTTAAATTCATCGCTTTCAGATGCCACCAATAGCTTAGGCCAAAGCGTACCGAAGGTGGGATGAATTCCTTTTCATTCGTACTCCAGGCAATCATGGTTGTGGTTATGTCTTTGAGCATTAGCCCCAAACGGAGCCGATCGAACCAACGATATTGCAGCCCAAAATCGAACCCGATCCCCAAAGCGTTTTCGATATTAAAATCACGATAAATGAACTTGGCATTAACACCATATTGCAATTTTCGATTAGCTTTGCGTCCGTAACTTAAATAAAGCACGTAATCGCCTGTATTAAAGGTTTTGATTTTGGAATAATCCACTTTGTCGTCCGCTTGGTTATAAGCCTGCCGACTGTCCTTAATGCTATTCACCGTAAAATAATAAAGCGAAATTCCAAGCGTGGAATTGTTTTTCAGCGGATGCGAAACAGCCAGATAATCGTGCTGAATACTGCTGATGAATTGTTTACTGTGCGTAAATTGAATTTGCAAACCGTGCGCATCGGCTAATCCGGCAGGATTCCAATAGGAAGCCGAGGCATCGTTAATCATGGCCACTCCGGCACCGGCCATTCCGGTCAAACGGCTTCCGGCACCCAAATTCAAAAACTCACCGGCATACTTTTTAAAGCCACCAGCCCGAACATTAGTGGCAATCAAAAGAACAAAAAGAAACCATAATGCTGTTTTACGCATGCGCATCCTCAATATATTTAAATAACACTTAATAAATAAGCGGTTACGACAGGAATTGTCAGATTGTCATCAATACCAATCGGTAAAAATTCCAACACGCTCATTCCCAAAGCCACGCCCAGCCCGGCCCAACTGTAACCGGTAAATGCCAAAATAATGAATGAGGCAGTAAAATAAAAGGCGGCCGCTCCTTCCAACGACTTGTTCCAAAATTTGTTTTTCCCCCAAATGCGTCCCACAATCGCTGCCGCTGGATCGGCTAAACCGGTAAACAGCATGCCTACGACCGCGGGTTTTTCTTTAAAAACGACTACCGCTAATGTCCACCCCATTAGCAACGTGGTTGCTCCGGTCAAACGTTTTTGCCGTTCACTCTCCCGTAATAATGATCCAAATATATGCAAAAATAACTTACGGACAAGGGCAAATTTTAGTCGCAAGAGATCTACGGCCAAAAAACCGGCCAATAAAATCAAAAGGATGCGGATCACCAACCCTTTTTGATGTGTCCAGGCATAAAACACGGGAATTACCACAAATGAGATATGTATGGCTTTGCGCTGTAATTCCTTTTTTAAGTCTAATCCTTGTCTCACACTCACACATCCTTATGTTTAACAAGAGCGCTCATTCGGGCGCATGCTTCGGCCACGGATTCGGTGTTAAACACCGCATTACCTGCCACCAAAATATCGGCACCGGCTTTAAGGGCCCGGGGTGCAGTCTGCAGATTAATGCCACCGTCTACTTCGATTAAAAACGAAGATTTTTGTTCCGCGCGCATCTGAGCCAGCTTGCGAATTTTTTGCAAGGAATAAGGAATGAATTGCTGTCCGCCGAAGCCGGGATTCACTGACATGATGAGCACCAGATCGATGCCTGAAAGCAAATAACGGATTGTTTCCAACGGCGTTGCCGGATTAAGCGAAACACCCGCCTTACAGCCGAGTTTCCTGATATGATTTACCGCACGATCCAGATGTACACACGCTTCCTGATGGATGGTAATGTATTGCGCACCGGCATTTGCAAACCAGTCGATAAATTTCATGGGATCGTTGACCATCAGATGTGCGTCAACCGGTAACGACGAAACACTTCGAATGGCCTTGACCATCATCGGCCCGAACGTCAAATTGGGTACAAAATGGCCGTCCATAACGTCCACATGAATCAAATCGGCTCCGTTTTGTTCGACAATTTTTATTTGCTCCTTCAGGCGGATTAAATCCGCAGACAAAACAGATGGGGCTAAATAGGCCACGATTATTCCTCTTTTGCTGGTAACTGGCTTACGGTTAATTTAATGCTTTGCACCTGATTGATCGGTGTGCCTTTTTTAATGCTTTGGGCAAGTACGGTTTCCGGGAGCACATTTTCTTTGTATTCATATTCCACCCGAATATTTTTTACGCCCAATAACTGCAATTGTTTTTTGGCCGCATCCAAACTTTTGCCGACTAAATCGGGCACTACCTTCTTCTTGGGCATGGGACCAAGGCTAATGGTCAAATCGATTTTGGTTCCTGGTTTTACCTTTTGCCCTTGCGGAAACGACTGTCCGATAACCACATCCTGCAGAGCCAAATCGGAATATTCGTAATACAAATTTCCCAGTTGCAGGCCTTTGGATTTTAAAATCAGTTCGGCTTCGCGCGGGGATTTAAAAAACAGATTGGGCATAATAATCGGCTTTTCGCCAATGCTCACGGTAACGTACACATGGCGTCCTTTTTTTACTTTGCTGTAAGCGGAAGGCTGTTGCTCGGTAATGGTACCGGGCGCAAAATTTTCATCGTACACCGAATCTTTGATTACAAGCTGAAAACCGGCTTTTTTGAGAGAATCTTTGGCCTGCTTTACAGGCATGGAAACCACATCCGGCAACTCGTATTCCTGTCCCAATCGTACGTACCAAGGCATAACCACATCATTAAACAAAAGAACGATAAGAATAAACGCCACTAAGCCGGTTATGTAGCGAACTACTTTTCGTTTCCACAGTTTTGCTGTTATTTTTGAACTCATAAAAATTCCGATAATTTATTCGACCCGAAATACAATTGCCGCATTCATTTTTTTAAAGAAAAGAGCGCAATAAGCTCAACCCCAATTTAAACATTTTACCGCTTTCACGGCAATTATTATTAACCCGAACGGGCGAGGCTATAAACGCAATTTAGCGCGCAAAGCGAACGGATTAAACGAGTTGTCCAACATTTCATCCGTCCCGAATTGTCATCGCCATTGGCGGGGTTGGCCCATGGTACATTCGCATTTGTTCATTTGCTCTCCACAATCAACGTTACCGGCCCGTAATTCAGCAGTTCCACATCCATCATGGCGCCGAAAATACCGGTTTCCACTTTTACGCCCGATCGCCGTAAACGTTCGACAAAACGATCGTAAAAATCTTTCCCTTTTTGCGGATCGGCGGCATGCACAAAACTGGGACGCCGGCCTTTGCGCGTATCGCCCAAAAGCGTAAATTGCGAAACCGCCAAAATTTCGCCCCCCACTTCCAGCAACGAGCGATTCATTTTGCCAACCTCATCTTCGAAAATACGCAAGTTCAGACATTTGTTGGCTACAAATTCGATATCTTCTTCTGAGTCCGTACGGGCAATACCGATCAAAAGTATTAATCCTTTGCCGATTTCGCCCACTATTTTCCCATCCACTTTTACCGAGGCATGTCGAACCCGTTGCACTACAACCTTCATACTTCGTGCACCTCTACTTTAATATGATCCAAACCCACCACATTTTGAAGTTGCATTAAAATGTTTCGTGTAACGCGAATTTTGAATTTACCGGAAAGCAAGCGATAGGGTTGGCCGTTATTCAAATCAACTTCGAAAAACAACCTTGTATTGCCGGGGCTTGTTTTCAAACTGTTTTTTAAATGATGAATTTTCACTTCATCCAGATCATCCGGTTTAATTTGCAAGGTAATCGATTCGGTCATTTTTTCAGGCACCGTATCGATGGGAAACATGCGTTCGCCGATTAACTTGATCACGTTGTCTTCCAAATCCGAATTCAGACGTCCCTGTACAAAAACAATCCGATCGGATTCTAAAAACGGCTCGAACTGCGGGAAGACGGATCCAAAAACAACAATTTCGTATTGGCGATGAAAATCTTCGATTTTGACAAAAGCCATTTTTTGTTGTTTTTTGTCGTAAAGGGTGCGTAAGTCCACAATTTGTCCGGCGATAAAAATCCATCGCGGATTACTTCCTCCGGCCTTAGCGGTTTCACGCAATTTTTCAATATCGGTCGTATATAAGGCCATAACGGGTTTAAACGGTTCGAGCGGATGTCCGGAAATGTAAAAGCCCAAAAGTTCTTTTTCTTTTTTCAGTTTTTCTGCGGTCGGCCAATCTTCAATTTCGGGTAATTTGGGATACGAAATGGAACGTTTTTGCTCTTCTTCGCCCATCATTTCGAACAAACTGCGCTGATTTTTATTCTTGTTCTTTTTTGATTGCAAGTTTTGGGCAAATTCCAAGGCGGTTTCAATAAAGTTGAACAACTGGGCACGGTTTCCTTCCAGCGAATCCATGGCGCCGGCTTGGATCAAACTTTCCAACACTTTTTTATTCACTGAGCGCAAATCCACATTTTCCAGCAAATCGAAAATCGTTTTAAATTTACCGTGCTTTTTACGTGCTTCCACAATGGCGGCAATGGCTCCGCCGCCAACATTTTTAATGGCTTCCATCCCAAAAGCGATTTCGTTTTTGCCGACAGGCACAAAATGGCCTTCGCTGTAATTAATATCCGGCGGTTTGATTTTAAGTCCCAAACTGCGGCATTCATCCATCAACGCCACAACGCGATCGGCATTACCGATTTCACTTGTCAGGTTAGCGGCCAAAAATTCGGCCGGATAATGCGCCTTCAGATAGGCCGTTTGATAGGCGATAATAGCATAAGCAGCGGAATGCGATTTATTAAATCCGTATTTGGCAAAGCGTTCGATCATATCGGCCACTTTTTGGGCTACGCTTTTTTCGATACCGTTTTCAAGGCATCCTTTGACAAACAATTCTTTTTGCTGCGCCATAACATCCGCTTTTTTCTTACCCATGGCCCGGCGCATCAAATCGGCTTGTGCCAAAGAAAAACCGGCCAGTTCAGAAGCAATGCGCATTACCTGTTCCTGATAAACAATAATGCCGTATGTCTCTTTTAAAATCGGTTCCAGCTTGGGATGTAAATAATCGATTTTTTTGCGTCCGAATTTGCGGTCGATAAAATCGTCAATCATGTCCATGGGCCCTGGACGGTAAAGGGCATTCATTGCGATCAAGTCTTCGATGCGGTTGGGTTTTAGCTTGCGCAAATATTCTTGCATGCCGGAGCTTTCAAACTGGAAAACACCGACCGTTCGCCCTTCGCCAAACAGTTGGAAAGTCTTTTCATCGGTCAGCGGTACATCCATTACTTTAAAGGGTTTTCCCAAACGTTTGCTAATCATCTTCTCTGCGTTTTGGATTACCGTCAGATTACGCAAACCCAAAAAATCCATCTTTAGCAAACCGATTTTTTCGGCATAGCCCATGGTCCATTGGGTGGTGATATCACCGTCCTTGTTCTTGTACAGGGGCAAATAATTGACAATATCATCCGGAGTAATAATAATTCCCGCGGCATGAACCGAGGTGTTCCGAGCAATCCCTTCCAGCGTTTGTGCATATTTAAAGAGTTCTTTTAAGCGCGGATCATCGCTTTCGGCCAGTTCACGCAATTCGGGCACTTCATTAATGGCGTCTTTCAGATGCATGGGTTTGGCGCCTTTGACCGGGACCATTTTTGCGATGGCATCGGCCTGCGAGATGGGAATTTTTAGTACGCGGGCCACATCGCGAATTACTCCGCGTGAGGCCATGGTACCGAACGTAATAATTTGTGCCACGTTTTTCCGACCGTATTTTTCGCGGACGTATTCGATTACCTCGTCGCGGCGTTCCACGCAAAAGTCAATGTCGATATCGGGCATGTTAACACGCTCGGGATTTAAAAATCGCTCGAACAGCAAATCGTAACGCAAAGGGTCCAATTGGGTAATACCCAAACAATAGGCCACAATACTTCCTGCCGCAGAACCGCGCCCCAACCCTACGGGAATGTCTCTATCGCGTGCGGCTCGAATAAAATCTTGTACGATTAAAAAATATCCGGCAAAGCCCATTTGCTTGATCACGCCCAGTTCAAATTCGATGCGTTCTTTTACTTTTTCATCAAGATTCTTGTAACGATGCTCTGCCCCGCGGTAGGTTAAGCGACGCAAATACTCGTCCGGCGTAATATTACCTTCTTCCTTCGGAATGGGAAATTCGGGTAAAAAACGTTGGGAATAATCAATTTCGAGATCTATTTTTTCGGCGATTTCCAGAGTCCGCTCTAAGACCTCCGGCTTGTCTTTAAACAGTTGGAACATTTCATCGGGCGATTTGAGATACAGGTCTTCCGTACCGTAACGCATTCTATTGGGATCGTCGCGATCTTTACTGGTTTGCAAACAGAGCAAAATATCATGCGCTTCGTGATCGCCTTTATTCAAATAATGGTTATCATTAGTGGCAATAACCGGCACACCCATTTCTTTTGCCAGTTCGTAAATTTTGGGATACACCACCGCTTCTTCGGGAATGTGATGATCCTGAACTTCCAGATAAAAATCATCGCCGAAAATATCCAAATATTCTTCTACGGCTTGGATGGCCCGCGTGCGGTCTCCCTGACGTAATTTGTAAGCCACTTCGCCCTTCATACAGGCCGAGGTGGCAATCAGTCCTTCGGAATACCGGCGCAACAACTGTTTGTCAATACGCGGTTTGTAGTACATTCCTTCCAAAAAGGCAATGGAAGAAAGACGCATTAAGTTCTTAAAACCGGTTTGATTTTTAGCCAAAAGAACCAAGTGATACGAAGTGCTTTCACCGTCCACATGCTTGCGCAAGGTGTGTTCTCTGGGCGCAATATAAGCTTCCATTCCTAAAATCGGTTTAATTCCAACTGCCTTGGCCGCATCGTAAAATTCGAGTACGCCGAACAAGTTACCGTGATCGGTAATAGCCAAGGCATCCATGCCCAGTTCAGCCGTACGTTGAACCATTTCTTTTATTTTTGCAGCACCATCTAATAACGAATAATGTGTATGATTATGTAAATGGATAAACGACAACGGGACTTGCTCCTTTCGGACATCAATATTTTTAGAATTCGTTTAATAACTGATTTTATTAAACTTACAAATTAATATAGATTTTAATAATTTACGCTTCCACACTTAGAATTGCAAAATGAATTTCAGAGAAAATTTATTCCGAAAAGGATAAAAAAACGAAACATGTCCGTCACTCGTTGCCATTCGTCGTCCGGTTCAAAAACGGTTTTTCCGAATCTTTAAGCTGATTAGCGCCTCGATTTATCGGACGCATCAAGGCGCAGGCAATTTGCACGCATTTCCCTTAACACTTAACCCTTCACTCTTTCCCATCACGGCACCGAACCACGCAGAGAGAATGAAAAAGGAAAAAGGAAAAATGAAATAAGAAAAAGGAATAATGAGAAAAGGCTGCCGGTGCCTCGATACATCCCGATGAATCGGGACCACTCGGCAACCGGCTTCTCCCCGCCTGTGCTGCAAACCGCCACACGCAAAAGGCCCCCCTTTGAGGGGGGCAACGGGGGGGGTAAACATCGCAGCAAACCACCGAAAAATCCCGATTATTGGCCTCTCGCAGATTCCGCAGATATTCGCAGAAAAAAATCTGCGCCAATCCGCGTGATCTGCGCGCAAAATGAAGCTGCACCCTGAACC
>Ga0256914_1003614_pt1 | contig 12082 bp, 10 predicted proteins | sample HulkmetaG_FD_191571 | JGI IMG/M metagenome (GOLD analysis project Ga0256914, IMG submission 191571) | Hydrothermal chimney microbial communities from Main Endeavour vent field at the Juan de Fuca Ridge, Pacific Ocean - Hulk | ecosystem: Environmental > Aquatic > Marine > Hydrothermal vents ...
TTGCAACTGGTGGAAAATAGCCCGCAATCTCATCCATATATAAAAGCACTTTAAGACTTGATGAGCCTGCCTGACGCCTGAGCCAATTCAGGAACCTTCCAAGCAGTATTGTTACAAAAAACTGCCGCTCATTTTCACTGAGATGAGACAGGGTAAAAATTGATATTCTGGGGCGCCCATCTTTTGTATGCAGAAATTTTCCTATATCAAGGGGTTCTCCTTGAAGCCATGACGAAAATTTGGGGCTTGCAAGCACAGTGTTAAAAGACATGGCCAGCTCCATCCTGTCTTTTGAAGGATAGACTGTCTCAAGGGGCAAAACCCCAAGTCTTTCAAAAGGAGGATTAATAATGTTCCCGATAAGGGATTCAAGGGTAAGAGCCTGACCCCTTTTCCAGAAATGAAGAAATAGTGAAGAAATCAGTAAATGTTCCCTGCTTTTTAATGGTTCAGCCTCAAGACCTGTCAAGGCAAGTAGCCCTGTAACTGTAGAGTCAATAAGACTGTTTAGGGTGTCAACATCGTCAAGAACCTGTGCATCAGGAGGTGAAAAGTTTCCTAAGATGGACACTGGTGTGCCGGCTACAGCCCCTGGCGTATAGATATTTCGGTCTGCTTTCGCGATATACCTTGCAATCCTGGAAAGAGATTGGCCAGAGCTTTCTAGACCACGTCTCCAGGCACGTGCAGTCTTTTCAGCAAGCTCATCAGGGGAGATACCCTTTGCCAAAGCCTCGGATTCATCGATCCAGGGCCTAAAGTCTTCTGGTCTTAGTTGTGGAAAGGCAAGCATCAGATTGCCCATATCTCCCTTTGGATCTATTACGATTACAGGAATATTGTCCATTGCCGCCTCTTCTATTAGGCTTATTCCAAGCCCTGTCTTTCCGCTTCCTGTCATTCCTATTATGGCCGCATGAGTGGTTAAGTACTTGTTTTTGTAAAGAAGAGGCTCCTGTTTAGGTTCGGCTGTTGCTGGATCCAGCTCGTTTCCAATATAAAAGGTATCGAGTTGTTCAAGAATCTGTGAATAATCCACTTCTCCACCTCCATTAGACCCTTGTTTGATAAAAATAAATCATATGAAGAAAAGGCCTTTCAGACAAGACGAAAAAGATCAACTTAACCTTTCTTCAACTGCAATATGGAGGGTTATCGGCTGTAGGATACGCGGTTTTTAGATATTGTCTGAGAGCGGTGGTGATGTCCTGCAGGGTCATATGTTAATTTGATCTGTCAAGAGGCAAGACGAAACTGTTAAATTGGATGGGATACTTGCAAAGGTGTCTATAGAGGCTCGAAGCATTAAGATCCGATTGGACTATCCAAATAACCGTTTATAGGTGTAAGTGTTAAACTGTATTGTAGGCAAATGTGTAATCTATATGAGGAAAATAGACTCACAAGTTTAGTGCCACAAGAAGAACCAGTGGTGCCTTTTCCAAAACTTTGGATAGGGACTTGGTCAATGAGCGGTGAAGGTTTTGGTCCTCATAATTTATCTCTTTCTGTAAAGACGTTGGAGAAGGCCTTTGAAATAGGTATACGTCACTTTGACACTGCTAGTTTCTATGGTCAGGGACGCTCCGAAGAGCTTCTGGCAAAGGTGTTTAGAAAGAAAAGGACAAAAATTTTCATATCTGCCAAGGGTGGGCTCTGGCGTGAAGGAAGGCGCGTATGGCACGACGCCCGGCCAGATGCTCTTAGGAAGGCGTTGACGCAAAGTCTCAGGCGTCTCGGTACCGATTATATAGACCTTTTTCAGCTTCACTGGCCGGACCCAATGGTTCCGGTTGATGAATCCCTTGATGCCATCAGGCAGTTTCTGAAAGAGGGGCTGGTCAGGTTTGCGGGTGCAGGGAATCTATCTGTCCAGCAGATCAAGAGATTTATAGAACCTGGTGCCTTAATCCCTCATCAGGTACATTTTAATCCGGTTTGTAACCAAGGTCTTGAGGCCTTGAGGGCTGGGAGAGAGGGGGCGCGATGTATCAATTGCGTTGTATCTCCTTTTGAACAAGGATTGTTGGCATCCCCTGTCTACCTTGAAAAAAGGCTTGGGAAAAAGGACGTGAGAAACAGGAACGAATATTTTAAGGACAAGGCCCTGCGTGAACGGCTTTTTGGCTTTTTTGAAAGGTGTAAAATGCTCAGAATCGCTCCCTCGGCGGCAATTATGCGATGGCTTCTTGCAAGGCCAGAAGTGGATATAGTTATCCCAGGGCCAAGAAAACCAGAACAGGTGGAGGTGCTTGTTGAGGGGATGAAGCTTGACGAAGTCCTTTGTGCAGAGGCCGTTTCGAGGCTCCTTACAGATTGACTCCAGAATGGGGATTGTACAAACAAAAAAGCCCAGCATTAAGCTGGGCTAACCTGGCTCCCCGGGACGGACTTGAACCGCCAACCTAGTGGTTAACAGCCACCCGCTCTGCCGATTGAGCTACCGGGGATTTGTTTGTTTAATATATTCGGCCAGAAGACCGAAGACTTAAAAATCTAACTCATTTCAGACGGAAGCCTATTTTTATAAAGAAGTTTTTATTTTGTCAACATATAAACATGTAATTTGAAGATTATTTATTGACAATAAAAAGATAAATAGTATCTTAATAATCAAATAAAAAAGGAGAAAGAAAAATGGCCAGAATGCAAAAAATGGAGTGTCCTTGTGGTTATATTTATGATCCTGCAGAGGGTGATATAGATCATGGTATAGAACCTGGGACCCCTTTCGAAGACCTTCCAGACGATTGGGTGTGTCCAAAATGCGGTGCTGAAAAGGAATATTTTTATCCTGCAGACTAATAGAAGTTTTGTTCTGCTTTGGATTTTGATCATGAGTACTCTAAAAGGACTTTATGCAATTACTGAGAATAGATTGATGCCTGCTGGAGTGGTCTTGGAGATGGTGAAAGAGGCTCTAGCTGGCGGAGCCAGAATTGTGCAGCTTAGGGACAAGCATAGTTCAGATGGTCAGTTGATTGCTCTGGCAAAAAAGTTAAAAAGGCTTTGTCATAGTTATGATGCCCTGTTTTTGGTTAACGATAGGGTCGAGCTTGCCCGTTTAGTAGAAGCCGATGGGGTCCATTTGGGAAAGGATGATGCATCTTGTGAAGAGGCAAGGCAAATATTAGGTAAAGAAAGCATCATAGGTGTTTCTTGTTATAACGAGCTTGAAAGGGCGATAGCAGCTGAAAGGGCAGGTGCTAACTATGTGGCCTTTGGTTCCTTTTTCCCTTCCCCCACAAAACCAGAAGCAGTTCGTGTTTCTCTTGACATCATCTCCAGAGCCAAATCTTTGCTTGACATTCCAGTTTGTTGTATCGGGGGAATCACCTCTGAAAATGTGCATCAACTGGTGCAATGTGGTGCAGACATGGCTGCAGTGATAAGTGATCTTTGGAAGTCTCCAAATATTGAGGCCAAGGCGCGTTCCTTTGCAAGGGCATTCGAAGCTATTTAGTTTTTGGAGGAATCGGATTATTTTTCAAATGCGACGTATTTGCTGTACAGGGAAACAGTTCTTTAGAGATGATCTTTTGGTTAGACGCAATTAGTGTACCCGGTAAAAGGAGGTAAAGAGGCATGAAGGAAAAAGTTCAAGAGGCTCTTGAAAAGGTGCGCCCCATGCTTCAAGCAGACGGGGGTGATGTTGAGCTTGTTGACGTAGATGAGGAAACAGGAATTGTAAATGTGAGACTCACAGGTGCTTGCAAGGGCTGCCCCATGAGCCAGATGACCTTGAAGGCGGGCATCGAACGGTACCTCAAAAGCGAAGTGCCTGGTGTATCATCTGTAGAATCGGTTGATTAGATGCAATTGCTAGTGATGGTAGGGGCTGCCTGCGTTTATCGAAGCCGCCCTATATATCTGTTCTACCAGTATCAGGCGAGTCATCTCATGGGTAAAAGTCATATCCGACAGGCTTAGAATCATGTCTGCATCTTTTTTTATTTCGTCTGATAGGCCATATGCGCCTCCAATGATAAATGTAAAGCTGTTTATCCCTAGCTCTTGTTTGCTTTTTAAGAAGCGGGCAAGGGCTTCAGAAGAAATTTTTTTGCCTTTTGAGTCGAGAACTATAAGGTAGCCCCTGTCTTTTTTTAAATTTTTTAAGGCCCTTTGGATTTGTTTAGATTCAAAGTTTATAGCCTGTCTCTCCTTATGCTGTGAATATCTTGCAGCTCTTGTTTCTAACACGTTTACCTGGTAGTAATTTCTCAACCTCTTTAAAAAGTGTTCGAAGCCTTGTCTAAGCCAAGGTTCTTTTGTTTTTCCAGGCCAAAGGAGTTGTATTTTTGTCATGACTAAATCTCAAGAAAAAGGTCTTTTGTTTAAAAGGATACCCAAGACAGACAGGATACTTGAAAAACTGCCAGAAGACATCCCCCACAAACTGAAGATAAATGTAATAAGGCAAGTTTTTGATGGCTTGCGCAAGTCCGTAATGGATGAAACCATCCAGTCGGATGCAGATCTGGATTTTGAAAGGGTGCTTTCTCTTGTTAAGGAGGAATTGGAAAAGGCCTTGAGGCCTTCTCTCATGCCTCTTATTAATGCCACAGGTGTTGTGGTCCATACAAATCTTGGGCGTTCTCTTTTGCCAGAAGAGGTATTCGAACAGGTATTTAAAATTGCAGTAAACTATTCAAATTTGGAATACGATCTCGAGGCAGGGAAGAGGGGGTCCAGATATTCTCATGTTGAGTCCATACTATGTGAGTTGACAGGGGCAGAATCCGCTCTTGTAGTTAATAACAATGCGGCAGCAGTGCTTCTTACTTTAGAGACCCTCGCTAGGGGCAAGGAGGTGGTTGTTTCAAGGGGTGAGCTGGTGGAGATAGGCGGTTCTTTTCGTATCCCAGATGTAATGGCTAGAAGCGGTGCAATCCTGAAGGAAGTGGGTGCCACCAATCGGACCCATTTGCGGGATTATGAAAATGCTATTAATGAAAATACTGCCCTGCTTATGAAGGTTCATCAGAGCAATTTTGCAGTGGTCGGTTTTGCTTCAAAGGTCCCTATGCGGGAACTTAAGGAACTTGGCAAGAAACACGGGATACCGGTAATCGAGGATCTCGGAAGCGGTAACCTTGTAGATCTTACCCCATATGGATTTATGCATGAGCCAACCGTACAAGAATCCTTAAGAGAAGGGGCAGATCTCGTCAGCTTCAGCGGCGACAAGATGCTTGGCGGCCCTCAGGCTGGAATAATAGTGGGTAGGGCAGACCTTGTTGACAAGATAAAAAGGAATCCAATGAATAGGGCTGTAAGGATAGACAAGCTAACCCTTGCCGGACTTGAGGCTATATTGACCATCTATCGTAAACCCGAAGAGGCCTTAAGGAAGATCCCTACCCTTAAGATGCTTTCAATGTCGTACCAAGAGACGAAAGAGCGGGCAAGGAGGTTTGTCAGGCGTCTTAGAAGACTCAAACTTGATGGAGTAAAAGTAGGCTTCATGGATACAATTTCTAGGGTAGGTGGGGGAGCAATGCCTCTCCAGGAGTTGAGGTCATGTGGAGTCATATTGGATATAGGCGAACTCGCCCAAAGTGGAGTCGATGCTGCATCTGTAGAGAGGAGTTTAAGGAGTGGAGAGCCACCGGTGATTTGCAGAATAGAAGATGAGAAGATACTTTTTGATCTTAGAACCGTTAGAGAAAAAGAACTTCCAACCCTTGCATTATGCGTAAAGAATGCCATGGAAAAGGTCAAAGCGAGATAGCTTTGAATATGATACCTATCCTAAGGGCGCAAATCATAATACCTTATGATCTTGCCCTTTTTAGAGAAGATTTGCAAAAGAGCCTTAGGGATTTTTTCCCTTTTGAATCTTTGCATCTTTCGTATGCAAGTGATGAAAAGGAGTTAGAGATACTCCTTTCCAAGATACCTTTCTCTGACAGACAGCGGGAAAGGGCCCGTCATCATATTCTTGAAGAAAAGCCGTTTTGGGACAGAGTGCTTAATCAGGCCCTTGTACCTCTAGAATTAAATGGAACTGGTTCCTTCATTCTTTGCAGGATTACACACATGCCCAAAAATGTTGGGACTGAGGAGGGAAGCTGGCTCCTTGGTCTTGCCAGACAGGTGTTGAAGAATTCTTTAGACTCTATTAAAGCAGAGGCTATTTACTGTAAAGGCAAAGGGATTCCAGAATATGTTCGAATGCTTATTGAAGGTTCGCCAGGGCCAGTCAATGTGCTGGAGCTTTCATTTTATAAATGGCAGGGCCTATCCATTGTGCAGATTCAGAAATTACTGCAGAGATTCTTCGGAAGTCATGATGTATATTGGGCAGGATATTCTGAGCAGTCTCTTTGGTTTATCTTGGAAGGTCCTTTAGACAATAAACTGGATTTAGCGCTTAGAGGTTGTTTTAGTGACTTTAGACAGGCCAAATATACCCCAAGGCACCTTTATCTTTTTGACCATATAGACCATTTTTCAAGACTTGTTAACCTCAGGGCCTTGGCAACCGGACTCAAGGCAAAGGTCTTTTCAGCTAGTCTAGCAGGCGCTTTCCTGAATGAAAACGGTCTTGGAGATGGGGAGTTTTCCATCTTTTCTCTTTTGAAACCACCTTCCAGGGTTGTAAGTTGCATCTTTGTATTTTCCTCAAGGGAAAAGAGACAAGAGGCCCTTTCATTTGTAAAGGACTATGGCAAGACCTTTAATATAGGTCAAAGAGCTTGTTTCCTCATGGCATCTTCGGATATCAGCAGCCTTCAAAATCTTAGGCATTTTTGCATCAGGCTCTTCTCAGACCTTAAAAAGGATATAGACAGCGATGTAACAGCTGGTTTTGCAAGCCCGATCCAGCCTCTTGTGACAAGGGATAATGTATTTTTTTCTTCACTTCTTGCATGTCACCATGCATATCTTTTGGGGCGTGGCAGTATGGCAGTGTTTGACCATATCACATGCAATGTCCATGGAGACATACTGTTGTCATGGGGTGACCTGACAGGAGCAATGGCATGTTACAGAAAGGGGCTTTATCTTCAGGAAGACGATGTAAACCTCATGAACAGTCTTGGAACTTGTTTGGCAGAGGTATCGAGACTTAAAGACGCAGAGCCCTTTTTTAAAAAGGCATTAGAGGTGGAACCAGAGAATGAAATGGCTTTATATAACCTGTCTGGTATCTACCTCAGACAAAAAAGGCTCGAAGAGGCCTTTAAGATTGCCAAAAAGGTCCTTGAACTTAAACCGTCAAACATTGCCCTTCTAACCAGACTCCTCGATATTTTGGTTGCTCAAAAGAAATGGTCTGAGGCATACGAGCTTTCTAGCAGAATACAGGAAACGGCTCATTCCTTGGGGGGTAGGCTTGTTCATACTTGTGCCAAGGTGGCTTTTGAAAACGGAAAGTGGAACGAGGCCAAGGAGCTTTTGAAGAAGTGTTTGGAGAGACGGCCTGATGACCTTCAAAGTTTACTACTGCTTTCAAAAGGATTTCTCATTTTTGAAAAAGATATTGATACGTCTTCACTTCTATTTAAAAAATTTTGGAATAAAAAGGGTCGTGTCAAGGGAGCCTTGAAAAAAGAGGCCATGGCTTTTAAAAAAATCTTGGCACAAAAAGGGGCCCTAGGCCTTGATAATATTCGTTTGTGATTGTTTCAATAATGAAGTAAAGTCCTTGACAAAAAGGGATTTGATAATAATAATTGCCAAACCCTGTGATAACTGCCGAGGTAGCTCAGTCGGTAGAGCAGGGGACTGAAAATCCCCGTGTCGGTGGTTCGATTCCGCCCCTCGGCACAAGATTTAAGGAGGCCATAGGCCTCCTTTTTATTTGGTTGGAATTAGCTCCACATTGTTCATGTAAGGAATAAGGGCCTTAGGGATTTTGACACTCCCATCTTCCTGCTGGTAGTTTTCTAGGATTGCTACAACTGTTCTGCCTACTGCAAGTCCAGAACCGTTCAAGGTATGCACCAATCTTGTTTTTTTCTTCCCTTTAGGACGGTAGCGTATGTTTGCCCGTCTTGCCTGAAAGTCTTCGAAATTTGAGCATGATGAGATTTCGCAGAATCTGTCTTGCCCAGGGAGCCATACTTCTATATCGTAAGTCTTGGCAGCGCTAAAGCCAAGGTCTCCGGTGCACAGGGCCACGACTCTATATGGTATTTCCAGGATCTGGAGCACCTCTTCGGCATCCAGCAACAGGGATTCGAGTTCTTTGTAAGAGGTTTCAGGTATTACAAACTTGACCAACTCTACCTTGTTGAACTGGTGCTGTCTTACTATGCCTTTGACATCGCGGCCGTAAGAGCCAGCCTCTGAACGGAAACATGGGGTATAGGCTGCATAATATTTGGGAAGAGAGTCTTCTTCGAGTATTTCATCCCGATGTAAATTGGTAACCGGTACCTCTGCAGTTGGGATTAGATAATAGTCCTTGAAGTTTAGCCTAAACAGGTCTTCCTCAAACTTAGGCAGTTGTCCTGTTCCATAGAGAGAGGCGCTGTTTACTATTACTGGAGGCATTACTTCCATGTATCCGTGTTTTTCTCTATGGAGGTCGAGCATAAAGTTTATCAGGGCCCTTTCTAACATGGCTCCAAGGCCCATGTAGACTACAAAACGGGAGCCGGTTATCTTGGCAGCCCGTTTAAAGTCTAATATCCCTGTTTTTTCACCAACTTCCCAATGGGGTTTGGGCTCAAAGGGAAATTTCGGGATGTCACCCCACCTTTTAACCACTACATTGTCTTCGTCGCTTTTCCCTACAGGTACGGATTCATGAGGAATGTTTGGCAAAGAGAGCATTATCCTGTTGATCTCTTCTTGGATGACCCCGAGTTTGGATTCAAGCTGCTTTATGTTTTCTCCAACACGTTTCATTTCTTCTATAAGAGAAGTTGCATTGCCTCCTTCTTTCTTGATCTTTCCTATCTGTTGGGAAACGGTGTTTCTCTTATTCCTCAGCTCTTCAATTTGCTGGATAAGCTGCCTTCTTTCTTCATCAAGTTCTAGGAATTTGTCTAAAGATATCTGACTGCCCCTGAGCTCCAGGGCACGTTTTACCCGATCCAGGTGTTCTCTTACAAATTTGAGGTCAAGCATGACTTACTCCTTTAAAGTTTGTGGACAATTTTGCCTGTGAGAAGAAATCTTTCTTTTACTGCCATTTTTACTATATTTGCAAGATTAAATATGTTCCTGCCTTCTATAAGGTGCATCCATCCGCCAACATAGACTACCTTGTGGTACTTTAATGAAAGGGATAGGAGCCGTTTGCCAAGGATTTTTTCCCTTTTATACCATTGGTTGTCAAAGACCGATTTGATAAATTTGTCCTTGGGCCTGTCTCGGTTAGCGAGATAAAAGAGGGCCTGCCTGTAGTGCCTTGAAAAATATTCATTAATATGCTGGTCTGGCTCTGCTGTTGCAAGTAAGAGATTACTTTCTGTTATAAGCTCCTTATCCCAACCAGGAAGCTCCTTTCTGGATATTTCACCACAATCAATAGCAATACATGGAATACCAGCAATGTGTGCAAATTTGTATGCAGTCTCCCACTCAAATGGCATTTGGAGCTGTCTGTAAAGCAATTCAATCCGAAAGTGGCCCTTTTTATCTTCTGGCAGTCTTTTTTTGATGGTATTTAGTTTTTCTAGCCAACGCTGTTGATGTTTGCGGCGATAAGCTACAGAAAAGCAACTTACCTCAACTGCTATGCAACTTGGCTTAAGCCGATCTAGCAGATTGTAAAGGACATGGCAGGCATCTATGTCAAGATGTACGGTGCCTATAAGCGTTAACATGTCTGAGCGGGCTGTTTTCAGATTGGTTGTTCCCTGTCAAGTCCTCTGTATTGGACTGCCTCTGCAACATGGGCAACTTCTATGTTTTTTTTCCCTTCCAGGTCAGCTATGGTCCTTGAAATCTTTAAGATTCGGTGATAGGCCCTGGCGCTGAGTTTAAGTTTCTGGCAAACTCCTTGGAGAAAGTTCTTGCATGTCTTGTCTAAGATACAAAATTTATTGATTTCTTTAACAGACATTTGAGAGTTTGAAAATAGTGGTAGGTCTCTGAAGCGGCCTTGTTGAATTTCCCTTGCTGCAATTACACGTTTTCTTATTGCATTTGAGGTCTCGGACTTGGCGGTGCTTGCCAATTCGTCATAGGCTACTGCTGGTACCTCAACATGTATATCAATCCGGTCTATAAGAGGCCCCGATACCTTTGTCCTATATCTGTGGATTTGGCTTGCTGTACAGGTACAAGCTCTTCCTTCTTGTCCAAAAAAGCCACATGGACAAGGATTTTGGGCAGCCACAAGGGTAAATCGTGATGGGAAACGCAGGGTAATTGTAGCCCTTGAGATAGTTACAAAACCGTCTTCTAAAGGTTGTCTTAGGCTTTCTAGTACATGACGCTTGAATTCTGGAAGCTCGTCAAGAAAGAGTACTCCGTTATGGGCAAGGCTTACTTGGCCTGGTTTGGGATGGGAGCCACCTCCAATTATTCCTGCATCTGATATGGTATGATGAGGAGAGCAAAAGGGCCTTTTAACAATCAGTGGTGTTTCATGATTAAGTAGCCCGGCCACACTGTATATTGCAGTAGTCTCTATGGCCTCGTCGAATGTCATGGGTGGCAGAATAGATGGCAACCTGCGGGCCAACATGGTCTTGCCAGAACCTGGCGGGCCGCTCATTAGCACATTGTGGCCTCCTGCTGCTGCCACCTCCAGTGCACGTTTGGCTGTTTCCTGTCCGGTTACTTCAGAAAAGTCAGGTCCGGTTTCGCTCCCGTTGGAAAAGAGGTTATCCAGGTCAGTCCTGCTCTTTTCAATTGGGAATTCCCCTTTTAGAAATTCTACCACCTGGGTGAGATGTTTGACAGGATAGACATTCAGGCCTTGTACCACAGCCGCTTCGGCAGCATTTTCAACTGGGACAAAAAAACCCTTTATTTGTTTTTTCTTGATGGAAAGGGCAATGGGCAAGATACCTCGGGCAGGTCTTATGCTGCCATCTAGAGACAGCTCTCCACAAAAGACCATACCATGAACCTTCTCTTCAGAAATGGTGCCCGAGACCACCAATATTGCTATGGCCAATGGGAGATCGAGACCTGTCCCCTCTTTTTTTATGTCTGCAGGAGCAAGATTTGCCGTAATTTTTTGAGTGGGAAAGCGGTAACCGCAATTTTTGATTGCCGCCTTTACTCTTTCCCGACTTTCTTTGACAGCGCTTTCTGCAAGGCCAACTATATTGAATCCAGGTAGTCCAGGGGATACATCCACCTCTATTTCTACCGGGAAAGCATTTATGCCAACAACTACACTGCCATGAACGACCGAGAGCATGAAAGTAGCCCCTATAAACTTAGTGTAAAATTAATTAGTTGTTTTTTTCTTACTTATCGTCTCATGAGTTTTTAAATAAAAAGAGATAGGAGGGGACAAGGCCCCTTATTCTTGCGGTCTTTGCTTAATGGAATCCCCATTTTTGTCGAAGAGCAGTAGTACTTGGTCTATTCTGTGACAAATATTTTAATTTATTTTGTTCAAAAACATCTATAGACTGGACGATACAGGATACTTGGACAGTAATCATTAAAAATTTACTAGTAGAGAGGGGGGCTTAGAAATGTTTAAGAGAATGTTGTCTTGTTTTTTTTCCCTTCACCTGATGTTTTCCTTTGCTTACGCAGACGATAGCCATGATGGATGGTGGTACGATCCCGATCATCCAGGATCAGGACTCTCCTTGGCCATCAGAGGGGATACTATGTTCTTGGCCATGTTTACTTTTGTACACAACGACGGTTTCCCTATATGGTTTACCTCTGGGGCCAAGGATCAAGGCGATGGTGTATATGCTGGCAAGCTTTTATACTGGTTGAATGATATTCCAGATCTGTTTCCAAATAATCCAGAATCTCATTCTGTAGGAGATATAGCTGTGGGTTTTACGTCAGATCAAGAACTGCTTGTAGCCTACAAGGTGCCAGAATTGATGGGGCAGGATGAGGAGCTTCTAAAGGTTAAAATGGTGCCATTTATGGCTAATATCTCTGGCGGTTCTTCTGATGACCGGGTAAGGGGATGGTGGTA
>Ga0256914_1003615_pt1 | contig 12082 bp, 9 predicted proteins | sample HulkmetaG_FD_191571 | JGI IMG/M metagenome (GOLD analysis project Ga0256914, IMG submission 191571) | Hydrothermal chimney microbial communities from Main Endeavour vent field at the Juan de Fuca Ridge, Pacific Ocean - Hulk | ecosystem: Environmental > Aquatic > Marine > Hydrothermal vents ...
AATTACTTCCTATTTCCAAAGATTTCAAAGTTAGGAAATGTTATAAGTATTAAACGATAATTTAAAATAAAATTGTATTAAGATTATTTAATAAAAAACTTACATTTGTAAAAATCAATTATCTATATGTCACAAGCTATATTACGTTTAGAAGATGTTTCTATTTTTCAAAGAGATAATTTAGTATTATCCAATGTAAATCTTCAGATTAATAAAGGAGAATTCTATTATTTAATAGGAAAAACAGGAAGTGGAAAAAGTAGTTTGATGAAAACTCTGTATGGTGATCTATCTTTAGAAAAAGGGACAGGTTCTATTGTTGGGTTTAGTTTAAACAAGTTAAAAGATAAAGACATCCCTTTTCTTCGCAGAAAATTAGGGATTGTTTTTCAAGATTTTAAACTGTTGAATGACCGAAGTGTAAAAGCTAATTTAGAATTTGTGCTAAAGGCAACCGGTTGGAAAGAAAAAACAAAAATTGACACACAGATTGAGTTTGTTCTAAATCAAGTAGGTTTAAAAAGTAAAGGTTTTAAAATGCCTTTTGAATTATCGGGTGGTGAACAGCAACGTTTAGCAATTGCCAGAGCTCTTCTAAATAATCCCGAGCTCATTTTAGCTGATGAACCTACGGGAAATTTAGATCCCAGAACCTCTCTTGAAGTAATGGAAGTGCTTGAAGAAATTCACAAATCGGGAACCTCAATATTAATGGCTACTCACGATTATTCTCTAATCTTAAAGCATCAACATCCAACGTTGAAATGCGAGGGTGGAAAATTATTTGAAGTAGTACAAAAAAGCAGATAATCTTATAGTAAAGCAAGGATTTTTTTAGCATTCTCCAGCACATCAAATGCTTTTAATGTTTCTTCTTTTACTGTAATGTCCTCTTCTTTATATGGTGTTTTCATTACTTTTTCTATCGCTTTTTTAAACTCTGATTTACTATTGGCAATAGTACAAAAATCCTCAAAACCCGTATCGGCTAATATAGCGTCATTTCCTATTACAAAACGGCTTTGATAAAGGGCATTAATCAGTTTTAATTTAATTCCTGTCTTTTGGAAAGAAAGTAACACATTGATATGTGCCTTGCTAAATAGATTTTTCAAATTATTGCCCTTTGAAATATCTACAAAACTACAATTTGGGTTTTTCGAAATTTTCTCCTGCAAATCTTTTGGATAAAAACTACCGCCAATAACCAAAGGATAGTCTAATGTGGCAAAAACATCTATCAAAAAATTAGCAGCTTTATAATTATCTGATATTTTTAAATCGCCGTGATAAAAAGCGAATTCTCCCTTTTTATCTAAATGAGTTACTTTCTCATTTTCATGAAAAGGAGGACAATAAACTACCTTATCTCCAAACAAATTCTTATAATAATCCGTTTCATAAGGTGATATTGTTAATATATAATTTGTTTTTGACAGAATTCCCTCATAGTTTTTGAGTTTTTTTGCCTCTGTGTTAAAGAACGCTTTTTTAACTGAGCTCCGTTCACTTTTAGCCAATCCCTTGTAATAATCATGCTCAATATTATGCATTCTTACCATAGTTATCCTATTCTCAAAATCATTATTTAAAAGAGGATAAGTTGTATGAATACCCTCAAAGAGTATCGGAAAAGAATCTCCTTTTAAATTATCGATTAGTTCTTTATTCATCCTTGATTTGACAACAAATGGCAGTTTTGACAATATACTTTTAAAGATTGAATTACGTGGATAGTAGTAGACCTTTCTACAATATTTTTGTAATTCATCTTGCCTGTCTCTCCTATATTCAAAGGTATGTAATATGATTTCTACACCTAGTTCAGACAATGCTTTTAATTTATAGAAGACATCTATTGCACCACCGTAATTTGGCGGATAAGGCACATCAAATGAAACTATATGTAATTTTTTAATATTGATACTGCAAATTTATTATAATTTACCGGTTTAAACAGTATTTTATCCTTAATTAAACGCTCATTCAATTACCCCTATAACTGTGATTTTTTTTAAGTAATTTTGTAAAAATATTTTTTGATGAATCTAGATTTAATTCCACAGATAAAACATACAAAGTCAGGAAATTTCTTTCTACTGGCAGGTCCTTGTGCCATTGAAGGTGAAGCAATGGCTATGCGAATAGCCGAAAAAATAATGACGATTACCGATAAATTAGAAATTCCTTTCATTTTCAAGGGTAGTTTTAGAAAAGCCAATCGTTCCAGATTAGACAGCTTTACGGGAATTGGGGATAAAAAAGCGTTAAAGATATTAGCAAAAGTAAGAGATGAATTTGCTATTCCCACCATTACTGATATTCATAAAGAATCCGATGCTTCTATGGCTGCCGAGTATGTAGATGTTCTACAAATACCGGCTTTTTTAGCAAGACAAACCGACTTACTGGTCGCCGCGGCAAAAACCGGAAAAACTATTGGTATTAAAAAAGGACAATTTATGAGTCCCTCAGCTATGAAACATGCCGTTAATAAAGTAATTGAAAGTGGAAACAATCAAGTATTTATAACAGAGCGTGGCACTATGTACGGCTACCAAGACATGCTCGTCGATTTTAGAGGAATTCCTGAAATGCAACAATATGCTCCTACTGTTTTAGACATTACACACTCTTTACAGCAACCAAACCAAAGTAGCGGTATAACAGGTGGAAAACCTGAATTAATTGAAACCATTGCCCGTGCCGGAATTGCCACCGGAGTTGACGGAATTTTTCTTGAAACACATTTTGACCCGAGTATTGCTAAATCCGATGGTGCTAATATGCTCAAGCTGGATTATCTGGAAAATTTACTCACAAACCTTGTAAGTATCAGAAAGATTATCAATAAAATTGATACCAAATAATCTTTAATTTATCCGATTTTCAACAAATAAAATAAAGAGTAGCCAAAAAATTGGGACACTTTCTACCCAAAAAGAAGCATAATATTTTGATTGGTTTGGCTTTGACTTGATCAAAAAACCCAAGCTAATCATAAAGACAAACAAATCTGCTGGTAAATGATTTTGCCCCAATGATGTTTGTAAAAAACTTCCAAAAAGAAAAACCAGAAGAAATAATACTCCAATTACAATTGATTTTGTTATACCCACTCTTTGTGGTAAAGTATTCAAATATGAGGCATCGTATTGTAAATCTCTAATATCAAAAGGAATAACCAAAGCCATTATCAAAAAAATACGTTGCACAAACAATATCCAAACATCCGGTTTATCTAAATAATCTTGTAAAGGGAATAATAGCGTTACAATTGCCCAAGCCATAGCAATACTCAATAACTTTAACCCCGGATAATCTCGTAAAGAAACCCATTGTTTCCTATATTTAACAATCGGAAAGACATAGGCAAAAGTTAAAAATCCTGCAGGAATAAGTATTATGAGCTCTAAAACAGGAATCAACAACGCAAGATATAAAAGTCCTGCTAAGGAAATTATTAGCAACCAAGGCATATAACCGGGCTGTCTGTTAAATAAGGTTTTTAAATCATAATAACTTTTTGCTCCTTCAAATATCCTGATGAAATTGTAGCTGAAAAGCGTTGAAAAAAAAACAAAAACACTACTGTTAAAACCAGCCCCTATTTTATAATAATACATACTAACAAGAACGAAACTCATTCCGGCAACACTCACATGTATATTTGAGTTGATACAAAATTTAAAGAATCTATCTACCAATTTCATCAATACAAAAATACATATTATTAATGAAGTATTTCCGGATATTATTTACCTAAAAACATAAATTTTATTTAACCTTTAATCATCTAAATTTTGTACTTTTGGCATCTAAATTTTTTAACTAAATGAGAACAGATTCTTTTCAAATAAGACATATCGGTCCACAAGAAAACGAACAAGCAGAAATGCTTAAAGTATGTGGTGTATCCACACTTGATGAACTTATTGACCGAACTATTCCTGACGATATTCGTAAAAAAGAAGCTTTAAACTTACCTAAAGCTATGAGTGAACAGGAATATACGGCGCATATTCTCGAATTAGAACAATTAAATAAAGAATATAAAACCTATATTGGTCTGGGTTACCATCCTACAGTAATGCCGGGAGTAATTCAACGAAACATCTTAGAAAATCCGGGATGGTACACGGCATATACACCTTATCAAGCTGAAATTGCTCAAGGGCGTTTAGAAGCACTCCTCAACTACCAAACAATGATTTCCGATCTAACCGGAATGGAACTGACCAACGCATCACTATTAGATGAGGGTACGGCGGCTGCAGAAGCTATGATAATGCTTTACAATACACGTAGCCGTCAGCAAAAAAAAGAGGGAATTAATAAATTTTTTGTATCCGATGCCGTACTACCACAAACTATTGCTGTTCTTGAAACACGTTCAGAGCCTTTAGGAATAGAATTAGTTATTGGCAAACATACAAATTTTGATTTCACCACTGATTATTACGGTCTCATCCTTCAATACCCTTCAAAAAATGGTGAATTAATTGTGTATAATGATTTTGTGGAAAAAGCACATCAATCAGATATAAAAGTAGCAGTTGCTGCAGATTTGATGAGTTTGGCATTACTAACCCCTCCCGGCGAATGGGGTGCAGATGTTGTTGTGGGAACCACTCAACGTTTTGGGATTCCAATGGCTTATGGTGGGCCTCATGCCGCTTATTTTTCGACGAACGAATCTTATAAACGACACATTCCCGGAAGAATAATTGGTATTACGGAAGATGCCGACGGAAAACGTGCCTTACGTATGGCACTACAAACTCGTGAACAACACATCAAACGAGAAAAAGCAACTTCTAACATTTGCACAGCGCAGGTATTACTGGCTGTTATGGCAGGAATGTACGGTGTTTACCACGGACCTGAAGGAATAAAATATATTGCAACAGGTATTCATCAGCTGGCAATTACTCTTGATAACGGTCTTAAACAAATGGGAATTTCCCAAGAAAATAAGTCTTATTTTGACACACTTATCATAAATGTAAAAGACAGCCAAAGAGTAAAACAAGAAGCTGAAAAGAATGAGGTAAATTTTTGGTACTTAGATGATACTACAATTAGTATTTCATTAAATGAGATTGCTACCCTTGATGATGTTAATCAAATTTTAGAAATTTTAGCTAAAACAGAAGGTAAAAACTTCCAAACTTTAGATACTATTTCAATTGAGAACAATATTCCTACTGAATTGCGTCGTAGTTCTGCTTTTATGACTCACGAGGTATTTCAACGCTATCATTCTGAAACCGAAATGATGCGGTATATTAAAAAATTGGAGAACAGAGACTTATCATTAAATCACTCTATGATTTCTTTAGGTTCTTGTACCATGAAACTGAATTCTGCCACTTCAATGATTCCGCTAAGCTGGCATAGTTGGGGAGATGTACACCCTTTTGTCCCGATTGAACAAGCAGTGGGCTATCAAAAAGCATTAAAAGGATTAGAAGATACTCTCAATGAAATTACCGGATTTGCTGCTACCTCTTTGCAACCCAACTCAGGTGCGCAAGGAGAATACGCCGGTTTGATGATAATCCGTGCCTATCAAAAATCTATTGGCGAAGAAAATCGTAAGGTGGTATTAATTCCTGCTTCTGCTCATGGTACAAATCCTGCCTCTGCTGTAATGGCAGGTTATAAAGTAGTAGTAACTAAAACTACAGATGAAGGAAATATTGACGTAATAGATTTACGAGAAAAAGCTGAATTATATGGTAAAGACTTAGCGGCTCTAATGGTAACCTACCCTTCTACACATGGCGTTTTTGAAAGTGCCATTAAAGAAATAACCAAGATTATACACGACAATGGAGGCTTAGTCTATATGGATGGTGCCAATATGAATGCTCAAGTAGGACTTACAAACCCTGCAATTATAGGCGCCGATGTATGTCATTTGAATTTACATAAAACTTTTGGCATTCCTCACGGTGGTGGTGGTCCCGGAGTCGGTCCAATCTGTTGTACTGCTGATTTAGCTCCATTTTTACCGGGAAATCCTATTGTAAAAAGTGGTGGCAAAAAAGCTATTTCACCGGTTGCTTCCGCTCCTTGGGGGTCTGCTCTGGTTACTATTATTTCTTATGCCTACATTAAAATGCTGGGAAGTGAAGGCTTGGAAGAAAGCACTAAAATAGCTATTCTTAATGCTAATTATTTACGAACAAAATTAAGTGAACACTATCCTGTTTTGTATACAGGAGAAAACGGATTTGTTGGTCATGAAATGATTGTTGATTTCAAGAGTTTTAAAGCCAAAGGCATTGAAGTAATTGATATTGCTAAACGATTAATGGACTATGGTTATCACGCACCTACTGTTTCTTTTCCGGTACATGATACCTTGATGATTGAGCCTACAGAAAGTGAAAATAAAGCTGAGTTAGACCGATTTATTGAAGCAATGGTCAGCATTAAAAAAGAAATAGATGCCCATGCTTTTACCGATCATAATTCCGTTTTAAAAAATGCACCACATACGCAGGAAATGCTAACTGCTGACGAATGGCCTTATTCATACTCACGTAAAGAAGCTGCTTTTCCTTTAGATTATATCAAGGAAAATAAATTTTGGCCTTTTGTACGCCGTGTAAATGATGCCTATGGCGACCGTAATCTGGTTTGTAGTTGTAATCCTATTGAGGATTATATAGATTAATACAAAATAAAAAAAGGGTAACTAAAAAATTTTCAGTTGCCCTTTTTATTTGTAAAAAACAAATTTACTAACTCATATAAGCATTCAACATCCAAAGTGTTTTTTCTGTTTCTGTGATATAATCGCTCATTTGACTAGCAGTCCCTTCATCTTCAGCATCACCGGCTTTTGTAAGGATTGCACGCTCTTTTGCAATAAGAGTACTAAAATTATCAATAACAATCCGTACACTTTCACTACCTACTTTATCTTGTTTAAAAGAGTCTATTTCCGCCTGTTTCAAATAATCTTCAAAAGTGTGTAAAGGAACACCTTGCAAGGTCAATACTCGCTCTGCAATCTCATCAATTTTGATAACGGCATCTTCATACAACTCTTCAAACTTTAGGTGTAACTCAAAGAAGTTTTTTCCTTTAATATTCCAATGAAAACCTCTTAAATTTTGATAAAACATTTGATAGTTTGCCAGTAAATCATTTAACATATCTACTAATTCTTTTGATTTTTTTTGATCTAATCCTATATTATTTTTCATGTGATAAAAATTTAAATTATTACTTATTTTTCTATCACAAAAGTAGGTATTGAATCACATCAAATCATCGGTTTTCAATCTTATGATTTGATACCACTATTAGTTTTATCTATAAAACCGCAACAATCAATTTAATATAACTATAAAAAGAGGAGCTTGGTTTTTAATACCATTCTCCTCTTACTATCCCCCCCAAAAAAATAACTTTCTCTAATCCTTTCTCAAAATTATATCCCACTTAAATCACTTCTAACATTCACAAAACTTATTCTCTCATATATTTATTAGATACCACAAATTTATGAGTATTACAAGTCTAAATCAATGACACAAATGCGTCATTTTTTAAATTTCCTATCTTAAAGAGGAGTTGATTACATCAATTTTCTTAAAGTCTTTTGCCTTTCAATCTTTTGAGATTTTGTATAGCTGAATTTAGGCAAATAATAAATTTCTTTAGGCACTTCAAACTTAGATAGCCTTGCCTTTTCCCAAAGTGAAGTACTATTTTTAATTTTTTTATCGGATTCTAATACTAAAATGAGTTTATTCCCCAACATTATGTCAGATATAGAACTGATGAAAAACGGGACATTGATTAAAGGAGCTAATTTGTTTTCAATTTGTTCGGGAAATAGTTTAACTCCACCACTATTAATAACATTATCATAACGCCCTAACCAACTAAAACTAGTTGGGGAATGTAATTGAACAACATCATTGGTTACAATATTATTCGAACTGACTCTAGGCGCATCAATTAGCAAACAATTTCGATTATCTACTGAAAATTTCACATTGGGAAGTGCTTGATAATTATTTTGTTGTCCTTTTAGTAACTGCTTTACGGCAATATGCGTTATCGTTTCTGTCATTCCATAAGTTTGATATACTTCTATAGGAATCTCTTTGAGCAATGATTCTAAACTTTTTGATAAAACAGCCCCTCCAATAATCAATTTTTTAATCTGTAAAATACGTTCCAACGAATTTCGAACCTGCATAGGAACCATCGCACAAAAATCAAATGAATCATTTTTATCCAAAAGAGGCTTTTTATCGGGAGCAACGACTTCTAGGTGCCATCCTAGATGCAAAGCTCTTACCCACATCATTTTTCCGGCAATAAAATCGGATGACAGACAATTTAAAGCAGTCGTTTTTGAAAATAAATTAAAAAACTGCCCCGTAGCTTCGGCACTGGCAAGTAATGCTTTTTTAGATAAAATAATTTGCTTTGGTTTGCCCGTTGAACCTGATGTATAGGCTACAATATTATCGGAACCATCTAAAAGTTGCCGCAAAAACTCATAGCTGTCAAAAAAATTATCACTAACAAAATTTAAAAAGCTATCTCTATCTTTAAAACTTTGCCCTTGTAATCTAAAATCAGGATGAATTTGTATAATTGACAATGGTTATTATTTGATTGTCAAAGCTACAAAAAATTGACTTTAGTCAATTATAAATTTTACGCCCGTAGAAATAATTCCGGCATTTAAACCTGTTGTACGTTCATAATAATTATAATGTACGTCTATTGATTTTAAACCTATTTTCCATAATTTTCTCTTCATCAAAATATCCGTGTACTTTAATCCTATTCCATATTGGTTGGATGAAAATTCTGATAAATCATAATCAGATGTATAGTAGGTTTCTGTAGATGAATGTTTGTTAAATGGTGCAAAACACCCTGCTTTATGGCAAATTAGTATTCAAAAGTTCCATTAACGGATTTAATTGTCAATTTTTTTGAATCAGATTTTTCTACCCTACCTATAATTTGAGCAGCAACATTAAAGGATTCACTTATACTAATTATCTTTTCTGCAATATCTTGTGAAACATACAATTCTATCCTGTGCCCCATATTAAACACTTGATACATTTCTTTCCATCCTGTATTTGACTCACTTTGTATCAGTTTAAATAATGGTGGAATCTCAAAAAAATTATCCTTAATAATGTGTAACTTATCAATGAAATGTAAAATTTTAGTCTGTGCACCTCCTGTACAATGTATCATCCCATGGACTTCATTTCGAGGGATTATATCAAATATTTTTTTTATAATCGGGGCATAGGTTCTTGTAGGTGATAAAACCAATTTCCCGATATCTATCGGTAAATCATCCAAATAATCGGTCAATTTTTTGGATCCTGAATAAACCAAATCATTATTAATCTCGGCATCAAAACTCTCAGGATATTTTTTTGCTAAATATTTAGAAAATACATCATGTCTGGCAGAAGTCAAACCATTACTGCCCATACCACCATTATAATTTTTTTCATAAGATGCTTGACCAAAAGAAGCTAAACCAACAATTACATCACCCGGCTTAATGTTAGCATTATCAATTACATCTTTTCTTTTTAGACGAGCCGTAACTGTTGAATCTACAATAATTGTTCTGACCAAGTCCCCCACATCTGCGGTTTCTCCACCTGTGGATATAATGTTTATTCCAAATCTTTTTAATTCGGTTAACAATTCTTCTGTACCATTAATTAAAGCGCTAATTACTTCACCTGAAATTTTATTTTTATTTCTTCCTATCGTTGATGATAACAGTATATTATCAGTTGCTCCAACACACAACAAATCATCTATATTCATAATTAGTGCATCTTGAGCAATACCTTTCCAAACGGACGAATCACCGGTTTCTTTCCAATACATATAAGCCAAAGATGATTTTGTTCCGGCTCCATCGGCATGCATTACCAAACAATATTCATCATCATTTGTCAAATAATCCGGTATTATCTTACAAAATGCTTTTGGGTATAAACCTTTATCTATGTGGCTAATTGCCTTATGCACTTCATCTTTTGTAGCTGAGACTCCTCTTTGATTGTAGCGATTGGACATTTAGTTTTAAGATTTTAGTTTTAAAAAATATTTATTCTTCCTTTTTTCCATACATTTTTTTATAATACTCTTGATAGGCTCCGGAAGTTACATTGTTTAACCATTCTGAATTTTTCAGATACCAATCAATCGTTTTTGACAAACCTTGTTCAAAGGTCACCTCCGGTTGCCATTGTAACTCGTTTTGAATTTTAGAAGCATCGATTGCATAACGCTTATCATGACCGGCACGATCTTTTACAAATGTAATCAGCTTAGCTGCCGTTCCTTTGGGCTTGTCCAACTTCTCATCTAACTGTTCACAAAGCAAGTGTATTAAATCAATGTTTGTCCATTCATTCAAACCTCCAATATTATAAGTTTCACCTATTTTACCTTTATGAAATACCGTATCAATAGCCTTAGCATGATCTGTAACATATAACCAATCTCTTGTATATTGTCCATCACCATAGACCGGTAATTCTTTATTATTCTGAATATTATGAATAAATAATGGGATTAACTTTTCAGGGAATTGATTAGGTCCGTAATTGTTAGAGCAGTTAGTTATTTTGTATGGTAAACCATAGGTATTGGCATAAGCCCGTACCATTTGGTCTGATGCTGCCTTTGAAGCTGCATAAGGAGACTGCGGATCATACGGAGTTGTTTCTTTAAACAAACCCGTTTTTCCTAATGAACCGTAAACTTCATCTGTTGAGATATGGACAAATTGTTTCTCATCAAAATTGTTCTCCCAAATTTTTTTAAAAGCATTTAACAGATTAGCCGTTCCCAACACATTCGTCTCAATAAAAGCATTTGGGTTTGCAATAGATCTATCTACATGACTTTCAGCAGCAAGGTGTATTACCGAATCAAATTTATAGTATTCAAATAATTCATTGATAAACGGAATATCCTTGATATCTCCTTTTAGAAAGGTATAGTTTGGGGCAACTGATATATCTTTCAAATTTTCAAGATTACCGGCATAAGTTAGAGCATCCAAATTGTATATATGGTAATTGGAATATTTATTTACAAAATGTCTAACGACATGCGAACCTATAAATCCTGCTCCTCCGGTAATTAATATATTTCTATGGATTTGGTTTGATTGATTCATATATTTTAAATAAGAAAGCACAAACTTAACGAAAACATTATAATTTACTTTAGGAAATAGAAAAAGACACTTAAAAAAAGTGCCTTTTTAACAATTCATTTATTCAAAACGGGCTATTCAATTTTTAAGGTAAAAGGCATACGTGCTTGGGCTCCACGCATTTTTGAAAAATTCTGAAATTCTTTATACAATTCGTAATTTTCTTTACCAATTTCTTCAATTATCAATTCTTTTTTAGACTGCATAAAAGGATTAGCTTTAAAAGCATCTCTAATATCTTTTTTATAACGTGGGTATTCTGTTGTTCTGTAATCTGTCAACTCAACCAAACTCGCCGCATAGGCAACGGCATCATCCAAATTTCCCAGTTCATCAACCAAACCTTTTTCCAGAGCTTCTTTCCCTGTCCAAACACGCCCTTGTGCAATGGCATCGACTTGGTCAAACGACAATTTACGTCCTTCAGCCACATGACTTACAAAAGTTTTGTAAATATCGTCAATACTCCCTTTTATATATTCTCTGAATTCCTCAGTGATGGGTTCAAAAACGCTGTATGATGGCGCTTTGTTAGTAGCTACTTGCTCGGCATTAATTCCCATTCTTCCTGCTACCACGCTAAAATTAGGAAGTGCTCCAAAAACGCCTATTGAACCGGTAATTGTAGTTGGCTCTGCATAAATTTTATCGGCATTACATGCAATATAATAACCTCCTGAGGCAGCTAAATTACCCATTGACACCACTACAGGTTTTACTTTTTTAGTCAATGCTATTTCTCTCCAAATCAAATCGGAAGCTAAAGCACTTCCTCCCGGTGAATTGATACGTAAAACTACCGCTTTTATCTTTTTATTTTCTCTAATTTTTTTC
>Ga0256914_1003616_pt1 | contig 12081 bp, 9 predicted proteins | sample HulkmetaG_FD_191571 | JGI IMG/M metagenome (GOLD analysis project Ga0256914, IMG submission 191571) | Hydrothermal chimney microbial communities from Main Endeavour vent field at the Juan de Fuca Ridge, Pacific Ocean - Hulk | ecosystem: Environmental > Aquatic > Marine > Hydrothermal vents ...
TGAACCGGGCAGATCCGTTTCACGAGCGGGATGCCACTGGTTGGTCAATATTGAATCTTGAAGATGGACGCGTAGTAAACCACTTCAAGTTGTGGGAAAACAAGGACAGGATGCTCAGATATGATGAGAAGCTTGGTTACCCTGTGGATGTTGAATATCAAGACCCAGCTAAACGAATTCCACCACAAATACATTACTAGAAAAAGAGGAGAAAAGAAATGGTCAAAGCAAGACACATTATTAAGACAATGCCGGTCATCATAGCTGCTATTCTTTTTGTCTGTTTAAGTAATGGCAATGCAGACGAATTCACCAAGGCCGACTTGGAAAAGTGGACAAAAGAGTTTATGACCGTGGTAAAGGAGGGCGAAAAGTTGTTTCACAGTAACAAACTAGGCAACAACACCGTTTCTTGTGACATGTGCCATCCAAACGGTGCCAACACGCACCCTGAAACCTATCCAAAATTTCAAAAACAGATTGGAAAAGTGGTGGCTTTACGTGACATGATCAATTGGTGCATTCAGAATCCACTGGAAGGCGAGACACTGAAAGCAGATGATCCGCGGATGATTGCTCTGGAGGCATACATTATGTGGGAACGCCGGGGAAAACCGCTGGCTCCTGGAAAACATTAAGACATTTTATATCAATGGTGAATTCACAAAATCCTTTCCTGGCCTGAGAGTGACACAATCAATTTTGTCCTTTGACTGGGAAAGTGTTTCAGACTTGGCGGGCGATGCGGGATTCGAACCCACGGCCTTTGGCTCCGGAGGCCAACGCTCTATCCAGCTGAGCTAATCGCCCGCTTTGCACATTGAAGGTAATTGCACACTTTGGCCTTGTCAATCGAACTCGCCCCACCTTTTCATACGATCAACGATTCACACAGGTTGGCAATCTTTTCTATGCCTCGTACGTGACTAAGCCGTTTGTATTTTTGAGCAAGCCTCTTTGCATTGGTGGTATATATCTTATTTTCTAGGATATTTTTTATAGCACTTTTGTAATCCGATTTGTTTGCATCGGGCATGAGCATAAGTCCTGCGCCAAGTCCTGCTATTTTTTGAGCTATAGCCATTTGTTCAAGCTGGACGGGTAGTAGGAGAACAGGACGCCCTGCGAGCAAAAAAGCAGCTCCTGTACCAGCCCCTGAGTGGCAAATGGCCGCATCGCTCTCTTTTAAAACCGTGTTGATCTCTATTATTTCTTCATAAATGAAAAGTGTGTCTGTTTGAAGTCTGATTTTGTCCAGCTTAGATATACCAGGAGCATGAACTATTGCGCAAACATTCAGTTTTCCAAGGGCCTTTATCACGTTTTTGAAACCCTTAAAGGCTGGATAAAGATAGACAAATATCTTCTTTTTGTGGCGCTGAGGCCATTTAGGCTTGATGCCGCTTTGTGACATTGTTGCTGGGCCAAGGTATTCACATCGTTGCCTCAAGTTGCCGAAATGGTCAAGCTCCGGAATGGTGAAGATGAAAGTTTCTTTTGCTTTGAAGATTTCTTGCAAGTTGTAGATTGGGGGTTTTTTTAGATTGTCGAGTGACTGATTGATGCGTGCAACCGCCAACTCTTCCCTGGAAACCAATTCATCGTTACCTATGCCGCTTGTTAATGGTGGCAACGGAGTTTCTGCCGGCGGTATTGTAAAACTGTTGCCTACTACAATTTTCGGAATAGGAGTTCCTCTGGCAGCCAAAAGGGCAGTTGGGCTGTGATCAGCAACCAATAGGTCTGGTTTTATCAAAGAGAAAATGGATTGCCATGCCTTGAGTAAGGCTGTTAGTCCGCTGGAGCTGAAATAGCCAGCGCGAAATAGTATGTCTGGAAATGTTACCGCGGGTGGCATACCCACCGGTTTTGCGAGCCATACAGGTGCCTGGACCACGGGATAGCCATGTTTGCATATGGTATCCCCCGCCCTTGCAAGATCCTTCACCACAAAAAAGGCATCGATACCCCGTCGAGACATTTCAAGGGCAATTGGAAAAAGGTGAGCAATATGACCATAGCCCGTGCCCAATTCCCACGTGTAAAGGATTTTAGCCATTCTGATTCGTTGAGTGTTGATAGAATAAAAACGGGCCCCTAGGGCCCGTGCAATTCAACTTTATCCGGCTGCTCTAGTTTCCAGGTTTTTTTCTCCTGAGCACAGCAAGCCCTCCTGCTCCCAAGAACATCAAAGACAGGGTGCCTGGTAAGGGAACGGGATTTATGCTAGGCGAATTTGGAAGCCCGGCGCTTGGGAAACTGGGATCGCCAGTAAAAATTTCCATGGTATCCCACGAAGTCTGATATGGAGCATTTCCCTTGTCAAAGCTGGCTGTAAATGAAAAACCGCTCTGGCTTTCTTGCGGATAAATTCCCGCCCAGGGAGATTGCTCTGGATCCAAATACCAGTGAAGCACCTTGGTATTTGAATTGAATGGGTTGTTGTCTGCACCACCATATACTTGATCAAAATGGTCTTTCCATGGATCCCCACTTTGCTGCCATTCTGCCGTTCCTTGCCAACCAGTTGCCTCATTAGGGACTCCAATGGTTTCAATGGCATAATACCAATTAGCGGGAGATTGAATGTTGGTTATACCCATATCATCAAAATATGGTAGTTCCCAATCAATTATAATAGCCGTTTCTCCTGGAGCGACTGCTTCTAAACCAAATCCATATCCATATGATTCGACTTCGTCATTGAATACCGTAAAGTCATAGGTCCAAGTGCCGTCGCCATTGTTCGTAACGCTATCTGTAACGTGGGAATCATACGTATGAGCTGGGGGAGGACAGCTTGCCATCAAAGCGGTTCCTGCCGCGCCTGCCAGGGTTATGTTGTGCAATTTCTTGAAAAAATTTCTGTTCATTCTCCCGCCTCCAAAAAGAATTTTAATAATAAAAATATTAATTTTTAATGCTACATATTTTAAACCAGCTAGTCAAGTCATTTAAGTGTTGCATTTTAAAACCACCCTTGAGTTTTTGAGAATTTTATGGCATCGTTTAAAAGTTTTGAGCTTAAAAGGAGTCTCCCATGAAAAAGCAGAATAATAGGCAGCAAACGATAGAAAAGGTACTGATAGCCAACAGAGGTGTACCTGCCGTGAGAATAATCCATACCTGCAGAGACAGGATGATTCCAACTACGGCGGTATATTCGACCCCAGACCGTCTGGCTTTGCACGCCTTAATGGCAGATTCAGCCGTTCACATTGGAGATGCTCCGCCCAGCGAGTCCTATTTGAATGCTGAAAAGATTATTGGGGCAGCCTTGAAGAGCGAGGCCAATGCGATCCATCCTGGATGGGGTTTTTTGGCCGAAAATGCTGATTTTGCTCAAATGGTGATTGATTCCGGCCTTATCTGGGTTGGGCCTTCCCCAGAGGTGATCGCAGCCATGGGCGACAAAATCAGGGCAAAAAAGCTTGCTATCAAGGCAAACGTCCCTACCATTCCTGGCATAAGTGATGTATCAGATGTTAAGCAGATAAAGAAATGGATGAAGGAAGACGAGGTCTCTTATCCAATTATGATCAAGGCTGCCGCTGGTGGTGGCGGCAAAGGCATGGTTAAGGTCGAATCAGACAAAGAGCTCAATACCGCCTTTTCTCAAGCAAAATCAGAGGCCCTCAAAGCATTTGGAGATGACAAGCTATTGGCTGAAAAGTATATCGAAAGGGGCCGTCACATTGAGGTTCAGGTTGTAGCTGATCAACATGGAAACGTTTTTCATCTCTATGAAAGGGAGTGTACGTTACAGCGTCGCAATCAGAAGATCATAGAAGAGGCTCCTTCTCCCACCATAAATGATGATCTTAGAAACGAGATTTGCTTTACAGCTGTTCGGTTGATGAGGGAGATCGGCTATACCACTGCTGGCACTGTAGAGTTTATCTTTGATTCTGCTACGAGGAAGTTCTACTTTCTCGAGGTCAATACAAGGCTACAGGTGGAACATGGCGTAACCGAGCTGATCACTGGAAAGGATATAGTTGGCCTTATGCTGGACGCAGCCGAGGGCAAGGAGTTCCAATTTAGGCAAGAGGAAATAAGACCAAATAGATGGGCACTTGAATGCCGAATAAATGCGGAAGACCCGCGCACCTTTAGCCCATCCTTTGGAACTATCACCAGGCTCAAGGCTCCTTTGGGGCCTGGAGTCCGAGTGGCCATGGGTGCCTATGAAGGGGCCGATATACCTCCTTACTACGATTCCTTGTTCATGCTCATAATGACAGCAGGGCCGGCAAGGGACGATGCCATAAGGGTTATGGATCGTACATTGAGCCGCAATCTCAGGGTTGAAGGTGTCAAGACCCTTGCTCCGTTACTGCTAAGCATCATCAGGCACAAAGCCTTCAAGGAAGGCGAATTTTCAACCAAATTTATAGAAGATCACATGGATGAACTTGTCTCCATGTTCAGGGAACATGATAGTGAAGATGAGGCTCTGAAAATTGCAGACTACGTGGCCAGGATTTCTGCCCTTGGGCCACAGGACTGGATGTAAGACTATGGCAAAGAAAAAAGCTACAAAACCACTTGTTAGACCGGGAATGACACCCAAAGAGATCGTTAGGACTCTCAGGGACTTGGACGGAGTGATGATAACATGCACTGGCATGAGAGATGCCGGCCAATCTGATTACAAGAACCGCCACAGGATTTACGACTTGGCCACCCTGGCCCCATATTACGAGGAGATGAATCTTTTTAGCTCTGAGTGCCACGGCGGCGCCAGGTGGCATGTGGGCATCATGAACCGCAGGGAAAGCCCGTTCAAGGAAATAGAGATCTTGAGGGAGCTGATGCCCAGCGTGCAACTCCAAACCCTCATAAGGGAAACAAACCTATGGGGCTACCGCCCATATCCCAAAAATGTAATTGAATATGTCGTGGAACGGGTGGATATAGATGTTTGGCGCTGTTTTTCCTTTCTAAATGATATCAGGAACATGCGCACAGTGGCAGAGGTTGTCATGAAGAGGGGCAGGCTCTTTCAGCCTGCGATATCCTTCACGCAGGCAGATTGGACGACCAACGAATATTACCTTAGCTGTGTTCATGATATCGTTGATTTGTGTGGTGGCGTAGACGAAATTGTCCTATGCATCAAGGACATGGCAGGCGTTGGAAGCCCCAAACGAATATCGAGCTTGGTGGATGCCATCAAACAGGCATATCCTGACCTTGTGGTCCAATATCATCGACATGCAACCGACGGCTTGGCATTACCTGCCCTACTGGCAGCAGCGCAAGCTGGTGCCAAGGTGGTAGACGCGCAGGAAGATTCGTTGACCAGATTTTATGGTCAGCCGCCGATACTTGCGGTACAGGCCTATTTTGAAGAATCAGGCATAAAAGTGCATTTGAACCGAGATGCTGCTGAAAAGGCGGTTCAGAAGGTGCGTGACTGGATTGGCCACTACGAGTGGGCCGAATCTCCTTTCAAAGGCTTTGATCACATGGTCACTTCTCACAAGATGCCAGGTGGCGCCTTCCCTAGCTCTTTCGAACAGGCAGAAAAGGGCGGTTTTCTGCACTTGATGCCTTCTATCCTTAAGGTGATGTCCCTATATAACAAAATCGTCAAATACTTTGATGTTACTCCAGGTTCTCAGATAACTTGGGTGACTTGCAGCGGCATAGTGAACCGTTATGCAAAAGAGCATGGTGAGACAGGGGTTCAGCATATTATCCGCATACTTAGCAAGTTCGTTGAGGAAAAGGGACAGGACATGTCCAAGATGACTAAGGCTGAGCAGAAAGAGCTGCTTGGCCTGTTCAGTACCGCCCCTGGTGATTTCAAGAATCTGCTGCTTGGTGGCTATGGTAAACTGCCCATGGGTTGGCCAGATGAATGGGTATATAAGAGTGCATTTGGTGATGAGTGGAAAGAGAAGCTGAAAGAGCGAAAGGATCTCTCCCCCTTGGATTCCCTGGACGAAGACGACTTGGAGCGCATTAGAAAAGAATTGGAAGAGCATTTAGGGCGCACACCCACAGATGAAGAGTTTGTGCTTTATTTGATGCATCCGAAGGATGCGCTTCAGATGTTTGATTTTGTTGAAAAGTATGGGGAGGCGCCTCTTGTGCTGCCTACAAATGTGTGGCGAGAAGGTCTGAAAAAGCCGGGTGACAAAGTTGAATTTGATCTTCTAGGTAAACCCTACTGCATTGAACTCGTATCAGTTGGCAAAGAACACGAAGGCCAGATCCACGTTGTGATGCGGGTAAACAACAAGACCAGGGTTTATAAAATAGATACTCCACGGGCTAAAAAAGTTGAAATCAGGATGGCCAAGGCTCCCAATGAGATTGGAGCGCCTATCAGCGGCAACGTGTGGAGGATAGGCAACCCAAGGCGTGGTACCATAAAAGTGGGCGATATAGTCCACAAAGGGGAAGAAATAGCCAACCTTGAGGCCATGAAAATGGAAAATCCTGTCCTGGCCCCCTTTGATGCACAGATCCAGGAGATCTGTGTCAAATTGAATGATTCCGTCCAGGAAAATCAGTTGCTCTTTGTGCTCAAAGAACAATAATAATATTGTGCCTGCAAGCAGGCCGGCATGTGATATCTATGAGCCTGTGCCCATTGACACGGCCAGGCTCTTTGCAGGCCGTTACCGATTGCATCTGAAAAAAATCGATTCCACCAATTCTTTTTTATTGCGAAATGAAAAACTGCTGAAAGTTGGTGGTCTTGTAGTAACGGCGGATGCACAAACATCGGGCCGCGGCCGCAAAGGCAGAAGCTGGCTAAATACGGGAGGGCAGCAACTTTTGGCCTCAGTGGTGATTCATCCACGGCTTGAAAAAGGCTATCTGCCTTCTGTTACCATCATGGTGGGCCTTGCAATATATAAGGCTTTGCATAGCACAGGATGCCGACCGCTTTCCATGAAATGGCCAAATGATATCTTGCTCAATGGCAAAAAGGTGTGTGGGGTGCTTTGTGAACTTTCCACGGTTGATTCCCAGACAGCAGTGGTTGCTGGAATTGGGCTCAATGTGACTGGTAGTCTTGAGGATCTGCCAAATCATCTGCAGGAAAAGGCCTCCACTTTGGAGGCGGAAACAGGTGTTGTTTTCGACAAAGAGGAACTGCTTCATGAGGTCCTGTATCAAATGGAGGCTGTCTTGACTGATGCCCACGAGGGGAAAATCACCAATCTATATAAGGAGTGGGAAAGGTGCTCAGAATCCATTGGTAAAAAGGTCACTTTTTCCCATGAAGGGAAACAGGTTGCCGGAGAGATTGCAGGTTTGGATCACTGGGGAAGGCTGATCGTAAATATCTCTCATAGCAACCTTCCCAAAGCTTTGGTGGCAGAAGAGGTGCAGTTTGTCTGATGGTAACTCCCATTGATATACAAATCACCAATAAGATATTGACAGCGATTGCAGAAGAGATGGGTATAGTGCTTCAGAAGGCGGCTATGTCTTCCAATATCAAGGAACGGCGTGACTTTTCATGCGCTATCTTTGATGCCAAGGGAAACATGCTAAGCCAGGCAGCCCACATACCAGTGCATCTCGGGGCTATGCCGATGACGGTTGCTGAACTGAAAGACACATTTCACATGAAACCCGGAGACGTGATTATCACCAATGATCCATACAAGGGAGGTACCCATCTGCCTGATATAACCCTTATGAGCGCAGTTTTTTCTCACGGATCAAAGGCACCTTCATTCTATTTGGTGGCGAGGGCACACCATGCCGATGTGGGCGGTATCACTCCTGGTTCCATGGCCTTAGCCAAGTCCCTGGAACAGGAAGGAGTGGTAATTCCCCCGTCCCTTTTGAAGCAAGAGGGAAAACTCAATGAGCCATTCTTGAATTCCATCCTCAAAAAAATGCGTAATCCCAGGGAAAGAATGGGAGATTTACATGCACAGCTGGCGTCCTTGGCCAGAGGAGAAGCTAGACTGCAAGAGGTAATCCAAAAAGAAGGAGTGAAGTCGCTGTATGGGCGTATAGAACCTCTGCTGGAATATGGCATGCGGATCATGGAATCATTGATTTCCGGAATGCCGGATGGAGTCTTTTTCTTTGAAGATTTTTTGGACGATGACGGCATTTCCGACCATCCCATTCCTTTAAGATGCAAGGTTTCTATTTCAGGCAACAGTGTAACTGTGGATTACAGTGATAGCGCTCATCAAGTCGCAACCGGCCTCAATACTGTGAAAAGTGTCACAGCATCAGCAACCTACTACGTGTTTTTTTCTTTGCTCGGAGGCCATTATCCTATAAATGGCGGGTCATTAAAACCCATTGAAATCATAACCCAACCCGGCACCATATTGGATGCCAGTTATCCAGCCCCTGTGGCAGCAGGTAATGTGGAAACATCTCAACGGATCGTTGATACACTTTTGGGGGCTTTGTCTCAAGCGGTTCCTGACCTCATTCCCGCGGCGAGCTGCGGCACCATGAACAATATAGCCATTGGGGGTAACTGGCCTGATGGAACAGCCTTCACATATTATGAGACCATCGGTGGAGGGATGGGAGCCATGAAAGGCTCAGACGGCCTTTCAGGCGTGCACACCCATATGACCAATACCTTGAATACTCCAATAGAGGCACTGGAACAGACATATCCCTTCCGAGTAGAAGCTTACAGTCTGAGGCGAGGTTCTGCTGGTCAAGGTCTTTTCACAGGCGGCTTGGGAATGGTCAGGCGCTATCTATTTCTTCAAGATGCCGTAGTTACCTTACTGACAGAGAGGAGGCGCAAATCGCCCTATGGTTTGTTTGGGGGGCGAAGCGGAAGCAAAGGAAGAAACGTGTTCATAAGCGCAGAGACAGGGGATCTTATCCAGTTTCCTGGCAAAGGAACTTTTAAAGTAAAGGCTGGTGACAGATTGGAAATACGCACTCCTGGAGGCGGGGGTTGGGGGATGAAGGGTTGACACCCGGCCTTGAAAGTAGGATAAAAGATTTCACCATTTCGGAGAGAGGATTTTAATATGAAGAAACGCTATTTAATGGCACCAGGCCCGGTATCTGTGGCCCCTGAGGTGCTTAGTAGGATGTCTGAGCCAATCATCCATCACAGGTCGCCGCAATTTTCAGCGATTTTGACAAAGGTGAGGGAAGATCTAAAGTATCTCTATCAGACCCAGAATGATATTTTGATCTTTGCATCGTCAGGCACTGGCGGCATGGAGGCATCTGTAACAAATCTTTTGTCTCCTGGTGATAAAGCCATTGTGGTGAGAGGCGGAAAATTCGGAGAGCGTTGGTCGGAGTTGTGCGAAGCCTATGGAGCTCAGCCAATCAACATAGACGTCGAATGGGGCCAAGCAGTGGATCCATCGGCGGTTAAAAGGGCCCTTGACGAAAATCCCGATGCCAAGGCGGTTTTTGTTCAGGCCCATGAAACCTCAACTGGCGTTAAACACCCAGTTGAGGCCTTGGGAGAGTTGGTCAAGGAAAGGCCTGATACGCTTCTTGTGGTGGATGCAATAAGTGCCTTAGGCGTTTATGAACTGAAAACAGATGAATGGGGCCTGGATGTCGTGGTTACAGGTTCTCAGAAGTCTTTGGCTCTGCCGCCAGGGCTTTCCATAGTTAGTGTGAGCGAAAAAGCGTGGGCCATGTGTGAAACTTCCAAGATGCCAAAATATTATTTCAATTTCTTAAAAGAGCGGAAGGCCCTAGGACGTCAGACAACGGCGTACACCCCTGCAGTTTCTTTGATCATCGGTCTTGGGGTAGTGCTGAATCAAATAAAGACCGTCGGTCTGGAAGGGCTTTTCCAGCATCACAAAAGGCTTTCGGAAGGCACCAAGGCTGGAGTAAAAGCCATGGGGCTGGAACTTTTTTCAAAGGCCCCATGCGAAGCCATAACAGTCATCAAGGCCCCACCTGGAATAGATGGGCAGGAAGTAGTCAAGATACTGCGTGAAGATTATGGTATTACTATAGCTGGCGGTCAGGCCCAGGCCAAAGGCAAGATATTCAGGATTGCCCACATCGGACATTTATCCGAATGGGATATGATAATTGCCCTTTCTGCTATAGAGAGGGCTCTAAAATCCCTTGGACATCCAGTTGAGCTTGGCAAGGGAGTCGCCGCCGCTTTGGAATATTTTGCAAATAGTTGACAAAAATCTTAAGGAGAAAGAGAAGCTGATATGAAGGTCTTTATAACAGATCCAATTGCCCAAGAAGGCATTGAAATATTAAAGGAAGCTGGTTTGGAAGTGGAAGAACATCTAGGCCTTTCCCCTGAAGAGCTGAAGGCAATCATCAAGGACGCCGACGGGCTTATCATCAGGAGCAATACCAAGGTAACCCAAGATCTTATTGATGCTGCCGAAAAATTAAAGGTTGTGGGACGTGCAGGAACGGGCTTAGACAATGTTGATATTCCTGCATGCAACAAACGCGGAATAGTTGTGATGAATACTCCGGGCGGAAACACCAATTCTGCCGCTGAGCACACCGTAGCCATGATGCTAGCTCTTACCAGGCACATTCCCCAAGCTACGGCTTCCATGAAGGCAGGTAAATGGGAAAAGAAGAAATTCCAGGGAAGAGAAGTGGCTGGTAAGGTCCTTGGAATTGTTGGTATTGGGCGTATAGGCAGCATTGTAGCCCAGATAGCTCAAGGCATGAAAATGAAGGTGATAGCCTTCGATCCTCACATTCATCCAGACATGGCAGAAAAGATCGGTGTTGAGCTGGTGGATTTGGATGAACTTTTTTCTACAGCAGACTATGTCTCCGTTCACACTCCACTCACTAAGGAAACCAAGGGCCTTCTCAACGCCAAGTATTTTGCCAAGATGAAAAAGGGCTCCATGGTGATAAATTGTGCCAGGGGCGGGATAATCAATGAGGCGGATTTGTATGAGTATCTAAAATCCGGCCACTTGGGAGGCGCTGCCTTGGATGTATTTGAGGTAGAGCCAACCACCTTGGATAACCCCCTGCTTTCTTTGGATAATTTTATTTGCACACCCCATTTGGGCGCTTCTACAAAAGAGGCCCAGGAAAACGTGGCACTGGCCGTAGCGCGTCAAGTGGCTGATTATCTAATAAAGGGAGAGGTGAGAAATGCAGTCAACGTGCCCTCTGTGAGCGGGGAGGCGTTGTCCAGGCTAGGGCCGTTTTTGACTCTTGCTGAAAAAATCGGCATGTTCCATGCACAAATTGCCAAGGGTGGGCTGGAAGAGATAGAGATCTCCTATGAAGGAGATGTTGCAGATTTTGACACAGTGCCTGTCACTGTTGCATTGCTGAAGGGTATTCTGACGCCTGCCTTGAAGGAAGAAGTGAATTTTGTAAACGCTCCTGTGCTTGCTGAAGAGCGGGGGATTAAGGTGGTGGAGTCGAAAAGCAAAACATCAGAAGACTTTACCAACTTGCTGACAGTTACGGTTCGGGCTAGCGACAGCACCAATACCATAGCTGGCACTATTTTCGGCAAGAAAGAACCTCGCATCGTACGTATAAATGATTTCAGGTTGGAGGCCTTGCCAGAAGGTCATATGTTGTTGATATATAACGAGGACAGACCAGGTGTAATTGGTACCATTGGTATTGCGCTGGGTGAGGCTGGTCTCAATATTGCACGCATGCATGTTGGGCAAGATCCTGGACACAATAGGAATGTGATTTTGTTGACAGTGGACGAGCCAGTGACTGAAGATATTCTAGAAAAATTAAAGGCTAAAGATGGGGTTACCAGTGCTCAGAGTTTGGAACTCTAATGGGTCCTAAAATAACTAGGACACGACTTGACACCAAAAGTAAATTGTGTCACATAGTTTTAGGCTTTTGACCATTTCTTTTCAGGAGGCGTAACCGGTTGCGATCAGTGAACCGTACTCAGTGAATATATAACAGCAGATTCCGTTGGGGTCTGGCAACGTTATGCGTAAAAAAGCGCATAAAGCCTTGAATGCTTAAAAGGCCATCTTGTTTATGCAAGATGGCCTTTTGTTTTATTATTTAAAAATAGGGAATAATAAAAGAATTGGCTAAAAATTAGCTTACTTGAAGAAAAAGGCTTTAATTTCAAGGTACGTTTGATAAGGGGGTGATAACGGAAAT